>Ga0209647_1002979_pt1 | contig 13410 bp, 10 predicted proteins | sample GraSoi_2013_60cm_FD_185827 | JGI IMG/M metagenome (GOLD analysis project Ga0209647, IMG submission 185827) | Grasslands soil microbial communities from the Angelo Coastal Reserve, California, USA - Sample 9_17_2013_60cm (SPAdes) (version 2) | ecosystem: Environmental > Terrestrial > Soil >... | reverse complement strand
TCAAGCCCGTCGGCGTGGAGCGCGCGAAGGTCCTGAAGGTCCTCTCGGGCCGAAACCGCCCCGATCTCACGCCGGCATACAAGATGTGGGAGCAACTGACCGGCATGCGCGTGGACCTCACGAAAATCTCCCACCTCGATGTGATGGACAAGCTGGTCGCGCAGAAAGGCGATCCGCAGTACGACCTGATGATCACCAACACCATGGCCGAGCCGGAGATCGTACGGCCGGCCGGGGTCTTCGACCCGTACCGCTCGAAGGTGGCCGCCGAATACGACGACTGGCTGCGCGCGCCCGACTACAGCTGGCTCTCGATCACCGCCTGGCCGCGCACCGCCATGGTGAACTGGGCAACGCTGGGAAGGGACCCTGCCAACTGGCCGAAGCGTTTCGAGGACCTCGCCGACCCGCGCTTCAAGGGCAAGGTGCTCATGGCGTCGATCCAGGAGTCAATCGTCACGAGCTATTTCGCGGCGATGCGGATCGCGAAGGGCGACGAATGGACGGGCAGGATGATCGATCGCGTGTTCGACAACGGCATGCGCCTCTACAAATCGCACGCCCAGGAGCGCAATGCCCTGGTGCGCGAGGGATACGGCGTCGCGCTCGTCAACAGCTCCAACGCGCATGTGTTCTTCCTCGAAGGCAATGCGGTGGGAGAGGCCTGGCTGGACCAGGAGGAGGGCGGGCTCGGCACGCTCGTGGAAACGCACACCATCGCGGTCATCCGCGGCGCGAAGAACCCCGGCGCGGCGCGCGGCTTCGTCGATTTCATCCTCTCGAGGGAGATCCAGGAGATGCTGGCGCGCCTCTATGGCGAGAGCCCGGTGAATCCCGCGGCCACGGCCGGATCGGTGCGGCCCGTGGGTCAGATCAGGCGCATGGCCGCCACGCCCGAGCGGATCGCGGCGCACTTCAAGGACACGCAGAAATACCTCGCGGAAAAGGGCTTCAACATGGAGGACCTGGAGGATCCCCTCATCTCCCAGGGACGCGGCGGACGCCGCCGCGACAAGCCACCTCCGGGTGGCGTGCCGGCGGGCGATTGAGGGGTCAATGAAAGCGATCGCCGCCCTGGTCGTCGCGCTCGCCTGCCTTGCGGCCGGCGCTCAGGTCCGAGACAACGGCCCGACCACGATCGTCATCACCTACAAGTCGCCATTGGAAAAGCGCGCCGCCTTCCGCGCCTACATGGAGGGTGCGGGCGTGAGGCAGCTCGAGCAGTGGAAGAAGGACGGCGTCTTCCGCGACTACCAGATCCTGGCAACCTCCTTCGCGGGCGAACAGGTCGGCCATTTCGACGTGGCGGTCCTGCTCGATTTCGCGGCGTTCGCCGACGTGGCACGGTGGAAGCAGGTCGATCGACGCATGCCGGGCGGGCTTTCGGCCGAAGCCTTGTCGCTGGGCGGCATCGACACAACCACCATCGCATATCCGATCGGGCGCGGCGTCGCCGCGCGACGCGATCCGTCCGCGGCGGCATACGTGCTGGGCCTTTACGAGATCGAGGCAGCTCCTGCGGAGTATACGAAATACGCGAAGGGCTACGTCGAGCCGCAGCTCAAGGGCTGGCTCGATGGCGGCGCCGTGACCGCGTACGCCATGTACCAGAGCCACCCGTACCAACGCCCGGCGCTCTCGACGTGGACTTTCCTCCTGGTGCTGGAGTACTCCGACATGGCCGCCCTCGCCTCGAGCGACGACATCAAGGAGCGAGTCCGCCTCACGCTCGAGAAGAACCCGGCATGGAAGGCGCTGAGCGACGGCAAGGCGTCCATGCGCAAGGCGAAGGGGTTCGTTTTCGCCGACGCGATCACGCTGCCGAAGTAAGCCCCTTACATCGCGAGCCATTGAACCCGGGGTCGGCCGCGACCCGGGGGACCACGCGGCGCTCAAGCGGGAGGGATCTCGCTACTTCCAATGGCGCTCGGATTTCTTCCGCACCTTCTCACGCACGAACATCGGGGCACCCCCTCTCGCGGCCGACCCCAAGGGTTCAATGGCTCGCTCAGCTAGCGCGGCGGCGTCCAGAGTTGGAACTGCGCGCATTGACCGGGCGCGAGGTCGAAGTCGTCTGCGTCCAAACGGCCGTACACCGTGGTGCTTAGGTCCGGCGATTCAAACCGGTAGTGACCAGGCGCGACTGCAATGCTGAATCGGCCTCGGCGATCGGTCATCGCCCTGTAACTCCGGTTTAGCCCCGTGACCTTGACGACTCTTCCGGCAGCCGGGCTAAAGCCTGGAGCGCGGCCGCCCCCGCCCGCGGTAACCTCGCCTTCAATCGTCGTCGGACCTGGAGCGGCCTTAAGGCGACGAATCGCCCTGAGGGTCTCTTCCGCGTGCTCCGCCTCATCGATCGGACTACAGAGTCCTCCGACCTGCCCCTGGTGCGCAAAGACCACGCGGCGATCGCCGACGTCAGCGATCCAACGACCGGTGTCGTTTCCGGTTTCTACGCTCTCGATCGCGGCAAGCGTTCCCTTGAGCGCCCGCTCGACCTTGATCACGAATCGAATCTTCTCGTATACGTCATCGTCCCCCGGCTTCGTACCATCCTCCCGCAGCGGCGTGATCTCGATCACCTGCCCGAAGAAGACCTTGTCGCTCGTGAAGAACTCGCTGCAGACCTTGGGCTCGGGAGCGGGACAGATCGCAATCGCACATTGCGCCGAAAGACCAACGCCCAACAGGAGAAGGTGTCGAATTGCCATCGCTTCATGATGCCACCAGTCGCCCAGGTGCCCCACCTTCGAAGGTGCGCTCTCCCCACAGAGCGAGCCATTGAACCCTTGGGGTCGGCCGCGAGAGGGGATGCCCCGATGCCCGCGCGTGAGAAGGTGCTGAGGGATCCGAGCGCAATGGGGTATAGCGAGATCCCTCCCCTACGAGCGCCGCGTGGTCCCCCGGGTCGCGGCCGACCCCGGGTTCAATGGCTCGCGATCCGCCGGATTTACCTATACTCAATGAATGAAAGTTGGCGACCGGCACTACCGCAGCCTCTGGGCCGATGAATCCGGGCGGTCGATCCATATCATCGACCAGACGCGGCTGCCGCACGTCTTCGAGACGCGCGCGCTGACGAGCGCCGAGGCCGTGGCCGAGGCGATTCGCGGCATGCGCGTGCGCGGAGCGCCCCTCATCGGCGTCGCGGCGGCTTTCGGCCTCGCGATGGCCGTGGCGCAGGATCCATCCGACCAGTCGATCTCGATCGCCTCCAACCTGCTGCGCACCACGCGCCCGACCGCGGTGAACCTGGCGTGGGCGATCGGGCGCATGCGCGAGCGCCTCGGAGCGCTGCCGCCCGCCGAGCGCGCGGGCGCGGCCTGGACCGAGGCGCAGGCGATCGCCGACGAGGACGTGGCGCTCAACATGGCGATCGGCCGCCACGGCCTGGCGCTGCTCGAGCGCGAGTACAAGGCGGTGCGGCGCACGCTCAACATCCTCACGCATTGCAACGCGGGCTGGATCGCGACCGTCGACTGGGGCACTGTCACCGCCCCTATCTTCATGGCGCACGACCGCGGCATCCCGATCCACGTGTGGGTCGACGAGACGCGCCCACGCAACCAGGGCCTGCTGACGGCGTGGGAGCTCGCCGGGCACGGCGTCGACCACACGCTGGTCGTCGACAACGCCGGCGGTCATCTGATGCAGCGCGGCCTCGTGGACCTGGTGCTGGTCGGCGCCGACCGCGTCACCCGCCGCGGGGACGTCTGCAACAAGATCGGCACGTACCTGAAGGCGCTCGCCGCGCGCGCTAACGACATCCCGTTCTACGCCGCGGTTCCCACGCCCACCATCGACTGGACCATCGACAACGCGTTGAAGGAAATCCCGATCGAGGAGCGCCCCGACGACGAGGTGCGCATCGTGCGCGGGCTCGACGCGGAGGGACGCGTCGCCGAGGTGAAGATCGCGCCCGGCGCCACGCATGTCGCCAACCCCGCCTTCGACGTGACGCCCGCCGAGCTCGTGGCGGGGATCATCACCGAGAAAGGCTTCGCGCGCGCCAACGAGGCGGAGCTGCTGCAATTCTGGCCGCGCACGACCGAAAGCAAGGCCTACCTCACGTGAGCCCGAAGGAGCGCGGCTTGCGGGCGGCGATCGTCGCTGTAGCACGGCGCGCGAGCGACCAGGGACTGAATCCCGGCAAGTCGGGCAACGTGAGCGCCCGGACGGATGGCGGCTTCCTCGTCACGCCGAGTGGGAAGGCGTACCTGCACCTCGGCGTCGACGACCTGGTGTTCGTCGACGACGCGGGCCGGGCGGATGGCGCGGGCAAACCGTCGTCCGAGTGGCGCCTGCATCGCGACGTCTACGGCAAGCATGCGGACACGCGCGCGATCGTCCACACGCATTCTCCCTACGCGACGACGCTCGCTTGCCTGCGCCGCGCGATTCCCGCGTTCCATTACGAGGTCGCGCTCGCTGGCGGCGCCGACATCCGCTGCTGCGGCTACGCGACCTTCGGCACGCAGGAGTTGTCCGACCTCGCGCTCGCGGCCCTTGAAGGGCGAAGCGCGTGCCTAATGGCGAATCACGGCGTGGTGGCATTGGGTATCGACCTCGATGCAGCCGCTGGGATGGCGGAGAAGGTCGAAGCGCTCGCGCGTCTCTACTGGCAGGCGCTCCAGCTCGGCGAGCCGGTCTTGCTCGACGACGCCGAGATGGCGCGCGTCGTCGAGAAGTTCAGGGACTACGGCAAGCCCGGGTCGACGGCTTCCTAGGGGACCGTCGTCGGTTTCGTCGAGGCCTCCCAGACGTCCGAGGCGGTCGCGGCAAGCTCCTTCATGTTCGTCCACGGTCGCCCGCCTTCGAGGCGGCTCCTGCCCTGGATGACGGCCTGGGCGAACGCGACCGCCCGCTCCTGGACGCGCCGTTGCTCCACGGCGGGCCACGACTCGAACGGGTGCGGGCCGCGAACGACGACGAGCTCCTTGAGTCCCTTCACGCGGCCATAGCTGTCGACGGTTCCCTGCAGCGACGCGGCGTAGTCGTAGAGGCCGCGAGCGAAGAAGGCCGCGGGCCACTTGTCCATGCCCGCGAGGATCGCCGAGCTCGGAAAAAAGATGAGGTTGTTCTCGACCTCGTTGCCGCCGATGAAGAGGGGGCGGTCGCGGCCCAGTCCACGCTCCTCGTCTTCGATGCTCGGCCGGTCCATCACGTAGCCCTGGCCGCTGGTGAACTCGGAGAAGAGAATGGCCGCCTTGATCGTCCGGTCGCCCACGGGCGGGCCGCAGCTGATCGTGGGCAGGTCGAGGGTGCAATCCTTGTCGAAGTTCTTCGTCATCGCCCAGCCCGTGGCCATCGTGCCGCGCGAGTTGCCGAAGAGGATCACCGGCAAGCCGTCATCGGGCTTCGCGCCGCGCACGTTCTCGGCCGCCGCATGGCCCGTGCTCGTTTCACCGGCGGGGCTCAATGCGCGAATCCCTTCGCCGCTGCGCAGGCTCGCGACGATGGCGAGCAGGTCGCGCCCCTGCTGATGGGTATTGGTATCGCTGTAGCCGCCCGAAAGCCCGACGCCACGCCGATCGAAGAGCAGCACGTCGAAGCCCGCCTTGTTGAGGAGCGCGGCGGAGTCGCGCCAATAATTCTGTCCGCTGGCCCCGCTCGTCTCGGTGGGAAACGGCCGCGTGTGAGTCTTGCCGCTCGCATCGATGCGATACAGGGGCTCGCCGGGATCGGTGATGGCGGCGATGCGCGTTCCTCCGCCCCCGCTCATGACGACGAGCGCGCGCTGCTTGCCTTGCTTGCCGTCTTCGACGCCGTCGCCGCGGACGTACCAGCCGCGCAACTTGATCGGGTCCGTCATGTTCTTGTGGATCCGCTCATAGGGCTCGCGCGGCGCGGTGAATTCCACGATCCAGGTCCGGCGATCGGCCTGCGCGATCGATTCCTTCCAGGGCGCGGCGGCGAAGAACGCCGGCCGGCGAATCACCTTCAGGTCGATGTTGTCGCCTTCCGGGACCTTGCCGAGAAGGTAGATGTGCCGCTCGTTCCTGGTCCCGTACTCCTTGTTCGGCGGTTGGCGCGCCTTGATCGCCTTGGACACGCGCTCGAAGCAAGCCGGCTCCTGCTTGCACGCCGCCCACTGGCTGCGCATGCGCGCGTCGCTGAACTCGTCGACGTAGAAGTCGCCCTTGTAGCCGGCCGGCGGATAGGCAGCCACGGTCGAGAAAGGAATGCACGTCCGCGCGCCGGCCGCGGTCGGCAGGATGAAGCCCGACATCACGCGGTCGCGGTCGTATCCGACGAGGGCTTCGCACTCCGCCGGCGATGCGGGCGGCGTGTCGGCGAGGGCCGCGAGCGCGGCGAAGGCCGCGCCGGAGAATGCCGCGCGCAGCGCCCTGCTCATGGCTTGAGATACCTGCCGATGAATTCGAAGATGCGCTTCAGCGCGTCGCGCGACTCCTCGCTGTCGGCGTTGGTGAAGATGTGCCCGCCGGCCGCGTTCTCGTAGATCTTCGATTCGTGCACCTTGCCCTTGGCCTTGAGCGCGTCGAGGAGGCGCCCGGTGTGAAGCTCCCATGGCGCGATCTTGTCGCCGGTTGTCGCGACCACGAAGAGCGGCGTCTGGATCTTGTCGACGTGCAGGACGGGCGAGATGGCCATGTACGCCGCCAGGTTCTCGTCGGGGCCCTTGCCCTTGAACGACGGGTTGTCGCGCACCGTCTCCTGGCGGCGCCACTCCGGCTTGTACGCCATGAAGGCGACGAAATCGGTGAGCCCGACCAGGTCCACGGCCGCCTTGAACAGCTTCGGCTCCTTCTCGATCACCAGCAGCGTCACCATCCCGCCGCGGCTCTGGCCGAAGATTCCCAGGCGCTCCGGATCGACGAAGGGCTGCGCCGCGAAGTAGCGCGCCGCCGAGATGACGTCGGCCGTATCCGTGACGCCGTAATCGTTCCGGTAGATTTCCGCCCCGTATCCGCGGCTGCCGCGGTATTCGGGAAAGATGACCACGTAGCCGTTCGCGACGGCCGTGGCGACCTTGTTGAACCAGGCCGCGTTGAAATGATCGTGGAAGCCGCCGTGGACCATGACGACGGCGGGGTAGCGCTTGCCGGCATCCATCTTCAGCGGCGTGAAGACCTGGGCCGGGACGAGGATCTTGTCCGGCGTCGGAAACCAGACTTCCTTCATCTTCACGCGGTCGCCGTGCTCCTGGCGGAAGAGGATGGTGATGATCTGCTGCTGCTGCTCGTAGAGCGTCTGCGTGATGAGCTCGAGCCGCGTCGCCATGTCCTTGGCGTCGCGGTTCATGAATTTGTCGAGATCGCCCTCGACGGGCTCCTGCGCCTGCGCGGAAGCGGCGGCAAGGATGAGCGCGGCGATGGCGGGCTTCCAACGGGTATTCATGGCTTCTCTCCGTGCACGATGCGCCCACCGACGATGGTGTAGCGCACCTCGGTTTTCAACAGGTCCCGCGGCGGGATGTTGCGGATGTCGCGCGACAGCACCACCAGGTCGGCGAGCTTGCCCACGGTGATGCTGCCCTTCAGGCTCTCCTCGTGCGACGACCACGCGGGATTGACAGTGTAGGCGCGGATCGCCTCGTCGACGGTGATGCGCTGCTCCGGATGCCAGCCCCCGGCGGGCTGCCCCTGCAGGTCCTGGCGCGTGACCGCCATGTAGATGTTCTCCAGCGGGTTGTAGACGGCGAAGCTCAGGCGATTGTAGGTGCCGGGGAAATCCGAGCTCAGGTTGATCCGGATGCCGTCGTCGATCATCGTGCGGTAGGCGATGGCCCAGCGTGCTCGCTCGGGCCCGAGCGAGCGGTCGGTCGCGGCGTAGCGCTCGAGGACCAGCGAGGGCTGCACATCGGCCACGATTCCCAGGCGTCCCGCCCGGACGAGGTCCGCGGGGTCGGCGTACCAGGCGTGGATGAGGCGCATGCGCCGGTCCGCCCGCGGCCCGTTGGCGCGCGCGGCTCCCTCGTACCAGTCAAGCGTGCTGCGCAGCGCCCGATCGCCGAGCACGTGCATGGTCATGTCGAATCCGGCGCGATCTGCCGCGGCGATCTGGCGCGCCATGAATGCCTCGTCGACCATGCGGAAGGTCCAGCCGCCGCGATAGTTGGGGTTGTCCGCGTAGGGCTCGAACATGTAGCCGCTGTCGGCGAAATCCTTGAGTGCCCCGTAACGCAGCCACGCGTCGCCGCCCTGGGGACGGATGCCCTGCGACGCGAGGCCGGCCCACACTCGCGCCGGCATGATCGCGTAGACGCGCAGCGTCAGCTCGCCGCGATCGCGCAGGTCCTGAAAGATGCGCACGTCCGTGTGGCTGCGCTCTACTGCGGAGCTGTAGACCTGCTGCTGCGAAAGCGCCTCGACCCGGGTGATGTCGTGGATCGACGTGATGCCGACCCGATTCAGGTCCTTCGCCACGCCGCGAGCGCCGATGAGGCTCAGCGCATGCGATGCCGGCGGCAGCTGCTTCTCGATGAGCTCGCCGACGCCGCCGTAGAGCATGCCGGTGAATTCCCCGGCGCCGTCGCGGCCGTAACGTCCATTCGCCGGGTCGGAGGCCGCCTTGTCGAAGCGCAGGACCTTCATGCCCGCCGAATTGATGAAGTACGAGCGGTCGTGGCGGCGCATGAGAACCGGGTGATTCCCCGTCACTGCGTCGATCGCCTTCAAATCGGGCGTGAACGAGACGAAACCCTCCTTGCCCTGGCGTGCCGCGGCATTCGCCGCGACCGCGCCCCAGTCCCCGCCCGTGATCCAGATGCCGGGCGGAACGCGCCGGGTCGCCTCCTCGAGCCCGCGCACCATCGCCGCCTGGTCGTTCACGTACATCAGCATCACCTGGAAGTACCAGTCGATGCCGTTACCGAAATGCGTGTGCGAGTCGATGAAACCCGGCAGCACCATGGCGCCCTGGAGGTCGATGCTGCGAGTGGCCCCGCCCGCGAGCGCGCGCACCGCGGCGTTGCCCCCGACCGCCATGATGCGATCGCCGCGGATCGCGACCGCTTCGGCGGCGGGCTGCGCGTCGTCCACCGTGTAGACCTTCGCGTTGAAGAGGATGAGGTCGGGCGCGCCTTGCGCGAGCGACGCGCAGCTCGCGGCAAGGAGGCAAAGGAAGGCGAGGGCCCGCTTCACGCGGCCTCCAGCGCCACGACGTGCCCCGGTGCGATCTCGCGCATCACCGGCTCGCCGCGTCCCGCGTAATACGCGAAGCCCGAAGGAGCGGCACCTTCGGCGCCCGAATGCCGCACCAGCCGGTAGCCCTGCCCCTCAGTGCGAACGATGCGTGGCGTCGCGGCGAGGAGCCGCAGCGTGTACGGGTGCCGCGGCGTGTCGTACACCTGGTCGCGCGTGCCGCACTCGAGGATGCGGCCGCGATACATCACCACCACACGGTCGGCGATCTGCTCGACCACGCCCAGGTCGTGGGAGATGAAGAGATAGCTGAAGCCGAATTTCTTCTGCAGCGCCGTGAAGAGCGTGAGGATCTGCTTCTGCACCGTCACGTCGAGCGCCGACACCGGCTCGTCGGCCACCAGGAGCCTCGGCGTGGCGACGATGGCGCGCGCGATGGAGACCCGCTGGCGCTGGCCGCCGGAGAGCTCGTGGGGATGGCGATCGGCGTAGTCGCCGGGCAGCCCCACCTCGGCGAGCATCGCGCGGGCGCGGCGGTCGCGCTCCAGCCGCGAGAGCCCCGGCAGCGTGCGCAGCCCCTCGGCCACGATGTCAGCGAGCGTCATGCGCGGATCGAGCGAGGAGAACGGATCCTGGAACACCATCTGCGTCTTCAGCCGGTAGGCGGCGAGGTCGCGCCGATCGAAGGCCGTGATGTCGCGCCCCTCGAAGCGGATCGAGCCCTCGCTCTCGGTCGTCAACCGCACTAGCGTGCGACCGATGGTGGTCTTGCCCGAGCCCGACTCGCCGACGACCGCGAGCGTCTCACCCTGTTTGAGCGTGAGGCTCGCCTTGTCGACCGCGCGGAACGCTTCCGCGCGCTGCCAGAAGAAGCGCGGCTTCTTCTTGAATTCCACCGAGACCTCGTCGATCTCCACCAGCGATGGCGCGTCGGCCGCTTTCGCCTCGTTTCGCGCGCCGCGCGCGGGCAGCGACTCGAGCAGCATGCGCGTGTATTCGTGCTTCGGCGCGAGCAGGATCTCGGCGGTCTTCCCCGCCTCGACCACCTTGCCGTAGCGCAGCATGACCACCTGGTCGGCGTAGCTCGCGACCATGCCAAGGTCGTGGCTCACCAGCAGCACCGAGGTGCCGATGTCGCGGGTGAGCGCCGCCATGATGTCCATGACCTCCTTCTGGATCACGGCATCGAGCGCGGTGGTCGGCTCGTCGGCGATGAGCAGCGCGGGGCGCATCACCAGCACGGAGGCGAGCATGATGCGTTGGCGCATGCCGCCGGAGTACTGGTGCGGGTAGGCGCGAAAGCACCCGGCGGGATCGGTTATCTTCACTCGCTCGAGCATCTCGAGCGCGCGCTTGCGTGCTTCCCCGGCCGGCAGTTGATGGTGAAGGCGAAGCGCCTCCATCATCTGAAACCCAACGGTGAGCGCCGGGTTTAACGACACCATCGGCTCCTGGAACACCATGCCGATGGCGCGGCCGCGCACGAGGCGCAGGCTCGACTCGGGAGCGCGCGCGAGGTCTTGGACTCTGGCCCCGTGGGGGGCAACCCCCGCGTCCTGGAAGGCGATGCGCCCGGCCTCGATGCGCGCCACCGGTGGCAGCAGGCGCAGCACCGAGCGCCCGATCATCGTCTTGCCGCTGCCCGATTCGCCCACCAGCGCCACGGTTTGGCCCGGATCGATCGTGAAAGAGACGTCGTCGACCACGCGCCGGAAGCCGCGGTCGGCCTCGCGCACGGCGACCGTCAATCCCTCGATCGCGAGCGTGGGTGCTGTCACAGATTCTTCATCCGCGGATCGAATTGGTCGCGCAAGGCGTCGCCGAAGAGGTTGATGCCGAGCAGCGTGACCGAGATGCTGATGCCGGGCACGAGCGCCAGCCACGGCGCCTGGCCGACGTAGTTGCGGCTGTCCGAGAGCATCCCGCCCCAGCTCGACGCCGGCGGCGGCACGCCGAGGCCGAGGAACGAAAGCGCGCTCTCGGCGAGGAGCGCCCAGCCAAAGAGCGCGGTGGCGAGCACGGTGATCGGCGCCACGCAGTTGGGCAGCACGTGCCGGAACATGGTGAAGGGCTCCGAGTTGCCCATCACGCGGGAAGCCTCGACGTACTCCTTCTCCCGCACCGAGAGCACGCTCCCGCGCACTACGCGCGCCACCGAAGGCAGGTAGGCGAGCGAAAGCGCCGCGATCACGCCGATGCGCGAGGGGCCGAACACCGTCATCATGCCGAGCGCCATGATGAGCGAGGGAAAGGCGAGCAGCGCATCGAGGATGGCCATCGCCACGCGCTCGAACCAGCCGCCGAAGTAGCCGGTGGCCGCGCCCAGCAGCGTGCCGCTCGTCACCGCCGCCAGCACCGTGAAGAGGCTGATCGACATGCTCACGCCGGCGCCGAAGAGGAGCCGGCTCAGCACGTCGCGGCCCCACTCATCGGTGCCCAGCCAGTGCGCCGCGGAAGGCGCCTTCAGCCGCGCCATGAGGTCGTTGGCGACCGGGTCGTAGGGCGTGTACACGTGGCCGGCGATGGCCGCGACCAGCATCACCAGGAGCAGCACGCCGCCGGCGATCGCGTTCGGGCGCCGCAGGAGCGCCTTCATAGCCGCACTCGCGGGTCGAACAGCGGATAGCAGAGGTCGACCACGAGATTCACCATGACGTAGATCGCGGTGACGAACAGCAGGCAACCCTGCACCACGGGATAGTCGCGCGCGAAGATGCTGTCGACCAGCAGGCGCCCGATGCCCGGCAGCGTAAACACCGTCTCGGTCACCACCGCCCCGCCGAGGAGCGAGCCCAGCGCCAGGCCGATCATGGTCCACGTCGGCGCCATGGCGTTCTTGAGCGCGTGGCGGCGCGCCACGGTGAACTCCGTCAGGCCCTTCGCGCGCGCATGCGTGATGTACTCGAGGCGAAGCACCTCGATGGTGCTCGAGCGCGCCATGCGGATGAGGACGCCCGTCTCGATGAGCGCCAAGGCCGTCACCGGCATGATGAGGTAGCGAATGCCCTCCCAGAAGCTCTCGAGTGGCGAGACATAACCCACGACCGGAAGGAGGTCGAGCTTCAGGCCGAAGACCAACAGGAAGATGAGGCCCAGCCAGAAGCTCGGGATCGACAGGAAGACGATGGCACCGGTCACGACGACCACGTCCCAGATGGTGTTCTGCTTCCACGCCGCCAGCATCCCGAGCGGTACGGCGAGAAGCGTAGCGATGAGCACCGCGGGCACCACGAGCGACGCGGTGACACCGAATCCGCCCACCAGCATCTCCAGCACCGGGCGCTGCTGGGCGATGGAATTGCCGAGGTCGCCCGCCGCGAGGCGCTTGAGCCACACTAGAAACTGCACCGCCACCGGCTTGTCGAGGCCCATGTCGCGGCGCAGCTCCGCCAGCGCGCGCGGATTCTCGAGGTCGCCCAGCATCAGCTGCGCCGGGTCGCCGGGGATGGCGCGCATCAGCACGAACACGATCACCGCGACGATCAGCAGCGTCGGGACGGCGAGCGCGATCCGATGCAGGGCGTACTTGAGCAAGCGCGCCTCCGGGAACGGCTGAAAACGCGCCTAGTTTGCGCTAGAGGTTTATCTTCATGGAGAACTTGACCGTGCGCGGCATGCCCACGGCGAGAATGCCGCCGCCAGCGGCGCTCCAGTAGCGCTTGTCGGCCACGTTCTCGACGTAGAGCTGGAAGGTCGTCGCGTGTTGCGCGATCTTGGTCGAGTAGCGCGCGCCCGCGTTGAAGATCGTGTAGGCCGGGATCGAGCCCTGCTCGAGGTTGTTGATGAAGCGCTTGCTGATGTAGTAGGCGCCGGCGTTGACGCCGAAGCCCGGAGCCCAGCTCGGGCGGTATTCGCCGAAGAGGCTGTGCGTCTGCTTGGGCGTGTTGTCGGGAGCCTTGCCGAGGAGCGCCGTGTTCTGCGCCCGCTCCTGCTTCGCATCGAGGAACATGCCCGAGAAGTAGATAGAGACCTGGGAACCGATCTCGCCCGAGGCGGAGTACTCGAAGCCCTTGTAGTTCGTGCGCCCGTCGAGCACGAAGAAATTGTCGGTGTTGGTATAGGCCGAGGCGCGGTCGATGGTGAAGTAGGCGCCGGTCAGCGAAAGGCCCGAGAACGCCTCGGTGCGCACGCCCGCTTCCTTCTGCTTGCTGATGCCGGGAGGCAGCACCTGGCCAGGGTTGTTGGTGGAGAGCGGTGCATTGCCGCCTTCCTCGAGTCCCTCGATGTAGCTCAGGTACAGGCTCGTGTCCTGCCGCGGCTTCCACACCAGGCCGTAGGCGGGCGTGTTGCTCTTCACCTGGTAGAT
>Ga0209647_1002978_pt1 | contig 13418 bp, 21 predicted proteins | sample GraSoi_2013_60cm_FD_185827 | JGI IMG/M metagenome (GOLD analysis project Ga0209647, IMG submission 185827) | Grasslands soil microbial communities from the Angelo Coastal Reserve, California, USA - Sample 9_17_2013_60cm (SPAdes) (version 2) | ecosystem: Environmental > Terrestrial > Soil >... | reverse complement strand
CGAATCTTCACCGGCCATCAAGCACTACCCGCACTGAGAGGGACTGAGGACGACATGACGCACAACGACGAGCGGGAAGACTGCCCGGCAGAGCACCTGACCTTCAGCCGCGATGACACCATCGTGCAGCGCGGCCTGAGTAGCACCCCCGCCGCGCTGGACCTCCGCATGGACTGCGCCGATTGCGGCACGTGGGCGATTGTGCGCTACCTTCCAGGTTATTCACTGTTCGGGCTGCATGACCGCATGCTGGAACTTGCCCCTGGCCGGCATGCGGCGCCCTTCGAGGCGTATGTGCGGGCCATACGAGCTGCTGAGGAGATGACGAGGACAACATGACACGACTCACGCGCATTGTGTGCGACAACCCGGACTGCAAGGCGCAGGTTGAGCGCTTCGCCGATGACTATTACCGTGAAATGGTGGGGATAGACGATACACCGCTGGGCTGGTATCGGTTGACGCACCTCGCCAGTTACACGCTGGCCGAAAGCGGCATGACCACCGAGACGAGCCAACCGCTGTACTTCTGCTCCATTGCGTGCGTACGCAACGCGACAGGTGAACCGAAAGAGCCGCAGGACCGCGAGCGCTGAGTCACGCCAGCCATGCGGTATCATGGTGGGCTAGTGCGCAGCGTGACCGGGTGGTGCGCTTCCCGTCGTTCCTTCCCCATCATCCGGCACGCGCCCCTATTCTGCTCATGTGAGGTACCGCCGCCATGGTTCGAGATTATCACCGCAAAGAGGGTCGCTTTATTGTCACGATGAATCACCGTGATGCAATGAGTCCACCCGGTTACACGGATACGTTTTACCAACTCCATGAGGACCGCGGAGTTGGAGGCCATGCGCTTCTCGGCCAGTTTACGATTGATGAACTACGCGACTTGCAAGCGCTACTCAGTCGGCATATGGCGGCCTTTATGCAGCACCACAAGAACTACAACGGCGTGCGAGAAGCCGCGAAAGCTGAGTAATGATGGGCTTCCCGCTGCCGACCCAAGAACTCTACGAGGTGAACCAACGCTACTGGGACCAGGGCAATGACTGGAGCCAGGTGGCGCCGGGTGAGGCGATGGAACGCCAGGACCGCGCCTACCGGGGTACCTTCAAGAAGTGGCTGCGGCAGACCGACCAGCGGGAGATGGACCACAACGTAAGCGATAATCGCTGCGAACCCATCGTGGCGACCGGCGTCGATTTCCTGCTCGGTGAGGAAGTGACGTTCGAGGTCATGGACGACACGGCCACCGACGAGAATGGCGACCCCACCGACCAGACTGACGAGACGGCGCAAGAGTACCTCGACGCGGTGTGGGAAGCCAATGTCAAAATGCCCACGCTCTCGGAAGAGGAAATCAATAAGGCGGTGTTTGGACACGGCTTCATCAAGCTGGACCCGCAAGACTCGGACATGCCACCGGCGCCGGGCGGGCAGCCTATCCCCGCGTTGCTCGTGCTCAATCCGATGCAGATGCAGGTGAAGACGCTCCCCACGAATATTCGCAAAGTCCAACGGTACGCGCAGTACTACACGGACGAGGACGACGAGACAGGCGCGACAATTTACTGCCGACAACTGACGGTGCGACTGCCTGACGGCGGCTGGGAGATACACGATCAGGTGAAGCAGGGCAGTAGCGGAAGTGACATGACCGTCGCCGGCGCACTCTCGCTGCTCTCACCGCTGGCGGAACGGGAAGCGGAGCAGGGCTGGCAGGACGTGACCGTCGAGCCGTGGCCGTACACGTGGTCGCCCATCCACGACGGGAAGAACTTGCCCAGCCCGAATAGCTATTGGGGCAAGGCGGACCTGACACTGGACCTGATCCACCTCAACGATGTCATCAACTTCCAACTGTCGAACATCAACAGTATCCTGTACCACCATGCGCACGCCAAGCCGCATTACTTCGGCATTCATGCCCGTGAATTGCAGTTCGGACCGGGCGATTCCCTGTGCATCCCCAATATCGCGGCACGGGTAGAACTCATCCAGATCACCGCCGACGGCCTAGAGCAGGCGCGTGCGTACGTCGATGATATCCGTCTGATGATGGATGAACTCTCGCACGTCCCCAGTCTGGCATTGGGCCATAATGCGAAGCTGCCCGGCGTGCCCAGTGGTGTCGCGCTGAAGGTCGCCTGCCGCCCACTGGTGTCGCAGACCTTGCAGAAGCGCAACTTGCGCGCCGCCGTCTACACGAAGCTCTGCCAGCATATCCTGGAAATTGGCGGCTTCGGCGCCGACCGCAAGGTGGTCATTCACTGGTCCGAGATGCTGCCGACGGACGAGCTGACCGAAGCGCAATCGGCGCAAATCTGGCACGATAGCCTCGGCGTCAGCCAAGATTCGGTCCAACAGCGCGGGGACTGGGACCCGGACGTTGAGAAGGCGAAGCGGGCCGAAGAGGACGCCGCAGCCATGCAGCAACAGGTACAGCACCAGGCGCAGATGGCCCAAATAGCGGCGCCCGGTCAGTCTAATGGTCAGGCTGTTGACAGCTCGCAGCCCAGCCAACAGGCCGGCCAGGCGCCTCAACAACAACCTACGAAGGCGAAAACGGCGTCCAAGCGTGCGCAAGCGTCACCACGCGCAAAAAAGACCGCCAAGGTATCAGGAGGGCGCTAGCACATGGCAAAGCCTACCAGCATGTCTGTCCGGTCGCGACAGACCCCATTTACCGCTTCCATCTGCCCACGTTGTGCAGGTGAAGCGAAGATCAGCGAAAAGCACCTTGTCTGCTCTTCCTGCACGGATGCGCTCACCAAAGAGGCGCAAGCCTGGCAGGAACGCGACTATCTGGCGCGCTATCTCTCGACGCGTGAGGATGACACGGACAAGACGACGGTGCGACTACGCGCCTCAGCGCTCGCACAAGGCGTTGACTGGACGCACCCGCCGGAGCCAATAGCCTTTGCTGACCGCATGGCGGCGCTGATGGCGCCCTATCGCCCGCAACTGGACCTTTTCGCCACCGAGCAGGCGAGTTAGGAGCTAACTGATGGCGAACTCAACCGCGAAACCGCTTGCCGATGCGCAACTAAACTGGTTAAAAGGCTCGACGCTAGCATCCGCGTTCACGTCCTTTGCCGCGAATCCGCTCGTGACGGTCTACGTGGGGCTGTACACGACCACGCCAACCACGAACGCCAACCTGGGCGGCACGGAAGTGTCTGGCTCGTCCTACGCACGCCAGCCCATCACGTGCGCAAGCCAGTGGTCGGCGATCTCGCTCAACGCTGACAACATCCACGACCAGATTAGCAATAGTGCCGTCATCACGTTCCCGGTGGTCACCACGACGCCGTATACGGTCGTCGGCGTCGGCCTCTTTGATGCCGTCACCACCGGCAATGAGCTGTTTTACCAGGCGGTGACGAGCCAGGCGGTCAGTGTGGGCAACCAGTACCAGATCGCCATTGGCGCGCTGATAGTGGAGATATAGCAAGATGGCAGTAACTACGCAGGATCAGCTCGTGGCCGCGATGGCTGCCGCAGCCGGCGCCGGCAACCGTCCGCCCTTCATCAAGTCGGCGCTCGCAGGTACGTTCGCCGTGGGCCAGATGGTGAGCCTGTGGACGGCTGCCGGCAATCCTGGCGCCGGTGCAGCGCAAGGCAGTGCCGCCGGGGCTGTGCCTACGTCCGTCACCGCAGGTGCGCTGCCCTTCACGAATCCGACGAGTGGCAATAGCTACCTCGCGCGGCTGTTCGCCTCATCCACTGTGCCCGGCACGCTGATTCTGTATGACCGGCTGGTGCACACGAGCACGCTCTCCGGCACGGTCACGACGGCGCAGACCGTGGCCTCAGTGGCACTCACTCGCCCGGACGCGCTGGGCACGAATACGGAACTCTTCATGGAGGTGTACACGGCGCTCGGTGCGACTTCGACCACCATCACGTCGTCCTACACGAACCAAGCCGGCACGGCAGCACAGATCAGCATCGCGGCGACGATTCCGACGACGGCGCCTGCGGGCTTCATTCTGCCGCTGCCGCTCGCAGCCGGTGATACGGGTGTCCGTGCGGTGGCCAGCGTGACGCTGGCCGCGTCTACGCTCACCGCCGGCAACTTCGGCATTACCATCGGGCGTCGGCTGGCTGAGTTCGCTATTCCTGCCGCGAACGTCCCGTATCCGCCACAGGACCCCTTTTGGGCCGGTTTGCCGCAAATCTACAATAGCGCGTGCATCTTCGGCGTGTTCCTCATTGCGAGTGGCACCGCTGCACCGGCTATTTCATCGGGTTCACTGGTAATAGCCCAGGGCTAGGAGGGGGCGCACAGCATGACAGTCGGACTTTTCCCCAACAAAGGGCAAGTGGATAGCCAAGCTGGCCAGCTCGCCCTCTCACTCATGGCGGACTTCACGCGCATCCAAGAACTCAAAGCCTGGATGGATACGCAGTCGGATGCGAACCTCATCACGCTCGGCTACGTGCAAGCCGAAGTGAACACGCTGCGCAGCGCTATTACCGACCTCAACACGCTGGCGAGTATCTTTACGGGCACTGTCGCGCAAGGCGTGACGCCGTATGACTACCGCACGTTTAGCAAGCTGCTGTATGGGATGGGCGTGATCTGAGCCGACGCTACCTGGCGTGAGGAGGCGTCTCTATGGCCATTGCCTTCCGCGCTGCCGCCAGTTCCACCAATGCTGGCTCGACGACCATTGTGGTCAACAAGCCAACCGGCACCCTCTCAGGCGACGTGCTGGTTGCGTTGCTCTACGTCGACACAACGGGCGTCGTCTCGACACCTCCAACCGGCTGGGTGCAACGTGATACGCTCGCGAACGGCACCAATTCCTTTCGCGCCTATATCTATACCCTCGTCTGCGGTGGCAGCGAACCCTCGACCTACACGTGGACGCTTGACACGACCCAGTACAACGAAGGCGTCATCCTCGGCTTTAGCGGTGTGGATACCACGACTCCCGTCGATGGCCATAGCATCGTGGATCGCGGCGGCACCGGCTCGATTGTCACGCCGACCATTACGACGACGGCGGCGAGCGACGTGCTGGTGGCGCTGCTCATCCAGTGGGGCGGCAACGCGGGCGCATCGGCGCAGAACTCGTACACGCTGCCCACGAACGGGCAGCCATCCGGCGGCGATAGCTGGGCCGAATACAAGCTGGGTGCCACGGCTGGCAGTAACGGCGCGACCAACGGCGCCACCGCCGCGCTGATTGCTCTACAGCCCGTCCAGTCAGGTGGTGGCGGCGCACCACCGAGCGCCGCTCCCGGACAACCGCGTGGGCAAGGCATGAGCGCGCCTTGGCGGACCACCCAGCGTGTGCCGCTGTCCTTCTATGCACACAACGCCTTTACGGGCATCTCCGAGAGTGACGCGGCACTCGCCGCACGTGAGCAGTTCTACGGCGACGGCAGCCAGCTCGCGTTTCCCTTGCGTCCCGTCTACGGGCAATGGCCAGCGGCGGCCTTCGCGGGCATGGGACGCACGAGCCTGCTGTGGCGCACGCACAACAGCGGCACGGGTGTCGCGGAAAACGACCTGAATAGCGTGCCGACAGGCATTGCGAGCGAGTTCTATAGCGTCCTGTGGCAGACGGGCATCATTCCGTCCGGCGCCATCACGTTTGCCAGCAACAGCGCACTTGCTGAGTCGGCGCAGGTGGTTGAGCCAGTGGCGCCGCTCGTGGGCACGAGTGTGCTCGCGGAATCGGCCCAAGTCGTCGCACCCGCCACGCTCCAGGCGAATAGCGCACTGGTCGAGTCAGCGGCACAAGTCCTTGCACCAGCTACGGTGCAGAGCAATAGCGCACTTGTGGAATCAGCGGCGCAAGTGCTGGCCCCGGCCACGATACAGAGCAATAGCCTCCTCGCTGAATCGGTCCAGATTGTCGAGCCATTGGCACCCATCCAGGCCAATTCCTTGCTTGCCGAGTCCGTGCAGGTCGTGGAAGCTGCTGCCGCGAACGTGCAGGCGAATAGCGCGCTGGCACTGCCAACGGCGCAGGTTGTGGACCCATCCATCCCCGTGGTGAGTAATAGCCTGCTTTCGGTCACGGGTGGACTTGCTGGCCAGGGTGGCGGCACGATCATTAGCAATTCGTTGCTTGCGGAAAGTGCGCAGATACTCGCCCCAGCGACCGTGCAAGCCACGAGCGTGCTCACAGAGACTGCCGCACAGATAAGCGCTCCGGTGGCGCTGGCAAGTACCAGTAGTCTGGCGCAATCGGCAGGACAACTGCGCACGCTTGCCACGGTGCAAGCCAATAGCGTGCTGAGTGTGACGGGAAGTAGCATAGCCGGTGGAGGCGGTCCCACACTTGGTCCGGTCACGGCGACCGTGAGCGATGCGCCCGTGACGCTGGCGACGGTGAGTGATGCGCTGGTATGCGTCGCCAGCGTCAGTGATGTGCTAGCCGTGGTGGCGACCGTCTCCGATGCGCCCGTGACGGTGGCAACGGTGTCTGATGCGCTTGTGGCGACCGCGGTGCTGGCCGACACGTTGTTCTGAGCTGATGCGGTATCATAGTGGACTAGAAACCAGCAGGAGGCGTGTCGCATGGCGAAGAACGGGTATGCGAAAGGCTCACTCGTCCGCGTGGTCGATTCCCTTACGGTGAACGGCGTGCAAACGGACTCCGGCGCGACCGCCGTGGCCGTCATCCTCAAGCCCGACGGCACCACCGTCACGCCGTCGGTTACGCGTGACTCGGTGGGCCTGTACCACGCGGACGTAGACACCACAAGCGGACCGCAGGGCGACTGGCAGTACAAGTGGACCAGCACGACGCCCGCGCAAGCCGTCAGTTACGGCGTGTTTTGGGTCGATGATCCCGCATTCCCGTGAGTGAGGTGACTATGCATCTTTTATTGGTCTGTCGCATCGTACGAGCACTTGTGCAGAGTGCGAACAATGTCCCACAAGAGGACGTGGCTGCCCTCGACGCCTTGATTGCTATGCTTGAAGCGGCGGCCAAACAGCAAGAGGAGCAAGAGGAGTAATCCATGGCACAGGCACAGACCGCGAAAGAGCAGTATGACGAGCTGATCGCCGACCTGAAGGCCGGTACGCATCGGTCACCCGACAAGCAGCGGCCCGTCCTAGAGTGGGACGAATACGACGTAGATGCGGGTGTCGTACGCACGGCATCGCGTTTGGCACCTGATGGAACCACCATCGCCGCCGCCGTCCCGCATCCCCACGCCGGCAAGCATATCGTGACCATCCAGTACGGTGGCCCAGAGGGCGGCGATGGTGGCGACCTGAAGGACTACGCGTTCGACCCGGACCTCATCGGCGGACCGGTGACACCGACGCCGGAGCCAGAGCCGAAGCCCGACCGCGTGGCGACGCTCGCAGGCGCGCCACCTGCCCCGAAACCGGCAAAATAGCGCGTGTTGCACTTCTGCACCGTGTCTACGACGAGATGAGGTATACTAGCGATGACAAGCGCAACTGGCGCCGGCGCGAATTCCCAGGCGGAAGGACGCGGCGCGAACATCTCTGGCGCGAATTCCCAGGCGGAAGGACGCCAGACCCTGACCCCGGCTCTAGGCGCGCCGGCTGCCGACCCACGCTCGAATTCCCAGGCGGAAGGAAGTGTGGACCCGCAGGCACCCGCGCCTCATGACGATGAGAATGCACCCGTCGCCCGCGCTCGCTACAACGAGGTCGTGCGACAAGAGGCAGCCCTGCGCAAAGAGCGGACGGAAATGCGTGCCCGCTTGCAGGCGCTTGAGGACGCAAAGCTCACCGAGCAGGAACGCGACAAGAAGCGCGCAACCGACCTTGAGACGCAATACAACGAGCAGATACGCGCGAATCAAGGTCTGCGCTTGCAAATCGCCATCGCGGATCGCGTGCAAAAGCTTGATCTTGCCGATGCCTCCGTGGTCAAAGCAATCCTGCTGACCGAGTACCGGGAACAGCTAGACGACGACCCGAACCTGGAAAATGTGGCCCACCTCATTGACCTGGCCGTCGAGAAATATCCGTTTCTCGTCAAGCAGTCGCCGCAAAGTCCCGTCCCCGGCTCCGGTCGCCAAGTGAGTCCGCCCCGCACGCCCGCCGGGCAATATGCGGCACGCCAGAACGCGCAGCCGCAAGAGCCGAAGCCCTTCAACCAGTTTCCGAACTGGAGTCAACTCACTGACGCTGATTGGGACACCGAGAGCCGCAGGCGCGAACGCGGGCAGTAAGTCACCACTTCTTCCCCCTCCCCCTCAGCACTCCTCTCGGCCCCGCCCGATGAGGAGTGTTCGCTATGGCCGTGCAAACTGGCTCAGTAACGATGGCCCAGGCGGCGGCGCTCAGCAATGAGCCGCTGGTCCAGACCGTCACGATGAGCCTGGTCGACATGGGCAGTGTCCTTGCCCGTGATATTCCTTTCCTCGAAAAACCCACCCTCTACGTGAACGGCGTCAGGTTTGAAGGCGGCTTGCCCGCCGTGACCTGGGCTGCCCTCAACCAGGAAGGCGTGACCGTCTCAACGGCGCCGTCCACCTTCCAAGAGCAGGTGTACATCCTGCGCAACCAGGTCGATATTGACGAGTTCTTGGCCCGCGATATCACCGCCATCCGCGATGTGCGCGCAACGCAAGTCGAAGTGCTGCTCAAGGCCATCGCGTTCGACGTCAATGAGAAATTTATCGTCAACCGGCACGACACCGGCGACGCCAATGCCTTCGTGGGCATCCGCCAACGCATCGCCGCTGGCAGTACCTACGGGGTACGCGCCGAGAATCTTATCAATGCCGGTGGCACCGACCTCTCGCTGGCCGGCATGACGGCGACTACCGCCGGCAACTTCCTAGAGCAGCTCGACCAGCTCCTGTTCAGCGTGGACGCGCCCGATGGCTCCCCCAGCGTCACGCTGTACTGCAACGAGGTCTTCCGGCGCCGCATGAACCACGCCGTCCGCCTGATGGGCACTCAGGGCGGCTTCAATCAGGCCAAGGATATGTATGACAGGGTGGTGGACACCTACAAGTCGTGCATCATCCGCGACATTGGCCGTAAGCGTGACCAGGTGTCGCTGATCATCACCAACACGGAACTGGCGTCGGGTCTGGCCGATACCGGCGGCACGTTCACGAGCGTCTACGCCGTGAACTACGCGGACGGCCACTTCGGCGGCTGGCAGTTCAATCCCCTCGCAGCCGGCGTGCAAAACCTGGGCCGGTTGAACACCGGCGTGCAGTACCGCACCTACGTGAGCTGGGCCGGAGGGTTCATCAACTACAGCACGCGCAGCATCGCGCGTCTGTACGATATCAAGATGTCCTAGTAGGCGGCTTGCTGCGAAAAGCAAGAGCAGAACGCACAAGGAGCAAGCACATGCCTGCTGATCTGTTGACTCAAGCGCCGTTGGTGAGTGGCTCGCTCGCCACCGCGCTCACCACCGGCATTACGCCGGCGTCGGCGTCTGTCACGAGTGGCAATAGCTATGACCTGGGCGCTGGTGGTGCGCTACCGGCTGGCACAGCGATTCCGATTGTCTGCCGCATCATCGTGGTGAGCGCGTCGGAATCGTCGGGCGGCGGCACGGTCGACTTTACCATTGACCATTCGAGCGATAACTCAACGTGGAAGACGCTGGCCGGTAGTTCGCGTGGCGCGAACGACACCATCACGCTCACGGCGTCAGTGCAGACCGGCGAAATCTTCATCGGCTTCTACACGCACATGCGCTACATTCGCCTGACGGTGACCGTGGGGACAACGCCGGTTGGCGCCAACCTCCAGTTCAACGCGCAGCTCATGCCGAGCTATCCGTAGGGCGAGCAGAAAGCGGGGCGCACGCTACCGTTGTTGTCTGAAATAGGGCAGCCGGGATTAGGGCGTGTAGAGCAGTGCAGCGAGGCGTAACAGGGGCGGCTGCTCACATTCTTGAGGTGAAACGATGCCCATCAGAAGCACCATGCAGGACATCATTGTCCGAACACGCGAACTGACTGGCGATCCTGCCGGCCCAAACGCGCGGTTCAGTGATGATGTCTACCAGGAAGTGCTTGACCGCGACGCCCGCACGGATTACATCCTCGGCGACTACCGCGCGCTCGCCGGGCGCTACACGCTGCCTGGCGGTTCCTACGCCTGGACGGACTACTTTGACCCGTCCGGGTGGGGAGACTGGGAGACAGACGCGACGCTCTACAACGGCAGCATGACGCAGATTACACCGCTCACCAATGACTATCTCGTAGGCCACTGGACGTTCGCCAACCAGCCACCGTCGGTCTACGTCATGGGCAAAACCTATGACATCTACGGCGCGGCGCGGGCAATCGTGTTGCGTTGGCTCGGCCTTGAAGCCACCAGCTTCGACTTCAGCGCCATGCGCGGCACGTCCTTCACCGTATCGCAGAAGCGCGAAGGTTTGCAGATGCTGGCGGATTACCTCGCCACTGAGATGCGGGTGCGCACGGCCAAGCTGGTCCGAAGGGACGTAAACGGTGCTTTCAGCTACTGATATCGCTAAGTGCCAGTCAACTATGCTTTCGGCAATGGATATGACGCTCAAAATCGAGCGTGTCACGCCTACCACGAGTGCGTGGGGCACGACATCGGAAGCCTTCACGACCATTGCCACGGGCGTGCGCTGTCTCGTCGGTGACCCGACGGACGGCGAGATGAACGAGCAGGGGCAATCCGGCATCGTGGGCATCGAGCAGCGCTGGGACGTGTGGGTGCCGAACGGCACCAACGTGCTCACCAATGACCGCGTGACCCTTTCCAACGGCACCGTCATGCGCGTGCAAAGCGTCCACAACCCGCGTACCACGTATTTCATGCTCGATAGCTTCCTTGCATCGGTGGTGCGCTGATGCCTACCGGAGTCGAGGCCGTTGATGGCGTGGCGTGGGCTATCGCGCAACTGATGGCGGATAGCGCCTTCGTGACTGCCGCGCCGGGCGGTATCCACATCGGCGTGGCGCCGCAGGGGACGCTCGACCCGGTCTGTGTGGTGTTCGTGCAGAGCGCACCGGAGTATATGACCGCGTTCGGGCAGCACATCTGGACGGATGCGACCGTGATGGTGAAGATCAGCGGGCGGCAGGATACCTTCGCGAGCGGGAGCATATCTGGACCGATCCGCAATGCCGCCATACGCGCCTACGCCGTGCTGCACCGGCACGCGGGCACGTCATTCGGCTCACAGGTCGTGAGTTGCGTGTTCCAAAGCGGGGTGCCATTGCCCGAACCGGCGCTTGTGAACGGCGTCCAGTGGATGTCCTACGTGCAGCTTTTCAAGCTGCTTGTCGCATAACGTAAAGGTGGCGCACCATGCCAGCTATCGCCTCCATAAATCAAATCGTGCAGTTAGGGGTCGAAAGTAGCGCGGGAGTTCCGCCCGGTTCCGGCTCCAACCGCGTCATGCGCCACCTGACCTACAACATCGACCCGGACTTCCAGTACCAGATGTATCGGGGGTCCGGCCAGCGGTTCAACAGCATTCAGACGCTCAAAGCTGAGATGAGCAAGTTCAAATTAGGCGGCCCAATTTCATACACCGAGTTGGCGTATCCATTCGGGGGCATGTTCGGGCAGCCCGCGTTCACGACGCCAGCCAATGGCACGCTGGCGCGTCAGCTCGCCTTCAGCCCGAAGCCGAACGGCGCGCAGGGCGGCGTGACGTACCAGATACAGAACGGCGACGCGGTCCGCACACGCCAGTTCAACTACGCGGTCCATACCGGGATCGACCTGACCATCAAGCGCAATGGTGACTCGGTGGTATCTGGCGGGGACGGCTTCGCGCAGCAGACGCAACCGAACGTGACGCTGACGGCTTCCCCGACGGCGCAAAGTCAGCTTCCTACGCCGCCCATCAACTTTAACGCGTATCTGGACCTGGCGTCCGCCAACATCGGCACGACGGCGCTGGCGCAGTGCGTGGAAGCACAGTTCAAAACGTCGGGCTGGTATGCGCCGCTGTGGTTCCTGGTGCGCGGCAACGCGTCTTACGGCACCGTCGTGGATACGCCCCCCGCCACCACGTGCCTGCTCAGGATTATGCCAGACGTAGCGGTGGATAACCTGTGGGTACAAGCGCGTGCGGGCGCTACGGTCTACATCCGTCTGGACGCGGTAGGTAACCCCATCGACAACGCGTATTCGCTCAATGGCAGTGCGTCCTACACTGCTGGCACGTTCACGCTCACCTACAAGGGCGCGACCACGACGGCCATCGCCTTTAACGCGACCGGTACGACGATCCTGGCGGCGCTGAATGCCCTCTCGACCGTCACCACGCCGTGGACTGTCACCAATGGCGGTCTCGCGTTTAACACGGCTAATACCTTCGTCCTCACCGCCGCTGGCACGTTGCAGAATGACCCGTCACTCCTGACCGCCAACTTCAGCCTGACGGGTGGCTCGCCAGCCATCACGTCACTGGTCGTGCCGAACAATCTCAGGATTGACATGGCCGCGAAGCTGGTGCCGCAAGCCTACAACGACGACGGCGGTGGCTGGATACAGGACTGGCTCTTCGAGGTCGTGGTCGATAGCAACTGGACGCTGGCAACGGCATCCGGGACGGCGTTCTACGCACAGCTTATTAACAGCATGACGACCCTGTAAACGTGGCCTGACCGCTTCACACGTGGACCGTCGGCGGCGCGTATTTCAGCGCAGATTCTCGGCGCACAACCGTGTAAAGCGGTCAGGTTGAAGCAAGTATACCATAGCGTCACCACACGGGACTAGAAAGTACCGAAGCAATGCCCGCTAGCTTGAGCAACTTAACGACGAATCATGCGCGAATCGTGCGCACCTTTGACGACGGCTCGTCCATCTTCATTGACTACAAGCCCCTGAGCGTGACGCCGCGCCAGTTCCATCGCTTGCAGACGCTGCGCAATCAGGTGTGGGAAGACTTGTCAGCAGACGAGCAAACCGAAGCGGTAGACACCACGACGCGTCTACTGGCAAGCTGTCTCATCGCGTGGGATTTCGTGGATGAGCAGGGCCAGCCCATCCCAGCGACGCTAGAGGGCTTGCAGGACGTGAGTTACGAGCATCAGACACTGCTGCTGGACATGATTCAGCAGGATCAGCAGCTCCCAAAAGTGAACGGGATCGGGAAGTTGCCGGCATCTATTTCTGGCACCTCAACTTCACCCCTGACGGACCCGGCGGACTCATCCCCCCGTGCCCTGAATGGTACGCCGTCCGCGTCCTTGCCGAGCGGTGGGATTTGAAGGTGCTGGACGTGCCAACGGTGTTTGATATGCCGCTGTGGTGGGTGGAGCGTGACGGCATCGCCGTGGAGGCCGAGAACGAAGTGGCGAAGCAGCGCGAACGTGACAGCAAGACGAATGCAGCGCGCGACGCGATCCACGGCGGGCGCTAGGAGAAAGCATGGGCATCAAGTTCAATTATCTTCCCATCATTCTCGACCGCATGCCCGAAGCCGCTGGCAAATTGTGCGAGG
>Ga0209647_1002977_pt1 | contig 13420 bp, 10 predicted proteins | sample GraSoi_2013_60cm_FD_185827 | JGI IMG/M metagenome (GOLD analysis project Ga0209647, IMG submission 185827) | Grasslands soil microbial communities from the Angelo Coastal Reserve, California, USA - Sample 9_17_2013_60cm (SPAdes) (version 2) | ecosystem: Environmental > Terrestrial > Soil >... | reverse complement strand
GAAACAAATGATTAGTTTCCGGAACTTCCTTACCTTCTACTATGTTGAAATTGATCGAGATGCGGTATGGAAAATAGTCGAGCAAGACCTTCCTAATCTGAAGCCTAAAATTGACGCGGAGTTAGAAAGGATAGCCAGGAGAGTAGAACGCCGTAAGAACATCAACTCCAGAGTCGGAAAGAGCAAAACAGCGGCAGCCTATAGAGAACTTTTGCAGGTAAAACGAGAAGATATTCTCCGTACAGCAATCAGACATGGTGCATTCAATGTGCGTGTTTTTGGATCTGTTGCACGAGGGGAAGCTGACGCGGAAAGCGATATCGATCTACTGGTAGATGTGGAGCCTGGCCGTACCCTTTTCGACCTCAGTGAACTCTTACTGGATCTCCAAGAATTGCTTGGACGCAACGTGGACATTGTGACAGAGAAAGGATTGCATAGTCGCATCCGGCAGCGTGTCCTTAAAGAGGCGGTATCTCTATGACAGACTCACTTGACCGAAGCATAGGCATATTTCCATAAATAACTGACAATCTGACGGAGCCTTTGGCTCCCAATCAATACAAATTTGACAGGTATCTAAGATATCATATACAATCCTGGCAGGGCGCTGGTTAAGAAAAATGTTGATGTGCATCCATTGTAGTGCGAAAGAGAAATATAGTGAGCCCGAAACTGCCGCGCATCACCGGGGCTGAGATAATCCGGGCACTTCGGCGAGCTGGCTGGTACATTCACTACCAACACGGCTCACACGTCTATTTGAAGCATTCAGATTATCCCCATATGCGTATTACTGTTCCTGTTCATGCAGGAGAAATAATTAAGCCCAAGACGCTGCAATCGATCCTGAAGCAGGCTGGACTGAGTGTCAATGAGTTTCAAGAGTTGTTATAAAGGAGAATCTATGATGCGAAAGTATACAATTATCCTTGAACCTGACACCGAAGAAGGAGGATATACTGTAACGGTTCCCGCATTGCCAGGGTGTATCACACAAGGAGAAACCATAGAGCAATGCATTGAGCGTGCTCAGGAGGCAATCGCTGGCTACATTGAAAGCCTGAGAGCAGACGGCGAACCGATACCCGAGGAGACTGAGCGTCCGAAGATGATTACAATTGACGTAGCTGCATAGGAAAAAGAATAAATGGGAACATATTCTATCGCAGTCCTACCGGGCGACGGTATCGGCCCGGAGGTCATTGAGCAAGCTGTGCGCGTCCTCCAAAGCGTGGGCGATCACTATGGGCATACCTTCAACAGGCAGTACGCGCTGGTGGGCGTTGCTGCCATCGATGCTGAAGGCGATGCTATTTCTGACGCTACTATGGAACTCTGCCAGCGCAGTGATGCCGTATTATTTGGCGCGGTGGGCGGTATACCTCGCTTCGAGGGGCCAAATTCAAAAGTTCAGCCGGAACGCGCACTCTTCCGGCTGCGCAAAGAACTGGCACTCTTTGCCAATTTACGCCCGGTTAAACCATTCAATGCCCTGCTGAATGCTTCCACCATCAAGCCAGAAGTCTTGCAAGGAACGGACTTACTGGTGGTACGCGAATTGACAGGCGGTCTCTATTTTGGCAAACCCAGTGAAATTCGCGCGACGCCCCGGGGCTTAGAAGCCATCGACACACTGATCTACACCGAGGCCGAGATCGAGAGAATTGTACGTACAGCTTTCGAGCTGGCCCGTAACAGGCGTAAAAAGGTGACCTCGGTAGATAAAGCGAATGTGCTCAGTTCATCGCGCCTCTGGCGGCGTACGGCAGAGCGCGTTGCCGCAGATTATCCAGGTGTGGCTCTTGAACATCTCTTAGTGGATACCTGCGCTATGCAGCTCGTACGGCAGCCCACCAGCTTCGATGTCATCGTCACTGAGAATATGTTTGGAGATATACTTACCGACGAGGCTTCAATGCTGGCAGGCTCTATGGGTATGCTTCCTTCTGCCAGCCTGGGTAGACGTCAGACAGCACACGGCTTATTCGGCCTTTATGAACCGATTCACGGCTCTGCCCCCGATATCGCCGGACAAGGGAAAGCCAACCCCGTTGCGACAATATTGACCGTCGCATTGATGCTACGTTATTCTTTCGGCCTGGAGCGGGAGGCTCAGGTCATCGAGGCGGCTGTGGAGCGTGTCATCGAAGCAGGTTATCGCACCGAAGATTTGCGCGAAGCAGATAAAGAAGTGGTGGGGACGAAAGAGATGGGTAGATTGATAGAGGAAGCTATAACAGCTTAAGAGGCCGGGCAACTTCAGAATTTAGCGACAGGTCAGGCGCTATGTCTAGCCCATCATTGGTTTAGGGCAGGGACCTAAAGTACGCAACCGGGCCTGCAAACTCGCAAGTTGCTGCTCGATATCCGCGCGTCCCTGGCTTTCGGGTTCCTGTTCTTGTTCCCCTGCCTGCATTCGAGCAAGCTTTGCTTCTAATGCAGCAATCTCGTCGATTAGGGCCTGGCGCCGTGCATACCAGCGCGTAACAGCACGTTCAACTCCCACGCGCAACTCCTATCAGATCAAGCCTATTGCACAGTTGCACCATAGACAAGCGAGTTGAGGATATTGATCAGTTCTTCATCCTGGTACGGCTTGACCAAATACGCGCTCGCACCAAGTTGCATGGCATGCTGTTGATGTTTGGTAGCAGCACGCGAGGTTAGAATAACCAGGGGAAGCGTCCTATATTGCTCCTGTGCGCGCACTGTAGCCATCAATTCATATCCATCCATACGTGGCATTTCGATATCTAGCAATACTGCGGCTGGCGTCTCATGTGTGATCATTTCGAGTGCTTCAACACCATCGCGAGCAACCTGCACTTCCCAACCATGTTGCTTGAGCATATTACCCACTACACGGCGCACACTTGGACTATCATCTACAACGAGAACGTGCTTTCCATGTGGCTGCCTGGTAGCAGGCTTAGCCGTTGGTATGGTAGGCATAGTGGTAGTACGGCTCCCCCTGGGTACCTCTACAGTCGCTCGAGCACTTGCTTGAAGCGCCGATCTAACCGCGCTCTCACTACGCGCCAGGCTGCTTGCTGCCACTGGCATATTACTAATGGCACCACCGCGCGAAGACAACAGCTCAATCAATTCAAGGATCAGTACAACACGCCCATTACCTAGCACCGTTCCACCTGCAATGCCATGTACATGGCGCAGGTGGGGACCAAGGTTCTTCATTACTACATCCATCCTGCCTTTGATCTGGTCCACTACCAGGGCCACGCGGTGACGATCAGTATGCACCAGCAATATAGGAGCCTTCTCGTCAGGTTCGCTCAACGACAGTCCCAAGAGATTTGAGAGGAAATTCAATGGGTAGAGTTCATTCTGTACAATGATTGCCGGCCTTCCGCCCAACATCGAGTGCTTGAAGTTGTCCAGACGGCCTATGGCTTCAACCATCACTGTAGGGATGGCAAACTGCTGTCCACCGACAAGCACCAGTGTAGCGTTTTGGATAGCCAGGCTCGTTGGGAACTTCATGGTAAATGCCGTTCCCTGACCTGGCATGGATTCGACCTCAAGGGTGCCTCTGAGACGTGAAACGCTATCGCGTACCACATCCAGTCCTACACCACGACCACTCTCTTCGCTCAAGACTTCGGCAGTTGAGAAACCGGGACGGAAAATCAATTCTATGATATCGCTATCATGGAGCGCATGATCCGGACGAATCAGGTTACGCATAATAGCTGCATTACGCACGCGCTCTGGATCTATACCGGTGCCATCGTCACGCACAGTAATGACCACCTGGTTACCTTCATAGGCAGCGGAAAGCCGTATCTGTCCCGCTGGCGGTTTGCCCTGTTGCAGTCGAACCTCCGGTGTCTCAATAGCGTGATTTACCGCGTTGCGCATGAGATGCAGCAGTGGTCCAGCTATTTCCTCAATCACAGTCCGATCGACTTCCGTCTCCTGGCCCTCCAGTACAAACTCGAATTCCTTATGTTGCTTGAGGGCTACCGCACGTGCAGCGCGATAGAGGCGTGGGATCATGGTCGAGAGTGGCACCAGGCGTGCCTTCATTAGTCGATCCTGGAAGGTCGTGCTTAAACGAGTCTCTCGTCCAAAAACAGCTTCACAGTCACGAATAATGGCATCCATTTCACTGCTGAGTGTTGTCATATCCGAGATGCCTTCACTCAGACCACGCGCAAGTTGATGGAATTCGGTGTAACGGTCAAGTTCCAGTTCGTCGAATTCAGCCAGGTGCAAGGGCTCAGCTCGGTTATTGGAATTCTTACCATTACCGCCACGGCTATATCCCTTACTCTGATCGCCCTGACCTGGCATCACCTGAACTGAACGTCCGCTTGGTAACGTGGCAGCTTCAAAACGGCTCTCCAGTTTTTGACCCACATCACGCAAGCGGGCACTACTTACGTCAGCATCTGAGACAAGCCTCGTCAGGCGCTGCAGGCGTTCTTCCAGGACACTGCGGTTCACGAGCAGTTCACCGAAGAGATTCACCAACTCGTCGAGCTTCAGGAGAGGTACACGCACACTAAGGTCAGTGCGAACAACCTGTTGCCCAGCCTCGGTGGATTGATTATCGGCAACTACACTCGTAACTGCTGCATTCTCCATAATTGCAGCAGAGTTCTCTTCAATATCGGCCTCAATTTCCTCCTCAACCGCATGCGGCAGAGAAGTCTGCTCACCAAGTAATCCTATATAGCGAATGCGCAGGGCCTGTATCATTGCCGCATATTCTTCACCGCTTCCCTTGCGATTGATAAGCGCATCCAGAGTTTCAGCGGTATCCAGGATGAGGCTGAGAACGGCTGGCGAAACAATGATGGCTCCCTCCATCACACTATCAAGCAAATCTTCCGAAATGTGACAGAGCTCAGCAATAGTACGGAATCCCATCATACCAGCCGCGCCCTTAAGTGTGTGGGTAGCGCGCCGTATGCCCTGTATGGGATCGTGATCGGTGGAATTGTTTTCCAGAGCAGCCACATGCATACTGATCGTTTGCAGGTGTTCCTCTGCTTCCATACGGAAGATTTCATTAGCCTCTTCGCCGAGATCACTAACCAACGATGGCATCGCCATGTTTGATTGGCGCGAAGCTACAGAACTTGCCGGCAAAGGCGGTGGCGGAGAAGCCACAGACCGGGGAGCCGATTGCGATTGATTAGCAGCTGCTAGACTTTCCTCGATGCCTCCAGTAAGTTGATTGAGGAACTCACGCCGCACTTCAATCTCTATTTCATTGCGCAATCGGGCTTCGATCTCGTTCAGCGATTCCCGCTGCTCTGAACCTGAGACACGCAACTGCAACTGTCGCTTCGCCTCAAACTCCTCTAGGAGTTCATTTCGTATCTGTCGCTCTAATTCAGCGCGAGCTGCGAGCGTGAACGGACGATTCTCGAATTCGTGCCGTAACTCCTCACGCACCTTGGCTTCTATCTCGGAACGCAAAGCAGTTGGATCACCCCGGCGCTCAAAAGTCACACGCTCACGCACAGCACCTGCCCTCATCTCCCACGGCGTCCAACCGGGATCATCCGTAAACAGCTGTGCAGAGGGATCAGATTGGATCTGCTCTAACACATCACCACACGTTGCTACGGTAGTATGCAACTGACGCAATGTCGTATGCACCTGCTCATCAGTCAATTCCATGCTACCGGTCATCTGGGTAAGCAATTCGAGCACCTTTTTGAGTTTGGTATTTGCTACCCACATGACCGATAATGGGAGATAGCGCCTCACCTGTTCGGGACTATTGCGCAAATTAAGGCCCATGGCCCTACCGGCCCATTCCTCCATACGATCAAGTGCATCTTTGGAACCATCAAGGAAACTCTTGAACTCGGTACGTTGTCCCTCGATCACAGAGACTGCCAGGCGCAATTGCGTAAGCGTTCGCTTCAAGGATGAGGCCTGGTCCTCCAACACCTGGGATTCTTCTTGCAATTCGCTGTAGACCTGCACCAGTGCACGCTGGTCTTCGCGAGGAACAAGCCCTGCTGAGGCCGCTTCAGGTTGTATTATTTCATCCTCGCCCACAGTTTGCGCACCAGCGGCAACGCCTTCGTTTCGTTTTATAGCCGGGGGCGTACCCGTAGGAGTTTCTTGTGGAGGTTGATGGCGCGCTGTGGCAGCAAGCATCTCCAAAGCACTTGGCTGGACCGGTTCGGCTGGCGCAGGCACTTCGGGTTTGATAGATGGTTGGGGTAGAGTATCTTGAGTGGACGGGGATGTTAGGCCGCCATTTGTAGCCGTCCCTAGTTCTTCCGGCCAGGAAATCTCTTCACCCGCAGCTACACTAGGTGTGCGGAACGAAGCTATCATCTCATCGAGAGAAGCTATAGCAGTTTCGGGGGAAAATGATGCGGCTGCATCCCCCAGAACCCTATTGTCATCAACAGGGGGCCGGCCGTCCTGATTGCGCGCAGCCGATTCCAGCATTACACGATACTGGGAATAGTCAGCGTCATCTTCTGCTATTACAGCATCCTCGTTGATGCCATTGCGAATGCCATCAACAAGCCGGTGCATACGAGCAAGAGAGCGCTGCAAAAGCCCGATGGTAGGTGAATCGAGTGTAGCCATATCATCCATGACATCACCCAGGATATCTTCCATACCATGAGCGACGTGTGCAAGGCCGGGAAAATCCATCATTGAGGCAGAGCCACCAATGGTATGAGTACGACGATACGTCTCTTCGAGCGCCTCCATATCACCAGGCGTGTGCGCTAAACGACCGAGATTTGCCTCGATTTCCGGCAAATAACTATTTACCTCCTCGATAAACGAATCGAGGACTGATAGTTTATCAAATGAATTCGACATGTTCCGCGCACCCACTCATTCTAGTTTCGCAGCCTGTGAAGCAAAGCTTCACCAGGTTGAAACTTACTGTCCCTGATACCCATTATTCGGGAAAGGCGTCTGCTCTTGTCCAAACGAAGGCTGATTCTGCTGCGGGCTTCTCCAACGCTGGCGAGGCCCCATAGGCTGCCCCTGCTGCGGTCCAAAGCTTTGTTGCGAACCTCCCACCAACCCTTGTGGCTGATTTGCAATGGGGAGCGTCGATTGATTCGAACTTCCAAACCCGGCTTCAGGCATAGAACCGAATGGTTGCTGCCCTTCAAAGCTTTGCTGGCCTCCGAATCCAGCCATTTCACCGTAAGATGGTTGACCACTGAATTGCTGCCCATCGAATCCCGGCTGATTTCCATATTGGGGCCCGTTAAAGCCCGCCTGATTCCCAAACTGCTGCCCGTCGAATCCCGCCGGGTTCCCACTCCCATATTGCTGACCTCCAAAAGGTTGTTGACCTGCATATTGAGACTTGCCAGCAAAGTTCTGCTGCTGCGCTCCAAAATCTTGCTGGTTGCTGAACGCAAACTGGAGAGAACCGGAATTACTTGACTCCTGAGGTTGGGGAAGCGAGAGAAAATCAGACGAAAAGCCCTGGTTCCAACCAGCGTTCATGCCCATTTCTTGCTGCTGGAAGAATTCTTCAGCACCACCGCCGGGCAAGGCTGGCACACCTGCCATGTTATTAGTAGGCAGTGCATCCATCATCTCATTGGCGCGTTCGGGCAAACGGAAGGTGGATACAGAGGCGCGCAGTTGATCCGCGAGCTCGGCAAGGTAGCTTATACTCATAGCCGCTTCTTGTGTTCCTGCATTGGTCTGACTGGTAATCCCCGAGATCTGGCCCATTGCAACCGCAACATTTTCTGAAACTTGCCCCTGCTCATTCGCAGCGCGAGCGATGGACTCAATCATTTGGGCCTGCCGTTCCACGGCAGTATAGATGGAGTTAAGGGCACGGCCAGCCTCGTCAGCAAGCTGCGAACCTTTCACAACTTCCTGTGTGCTGTCTTCCATAGCAACCACTGCTTCAAACGTATCGCCCTGGATGCTCTTGACCAGGGTAGCGATACGTTTTGTTGACTCGGTCGAACGTTCTGCAAGGAGACGGATCTCATCGGCCACCACAGCAAATCCTCGCCCATGCTCTCCGGCCATTGCAGACTGGATAGCAGCATTAAGCGCCAGCAGGTTTGTCTGATCTGCTATGTCTTCAATAATACGCACAATTTCGCCAATCTCATTGGAACGCTCACCCAGGCGCTTGATCTTCTTTGATGTTTCCTGGACGTTCTCACGAATGACCATCATACCATCAATGGACTGGCGCACTGCCTGCTGCCCGGCATTGGCGTTACGTAACGCCTCTTGCGCTGTCTCGGCACTCAGTTGAGCATTACGCGCAACGTTTTGAATGAAGATAGCTAATGCCTCAACAGCCTCGGTCGTCCGCTGAATCTGCTGCACCTGCGTGGCAGAGGCCTGAGCAAGTTCATCAGAGCGGTCAAGAATGCGGCGTGTCGCGTTCGTCACTTGCACCGCAGTGGCTTGCACACGACCAACAACCTTGGCAAGCTCTTCAATCATATAGTTGAACGAGTCTGCCAGGACTCCAAGCGTGTCCGGCGTCACCTCCGCCTGAACGCGCAGATCACCATCACCGACAGCACTTACCTCTTGCAGGAGCTTTTCGATTTGCGCCTGTAGAGCGGCTGCATCGCTGCCACCACCCGATATTATCCCGGCACCCGCGAATCCCTGGCTATCAAGTAGTGTATTGAGAGACATAGACAGCATGGCAAAATCATCATCGCCTGTAACCGCTGCGCGAACAGCGCGATCTCCCCCTGCAAAGTTTCGACACACATCAACCAGTCCCAGCAGCCGATCCTGGATTTTGCGCCGCACAAAATAATTAACCGTTAAAACTCCAAGTAATACAACCAGGGCGCACACCCCCACAGCGTACACAAACGCCGTTTGATCGACAAAACCTCTTAAAACACCAAGAACAATAATGGCGATGACAGGAATGGTTACTGACGCAGTAAGTCCCATCACCAACAGTGAACTTACCGTCATTCCGCCTCTATCAGTATCATTCATCCACCAGGCCTCCTCTCGTGTGAAGTAGCGATGTAATGGCATCTCTGAGATGCCCACATCTAACTTTTTCTAAGCATAGTGTTGCATCTTGTCTGAGAACAGCAAACGAGCCGCATCCAACAAGGTGATAATTCGATTCCCCACCAGTGCGCTCCCAGAAACATAGGGAGCCAACCATCGTGGAATATTGGCCTGGCGCAAATTCTCATTAATAGTATTTGGAGGGATAGGAATCATTTCACTGACGCTGTCAACAACCAGGCAGATCACCATTTCGTTGTATTGCACCGATAGTAACCGGGTTCTTGGGTTAAAAGGCAGGCGTTCCAAATCCAGGAAAGCCCGCAGGTCGACTACTGAAGCAATGGAGCCACGCAAGTTGATGACGCCACTGATCCACGGAGCAACATTTGGAACAGGAGTCACATCTGCAAGACGCTCTACGCCCTGTATATGCTCAGCTCTGAGGGCGAGCTCACGACCAAGCAGTGAAAAGACCAGGTACTGCTCACCGACGACAACCGCTTCTAGCGATGCATTCGCGATATCCCTTGCAGAGAGAACGTTCGCAGGATAATTACGTGAGTTACCCTGTGGATCACCTCCGTAGGAAGTAGTAGTAGCGGCTTCGTTTTGGCGTCGCAGCCCACCGGGGGTGGACTGCGACGGCTGTCTTGTATTACGTTGCACCATTTGCAACTCCTAAATCTACACGAGACGACGAACGTTGTTCACTAGCTCATCCTCGTTAAAGGGCTTTGTCATGTACATATCGGCACCTTGCCGTAGTCCCCAGGATTTGTCTAGTGGAGTATTTTTGTTTGTCAACAAGATAATTGGTATATCCTTACTTGCATCCAGGCTTTTGAGCCTACGACACAATTGAAACCCGTTCTGTTTGGGTAAAACCACATCAAGAACGATGCACTGTGGATGTTCCCTGAAGACTTTCTCAAGAGCTTCGTCGCCGTCCACAGCAGTTACCACATCAAAGCCATAATTACGTAATGGTGTGGCAATCATGGTTAATTCTGTCCAACTATCATCAACTACGAGCACCTTCTGCACTGGCATAACAGTATACCTCTCCTTATTAGGGGCGCAACACAATACGCCCAGTTAATGGGAAAGATTGGCTATAGGTTATTGAGTTCTCTGTGCGGTAATTATTTGCCGAAAAACAGTAGTTAACGCGCACCTCTTATTAACCGGCTCGACAAGGCTATCCACGACGTCGCAGGCGAGTGCGCATGCTCTCATACTGAGGCGGCATGCGCTGTTGCCAACCTACCAGATGCTTTTTGACCGTCTGGATCAGTTCCGCCGAGTCGAATGGTTTCGTCAAGTACTCAGTTGATCCCGCAAGCCTTCCCCGCATCTTGTCAAATAATCCATCCTTCCCACTGAGCATAATAATAGGTATTGTACGAAACTGCAAGTTTTTGCGTATTATCTGGCAAATATGGTACCCATCCATGCGAGGCAACTGAATATCTAAGAGGATAAGGGCAGGCATTTCATCGGCCACCGAGGTGAGAGCACTGAGACCATCTCCAGCAGTAATCACTCTGATCCGCTCACGTTGTAGGGTCATTTGAACAATTTTCCGTACGGTGGGGCTATCGTCTACAACTAGAACCGTTGGTACTGGTTCGATCATCTAGATTGACCTCCTTTGCGTCTCAGGCGACCAGTAAGGGTTGCCTTCACTGTGAGGGACACTACTCCAACTTGGCCCATTTGGGAACGTAACTTCACTGTACCGATTACGTTGCTGCGTGTTCTGATGCGCACGGTAGAGTTGGTACTGTTGAATCTCCTGGTCAATTTCCGTAAGGAAAGCTTTCCAGACGTAGCTGAGCTGGCGACCTGTGTGCGAATCACCCACTTCATCGTTCAACAAGGTCGCAAAAACAGTACGTAAGAACGTTGCAAGCCCCAGTACAGCCTCCCAATAAAACTCCTCCAGTTTCTCTCCTTTCACCAACTTATCCAGGTTTATGATTTCTATACAGTCGAGTTGACCATTCGCGAATATTGCCGTTTCCAGGATAGAATACTGCTGCTTTGCTATTGAATGCAATGGCTGAGCGAAACGTCGCTCTAAATAGCGCACGATCTCTGCGACAGGGAGCTGTCCTCGCCCGCGCAGGCTCTTTGCATAGGTACCGTGATGGATAAGCAGTCCGTTAATACACTGTGACAGTGTTTTTATCAGTCCCAGGAGATGCTGTTCAGGGGCGAGATTTTGTTGCTGTTGAGCCAACAGATGCTGGGACATGATGATGATGTTCGAGAGATCCTGCTGCAATTGGGCCTCTAATGTCGTATCAACTACCTCGATCAGGCGAAGCTCCAGCAGGCGATTCATAACATGAGCAACGCGTGCCTCTGGAATCATGAGTACCATTGCCATTGCTTGCAACGGTACTTCACCGTTAGCAAGACACAGGACTTCGATATGTTCCTGGCTTAACCCCAGGCTGCGCACATCATTACTCACCTCTGGAAGCCAGCGAGCAACTGTCGTGCGCGTCAGTTGTGTCTCCCCCATTTCCTCCCATTCATCAGCCTGGCGCAGCGCCTCAAGGAGTACGCTATCGATATCCAGCGGCTGCATGTGACTTTCCATAGCAACTAATTGCCGATGGAAGGAGAAATACCCGTCCACCCAGCGCAGCGCATGACTAATTGATTGGGTGACGGCAAATTCGAGACGTTGCTGCATTTCTGCGGCGCTCATCCAGTTACGATCAACTAGCATTGCCAACTCAACCTGCATATTTCCCTGCGCAACCTCGCGCACGAGGTGTGCACGTGGCGGATCGAGTTTATTGATCAGGCAGAGCATGCCGAGCAAATCTGGCTGGATGGGACCTTTTTCACGCAGCGCCACGATCTGGCCCTTGCGCAGGCTGATAGAGAGCGATTCCGGCCCCGAATGTACAAATAACATCCCAGTTTTTCCACTTAATGCGAGCATTTTCAGGATGGACTGGAGACCCAGCGTCTGTAAGTCTCCATCCATAATGCTGTCTTGCGGCTCCATGTTTTCTATTTCCTTTACCTTGCGGAAAATAGCATCCCTTTGCCGTCCCATCCCCACACTATTACTGCTATAAAGAACCCCGGAGATCACAATATTGCAGTGTACGACAAAACAAGTAGATCACAATATTGCAGTGTACGACAAAACAAGTTAGGCATACATAAAAAAACAGGCTAAACCCATTAAAATTTCGTTAAAGTTCTCACCAGGTAGGAGGTACCTTAGCAAAAACTCACTTGGCCTCCGTTTCAAGGGTTGTAGGTGAGGCAAACGATTGTGTTGCACCATTGCTTTCTGTTTGAACCTGTGGGTGAAAAACATAGCCCACACCCGGTTCGGTTAGAATATACCTGGGCTGCGAGGGCTCAACTTCGATTTTCAGGCGAAGCTGTCGCACATACACCCGCAAGTAATCAGCTTCTTCACCATATTCAGGCCCCCAAACCGCCCTTAGCAGAGCACGATGGGTCAGCACTTTACCAGCATGCAACATCAACTGCCGTAACAACTCGAACTCGGTCGGAGTTAACTTCACCTCCTGGGAGCCCGCGCGCACTTGCCGCCGCACCACATTCATACTTAAATACCCATCTTCGCTTGTCAAAATCTCGGGTTGCTGAGCATTTTCCCCCTCCGAAACATTCGCTACCCGCCTCAGACATGCACGCACCCGAGCAAGCAATTCCTCGTTGTTGAATGGTTTAGTTAAGTAATCATCTGCTCCCAGGTCTAACGCCTGGACTTTTTGTTTTTCGTCCGTTCTGGCCGATAAGACAATGATCGGCACCTGTGTCCATTGACGAACCTGCGTGCATACTTCGATACCATCTATCTCACCCGGCAGCCATAAGTCAAGCAGGATCAGATCGGGTTGATTGATACGCACCATCTCTAAAGCCTGCTCCCCAGTTTCCGCAACCAGCACTTCATACCCACTAATCGCTAGATTGCGGCGTAAAATACGCTGTATCGATGGTTCGTCATCCACAACAAGTATGCGTTTACCTTTAGATTTCATGGAGCAAATACTCCCTCATGAAGAAATAGGTAGTACGAAGATAAAACACGACCCTCCATCTGGGGCAGGTTCTACCCAGATTCGGCCCTGGTGAGCTTCGACAATTCCCCGGCAAATTGCAAGCCCAAGCCCAATACCCTGGGGGTCCAAACTATAAAAGGTTTTGAAGATGCGCTCACGCTCACTTTCTGGCACCCCACTCCCATGGTCAATGACTTGCACACGTAAGAAAACTTGAGAAGCTTCGGGCAAAGCAACTCCCACCTTTTCCCCTGCCACACTATCAATAGTGAAAATAATCTCGGCATTTTCCGGGCTATGACGAACGGCGTTTTCAATCAGATTATGTAAAACCCGTTCCAGCTGTACATAATCAACCTGTATCA
>Ga0209647_1002976_pt1 | contig 13420 bp, 13 predicted proteins | sample GraSoi_2013_60cm_FD_185827 | JGI IMG/M metagenome (GOLD analysis project Ga0209647, IMG submission 185827) | Grasslands soil microbial communities from the Angelo Coastal Reserve, California, USA - Sample 9_17_2013_60cm (SPAdes) (version 2) | ecosystem: Environmental > Terrestrial > Soil >... | reverse complement strand
CCAGTCCTGGACCTCGGCGGTGCCGCGGAAGGCGAGGACGGCGATTTCGTCGCCGGATGCAGCAAACGCTTGCAGACTGTCGAAGATACCGCTGAGATCAATCCATTGAAAGTTTGGCAAGCCGCGTCGCATCATCAGGTCGCGGGCTTCGGCTTCTGGCTTGTAAGCGGCCTCGGAGGCCTCTGCCAAGACGAGGGCGTTCGCGGCGTCGAAGTATATTGCATTGGGATTGAAGGGCATATCGAATTATTGGGTGGAAGGTTTTGGTATCCGCACTGTCAGACCAACTGGGTCTCGGGGAATAAATTGGATTATCTTGCGCAGCTCACGCAGGAATGCCGGTGCACATTATTGCTCGTAACAAGCTCACGATTTCCAAGAGATGCTGGGATTCACAAAGCTGCGTGCTGAGCCTCGGCGGTATTCTACGATTTCGCCATATATCCCGCCATACGTAAAATTACGTACGTTCCGGCTGAGACCATGTTGTTGCACTAAGATAAGGTTGTTTTGGGATGTTTTTTGGGCGGCCGTTTGCTGACTCCCTGGATCGAACCCAGAAGAATTTTCTGGCTTAGATCGCGCATTTGACGCAGTATTTGTTCGAGCCGGCGGTGGTTGGCAATGGCTTGCTCTCGATGCCTGCATTGTCTTGCAGCCCGAATTCTTTTCAAATCCTACTCCCATCCGCCAGATGGGGTTAACAAGACGTGTACGCTCATCCGAGCTCGGTGCGAGAAAGATAAAAAAACCTTTTCGGGACAAGCACCCGAGCATCCGAAGACCGACCAGCGACGAGACCGTGTTGACAAAACTCCCGTTGTCTTTGCCGATAACTCGCGACTATCTCTGCTACCTCTACCCGGCTCCGCCGCACCCGCTCTCTTTTCGCTGGCTCGCTTTCCATTCCGCCCAGCTTGCAGCTCCCGCCTTGCATTAATTCAAGATGGGGTTAACCGGTCGCGTATGCCTTTCTTTATCTGTCATCCAGAACTTTCGGTTATAGGTCAGAGAAATCCTCTTCCATTTCTATCAAACTGTCCATTTGTTCGATTACTCGCTCTCCACACCGACCTTTAACACACCAAGAAACGGTCTCCGGGAAAGTCTTTCTCCACTCTGTCCATCAGTTCTTTTCTTTGCTCTTCAGGGAGATTTGCGATCTCCCCTTTCTCCCTTGCCAAACCGCTTGTGGTTTCTTGAAAGCGTTTTTTCGCCTCTTGAAAGAGATTCTTAGTCTTCTCGTCGTACTCCCTCGTTGAGCGAATTATATAAAACACTTGATCACATTCTGCGCAGAGCACTGTATAGGCTTTTAGCAACTCTTGCCGGTTCTTAATTGTGTCTTGAAACCGAAGGAAAGGCTTAACGACCGCCAGCAGTCCACCGATACCCGCAAGGCTGTTCCAAGCATAGGATCCCCACCAAAAGTCCCGGAACAAGGCTAAGCTGCTCACAGAAGACGCGGTCGATAGAGCGATGATTATGTCGATTGTTCTACTCGTCGCGTCCAGCCGAGTTATAAGTGGTTCCAAGTACTTAATGCCTAATTCTGCATCGCGCCACTTATCGTAAACATCGGAGACTGCCTCAGAACCACAACGCTTCCACATAAGCCCACCCGTAGGAATCCCTACGCGGTGCCTGAGCTGTACCCAAAGTCTCCAGGTTAGGAAAATCACTAGGGTAACAGCCACACAAACAATGATTGCCGCCAAAGTTTCTGGATTCGTCATCGCCACGTTTCTCTACGATCCACTCGCCGGTGCTGCGGCCAGTGCTTGCTTCTGCTCCCGTAGCTGTTTCAGCACCCGCGACCCATAGAAATCCAGCCGTCCCTCCTTGTCCTTTTCCGTCAATACCTTTTCCCCCATATCAAAAGCTTTCTGAGCCGTGATCCTCCTTTGTTGTCTTAGACTCTGTTGCCCAAACTGAAGGCAAAAGCCGGCGACACTCTGAGCGAAAGCTACGTTTTTAGCATCTTTATCTAGCCTGCCTTGCAGTTTTGGCAGAGCGCTGTTCCAGTCGACTTCGGCCTTGCTAGCAAGATCGTTGTCGCCACGAGCCATTTTTGCTATTGCAAGTTTCGCATTGCTCACTGCGAGGTATAGATCTCGCACCGGGTTTGTCGGGTCGTTTTTTTCTAACTGCCTCCGTAATTTCGCGCTTATGCCGTAATACGATTCGGCGTCTTCATAGCTTCGTTTCGCGATATACGCGTCGCCAAGCTTAAGGTAGCAGCTCGCAAGACCATCCTGACCTCCAAAATTTTTCGGATCTGATCGCGCCAATGTTTCCCAAAGCTTGAGGGCATCCCTGTAGTGCTCCAAAGCCTTATCGGGTTCTCCTTGAGCCAGGAGCACGTCGCCCTCGTCTGTATAGCTAACAGCTAAATCAGCCTGCCGATTTAGGTCCCCCGGGGTTTTCGCATACAAATCCTTGCGACGTTGGAGGGCGCTATCGTAGTTCTCCCAGGAGGTTTTCCAGTCACCGTTCGACTGGTAAATATCGCCTAGGGTGGTCAAGCTAATGGCATACGCCGCTTCGCGAGAAACGTCTCGTTCGTTGTCCTCGAATAGCCGTTTTCTGATCTTCCAACCAGCTACATAGCTTTCTTCCGCCTCTTTCAGGTCGCCCATTTCTCTTTGAGCGTCGCCCAAGCACGCTAAAGCCACGGCATGACTGAACGCGTAACTAACATTGTTCAGTTCTCGGTTGCGTAGACCTAGCCAGACGCGAAGCTTTCCGAATTGTCAGCGATCAGTCAAAACCGGCCAGTAATGATCGAAATTAAGGGGCTCAAAACCAGCCACTTTAAGGAAAACAAAACAGCTCCGCGGGACCGGGAAGAAATCGGTTCAATGGGGCATGTCGAATGTCCTCAAAGTGAGCCTGCAAACAACGATATACAGCTTGGCCCAGCGCGGATGGTCGCGGCGGCGAATTGCGAAGGAGTTGGGGATCAATCGCGAAACGGTCGGTCGGTATTTGCGGCTGCCAAAACCGGCCATTTCGACCGCCGACTTTGAGGATGGCGAGGCTCCAAAACCAGCCATTTCGATCACCGGCAATCTAGCAGGGAAGGAGGAGTCAAAACCAGCCATTTCGATTGCCGGCATTGGTGCTGGACGCAGGAGTCGCTGTGAAGCGTTGGCTGAGGTGATTGCCGCTAAGGTCGAGGTGGGCTTGAGTGCCCAGCGCATTTACCAGGATTTGGTGGAGCAAAACGGCTTTAGCGATTCCTATCAATCGGTACAGCGTTTTGTTCGCAAGCTTAAAGGGGCGCAGCCGCAGCGGGTTTGGCGCATGGAAGCTCGGCCCGGTGAGGAAGTGCAGGTAGACTTCGGATTGGGAGCCCCGATTTGGGAAGGGCTTGGCCGGCCACGAAGGAGTTGGGTCTTGCGCATGGTGCTTAGCTACTCGCGCAAAGCCTACAGCGAAGCGGTCCTTCGTCAGGATACCGAAACGTTCCTGCGCTGTCTGGAAAACGGTTTACGGGCCTTTGGCGGCGTGCCGCTGCTCCTGAATTTGGACAACTTAAAAGCGGCGGTTCTCAAGGCCGATTGGTTTGATCCGGAAATTAATCCGAAATTGGCTGACTTCTGCCGGCATTACCGGATCCATGTTATGCCGTGCCGACCCTATAAGCCGCAACACAAAGGTAAAGTGGAACGCGGGGTCGCTTACCTGCGGGCCAACGCACTGAAGGGGCGGCGGTTCAAATCACTAGCTGAAGAAAACCTCTTTCTCGAACATTGGGAAAGCCAGGTTGCCGACAAGCGCATTCATGGCACGACGCGCAAACAGGTCGCAGCCTGTTTCGAACAAGAGCGTCCCTACCTGCAACCACTGCCCGACTCACTCTTTCCCAGCTTCCAGGAAGCCAGGCGCAGCGTCCATCGCGACAGTTACGTCGAAGTGGCGCGCGCCTATTACGAAGTTCCGGCCGAACTTATCGGCCACCAGGTCTGGGTCCGATGGGACAGTCGCTGTGTACGAGTCTTCAACCAGCAGATGGAACAGGTCCAAATCCATAGCCGAGTTGAACCAGGTCGCTTTAGCCATGTCTTAGGCGCCAGAGGCTTACATGCTCCGGTCATCAGTTCCTGCCGCTATTGGATCAGCCGAGCAGCGGTCATAGGCGAGGAATGTGGTCAGTGGGCTCAAGGCGCCTTTGAGCTGCGCGGAGCCGAATCGCTGCGTTCCATCATGGGCTTGTGCGCTCTGATCAAGCAACACTCGGCTCCTGCAATCAATACCGCTTGCTCTAAGGCGCTCAAAGCCGGCACCTATCGCTTTAAAGATCTTCGCCGCTTGATCGGCCAACAAAGTGAACAAAAAGCCTTTGCCTTCGCCGACAGCCATCCGCTCATCCGCGATCTGACGGTCTACTCCAATTTTATTAATCGGTTCCACACTCATGAATAATACCCTTAAACAACACGCCCAAACTCTGCATTTATCCGGACTACTTGAGAGTCTGCAATTGCGCTTGCAGGAGGCCGAAGCCAATCGGCTACCCTATGCCCAGTTCCTGGAATTACTCTTCCAGGACGAAATCAATATCCGTCATCAACGACTCATTAACCGGCGTCACAAACTAGCCGAGTTCCGTGAACTACGTTCACTGGAGAACTTTGACTTCAGTTTTAATCCCACTATTAACCGCGCCCTGATCTATGAACTAGCTACTGGCCAATTCGTTGCTCAACGTCGTGATGTGCTCCTGGTCGGTCCTCCCGGAGTGGGCAAAAGTCATCTGGTACAGGCTATCGGTCGCGAAGTGCTCAGAGCCGGCTTCCTGGTCCTTTACCGCTCCATCTTTGATTTGGTGCGCGAATTACTCTCCCAGGAAACTCAACTTGGCGAAGGCCGGCTTTTAAAGAAATATCTCAAACCTGATTTACTCATCATCGACGACATGGGGCTCAAAATCCTGCCGCAAAAAAGCGGCGAGATCCTCCTGGAACTCATCATGCGACGTTACGAGAATCGTTCCACTATGATGACCTCCAATCGACCCATCGAAGAATGGGGCAAATTGCTCAGCGATGTGCCTGCGGCCAGCGCCATCCTCGACCGCTTGCTTCATCACGCCGAGATCATTCCCATTAACGGTCGCAGTTACCGGCTCCAACCCAAAACTAAACGTGCTGCTCCCCCAGAGCGCTCCGCATTCTCCAGTTCAAGCCCAAATCCGGCATAAACGGTGCCTCCCTACGGGCTTCCCTCCATTTATTCCGTTTTGGCCTTGATCTGGAGAATGCTCCGCGCAAACGCAGTAACTATATTTTGCATTTAACCGCTGCTCGCTCGTGCCTCGCTCCCATCGCTTAAACCTAAAAAAACTGCCCACGCTAATGAGAGGCAACTTGCCAACTTACCTCAAACCCTTTACTAACCATAAAAGTGGCTGGTTTTGATTCGATAACCACTGGCCGGTTTTGAATTGATCGGTGACACCGAATAAGAGTCTCGCCCCGATACAAGGTCGCCATCGTTGCGACTCTTGTCGCCTTGGACGAGCAAAGCGACGGCAAACCTTTGGGCGTACTTTGTGTCCACATCTGTTTCGCGCTGCTTTAAAATATCAAGCGCCAGTTTGAATTCCTTTTGCGCTTGGTCGGTTTGTCCGAGGCCACGCAACACGTCGCTGAGCCGCATCTGTGTCGCTGCGTATGCTACTAGACGGTCGGGGTCGTTCGAATCTTTTTGCAATTCGTAGCGGTACTTCGCGCTCTCGAGCAAGCAGGCGTGCGCATTTTCCGGGTGTCCCTCGTCCATGTCGACGTCGGCGAGGGCGTCGAGGACAGCCGCCAGTTCTGATTCGTAATTGGGCTCCTTGGAATTTTTATCGCGAAGATGCCGGCGAATTGTTAGACACTTTTCGAGGTCGGCACGGGCTTCCTTCATCTCGCCGCGGCGACGATGGATACTCGCGACTAGGGCATATAATACACCGAGATGACGATCGTGCCCTTCATCGTCCGGATAAAGGCCGAGATTCTGGTACCTGTCGAGTAATCTTGAGTAAACGTCATCGAGCAACCCAAGCTCTCCTCTGGGTTCTAAAGTGTCCCTCAGCTTCCCCGTCAGATCCTCAACCGTCGCCTCTAGGTTGCGCTCGGCGCTTCTCGCCATTAGCGCAAGGCAGATTGCAATTGCGGCGACGAGTAGGCAAATCACAAGGCCCACCAAAAACCAAACCGGGTTCTCCCGCTTTGTTCGGTTCATTTTGCCTCTCCAACAAGTCATTTAGCATGTCGGACCGGCGCTCGTCCAGCTGTTTCCAGAGAGCATCTGCGCTGAGTCGTCTAAACCATCAGGATCTACAATCTGCGGAGCGCGTTCTTTCAGAGTCGGCGTAGTAGCGCCTTATAAGAGCGTTTCAAGATCAAAAGGATCCCATCCCCAGCTAACAAAGTTCGGCGTATCCAGTTGTGGCCTATCGACCTGCTAGTGAACGGGCGTCTGGGTCGTATTACGTTCGTTTTCTGTCCAATGAGTGAGCTGGATCCAAATGAAACGCTGCGGGAATTCCATGAATACTTTGCCCGCTCTTATGAGGCACGCGGCAAGCTCGCCGATCGGATTGGCATACACCACGTCACACTCGCTCGCGTCTTCGCCGGCAGCCCAACACCGACGATAAAGATGATTGATAAATTGCGGATGTTTGTCGATGCCGAGTCGAAGCGACTGCCTCATGGCAATGGAGTCAGACCGATAGAGCGCGTACCGATGGAAAATCGTGACACTACGGTGTCGAACTGATCCAAGCCTTGGTCATCGTGCTAAGATGCCGTTTCGCCAAGCTCGTAAATAGTGCGATTACAGCGCCCACAACTCGTCCATTGATTTTTGCAACTCCTTGCGAGCCTTCGCTGAATCGTGAGATTGATCTCCGTAGCCTAATTTCAATTACTCGATCTCCTGACGAAGCTTTTTGAAATAGTTCGGCGGAATCACCATGTTCCAAGGAACCGACCCAGTCGAATTAACTATTGGGAATGCAAATTTTTCGGTATGGGCCCCATGAAGATGGCACATCGGAGAAAAATCACTTTCCGAACTTGGCTTCCGCAGTTAGGCCTGATGGACTGATGAGGGTCAATGTGTGCTCTCCAGTTATCCATGAAGAATCCGGTCTATCGATGCTCAGCGTCAGTTTCCTTGCAAATCGTGGCGGCTGCCAGACGTCGTCCATCCCTCCCTGAATATTAGCCAGCGGGAGTTGTTTCTCAGTGATCGCTTTATCATCAATTTTAAACGTGGCGTCGAGCGGCAGGTTCCGCCCGGAGAGTTCTAAGACCAGAAGTGCTCCGCCCTGTTTCTCAGAAGGAACGTTGATCTTGAAGATCTGTGGGCTGCCGGGGAAAGGCCACGTTGCTGCCTGGCCGTCCGGATTGCTTATGGTCAAATTGGGCTTGCCAATCAACCATTCCGGCCGATGGTTTTTGATCGTCAGTTCTAGCTTTTTTGCAGTAATCTCTGGTTTCGTTTGGTCATCGCGCTCGATGACGTCTACCACCAAAGACTCGCGTGCTAAATCCACTTCTTGTTGATTGTTCAGTTTCGTTGGATCCTTCGGATCTAATGTTTGATAAGCGAGCCTGAAGGTGGCGTCTGGCGATAAAATTCGTCCTTTTATGGCGAGGTGTAGGGTTGGCACCTGGCTTGTAACGATGGAAGGCGTGATCTCATCAATGACGGGTCCCGGTTTACGAGCTAATTTACCTCCTAGATAACCCAGCGAACTAATGCCCATGAGCTCCAGGAACCCGTTTGGGATCGTCGGTACATCTTTGATGTGGTTTGGCGGAACGGAGAACATCAGGAAAAGGAAGATGAGGCATCCCAAGATGGTCCACACAAAAAACTGAAAACGTTCTGCCACTACCACCCCTCCGGTAGAGACAAAATCGGCGTAGCTGGGATTCTGATCGCCGGCACCTTTCGGTCCCCGCGCTACCGTGATGAATTGGGCCGAAGCAGTCGTGGCAGCGCTAATAAATATAATACCAGGGAGATTATTGGGGATATCGTGAAAATCAAAATAGCCCTGTCGAAGGCTGCGAGAAAGTGCCAGGTATATGTAGCCAATCAGTGCTGCGACCGTCCAGAGGTAAAACTGGAATTTGGAAAGGCTGTAGGTCGCCGTCTCCTTATCCAAGAAGAGAGCCGCTACAATCCACCCTTTACCTGTCCCAGCGACTCGGTTCACTCCCCACCTTTTAACCAGATGAATGGGTAAATAAAATAGTGCCCCTGCGAGCGCCAGTGCTAGCAAAACAACAACCAAATCGGGCACGTGACTTAGGCCGAAAAAGTCTGGCAATTGTAGGATGACTTCATTTGAGGATGTATCGTCCGATGTGATCTTAATTCGGGTAGATCCGCTGTATTCGGGCCAAGGAAGCCATAGGGTCAAATCTGATCCATCTACCTTTGCGTGTACCCACTTCGGATCCTCAGGAGCTTCGGGTAACGGCTCAGACCACTTGATGGGTAATCCGGGATCGGTGTCATTAAGCATGATCCGGGCGCGGTCGCGATCAATGATCGTTCCAGAAAAGGCGAGTTCTATGCGGCAAAAGCCGTCCTTTGGATAAGCCGTTGATTTCCCAGCAGGAGCTGCATTTCCAAGCACGAATTGACCAGGCGCCACCGCGAGAACGTCCGCGGAGACACTCGCCACAATGAGAGCGATCACCGAGGCGGCTATTCTAACCTGGATAAGATGGTGTGTGGGGATCATGTCGTGCACAGGTCAACTATAATCCGAGCCTTGCAACCAGCACCGCTTCGTCCATGGCTGCTCGAATCAAGTTTTAGCTAGAGATCCTAATTCATATTCCAACGAAGTGGAATACGTCATTCTGCGTATTGACGAAATTCTCACAGGCATTGCCCGACTTACGAGCAGCGAATAGGGCTCGTCTGGGCCACTCCCTGCCAGCTGGACAAGCTCCGAAGCAAGTTTTTCGTGTTCGAGCGGTAGAGATGACGAGATTCCCGATCATCCAACCAAGGCGGATCGAAGGACAGTGTGTTGGAAGGCCCGAGCTTTCTGCGCCAAAACCCACTGTCCCATCTCGCGGCTGTTGCACACGAACATCTCGATGAGAGCAAAGCTGCAAATGCCGGAAAATCGTCGCGGAGACGAAATACGGCGCCCCAGCCGATAGTTTAAAGCTATCGGGAGCCAAGAAACAAAGTATTGGGAGATCATCTCTGACAGAGCTATACGTCGTCCACTGCACGAATAACGGAGGTCCTAAAGTATGTCCGATCCGAAAACTGACGGTCCCTCATGCTTTGGAAATGGGTTTACCAGCCTGTGAAGAGCCTTTCTCCTGTCGACATCGCAACTCCAACAAACCAGTGGCTTTTGATCCATTTCGGGAAAATGCGAATGCGAAGGGAAATTTGCGGGTGTTGCGTGTGTCGAACGAGGGGGCGATTCATAAGGTCACGTGGGACCCTTTTCTGTCTTGGTCGATTCGAGCGTTAGAGGGCTGGCAACCGAGAATAACTATGAAACTAAGCTACGATATATGAAATCTACTTCACATGCATTGACCCGTGTCGTGCTGACGATTCTCTTAATCCTTAGTACGGCCCATTGCTCAAAACGCGGGCGACCATTCAGCATACACTTGGTGCACTTTTGACTGGGGTGGGCATGTTCTGGACGCCGTAAAAGCAGCTGAGGACGCAATGAGGGCAGCTGGTTTAACTGTCAGGCATTTTCCGTCCGGGTGGGAAACGGACGGCACATCCGATCACGTCACAATCGTTGTCAGCTGCGTTCCGCTCGGGAAAGGCAGTCATATTTTCGTAGTGGCCACGTCAAGTGATCAATCCACCACTCAAGTCTTTAGCAACGATATGCGTAGACGAATTACAAACACCCATCCCCCAATAGCGATTGACTAGGGGGGACACGCTTCCGAGTCTCCCCGCATCGGACTACACCGCCCGGCGACGTTCAGCAATGGCCTGCGTCGACCACGACAACGTGATGGCCGCTCTGCCGGCAGAAAATCCGTTCGCCAAGAAAGTCAAGATTGTTTGTTAGGGTCACGCCTTAACAAGCTTGTTGATTGCGGTGAAGAACCCGGGTAATCGCCGTTAAGCCGGAGTGAGTTTCTGAAGGGTAAGATGTGAATGTTAATGTTAGAGGCGATTTTAGTCTCTGCCACGATGCGCAAGCATCGTTTGACGTTGCATGCAGTACCGATGAAGAGAATTTGCAGTGCCACTTTAGCGAAGCCGCGCTCACGGCTTCTGCGTAAGCCGTGAGCGCGGGCCAATTCGCTGATGGTGCCTTCAATCGCATTACGTTGCTGCATCCGTTCTTTGAACTCCTTCCTTTGTTGATCTCGACGACGCTGTTGCAAAAAGTCGTGATACTGACCTGCCACAATGGTGCGATGAGACTGTCCGCTGGGCACACACTCTGAGCGCAGCGGACAGCCCCCACAATGGTAACTCCATTCAAAGCGAAAACTAACTTTCTGACGCTTGGCCTTCTTCCAGTCGACAGCACTGGGTACTTTCATATCCTCCCGGACACCGGGCGGTACGCGGCGACAGCTACCGGCTTAAGGGACGCAGAAAAGCTTCCACTGCAGAACAAACTTAACCACCCAACCAAATAATCAATTGACCACTGTTATGCCTGGACCCGGTCAATTTTAAATGGTCAAAGTGAATCAGTTTTAAGCGACCGTTGACACCGACTAAACTCCTCTCGCAAAATCTCGCTGTATCGTTTTCGTAAACGTTGAATCAGCGTCTTTACCCCACCCAGGCTGACCTGTAGCTCATCGGCAGGTTCCTCATAGGAAAGTAACCGCTTACGGTTAGTAGGACCGAGAAATGGCTGAGCGCGTCCATTAGTCATTAGTCGTGGTCTTGCCTTTGCGCGGCATATTCTTGGCGAAGCCGTCCTATTGCGCAGTCTAACAGCGTCATAGCCCCAACGCATATCGAAGACTTTCCGGCGTTCAGAATATCAACCTTTTGAGTAACAGCTAAGGATAATGCGATCTGATATACGGTGTGACAATTACGGGCACATTTTCAAAAGCGGACATACATCCAAATTATGAATTGCTCTCTGCCTTAGGTATTTAATTTAGTCGACACGGAAAACGGGCGTTATTTGGGTTCGCCCAACAATTGTGTCATCAGGCGCCATTTGGACTGAGATCGAGGCCTCCTGGCCTTAAAAACCCGCTAGTCACCCGATCGGGGGTGACGATGAAATAAGCTTCCATAAAAACTACGGAGTTTCTAATTGTAAGCGCATGGCTGACCCCGCCGAAAATGCCAGTTCCTCCAAACCCAGCAAAGCCTCCAAGAAGGATACATGGGAAGTTCTGGAGTCGATCTCCAAAATCATTGCTGCTCTCGGTATTCCGGTAGTACTTGGAGTGGGCGGCTGGATCATTCAAGGGACGGTGTCTCAACAGACAGTGAGCAAAAGATTACGTATTGCTCGCAACCGATATCCTAAAGACAAAAAGAGAGGCGGGTGAGGACGGCGGCCTTCGCAAATGGGCAGTAGATTTACTGAACCGCACCAGTCCCGTGCCGTTAGACGAAGCGACCGCGCAACAGTTGATCAAGGGGACGATAACAATTCCTTCGTCAATACTCAGTCAAATCGGCAGTACCACTATCTTAGGGATCGACTCAGCCATTACGTTTGAATCTGGAATGCAAATAGATTCCAGCGGAGCCTACCACGCCTTTCACCCGGACAAAATTAGGTCTCGATATCCTTCAGTGGGTTGGTCACCCGGGCAATTGGTGGGGCTTGGTAACGGACGACGGCCTGCCGAGCGGCAACCCTGTCATTCAGACCGCTAATGACCCGGCACCGGGTTTTTATGTTTCAACCACGGCCTTAGAAGATCCAAGCCGTGATCGAAAGGACCCGCGGCGTTATGTGAACTCCGAGGCCGTGAATTACATCGTTATTCCTGGCCATCTAAATGCCAAGGTAGACAACCAAATTGCCAAACTGGGCGACTTCGCTGTGGTCATTCGGCCAGAAATCAAGGCTCCTGCATACGCGGTTGTTGGGGATCTAGGACCCCGTAACAAAATCGGTGAAGGATCTATCGCTTTGGCCAAAGCCCTTGGAATTCCCTCGGATCTCAAGAATTCAGATCCAAAGAAACCGGGTATTGCTGAAGGTATTCTTTACATCGTCTTCCCTGGAAGCGCTCAAGGCTGGCCGCTCTCACAACAAGAAATCGATCGACAAGGTGCTGCGCTCTTTTCCAAATGGGGCGGAGTAGACAAGGCGAAAAAAACTTTTCCGCAACTCACCTGGCGTTAACGGCATCGGCTCCTCAGCCGGGCGATCACGCCATAATGGTGCTAGGTCATGTATTCTGTTTTCGATGGGCCAACGAACGGAACAACTCTTGGACTTAGATCGTCAACCGTCTCCGATTGGTTTTTTGGCCGACGAAAATGCAGCAAGTCGGCTCACCGCATTAGGCAATCGTCGACCGAGACGAGGCTTGATGGAATCTAGCGTTCCCTACTTTTGGAGCTCGAAATCCCAGTTTTCCCTCAAGGGATTACGAGGTGACAGCTACCATTAGCCGACAGTTATAGAGACCGTTATGGTTTTCGCGCAAGACTTGCAGGAATTACCCCGAAACTTACTTCTCGCGTTCTGCTTTTCGTCTGCTTTGTGCCCTCAAGCGGTTTACTAGGAGTGGTGTAAAGTTTTTTTTGAACCCTTCCTGAAGATTCGCCGGATGTGTGGTCTCAACGATCGAACATCGCCGTGAGCGCAAAGCCGGAAAACTCCAAAAAATCGCCGCGCAGGCGAGATATGGCACGCTCAGGGTATAGCTTGAAGGTATCGGAACCCAAGAAACAAAGTATTGGGCGATCATCTCTCAAGGCATGAATTTGCCCGAAGGAAAGAGGTGAGCGGAATCGGCTTCAGGAGAGCCTAAACAGCGAAACGGTGATTGTGTTGAGCGATCCTATCGAGCTTGCCGGGAGGAGTCCATGCCAGCGATGAATTCGGCGCAGTCCTCGCCCCGCGGCGGCATCCATCTGGGTGACGTCGGTGGGAATGTCGAGTTTAGCGCCCTGGGCGATATTGTTGGCGGCGACAAAATCGTCAATATCACCACCACGATTCAGATCTCGGCTGAGGTCGTCACTACCCGGCCATTGATCGTTGCTTCACCCTATCGCGGACTGGACCGGTTCGAGGATCGCGACAAGGCGCTCTTTTTCGGTAGGGATCAATTAATCAAGAGCCTGCTCACACAACTCAGTTCTACCTCGATCCTCCTTGTCCTTGGAGCTTCCGGCAGTGGTAAGTCGTCACTGATCCGGGCGGGTCTGCTGCCGGCGCTTTCCGAGCTTGTCGGCAGCC
>Ga0209647_1002975_pt1 | contig 13424 bp, 8 predicted proteins | sample GraSoi_2013_60cm_FD_185827 | JGI IMG/M metagenome (GOLD analysis project Ga0209647, IMG submission 185827) | Grasslands soil microbial communities from the Angelo Coastal Reserve, California, USA - Sample 9_17_2013_60cm (SPAdes) (version 2) | ecosystem: Environmental > Terrestrial > Soil >... | reverse complement strand
ATTTGCGAGCAAACCTAAACCAATCAATAGCCAGGCCAGTTGATGATGGGGAGCAAGGCGCAGTGGACCGCGGCGAGTCCGGTAAGCGGTCACACCTACCCAAAGAGCGCCAATAGCTGAACTCAAGGGGTACATAAGATTGGAAAAGAGTTTCAGAACTGTGGAGTTGCCGATATGAAAAAGACACCAAAAGATGGAGATAGTAACGATAACTACCAGGATCATCGTGGCGAGATAGTTTTGCCGTTCCAGCCTTTGAAGATAGTCGCGTGTTAAGTCGGCAGTTACAGTTGTTTTCAAGGATCCTCACTACTTCTACTATCCCCAATTTTACATCAGTATCAGATGTAAATGTGTTTCATTTTAAACAAACACCTGCTCATAGTATATCCAAACACAAGTCGAAAGTCATCCATTTTTGTCAATATTAGGAAATATTGATGTTCCTGACGACTGGCAGGCCTGACAATATTTAGGATAAGATAGGATGAGGCGGACCAGTCAGGAAGGATTCAATGTATGCAACCAGTGATGATCACCGCGGCCATGGTGGGCGCAGAAGTAACAAAGGCACAACAACCAAAGTTGCCTACAACACCCCAGGAAATTATACAGGCTGCTGTAGAGTGTCACAAAGCCGGTGCGAGTATTATTCATATCCATGTCAGGGATAGTGAGGGGAACGCGACACAAGATGCGGGTCTCTTCCGCGAAGTTGTGGAGGGGATTCGCGCCCGTTGTGACGTGATTACCCAGGTATCGACGGGGGGAGCTGTGTGGATGACGGCGGAGGAACGCTTGCAAAGCATCGAATGCCGGCCAGATATGGCAACTCTAACAACGGGAACGGTCAATTTTGGCGAGAGCGTGTTTATGAATAACCGCGAACTGGTGGAGACATTCGCGCGGCGCTTACAGCAGTACGAAATTGTACCGGAGATCGAGATTTTTGATATGGGCATGCTCGATGAGGCGCTGCGTTTACGCGGCATGGATCTGCTTAGCGATCCTATCCAGTTTGATTTTGTGATGGGAGTGCCCGGAGCTATAGGAGCTGATCCGGCCCACCTGATGCATATGGTACGCGGCCTGCCGCCTGGCAGCACATGGAGCGTAGCAGGTATAGGCCGCCACCAATTAACGTTGGGAGTGATTGCTCTGGCGCTAGGTGGACATGTACGAGTGGGCTTCGAGGATAATATTTATTATCGCAAAGGGCAGCTAGCCGAGAGCAATGCCGAGCTCGTAGCGCGGATAGCTCGTATAGCGCGGGAGATGGATCGCCCGGTGGCAACTCCAGGTCAGGCCAGAGAGCTCTTGCGTTTAAATCGATATTATTGATCTCTGCATAGAGATGTAATCACCTCTTAAGATAGTATGCTATAATAGCCTCGACAGCAATTCAGAGAATGCAATAGTGTCTGTGCCATGATCCAACCAAGAAAAAGGAGACCCGGCAGTTGATGGGCATTCTCTGAATTGCCGTCAGAGGTATATCTAGACGTTATCACGAAGGGATTACAGAGATGCAGGTTGCCTTTTTAGGTGGAGCGAGCGGAGTTGGAGCCAGTTGTCTTGCCATCGAACTGGCCGAACAGTGGTTCGTCGTCGATGCCGGGGTACGTGTGGATCACAAGGCGGACCCATTACCCGATCTAGCCCAGCTTGAGGGCAAGGATATACGGGCGATCTTTGTTACTCATGCGCATGCCGACCATATTGGTGCCCTGCCGCTGCTGCATAGAGCTTTTCCTACGACGCCTATTTTTACCTCGCGGGGAACCGCCTTGTTGATGGAGGTTATGCTGGCTGATGCCTTGAAGATCATGGCGAAACGAGCGGTTGAAGAGATGGAGCTGCCGCTCTACCCAGAAGAATTGGTCTCAGGCATGCTCATGCAGGTGCGTCCCATGCCCATTGGGGACCCATTCTCCGTACCAATGCTACCCGGGATAACCATTCATGCTAGCCGCGCCGGACACATCGCCGGAGCGGTAAGCCTTGGCTTTAGATCTGCCGGTGGTTCCATCGTCGTCTCCGGCGACATCAGCAGCACGCCACAGCGTACAGTGCTGGGGGCAACGCCTCCACCACTCAAACACTGCGATCTGCTGGTTCTAGAATCTACCTACGGCTCACGGCTCCATCCCAATCGCCAGGCCGAGGAACAGCGGCTTGCACAGGCCGTCGCGGAAGGACTAGCCCGTGGTGGACATACCCTCATTCCCTGTTTTGGGCTGGGCAGAGGTCAGGAAATCCTTTTGCTTTTACAGGCGGCCCAGGAACAGGGCCAGATACCGGAGTTTCCCATCTATGTTGATGGCCTGGTAAGGCGCGTTTGCACAACCTATCAACTGCTGCCTGAATTTCTGACCCCGCGCCTACAGCGACAGATTCGCAAGGGATATCTCCCTTTCACCGGGCCAAACATCACCTTTGTACGTGATGAAAAGGAACGCGAACGTATCCTGGCTGGTCCCCCGGCCTGTATTCTCTCCAGTAGTGGAATGCTTACCGGTGGGCCGAGTGCCTGGTACGCGGCACGCCTGGCTCCGAACCCCAATGCCTCTATTCTCATAACCGGCTACCAGGACGAGGAATCGCCCGGCAAGAAGCTGCTTGACCTGGCCGAACACAAGCAAAATACGTTGGAACTAGGGGGACAACAGGTACAGGTGCAGTGTACTGTGGCCAAATATAGCCTGAGCGCACATGCCGACGGAGGTGAGCTCGCCAGTTATGCCTCTTCTCTCAATCCTCGCCAGGTTGCCCTTGTGCATGGCGATGAAGAGGCTCGCCGTGCCCTACGCGGTCTGCTGACAGGGACAGAGGTGCTCTTGCCCACCAACGGAACCAGCATGCTGATCGAGCAGAAGAGGGCGCGAGCGAGGCACTCAACTGAAGAGGCACCTGTCCAATTGCCGACGCTGCCGATAGGGGTTGGCGGCGGACGGCCATTTGAGTATCCCGATGTGGAGAAACTTTGGCGTGCGGTGGTAGATGTACCAACACTGCGTATCATCACAGCCCGTGAACTCGCGCTCGTCTGGTATGGCGAAGCCACCGAGGAGAACACGGAGAGCATTCTGGATACCTTCGCGCAGGACTATGAGCAACGCTACTTCATCCGGCAATCTGCCCTCGAAGAGGCCTATCGCATACGCGGACAACACGAAGAAGCTCCCGGCGACTTCCTGAGCGACCTGGCAGGAAGTGTCCTCCTGCTGCTCGTCAGCCCTGAAAGTGCCAAGCCCGCCATCTGTCGCTCCATTGAGCCTGGCGCAGCTGTTCGCGCACAGCTTCCCAAAGGAGTCTCACAAGAGCGCACGCGCTTTCCTTTTTCATCCATCCTCGAGGTGTTAGGACCTGCTCCGCTGGACGTGCAACAATCCAATGCAAAAGCCGGGACGTATCTGAATGACCTGGTCAAAGCCATGCGCCGTATACGCCGCACCGTCTCGGCACATGACCTGGCTAGCAGGTGCCGGGAAAACGTCACGTACACATTGGCAGAACTCTGTGTCGCTGTAGACCTCTTTCCCCAGTCGCTGGAAGATCGGCTGGCCCTGGCAAAAGTACTGCAACAGCATCTGCGGCTGTTCACGCAATCTCGCGGCGTTTTCGAGGGTGAGGGACTAACCCTCTATAAACTTGCCCCTGAGTGGCAAGAAGCCCTGGAAGAAGATGAAGAGTACGAGCGGCCCGACCAGAACTGGATACTCTCTGTCATCGAAAACTACCTTGGCTCACCCAGTGACCTTTACCGGCGCAGCGTCGATCCAGACACGGGAGCCGTCATCCTCTACTTCCACTTCCCAGTTGTGGCCGAGACGCGCTACGCGGAAGCGATCGCTGCTGCCGCGGAGGAAACAGGCGTTCCCATTAGCATTGCGCCCAACGCCCATCAGGGTATTCTCGCCAAAACCGCTCGCCAGTGCATTCCACAGGGCCTCACAGTGCAGGGAACACCTTCAATCTACCTTGATCGCAGCATTGTCTCGCTCAACTGCGTAGGGCGAACAACCGAAGAGGAGATTGCCTCGGCACAATCCCGATTTTCTGAAGAGACGGGCTGGCAACTTGAGATAAAAGGAGCTATCATCTCCAGGTCGGCACAATCCGAAGCATCAGATACATCAAACGCATCGAATGAAATCGGGGCAGTTCAAGATGTGCCAATGTTGCCCAATCTTCCTGTCGTATCCTCACGAGTTCCAGAGGCAGCTACGCCTGTTGGCGCACCACGAACGACGAGCTCGGCACCGCTGAGCCAGCATGATGCCATTCAATTAGCACAAAGCATGTTAAGCGAGCTGCCAGGCTATTATAAAGTAGGGGGAGAAGTAGCAACGACAACGTTGCTGCTGCGCTTCTACTTTCCGCTGGTTGCACAAACGCGCTACGCGGACGTGTTTGCAGAACTTGAAGCACAGACCGGGTGGCGGGTGCGGCTCCATCAAACAACGCATCAACAGGCACTGATAGAGATGGCCCGCCGTGTGCTGCCGTCCGATCTTACCTGTGATGGAGTGCCCTCGCTGTACCTGGATCAACAGATGGTGATGGTGAATTACGTGGGACATGCCGACCCCGAAGCTATGCAGGATGCGCAACAGCAATTTTTAGCCGAGACAGGTTGGCACCTCCACCTGCTAGCTCCCGGCAAGAAAACAGTTGCCTCTGGTCGGATACTGCAAGGAGAAGCCATATCCCTCGCCAGTGAGACATTCAAAGAGGTACCCGCTTTTTATCGGGTTGGAGCCGATGCGAATAAAGGCATACTCTGGGTACACTTCCACTTCCCAGACATAGCCAGGCAACGCTATCTGCAACAAATTACAGACCTTGCCAACAAAACCGGTTGGAAGGTGTATCTCTATCCCTACGTGCATCAAAAGGCCTTGATCGAGGCCGCACGTCGCCTCCTTCCTAAAGGAGTGGACGTGCATGGCAAGGCCTCGCTCTATCAAGATAGCCGTACCCTCACTCTGACATGCACCGGCTCTATCCCCGCCGAAGAGAGGGAAGACATCCAGCAGCAGTTCTCCATAGAAACAGGTTGGACGTTGGATCTCCGGACATCTGTTGAGGAATTCTATATTATGCCTGAGTTGTAACTACTACCTTAATGGGATCATTTGCCTATCTCGAAGTACTGCTCGATCAGCTCAAAATGTTCCGCGTCGTGCTCGCAGATGGAAGCAACCATGGTACAGAGAGGTTCAGTGGTGTCTTCGTCCCAGGGTGAACGCACCTCGTCCTGTAGTTTCTCATCATCGAGTTCGTCGGCGACGAGATGAGTCAAGTGCATGTGAGTCTCTTCCCAGTAGTTACGCACTTGCGGCAGGGAAAGCTCTTTATCCATCTCCCGAGCCTCCGCGTTGGCCTTGTCGCCCGATGGTGTAACGGGTGGAAGTGGCTGATCATGGGTATAAGCAACGATGAGCTTCTGTGTCGCCGCCTTCAAATGGCTCATATGTGAGAGAAAATCCTTGAATGACCAGCCCTCGGGCGTTATAGCTATTTGTTGTTCCTCTTCATTCAGGCGATTGATGAGTTGTTGAAAACATGCGTGATCCTCCTGAAGGGAATCCAAAAGACCTTGCTGTGTGGGTAATTGTGCTGCCAAGCTTCTTACTCCTTGTCTAGTTTTTCCAATATAAGCTGCTGTCACTATTACTTATACATAATAATAATAACACGTCGAGGCTTTCAGTCATGGATTTGGCTGTGTCGCTTGTTGTTGAAGTGAACTGCATGATTGGAATAGGATGGATGGATGGATCAAATCGACGAACTCCTGTTACCTTTTTGTTACTTGCTTGAAGTGCGAAAAACCTGTATACTACGTCTATACAGGGTGTTGTTTGTGGCGCTACAATGCCCATAGGTTTACATATGGCCAGCTGCACGTGACCAGTTGAGAATGAAACAACAACACGGAACGTAAGCATGAATAAGCGCATTTTGCTGGGCATCGATACAAATATCTCTCCCGCCACGCAGTGTGCCATCCGCGCGGTCTGCGAGCTTATGGAACAGCCATTGCCTCATGTACACCTGGTTCTCCTCCACGTAATTCCTGAACCTTTTACGGCATCTCCTTCACTGGGTATGTATGTCAGCCACATGCTTCCCACGCCTATTAGTAGCGAACAACGCAACGAGGCGGAAGAGCTTTTATACAAGGCACGCGCGGAATTGCAAAAGGCGGGCATTGCCAACGAGCAAATCGAGCTTTTGGTCCGCGTGGGTATTACCGCGGATGAAATTGTCAAAGCAGCCAAAGAATTGCACGTCAGTTTCATCGTGATTGGCAGCCAGGGTAACACGTGGCGGCAGAACCTGCGGCGTTTCCTGGTTGGCAGTACCTCGCGCAGGGTATTGCAGCTTGCAGGCTGCCCGGTGATGATTGTACCTGCACCACAGGTGAACCTGCCTGGTGATCTTGTGACGTGGTATAAAGAGGCGATTATGAACTACCTGCAAGAACATCCTCAAGCCCTGACAGTGTTTACACCACGAGAAGTGGTAAGCAAATTTATGCCTCCGACGAAGAAAGCATCCGGTCGCAAGCTGATAGCGGCAGCGACCCTGGCCCTGGAGCAACTGACAACGACGGGGATGCTCTGCCGCCACGATGTCAAAGGAGAATTAAGGTACGTGAATGACTAGCAGGGTAGAAAATAAACTATTTACATTTCTAATTGCATATGTTATCTTAGAGATAATGAAGATATAGGGCAGATAGGCGAGACATGTTCCTTCCCAGGAATATACAGAGAGGAAGCACCAGCGGCTGAAAGTGCTCTTATTCGCAAGAAGAGGATACCCCTCGCTAGCCTGCACAGAGCCAGTAATGTGCACGGGTTGACCCCGTTAACGGTCAAGTAAAGCGCGTTGCGCTGACAGCAGTTTATGCGTGAGCGAACGCGAAATGTGGGTGGAACCACGGAGAGGTAGATTGGCCTTTTCGTCCCAGGTTGGGATGAAAAGGTTTTTTTGTTGTTTGCAGTGAAGGAGTATGATTATATGTCGGTGGAAGCAGAACTCCTGGAGTCAGTGAGTTATACGCCACTTCAGCGCATGCGGCACTCCGCAGCCCATGTGATGGCGGAAGCAGTGCAGGAAATTTTTCCTGATGCCCGTTTTGCCATTGGGCCAGCCATCGAAGATGGCTTTTACTATGATTTTGATCTGCCGCGCGCCTTGACACCCGACGATCTGCCGGAGATTGAGAAGCGCATGGCACGGATTGTCGCGGGCAAATATCCGTTTAAGCGTGATCGCTGGGCACGCGAGAAAGCTTTAGAGTACTTCCGGGACAAGGGACAGGTCTATAAGATTGAGATTATCGAAAATCTGCCGGATGCCGAGGTGGGGATCTACCAGCAGAACAATTTCCTGGATCTGTGCCGTGGACCACACGTGGAAAATACGGGACAGATTGGTCCGTTCAAATTGATGCGTGTGGCAGGTGCGTACTGGCGCGGTGACGAGCACCGCCCTATGTTGCAGCGCCTGTATGGGACGGCCTGGTTTACGCAGGAGGAACTCGATCAATACCTGTGGCGCCTGGAAGAGGCACAGAAACGTGACCATCGCAAATTGGGACGCGAATTAAAACTGTTTGTGCTGAGCGATGAACTGCCTGCTGGTGTGCCTATGTTCCTGCCGCGCGGCGAGACGCTGCGCCATCAGATGGAGAGCTATGTACGCGAGACGCAGGAAAGGTATGGCTACCAGCATGTCTGGACGGCTCACCTGGGCAAAGTGCGCCTGTATAAAACGTCGAAACATTGGTTTACCTATCGCGAGAATATGTTTCCTGTCATGCAGGGTGAACAAGAGTCCTCTGAGGATGACGCCTTTGTGCTGAAGCCGATGAACTGCCCGCACCATATTACGCTGTATAAAACGCAGATGCATAGTTACCGCGAGCTGCCAGTGCGCTACGCGGAGTTCGCAACGCTGTACCGCTATGAGAAGGCGGGCACGTTGACGGGCCTGGCACGCGTGCGCAGCCTGACGCAGGATGATGCACATGTCTTCTTGCGGCCCGACCAGGTGCAGGAGGAGTTTGATCGCGCGGTTAACCTTACGCTGGAGGTATTCAATACTTATGGACTGACGGATTATTGGATTGCTCTCTCATTACGAGATCCGCAGAAGAAAGAGGATTACGTGGGCAGCGACGAGGTGTGGGATCAGGCCGAGGCGGCGCTGCGAGCGGCGGCAGAGAACAGGGGCATTGAGTATAAAGCGGTGCAAGGCGAGGCGGCGTTCTATGGTCCCAAGGTGGACTTTATGGTACGTGACGCGTTGGGCCGCGAATGGCAGTGTTCGACGATTCAGCTTGACTTTAACCAGCCAGAGAATTTTGGCCTTGAGTATATCGGTGAGGATGGACAGGCACATCGCCCGATCATCATCCACCGCGCGGTGACAGGTTCCACGGAACGCTTTATGGCGTTGATCATTGAGCATTTCGCGGGAGCTTTCCCGGCCTGGCTGGCGCCGGTCCAGGCAATGGTTATTCCTATCGCTGATCGCCACATCGAGTACGCGAACAAGGTACTGGAGACGCTTAAAGCGGCAGGTATACGCGCCGAAGTGGATGTGCGCGGTGAGCGTATGAACGCCAAAGTGCGCGACGCACAGATGCAGAAGATCCCCTATATGCTGGTGGTCGGCGATAAAGAGGCTGCGGATAACGCCGTGGCAGTACGCTTGCGTTCAAACGAGAACCTGGGGGCAACCCCGTTGAGCAGTTTCATAGAGCATATCACGGAGACTATCAAGACAAAAAGCCGGGAATTGTGGTGAGCATACAGCACATCACAGCAAATAGATGGCGAACACGCGAGACATGTTCCTTCCCCAGTGGTAGTCAGAGAGGAAGCACCGGCAGGTGAAAATGTTCAGATAGAGCACGAACGCTGGCAGCGTTCGTGCTCTATCTGAATGTATACCAGATTTAATCCAGGTATTTATAGGCGGGCAAGGTTAAAAATTCGACGAAGTGCTCATCGGTGATGATGGCATCGAGCAGTTCGGCGGCGCGATCAAACTTGCGCGTAGCATACTGTTTTTCGCCAAGCGCGGCTTTGATCTTTGCCAGCTCTTCAGCCGCCAGTTGGCGGAACAATTCAACGGTCACTTTGCGACCATCGGAGAGGATGCCCTTGGGATGGCGAATCCACTGCCAGATTTGCGAGCGAGAGATTTCGACGGTAGCAGCATCTTCCATCAAGTTGTTGATGGGGACGCAGCCTGAACCGCGCAGCCAGGACTCCATATATTGCAGGCTGACGCTGATATTTGTACGCAAGCCAGTTTCTGTGATCGTTCCTTCCGGTACGGCCAGCAGGTCCGCCGCCGTCACGTGAACATCTTCACGCTTCTTAGCGATCTGGTTGGGGCCAGGCATGACCTTATCAAACTCCTCCACGGCGACGGCTACCAGGCCAGGATGGGCAACCCATGTGCCATCGTGTCCATCATTGGCCTCACGCTGCTTATCGGCTCGCACACGGGCCATGGCCTCTTCATTGGCCTGGGGATCATTCTTAATGGGAATTTGCGCGGCCATACCGCCTATGGCATGAACATTACGCCTGTGGCAAGTTTTGATGGCGAGCAGGGAATAGGAGCGCATAAAATGCGTTGTCATGGTCACCTGGGAGCGATCGGGCAGAATGAAAGAGGGAATGTTACGGAATTTTTTAATCGCGCTGAAGATATAGTCCCAGCGTCCGCAGTTGAGGCCAGCGGAATGTTCGCGCAACTCATAGAGAATTTCATCCATCTCAAAGGTGGCCAGGATTGTCTCAATGAGAACCGTGGCTTTAATAGTGCCCTGGGGCAGGCCCAGTTCTTGCTGAGCCAGGACAAACACATCGTTCCAGAGGCGAGCCTCCAGGTGATTCTCCATTTTGGGCAGGTAGAAGTAGGGGCCGCTTCCGTGGGCGAGCAGGGCTTTGGCATTGTGGAAGAGGTAGAGACCAAAATCGAAGAGCCCGCCTGAGACCTGTTGACCATCGATGAAGACGTGCTTCTCGGGCAGATGCCAGCCGCGCGGACGGACTAAGAGGGTCGCGGTCTGCTCCTGTAAGGAGTATTTTTTGCCTTCGGGACTGGTAAAGCTGATGGTGCGATTGATGGCATCGCGCAGATTAAGCTGGCCCTCGATAGTGCCTTCCCAGGTGGGAGAGAGCGAGTCTTCAAAGTCGGCCATAAAGACTTTAGCGCCCGAGTTGAGGGCGTTAATGATCATTTTTCGCTCAACAGGTCCGGTAATTTCGACACGACGATCCTGTAAGTCTGAGGGCAGGAGAGCGACCGTCCAATTACCCTCGCGAATATGGGCAGTTTCAGGCAGGAAATCGGGCATTTTGCCAGCATCGATTTCGACCTGGCGACGAGCCCGAAGCTGCAAAAGTTCTTCACGCCTGCTTGAAAAGGCGCGTACGAGGGTTGCGACAAAGCTCATGGCCTCGGGAGTTAATATTTCAGCATATTCAGAAGTGATGGGGCCATGAATCTCTATACCCTGCGCATACGATGTCTGGTTTAACATGGGAAACATATTCCTTTCGTGTCCTGGCTAGCAACCAAGGTCGATAATCAATGGCAAAAGATGAGAAATTCCGGATTTGCATAAATTTTACCATGATTAGTAGGGGCAACTGCAAGCTGTGCAGCTTGCAGTTGCCCCTACTAATCACAGCGATGACATGTTTTGCCATTGATTACATTTGTTATTAATGGAATTGTTCGACTTCGGTTGAGCCGGTCAGGGCGGTGGTTGAGGACATGCCGCTGGAGATGGCCTGAGCAACTTCATCGAAGTAGCCGGTACCGACTTCGCGCTGGTGCTTGGTAGCGGTGTAGCCATACTGCTCCATGGCGAACTCGGCCTGTTGCAGTTCTGAATAGGCAGCCATACCGTGGTCGCGATAGCCAAGGGCAAGTTCAAACATGCTGTGGTTGAGGGCATGGAAGCCTGCCAGGGTCACGAACTGGAATTTGTAGCCCATCTTACTCAGCTCTTGCTGGAAGACAGCGATAGTCTCGGAATCAAGTTTCTTTTTCCAGTTGAATGATGGTGAGCAGTTATAAGCCAGCAACTTGCCGGGGAACTGTGCATGAATGGCCGAGGCAAAGCGGCGGGCCTCTTCAAGATTGGGCTCGGAAGTTTCGCACCAGATGAGATCACAGTAGGGAGCATACGAGAGGCCCCTGGCGATAGCAGCATCCAGGCCACCGCGCATTCTGTAGAAACCCTCGGGGGTGCGCTCGCCGGTTAAGAATTTATGATCGGTGGGATCGATATCCGAGGTAATGAGCTGCGCGCCATTGGCATCGGTGCGAGCGATAAGGACGGTTGACACGCCCATGACATCGGCGGCAAGGCGGGCAGCGACCAGGTGCTTGATAGCAGACTGGGTCGGTACGAGAACCTTACCACCCATGTGACCACATTTTTTCTCAGAGGAGAGCTGGTCCTCAAAATGGACACCAGCGGCCCCGGCTTCAATCATGGCCTTCATCAGTTCAAAGACATTTAAAGGTCCACCAAAACCAGCCTCAGCATCGGCGACGATGGGGGCAAACCAATAGGTGTCACCCTTGCCCTCGGCTACCTGGATCTGGTCGGCGCGCTGGAGAGCCTGGTTGATGCGACGTACGACATGAGGCACGCTGTTAGCTGGATAGAGGCTCTGGTCGGGGTACATGTGACCGGAAAGATTGGCATCGGCGGCAACTTGCCAGCCGCTCAGATAGATAGCTTTCAGACCTGCTTTGACCTGCTGGACAGCCTGGTTCCCCGTCAATGCACCCAGGGCGGCGATGTATGATTCGCTCTGCAGGAGATTCCAGAGGCGCTCGGCACCCAGGCGGGCAAGGGTATATTCAATCTGGATGGATCCACGTAAGCGGACAACATCTTCGGCGCTATAGGGACGAGTCACGCTCTGCCAGCGTAAGTTGCCTTTCCAGTTGGAGGCAAGCTCCTTGATATAAGGGCTCTTGCCGTTACCATTACCGTTGGTAGTATGATGCTTGTTAGGATTAAAATCACTGTAGTTATTTAAATTATATTGGCCGCTCATCCTGATGTTTTCCTCCCGCTCACAAGAGCTGTTTTACGCGTGCCGAAGGTAGACACCACAGTCTACTTTCTTACTCATGCAAAGCGTAACATAGCAATGGTCAAAAGGTCCAGGAATTAGCTTTCAAGCTTGTGTGAAGTTACATAAGTGAAAGGTTATATATGAGATGAAGAATGCGGCTCCTGGCAGGAGCCGCATTCTTCATTAAGAGAGGATCAGTGTTAGCCAGTGAAGCCAAAGACGTCGGTGCCGCCCTGTTGTATACCTGAGACCCCGGTGAGGGTCATAGTGTAGTACATGGGGCGTTCGACCACGATAAGCGGAGTGGGGTTGCTTTGGGTGGGCAACGCCTGGACGGTTATCGAGTTCGATCCTTGTTGGATGAGATTCAAAATGTTATTGACCGAAAAGGTTGTGCGGCTATGGGCCACGAGCACGGCCTGCTGCTGGAAGACGGTGTTGGATGTGAAGATGGTGATGGCTACCGTCTCTGAGAAGTTGGTCGGGTTCTGCATCGTCAGAAGTTGCTGGAAATTGCCGCCACCACCACCAGTATACCCTTCAGCGAAGGAATACACACTATGAGATGCTGGACCGGCTTCACCAAGCGCATCAGTGATACCTTGAATATTGCGACTGGCCCCCTGATGGAAAGCCAACAAACGGTCTGCCACAATAGGTTGATCCGAGGTGATCTCGGCTGCTGCCGCGGCGGAGGGGGCACCAACATTGATCTGATTGACATCAACATACAGTTGAGAATAGGGAGCTACCGTTTCGGGAACCTGTTTGGTCAGTCCGCCGTTGTACTCCATCTTGACGGTGACATTGGCCGCAGTGCCGCCAAAGTTCGCCAGGACAAAGTATTGCTGGAAACTGCCGCCACCGCCGCCAGTATAGCCCTCAGCGAAGAGCCAATCCTTAGCAAGCTGGGTCGCGCCGATCTCGCTGGCAGCCCCGGAGAAGGTACCGCCGGCATTAGTAATGGTATCCTGGACATACATGGGCCGCTCAGCCACGATAGGCTGGTCAGAGGTCACACTGATCGCCACCTGCTGGTGGAGATTGATGCCAGTATCATCGGGCCGGGCAGTAGCCCGCTGCAAGGGTTTAAGGGCAAATTTCTCCGTCAGGCAGGCAGGGCCAGTGCCGCCGCAAGCACCAGTGAAGTAGGTGATAGTTACATTAGCCGTGTTCGTCTGGCTCTGATTGAGCATAGTAATGTAGGTCCAGTAGTGATGCCCTCCTGTCTGGCGAGTATCCCCCTCAGCGAAGTAGTAGGAGGTGGCAGGTTTGGTAGCACCTACA
>Ga0209647_1002974_pt1 | contig 13427 bp, 11 predicted proteins | sample GraSoi_2013_60cm_FD_185827 | JGI IMG/M metagenome (GOLD analysis project Ga0209647, IMG submission 185827) | Grasslands soil microbial communities from the Angelo Coastal Reserve, California, USA - Sample 9_17_2013_60cm (SPAdes) (version 2) | ecosystem: Environmental > Terrestrial > Soil >... | reverse complement strand
AATGCCCGCGCCCCGCTTGCCGTTCCAGCCATTTTTGCCTCAAAACCCGCGCCAATAGGCGTTCTGCGCATTTTCAGCCCTGCATCACCCGCATCTCCGCCCGCGCCAGCGCTTCCGGCGTGCCGGCCAAGATCAGCACATCGGATACCTGCAGACGCATGTCCGGCGCCGGGCTCAGTTCGCGCACGCCATGGCAGCGCAGTGCGGTCAGCGTAACGTCGATGTCGTCAAGACTCAGAGCCGCATAGTCTTGCCTGCTGCGGCGTCCCCGGCCGCCTGCCTGGCGCGCATCGTCGTCTCGTTGAACTCGTTCACTGCATGGGCCGCCATGAATCCGATGTCGGCTGAGATTTCACCAACGCCAAACGGCGCGTCCGGCTAATACTTTCCCACCTGCCTAGGTAGTATTCAACGCGCCCGGAGGCGGGTAAAACTGCCAAGTGCGTCACATTTGTTCACAATCTTGCTGGATGCGGCTTGGATCAGTGCATGAGCGAGGGAGCGCTTATGTCCTGGTAGTCGCTGACGATGGAAATGACGCAATTCGTCGAGTGCAATCCGAATCACCGTAGCTACATCAAGCGGCACATGTTGCGTAAATCCGGAGGCTCACAATGGTTCTCGCTCGCTATTCGCTCCCCGCTTTTATTCAGGATTTTCCTGTGAATTCGCCCGAGTATCGGGACCTCGCCAGCCGCTGGAACGTCAATATCACGGGGTGGATTGCGCAAGCGATGCCAGGTTCGCCTTCCTATTTCTATGACCCGCTGGCAACGGACATCCCGAGTGGAACACTGGCGGCGCCGGTCCAGTGGAATGCGTTTCCGGGGCGCCTGCTGCAGTATTTTTCCGACAGCACGCCGGTGCCGCCCTCGAATCCATACAACCTCACGCAGGACCAAATCTATTCGCTTGCGGATACCGGAAATTACACCGACCAGAATGGCCAACAACAAAGCTTCCCCCAAATCCCATCGGTGATCTGTCCCAACGCCGATTGGCAGGGCTCGCTGAAAGCATTCGGACCGTATGGTCCTCGCGGTTGGTTGGACGAGTATTGCGAGTGGTCGTCCGCGCGCGATGCCAATAACAACCTGCTGCGCGTCGATTTCGCCTGTGAGAACCCGGAGTACTGGAACACACTTTGGAAGGTGAGTCCCACGCAGGTTGCCGCTCTCTATCAAAATACGCTCAACGCCGGCGCGCTTGCCTCCCGGGCGGTTATGGTCAGCGTCGCCGATCTGCAACTCTACGACATCAACGGCAATGTCGTGATCGACCCCGATACCGGCAGGCCCGCCTATAACCCGCTTAACAAATGGAACAGCGGCCCTGTTGCGGTACGGACGGGTGCATCGAGCGCGTTCAGTGGCGGCGCCATGCATCTCACCAGCACACCCAACACCTTGCAGACGGAACTGGGGCTCGCCGGGGCGGCAACCGTTCAGTATCAGCCGCCAGGCGGTTCCGGAAACTCCGATGCCCAAGCGCTTATCTGTTGCGGCAACTACGGGCAAGAATACCGGCATAGCGATCCGCACATCGGCCAGGCGGTCAATCAGGTTGTGGCCGACGGTGCACAAGAGGGCGGCCCGCCACAATATGTGTGCCTCGCCGACCCCGTTGGCCTCTACATTCAGCAGCCGGACAATGGCGTCTTCCAGTTTGGCCCCAATATCGTGGTCGGTCGCGATGTGCCTGTCGGGGCGAGTCCATTTGAAGTGTGGCAGGTGATACGCGGCGCGGTCAATCTTCAGGACCCGGTGACCGGCAGCGATTTCCAGGGGAATTTTGTATTGCATGCCGTGTGCCAGATCCCGGCCTCATGGTTGGCAATGAATCCCAACCTCACGCTTGCCGACATGCTGGTCGGCGGCCAGGCCATCGTGTGGGCCGGGCAAATCGCCGCGCAATTCGACATCGGTCTTTTCGCACGACCGTTGCAGGCTTTGCAAGCCCCGCCACCCGCAGGCTGTGTCATCCCGGGCTCGCCCGCCGGTCAGCCGTTGCAGTGCATGTATGCGGCGCTCTGGGATGGTTATTATCCGCAAAACGAGCCCTGCCCTACCGGCACAAAAATGTCGCTCGCGAGCAATACGACGTTCATCGCACCGCGGCTACCCGCTACTAACGTGCAGCAACAGTTGGTATTGACCTGCGCGACCGTCCCCACGGCGCCGACAGTGCAGGTTTTGCTGGCCGATGGCTCCGGGCCGGATCCCTCCATTCAAGTGATGGTGACCAAGATGGCCAACGTCGTCTACGCCGTTCCCGGGAATTCCTTTCCTAGTCCGTGCACGGCGCTCTACATCACGGTTACGATTCCCGTGCAGAGGGCGGGGGGACTGCGCGGTGTGCAGATTAGCGGCAACGGCATCCCGGGCGGACAGTTGCCTGCCGCCCTTTACATTGTTCCAGGCCTGTGATCATGGCTACGCTTGCAACCATCCTGGACAAGTGCATTGGCGCTGCGCATCTCCGCCGTTACATTCGGTTTCTGGTGTCGTGTGCGACGTTCGCCGGTGCCCTCGGCCTTCTGAATGTGTCGCTGGCGTATGCCGGCGCGACCAGCCCTTGCTCGGGCCTTGGTGTGCAACCGGTGAGCATTGCGCCACTGATGCCGAACAACTTCAGCGCACTCGCGAAGTCGCAAATCGGTGCGAACTGCCTGGCCTGGCAGGAATTCATCTATCTCAATTGGCAAGCTGACCCCAACAGCCCCGGCAAGCCCAATCCAAACGCACCGGCGGCGTCGTTCGGTACGGCGGGTGACACCACGCCGACCGTATGGGAAAGCTATCTAGGGGCCTCGCAAGTGTTCAACGCGCCGTTGAAGGCAAGTAGCAAGAAATCGTCTCGTAACCCTTGGCTCGCCAAACGACCGCAGGTGAAACAGCTGTCACGCATCTCAAAGTTGGGCGATGCGGTGATTAAGCTGAATGGCATTGCGCAGGCAGACGGCAATTGGCTCACCGCACAATCCGGCGGCCTTACTTACTACGAGGTCATGCTGAATCAGGACGAATATGCATTCATCACCAGCAACGTTTTTTCTGGAGACGACCTCACTACATTCGCCGGGCAAGCTGCTTGTGCAGCTCAACCGGGCGTAGGCAATCTCGGCGGCTTCAATCTCCCGGCCGGTAACAATGGCGGCAACAAAGATACGGATTGCACCGGAAATCCCCAGACGTATGGACAGAATATCGGCGCTATCGAAATCAAGGCTGCCTGGATCGCGCTGCCGCCGGATGGTTCGATTAATTATCGATATAAGACTGCCATTGCGTCGATTACCGATCCTTCTGGCAAGACGACCCAGGCAACGGTGGGACTAGTGGGCTTGCACATCATCCACAAGCTGCCGGGTGCTGCCCAGTTCATTTGGGCAACTTTCGAGCAAATCGACAACAGCCCCGACGAAAACAACGGCAATCCTATTGCTCCCATTCTGCCAACCAATCCGAATCAAAAGCCTCGTCCCGGCTTCAGTTTCTATAACGCCTTGTGTACTCCCAACAGCGATCCGGTGTACCAATGTCAGCACAACAAAGCCCCGGGCTCGCCTTGCACACCAGGCAAGCCGCCGACACCAGGATGTTATCCGTATTCGGCGCCGATGCAGGTCACGCGCATGACGGCGGTACAGTCGGACGCCAACAGCGTAACGGGCTACGCCTGGAGCCTGATGCCAGCGGCATCCGTCTTTAATTACTATCGCCTGATCGATGTGCAGTGGCCGAATCAGCCGACACCGGTGCAGCCAGGGACACGTGTCGGCAACATGCCCGCTGGGGACATCACGCCGCGCGATGCCACTCGCATCATGGCGAACACCACGCTTGAGACATTTGTGCAATCGCAGCTTTCCTGCATGGATTGCCATCAGGGCGCGCCGATCGCGCAAGCCTCTCAACAGAGCAAGACTTTGCGCGCGGGTCGGTCCGCGCGGCGCGTACTCATCGATGCCACGGACACGGTAGGTCCCAAGCCCTTCGCGTCTGATTACTCGTTTGTATTTTCGACAGAAACCGTACGATGAAACGGAAATTTCATCGTAGTGCGCATCCGAATCCATCGAATTTTTAGACAACCCCGCGCCCCGCTTGCCGTTCCAGCCATTTTTGCTCCAAACGCCGCGCCAATAGGCGTTCTACGCATCTTCAACCCTGCATCACCCGCATCTCCGCCCGCGCCAGCGCTTCCGGCGTGCCGGCCAGGATCAGCACATCGGATACCTGCAGACGCGTGTCCGGCGCCGGGCTCAGTTCGCGCACACCATGGCGGCGCAGCGCTGTCAGCGTGACTTCGATGTCGTCGAGCTTGAGCGCTTCAATGGTTTTACCCACCGCCGCTGCGCCGGCATCGATCATGATCGATTGCAGGCGCGGTTGCTGCGCGTCCAGGGCGCTGTCCTCGGCGTCGGTGGCGCCGGGAAAGAAGCCGCGCATCAGCTGATAACGCTCGCCCCTGACGGTGCGCAGCCGCGACAGCACACGGTTGAGCGGGATGCCCATCAGCAGCATGGTTTGCGTGGCCAGCATCAGCGAACCCTCCACCACTTCGGCGACGATCTCGGCCGCGCCGGCGGATTTCAGTTTTTCCACATCGCTGTCGTCGAAGGTGCGCACGATGACCGGCACCTCGGGGCGCAGATCGCGCACATGCGAGAGGATGGTCATGGCGGCATGCGTATCGGCGAAGCTGACGACCACGGCCGCGGCGCGCGCCAGTCCGGCGGCGGTCAATACTTCCTTGCGCGCGGCGTCGCCGTACATCACCGAGTCGCCGGCCGCGGCGGCCTGCTTGACGCGCAGCGGGTCGGCGTCCAGTGCGATCACCGACATCTTCTCCAGCTCCAGGAAACGCGCCAGGCTTTGGCCCGAGCGGCCGTAGCCGCAGATGATGACGTGCCCGCGCTGCGCCATGGCACGAATCGCCAGTTGTTGCAGTTGCACGGCGCGCATTTCCCATTCGCTGGCGACGAAGTAGAGGACGATCTTTTCGCTCTTGGCGAGCAGCAAGGGCGAGAGCAGCATCGAAAACAACATGGCCGACAACACCACCTGCAGCGTGGTCGCTGGGATCGCATTGACCTTGCCGGCCAGGGATAGCAACACAAAACCGAATTCGCCGGCGGGCGCCAGGGCCAGCGCGCAACGCAACGCCACGGCGCGATCGTTCTTGAAGGTCATGGCCAGTCCGACAATGATCGCGAACTTCAGCGCCAGCAGCGCAATCAATACCAGCAGTACGACACCGAAACTGTCGATTACCACGCGGAAATCGAGCAGCATGCCCACCGTCACAAAGAACAGGCCCAGCAGCACATCGCGGAACGGCTTGATGTAATCCTCGACCTGGTAGCGATATTCCGTTTCCGAGATCAACATGCCGGCCAGGAAGGCGCCGAGCGCCAGCGACAGCCCGGCCAGTTCGGTGGCCAGCGCCAGGCCGAGAGTGACGAACAACACCGCCAGCACAAACAATTCGGAAGATTTTTGCGCGGCGATGAGATGGAACAGCGGCCGCATTACGCGCTGGCCGATGACCAGAATCAATACCAGGGCGACGCCGGCTTTCAGCAGCGCACCGCCGATTTCCAGCGCGATCTGGTGGCCGGACAGCGCCAGTGCCGGCACCAGCACCAGCAGGGGAATGACGGCCAGGTCCTGAAACAGCAGCACGCCCATGATCTGGCGGCCATGGGCGGAGTGCAACTGGGTTTGCTCGGCAAGCACTTTGGAGATGATGGCGGTCGACGACATCGCGATGACGCCGCCCAGCACCAGGCTGGCCTGCCAGGATTGCCCCGACAGCAAAGCGACCGCCATCACCAACGCCATGGTGCTCAGCACCTGGGTACTGCCGAAACCCAGTACGATATGGCGCATGGCTTTCAGCTGTGGCAGGGAAAACTCGAGACCGATCGAGAACATCAGGAATACCACACCGAATTCGGCAAGGTAACGGGTATCGGCCGATTCCGGCACGAAGGCCAGCGCATGCGGCCCGATCAACACCCCCAGCACCAGATAGCCGAGGATCGGCGGCATGCTGAAGCGCCGGAAAATGACCACCGTGATCACCGCCGTGGCAAGCAGGATCACGACCAACGAAAGCGTGGAGTGCGGCATCTATTCCCTTTTGGATGGTGCTGCCGTGTTATTTGCAGGTTAAGACATTACAATCTCATCATGCAAAGTCTATTACAACCCCGCCCCATCGCCGATACGGCACGCACCCTGGCGCTGGCCCGCGAAACTTTTGAAATCGAAGCCGACGCCGTGCGCGGCCTGTCGGCGAAGCTCGGCGACAGCTTCATCGCCGCGCATAAACTCCTGTTCGAGGTCGTCGCCCGCAAGGGGCGTGTGGTCGTCACCGGCATGGGCAAAAGCGGCCATATCGGCGGCAAGATCGCCTCGACCCTGGCATCGACCGGCACCCCGGCGTTCTTCATGCATCCCGGTGAAGCCAGTCACGGCGACCTCGGCATGATTACCCGGGACGATGTGGTCATCGCCATTTCAAACTCCGGCGAGTCCGACGAAATCCTCAAGATCCTGCCGCAGTTGAAACGCCGCGGCACACCGATCGTCGCCATCACCGGCAAACCCAATTCAACGCTTGCCCAGGCGGCCACGGTGCATCTGGATGCGGGCGTTGAAAAGGAAGCCTGTCCCCTCAACCTGGCGCCCACCGCCAGCACGACAGCCACGCTGGCCCTGGGAGATGCATTGGCGGTGACTCTGCTGGATGCCCGCGGCTTCGGTGAGGAAGACTATGCCATGCATCATCCGGGCGGTTCGCTGGGACGGCGCCTGCTGGTGCATGTCAGCGAAGTGATGGTGTCGGGCGAGCGCGTGCCCAAGGTTTCGGGTGATGCCTTCCTGCCCCAGGCCATTTTGGAGATGTCGCGCAAGGGCCTCGGCATGACGGCGGTAGTCGACGCCAATGAAATGCTGCTCGGCGTGTTCAGCGACGGCGATCTGCGTCGCGCGCTGGAGACCCACGACAACATCCGCACCACCCGTGTCGCCGATGTGATGACCAAAACGCCCAAGACCATCACCGCCGACAAATTGGCGGCCGAGGCGGCCGAATTGATTCAGCGCTATAAAATCGGCTCCAGCGGCCTACTGGTGATCGACGACGACGGAAAATTGACGGGAGCAGTGCATGTGCTCGATCTGATGCGCATGGGGGTGCTTTGAACGATCTGAAGCCGGACATCATTGCGCGCATCCGCGCCGTGAAGCTGGCAGTGTTCGATGTCGATGGCGTGATGACCGACGGTTCCCTCCATTACGGCCCCGACGGCGAAACCACCAAGACCTTCAATACCCTCGATGGGCACGGCATGAAAATGCTGCAGCAGAGCGGCGTCGCCATCGCCATCATCTCCGGACGCAAATCGCAGGCCCTGGCGCGGCGCGCGACCGATCTGGGTATCGCACACCTGTATCCGGGAGTGGACGACAAGGGCAGGGCGTTTGCCGAATTGTTGAAGGAACTCGGCCTCGCGCCCCTGCAAGCGGCGAGCATCGGTGACGATGTGGTCGACCTGCCGATCCTGACTCACTGTGGTTTTGCCGCAGCCGTGCCGGCCGCGCCGCAGTTCGTGCAGCAGCGCGTCCACTACGTGACCCGGGCCGGCGGCGGTCATGGAGCCGTCCGCGAATTCTGCGATCTCATCATGCAGGTCCAGGGCACGCAGGATGCCGCTCTGGCAAAGTATCTGCAATAGATCAGGGTTCAGGATGCTTTACATCAAGTCGTTCCACATCATTTTCATGGTCGCCTGGTTTGCCGGCCTGTTCTATCTGCCGCGGCTGTTTGTATATCACGCCATGGCCCAGGACCGGACTTCCATCGACCGTTTCAAGGTCATGGAACGCAAACTTTATTTCGGCATCATGACGCCCTGCATGATCATCACCGTCGCGCTGGGCTTATGGTTGTTGATCGGTTACCGCATCGGCGTCGGCCAGGCATGGATGCAGGCCAAGCTCGCCCTGGTGCTGGTATTGATCGCCCATCATATCTATCTGGGCAAGCTGATGGCCGACTTCCGCCATGAACGCAATAAACGCAGCCATGTGTTCTATCGATGGTTGAATGAAATCCCCGCCCTGCCGGCCTTGATCGCCATTGTCATCCTGGTTGTCGTCAAACCGGGCTTTTGAGGGTTTTGCAGCCGCGATCTTCGGCTTCGGTTTCACTAGTGCTGCACACCAAACCGGATTATTCATTGGAAAATTTTTTCGCTCCCTGCCCTCGCGGCTTGTCCGCTCCACTAGCCCAGGAGCTGGCGCGATTGGGGGCGCAGAAAATAAAGGCGGATGACTCCGGCGTCGCTTTCGAGGGAACGCTGGCGGATGCATGGCGGGTCAACCTGCATTCGCGTATCGCCAGCCGCGTGCTGTGGCAGCTCGCACACTTCCCCTACAGCGAAGAGCAGCATATTTACGATGCCGTATTCCTGTTGCCGTGGACACAGCTGTTCGATGTCGGGCGCACCATCAAGGTGGAAATCAATGCAACACGCTGCCCGCTGAAAAGCCTCGATTTCATTACCTTGCGCATCAAGGATGCCGTCTGCGACAAATTCCGCGAGGTGGTGGGCTCGAGGCCCTCGGTGGCGACGCGTGAGCCGGATGTGCGCGTGCACGCCTTTCTGGATGCGACCCACGCCTGGATCTATGTCGATCTATCCGGCGAACCGCTGTTCAAGCGCGGCTCACGCGAGCATACCGGCGCGGCGCCGCTGAAAAAAAACCTGGCGGCCGGCATCATCGCGTTGAGCGGCTGGCAGCCCGATGAAGCCTTTTTGGACCCAATGTGCGGCAGCGGCACCTTTCTGATCGAAGCCGCCGAAATGGCGCTGAATATCGCGCCGGGCGCCAGGCGCGAATTTTCATTTCAGAAACTGAAGAACTTCGACGCCGCAACATGGAAGCACATGCTGGATGAGGCGCGCGCCGCGGAGAAGCCGCGGGAACTGCTGCCGATTTACGGCTCCGATCTGTACGGCCATGCGCTCGATGACGCCTTTGCCAATCTGGAGGCGAATGGTCTGGCAGACTGCGTGCGGCTCAAGCAGGCCAACATCCTGGAGATTTCGGCCCCCGAGCCGGAGGGTGTGCTGGTGACGAACCCACCGTATGGCGAGCGCTTGGGCGAGACGGCCGAGCTCTCTGCGTTGTACCCGAAACTGGGCGATTTGCTGAAGCAGAAATTCGCCGGCTGGCGGGCCTATTTCTTTACTGGCGACACCGGCTTGCCCAAGGGGGTGCGCCTGTCGGCCTCAAAGAAAACGCCCCTGTTCAACGGCAAGATCGAATGCCGTCTTTATGAATACAAGATCATTGCCGGCAGCAATCGCCGCGCCATACCGGCAGCAGAAAAATGACGACAGTGTCCGCCTGAAGCAGAGGACCGCTTACTTGACGATCTCGAGGTGTTCAAGGCCCGAGGCCAGATCCTTTTCCTTGGAGGATTTGCCCTCGAGCTTGATCTTGAGGCGCAGATCGTTCAGCGAATCGGCATTGCGCAGGGCATCTTCGTAGGAAATCTGATCGGCTTCGAAGAGATCGAATAGCGCCATGTCGAAGGTCTGCATGCCGATTTCGCGCGAGCGTTTCATCACTTCCTTGATCTCGTGCACTTCGCCCTTGAAGATCAGGTCCTGGATCAAGGGTGAGTTGAGCAGGATCTCGATGGCGGCGACACGGCCCTTGCCTTCCTTCTTCGGAATCAGGCGCTGCGAAATGAAGGATTTCAGATTCAGCGAAAGATCCATCAGCAGCTGGTGACGGCGCTCCTCCGGGAAGAAGTTGATGATGCGGTCCAGCGCCTGATTGGTCGAGTTGGCATGCAGGGTGGACATGCACAGATGGCCGGTTTCGGCGAAGGCGATGGCGTAGTCCATGGTTTCGCGATCGCGGATTTCGCCGATCAGGATCACGTCTGGTGCCTGGCGTAAAGTGTTTTTCAGGGCCGAAAACCAGTTGTCGGTATCGACGCCGATCTCGCGCTGCGTGACCACGCAATTCTTGTGTTCATGCACATATTCCACCGGGTCCTCGATGGTGATGATATGGCCGTAGCTGTTTTCATTGCGGTAGCCGATCATCGCCGCCAGCGTAGTCGATTTGCCGGAGCCGGTGCCGCCGACCAGGATGACCAGACCGCGCTTGGTCATGACTACATCCTTCAGTACCGCAGGCAGGCCCAGGTCCTCCATTTTCGGAATGGAGGTGGTGATGGTGCGCATCACCAGGCCGATGCGGCCCTGCTGCATAAAGGCGTTGACGCGAAAGCGGCCGATCCCGGCCGGGGCAATCGCGAAGTTGCACTCCTTGGTGGCTTCGAATTCCGCCGTCTGTTTGTCGGTCATCACCGAACGGGCGATTTCGCCGGTGTGAATCGGGGATAGGCTGGACTGCGATACCGGGGTCATCTTGCCGTCGATTTTCATCGCCGGCGGGAAGCCGGCGGTGATGAAAAGGTCGGACCCTTTTTTTGCAACCATCGCGCGCAGCAGTTCATGCACAAATTTGAGGGCTTGTTCGCGTTCCATGCTGGCTCCTGTCGGGGGCGGCCCCGGTGTCGATGCGGAAAGTCTATCCCGCGAAGGTATCTTTGTTGGCGGCCTTGTTGCGCGCTTCGGCCACGGTAATCACATTGCGTCTGACGAGGTCGGCGAGGCACTGGTCCATGGTTTGCATGCCCAGCGCCTGGCCGGTCTGGATCGCGGAATACATCTGCGCGATTTTCGCCTCGCGAATCAGATTGCGGATGGCGGGCGTGCCGATCATGATCTCATGCGCCGCGGCGCGGCCGTTGCCGTCTTTGGTCTTACACAGGGTCTGCGAAATGACGGCCCGCAGCGATTCCGACAGCATCGCGCGGATCATTTCCTTTTCGGCCGCCGGGAACACGTCGATGATGCGGTCGACCGTTTTGGCGGCGGACGAGGTATGCAATGTGCCGAACACAAGGTGGCCGGTTTCGGCCGCGGTCATGGCCAGGCGGATGGTTTCCAGATCGCGCATCTCGCCGACCAGGATGATGTCCGGGTCTTCGCGCAGGGCTGAACGCAGCGCGTTGGCGAACGACAAGGTGTGCGGTCCGACTTCGCGCTGGTTGATCAGGCACTTCTTCGACTCGTGCACGAACTCGATCGGGTCTTCAACGGTCAGGATGTGGCCGAACTCGTTTTCATTGATGTAGTTGACCATGGCCGCCAGGGTGGTCGATTTGCCGGACCCGGTCGGGCCGGTGACCAGCACCAGGCCGCGCGGCTGGTTGGAAATTTCCTCAAAACTTTTCGGCGCGTTCAGGTCTTCCAGCGACAGGATCTTGGACGGAATCGTCCGCATCACCGCACCCGAGCCGCGCTGGTGATTGAAGGCATTGACGCGGAAGCGGGCGAGGTTGGGAATCTCGAAAGAGAAATCGCACTCGAGGTTTTCCTCGTACTGCTTGCGCTGGCCGTCGTTCATGATGTCGTACACCATGCCGTGCACATCCTCGTGCGTCAGCGCCGGGACATTGATCCGGCGCACATCGCCGTGCACCCGGATCATCGGCGGCAAACCCGCGGAGAGGTGCAAATCGGACGCCTTGTTTTTCACGCCAAAGGCCAGGAGTTCTGCGATTTCCATTTATACTTTCCCTAGTTTTCGATATCCGCGCGTGGTGGCCTGCAACAAGGCACAGGACTTCAAGCCCGCCCACACCAGTGCCCTACGCATCGGCAACCGCGAGCTTCTCGCAAGTTTACCCTCTATGGCCGCAATTTTGCCGCTTGATTATGTCCCCAATCGAATCGAACTTGCAACACGTCCGCGCCGCGATTGAGCGCGCGCGTTCGGCAGGATCGGCGGAGTGGACGCAAGCGGTCGCCCTGGTGGCGGTCAGCAAGACCAAATCGGCAGAGACGGTGCGTACCGCATATGCTGCCGGGCAACGCGCCTTTGGTGAAAATTATGCGCAGGAAGGCGCCGCCAAGATCGAGGCGCTGATCGACATTCGCGCCGGGCTCGAGTGGCATTTCATCGGCCCGCTGCAGAGCAACAAGGCGCGTCTGGTGGCGTTGAATTTCGACTGGGTGCACACCGTGGACCGCGTAAAAACCGCGGAGACCCTGGACCGGCACCGGGCCGGCGTTGCATCGCCCGCGTTTTCTCCACTCAACGTCTGTGTCCAGGTGAACGTCAGCGGCGAAGCCGGCAAGTCCGGCGTCGCGCCTGCACAAGCGCTGACGTTGGCCCGGGCCGTGGCAGCGTTTCCGGCACTGCGCCTGCGCGGGCTGATGACCATTATTGAAAACACGCCGGACGAGGCGGCGCAGCGTCGCCAGTTCCGCATGCTGCGCGAATTGCAGAATCAACTCTTGAACGCGGGGCTGACAGTCGATACGCTGTCGATGGGCATGTCGCAGGATTTTGCAGTGGCCATCGATGAGGGGGCGACCATGGTGCGAATCGGCAGTTCAATTTTTGGAGCACGCAATTGAGGATCAGCTTCATCGGCGGCGGCAATATGACGCAAGCCATCCTCGGCGGCTTGATCGCCGAGGGACAGGCGGCGCGTGATTGCTTTGTCGTGGAGCCGCATGAGGCCGCGCGTGTAAAGTTGTCGGCCCTGGCAGTCGAATCGGCGGCGACGGTGCTGCCGCGGGTTTTTGATGCCGAGGCGATCGTGCTGGCCGTCAAGCCACAGATGATGCGTGAGGCCATCGCGCCACTGGTCGCAAAGCTGCAATCCCAATTGGTGATCAGCATCGCAGCCGGTATCCGCAGCGCCGATTTGTCGCGTTGGCTGGCTTATCCGAATATCGTGCGCACCATGCCGAATACCCCGGCCCTGATCCATGCCGGCATCACCGGCCTGTACGCCATGCCGGCGGTCAGCGCCGCGCAGCGCGCGCAGGCCGAGCGACTGATGGCCGCGGTCGGCAAGACGCTGTGGTTCGAGGATGAATCCATGCTCGCAGTGTCGGGCAGCGGGCCGGCGTATGTGTTTTACATGATCGAGGCGCTGGAAAACGCAGCGCTGGACCTTGGGCTGGCGGCGCCGGTAGCACGTACCCTGGCGCTGGAAACCTTTCTCGGCGGCGCACGTTTGGCTGCGCAAGGCAGCGATGCCCCTGCGATATTGCGTGCCAATGTCACCTCGAAGCGCGGCACCACGGAACGCGCCATCGAATCCTTCGATGCGGCCGGCCTCAAGGCTGCTTTTGCAGCCGGCGTGCGCGCCGCGCGCGAGCGCTCGCTTGAACTGGGCAATGAATTGGGGAAAGACTGATGATTTCGATTCGCTGCCTGAGGGACGGCCCACCATGCTGACGCAAACGCTGATCTATGTGCTGCAGACCGTGTTCGGCGGCTTTGTACTGGCGGTGCTGACGCGCTTTTATG
>Ga0209647_1002969_pt1 | contig 13436 bp, 10 predicted proteins | sample GraSoi_2013_60cm_FD_185827 | JGI IMG/M metagenome (GOLD analysis project Ga0209647, IMG submission 185827) | Grasslands soil microbial communities from the Angelo Coastal Reserve, California, USA - Sample 9_17_2013_60cm (SPAdes) (version 2) | ecosystem: Environmental > Terrestrial > Soil >... | reverse complement strand
CGTGTCAAGCAGGATCTGGTCGCGAACGATGTGCTGCCTGAGGAATACGGCGGCGAGGTCATGTTTGTGCCAGTCTCGGCAAAAACCGGAATCGGTATCGACAAATTGCTGGAAGCGATCCTGCTGCAATCCGAAGTATTGGACCTGAAAGCGGTCAAGCAGGCGCCGGCCAAAGGGGTGGTTATTGAAGCGCGCCTCGACAAAGGTCGCGGCCCGGTAGCCACCATCCTGGTGAAGTCCGGCACCCTGAAAAAAGGCGATATGTTGCTGGCCGGGGCGGTATTCGGCCGGGTGCGCGCCATGCTTGATGAAAACGGCAAACCCGTTAATGAAGCCGGGCCATCGATTCCAGTCGAAGTGCAGGGTCTGACCGATGTGCCGGTGGCCGGTGAAGACATGATGGTGCTGAATGACGAACGCAAGGCGCGTGAAATCGCCCTGTTCCGCCAAGGCAAGTTCCGCGATGTGAAGCTGGCCAAGTTGCACGCCGCCAAGCTCGAGAACGTGTTCGAGAACATGGGCGAAGGCGCCGTCAAATCGCTGGCCGTCATCATCAAGGCCGATGTGCAGGGCTCCTATGAGGGACTGGCCTACGCCTTGGGCAAACTTTCCACGCCGGAAGTCCGGGTCAATGTGGTGCATGCCGCCGTGGGCGCGATCACCGAGTCGGATATCAACCTGGCGCTGGCATCGAAAGCGATCGTCATCGGCTTCAATGCGCGCACCGATGCCGGCGCCCGCAAGTTGGTGGAAACCTCCGGCGTGCAAGTGCGTTACTACAGCATCATTTACGAAGCAGTCGACGATGTGAAGGCGGCCCTGAGCGGCATGCTGTCGCCGGAAATCAAGGAAAGCATCCTCGGCACCGTGGAAATCCGCAACGTCTTCAAACTGTCCAAAGTCGGCGCGGTGGCCGGTTGCTATGTGCTCGACGGCATCATCAGGCGCTCCTCGACGGTGCGCCTGATTCGCGATGGTGTGGTCATCCACACCGGCGAACTCGATTCGCTGAAACGATTCAAGGACGACGTAAAAGAAGTGAAGGGTGGCTTCGAGTGCGGCCTGTCGCTGAAGAATTTCAACGACATTGCCGTCGGCGACCAGCTCGAAGCATTCGAGCAGGTTGAAGTGGCGCGCACCCTCGCCTGATCTGAGAATCGCGACAGGGCGCACCGTGAAAAATGGGCGCCCCGAAACATCATGTCCAACGAAACCCGCAACCGCAAAATCGCCGACGCCATCCAGCGCGAACTCTCCGAACTGATCCGGCTGGAGCTGCGCGATCCGCGCGTCTCCATGGTCACGCTGACCGGTGTCGAAGTGACGCGAGACAACGCGCACGCCAAGGTATTTTTCACCTCCCTCGGCACCGAGGAGCAGGTGGAGTCGTGCCAGCACGGCCTGCAAAGCGCCTCCGGATTTCTGCGCTCGCAACTCGCCAACCGATTGCCGATCCGTACCGTGCCCGCGCTGCATTTCTCCGTCGACACCTCGATTGAGCGCGGTGTCCGGCTGTCGAAGCTGATCGACGACGCGCTCGCCGACGATAGCAAACACGCAGAATAGTCGGCCAGGCATGAGCACGAAGCGCCGCGCGTTGACAGGCGTACTGCTGCTCGACAAGCCGGCCGGATTGTCCTCGACGTCCGCGCTGGGCCGCGCCCGATGGATTTTCCAGGCGGAGAAAGCCGGCCACACCGGCACCCTCGATCCCTTCGCCACCGGCCTGCTGCCGATCTGCTTCGGTGAGGCCGCGAAATTCGCGCGCTTCATGCTCGATGCCGACAAGGGCTATCGCGCCACGCTGAAGCTGGGCGAAAGAACCCCGACCGGCGATACCGAGAGCACGCCCTGCGAACTTCGCGAAGTGAACGTCGACGAGGCCAAAATCCGCGCGGTACTGGCCACCTTCCTGGGGCCGCAAACGCAAATTCCGCCGATGCATTCCGCGCTGAAGCAGGGCGGCGTGCCGCTATACAAGCTGGCGCGCAAAGGCATCGAGGTCGAGCGCGCCGCCCGCGCGATCACCATCGATTCCCTCGAGTTCGTTTCATTGGACGGCCAACAATTGGTGATTGATACCCGCGTCAGCAAAGGCAGCTACATTCGTGTCCTTGCCGAGGATATCGGCGAGGCGCTGGGTTGCGGCGCGCATCTGACGGCACTCCGGCGAACCTCGACCGGCGGATTTTCGCTGGCCGACGCATCGACCCTGGAAGAACTGGAGGGCCTGGCCGCCGAGCAGCGAGACGGCCGCCTGCGCGCACCCGATGCGCTATGTCCCGCATTGCCGGCAATCACCCTGGATGCTGTCGACAGCAAAGCATTCGGGCATGGTCAGGTGCTTGCCGTGCCCGACCCGGGATCAGGCGAATTCCGCGTCTATGCCGGGGATGGGCGTTTTCTCGGCATCGGCACCGCCGCCGCCGCGGGCGATCGCGCTACGTTGACGCCATTGCGCCTGATGTCGGGCGCTTAGCAGCGGTTTGGCGTAAAAATTGAAACTCCAGCATTGGCGCGGCTTCCAGGCCAAAAATGCCTGAAAAGGCGCACCAAATGGCGTTCTACGGTTTTTAAATCCCGCAAAATTGATCAGGCAGAGCCCTTTTTCCGGCTCATGCGGATTGCGCCCAGCCCCCGTTTCAGCCTATAATTCGCCTCCCGCAATGCAGCTTGTTTCAGTTCCCGGCTGCGGTGCCGCAAGTATCTGCGCAAGGTACGTGAATCGAGAACAGGAAAGACAATGGCCACCACCAGCAAAACCGCAGAAGTCATGCAGCAGTATCAACGCGCCAAGGGCGACACGGGTTCCCCGGAAGTCCAGGTCGCACTGCTGACCAACCGCATCAACGAACTCACCGATCACTTCAAAAAGCACGTCAAGGACCACCATGGCCGCCGCGGTTTGCTGCGCATGGTCAGCAAGCGCCGCAGCTTGCTTGATTACCTGAAGCGTACCCAGATCGAATCCTACCGCTCGCTGATTGAAAAGCTCGGCCTGCGTAAATAATCGCGAATTGAGCGAATCCGTTTCGATAAAGCCCCTCTGAATCTCACTTCAGCGGGGCTTTTTCATGTTTAACCTGAGGTGGCATCTGGCCGCCCTCAGTTCGATACCGACAAAGATTTACACAAAGCGAAACTTAAGAAGGGAATTCCCGAATGAAAGCCATTAAAAGAACATTGCAGTACGGGCGTCATACATTGACGCTGGAAACGGGCGAGATCGCCCGTCAGGCAGACGGCGCCGTGCTGGTCTCTCTCGACGATACCGTGGTGCTGGTCACCGCTGTCGCGCGCCGCGAGGCCAAACCCGGCCAGGATTTTTTCCCGCTGACCGTCGATTATCAGGAAAAAACGTTTGCTGCCGGCAAGATCCCCGGCGGTTTCTTCAAGCGTGAAGGCCGTCCCTCCGAGAAAGAAATTCTCACCAGCCGTTTGATCGATCGTCCGCTGCGTCCGCTGTTCCCGGATGGTTTTTACAACGAAGTGCAGATTATCGCCACGGTACTGTCGTGCAACCCGGAAATCGATCCGGACATTCCCGCCATGATCGGCGCATCCGCAGCGGTGACGCTGGCCGGTGTGCCTTTCGACGGCCCGATCGGCGCTGCCCGTGTCGGCTATCTGAACGGCCAGTATGTGCTGAACCCCACCAAGACCGAACTGGAAACCTCGCAACTGAACCTGGTCGTTGCCGGCACCGAAACCGCCGTGCTGATGGTTGAGTCCGAAGCCTATGAGCTGCCTGAAGACGTGATGCTGGGTTCAGTCGTGTTTGGCCACGAACAGCAGCAAGCCGTGATCAATGCCATTCTCGATCTGGCCGACGAAGCCGGCAAAGACCCCTGGGATTGGACCGCCCCGCTGCCGCCGCAAGCGTTGATCGACAAGATCAACGAGATGGCCGCCAACGATCTTAACGAAGCGTTCCGCATCAAGGCCAAGGGTGCACGCTCCGGCAAACTCGAAGAGATCAAGAACCGCGTCATCGCCGCCCTGTGCACCGATGAAGCCGGCGCGCCCGACAAGAACACCGTGTCGAGCCTGCTGTTCAATATCGAATCCAAAATCGTTCGCGGCCAGATCCTGAACGGCGAACTACGCATCGACGGCCGCGACACCCGCACCGTGCGCCCGATCTCGATCCGCCCGACCATCCTGCCGCGCACCCACGGCTCGGTGCTGTTCACCCGCGGCGAGACCCAGGCAATCGTGGTCGCCACCCTCGGCACGCTCAAGGACTCGCAGATCATCGACGCGCTGCAAGGCGAGTTCAAGGACCGCTATATGTTCCACTACAACTTCCCGCCCTACTCGACCGGTGAAACCGGTCGCGTCGGCAGCCCGAAGCGCCGCGAAATCGGCCATGGCCGCCTGGCCAAGCGTGCGCTCGTCGCCGTACTGCCCAGCGAGGAAGAATTCGGCTATGCCATGCGCGTGGTGTCGGAAATCACCGAATCGAACGGTTCCTCCTCGATGGCTTCGGTATGCGGCGGCTGCCTGGCGCTGATGGATGCCGGCGTACCGATCAAGGCGCACGTTGCCGGTGTGGCCATGGGCCTGATCAAGGAAGGCAATCGCTTCGCGGTGCTGACCGATATCCTCGGCGATGAAGACCATCTCGGCGATATGGACTTCAAGGTCGCGGGCACCGACAAGGGCATTACCGCGCTGCAAATGGACATCAAGATCACCGGCATCACCAAGGAGATCATGGATGTCGCGCTGAAGCAGGCGCGCGAAGGCCGCATGCACATCCTCGGTCTGATGAAGCAGGCGGTTCCGTCGGCACGCGGCGAGCTTTCGCAGTTCGCGCCGCAGATCATCAAGATCAAGATCAACCCGGACAAGATTCGCGAAGTCATCGGCAAGGGCGGCGCCGTCATCCAGGCCATCACCCGCGAGACCGGCACCGAGATCGATATCCAGGACGACGGCACGATTTCCATTGCCTGCGTCTCCGCCGAGGCCGGCGCCGCCGCCAAGAAACGCATCGAAGATATCGTGGCCGAAGTCGAAGTCGGCAAGGTTTACGAGGGCCCGATCCTGCGTCTGCTCGATTTCGGCGCCATCGTCAGCCTGATGCCCGGCAAGGACGGCCTGCTGCATATCTCGCAAATCGCCCACGAACGCGTCAACGCGGTCGCGGACTATTTGAAGGAAGGCCAGATCGTCAAGGTCAAAGTGCTGGAAGCCGACGATAAGGGCCGCGTGCGCCTCAGCATGAAAGCCCTGCTGGATGCGCCCGCCAAGGCAGCACCGGCCGAGGCCGCCCCGGAAGCTGCGCCGCAGGAGTAACGGCACGGTTCAGGGCAAGGCAGTTGAAGGATTGCAAAAGCGGCCTCCGGGCCGCTTTTGTTTTTGCCCATGTGGTCGGTTAGCATTTGCCCGCCCCAGCTGGCAGCCTGCGGTTTTCGTTGCGGTATAGACGCTTGCCGGCGTATAATCCGCCTTCGCTTGAATGTCCGCACGGGGTGTAGCGCAGCCCGGTAGCGCGCCTGGTTTGGGACCAGGATGTCGTAGGTTCGAATCCTATCACCCCGACCAAAAAGTCCGCGGGCCGCTCAAGAGAAATGTCCGACGTGCGTTTGATTTGCGCCCGTAGCTCATCTGGATAGAGCACCGGCCTTCTAAGCCGGGGGTAACAGGTTCGAGTCCTGTCGGGCGCGCCAACATCAAAGTAGCGTATCGCGTGTACCTGCTTGCCTCGTTGCGTTGCCCGCCGGGTTGGTTTTTTGCATCGTAATTGCTATAATTTGCAACATTGCGCCCGTAGCTCAGATGGATAGAGTACTTGGCTACGAACCAAGGGGTCGTGGGTTCGAATCCTGCCGGGCGCGCCAATTCAAAACGCCACCTTTGGGTGGCGTTTTTTATTTGATGGTTGCGAAGGCCTCGCTACCGGGCCGGATGGGCCGGCGGCTGCCGCCAGCACTTTGGCCAATTAGGGGATAGTATGGTCGTAGCGCACGCCGGATTCGGTCGCTGTCATGACCGTGTTCCGGTCGCAGGCAACCACGAAGAAGCGTTCACAAATCCAGATGACGCAATCGGACGGATCGACGCAAGCAACAGTCGCAAGACGTGGATGGTCAATCCGCGCGATGCTGTATTTTTTGATCCTTGCCACCGTTCTGCCGCTGGTCGCTCTGCGGGTGTATTCGCTCTACCATGAATACCTGCATGATCAGGAACAGGCGGCGCAGTCGGCGCTCAGCCTCGCACGCGTAGCCGGAAACGATATCGAATCGTTCATCGAGGAAACCCGGCAAATGATGTCGAAGCTGGCCGCACGGCCGCGCATCCGCAAGATGGATCCCGCCGACTGCGATCCGATTTTCAGCGAATTCAACGACCTGTATCCACAGTTTGCCAACTTCAGCCAGGCGAATCTTGAAGGAAAGCTGATCTGCTCGACCAATCTGCAGCCAAACGGCAGGCAGACGGTGATCCGCGATACGGTCTGGTTCAAGCGCGTGATCAGCGAAAGGAAATTCATCGTTGCGCCGCCTTACCTTGGCCCGGTCACCCAGAAAGTTGTCTCCGTCCTTGCGCATCCGGTATTCGGCGAAAGCGGCGCGCTCGTCGGCTCGATTCAGCTGCCGATCGACCTGATTAATTTCAAGCTGGTCGCCGGACCCACGACGCTACCCCAGACCACGGTGATCGCGGTCGTGGATTCGAATGCAACTATCGTCGCGCGTTCGCAAAATGCCGAGGCTTACGTCGGCACCAGGCGGCTCGATTCACCGATCATACGTCTGGTCCTGGCGCAAAAATCCGGCACCGCGCAATCCACGTCCGCGGAACAGATTGAGCGCGTTTACGGTTTCGTACCGATCAAGGGCACGGATTGGTATGCGCTTGCCGGGATCGCCTCATCCGTGGTGTTTGCCGACGCCAAGAGTAGTGTGATCCGCAACGCCTCGATGGGTGCGGTGATCGTGTCGCTGGTGTTCATTCTGGCCGTTTACCTGGGCAAGAAAATCGCCGCGCCCATCACCGCCATGGGCAACGTTGCACGCAAAGTGGCGGAGGGCGCCCGGGACCAGCGCGTGCCGGTCGAAGGCCCGTTGGAAATCAGCGATGTCGCCGCCCAGTTCAATGCCATGCTCGATGCGCGCGAACGAAATGAGCAGGCGTTGGCGGCCAGCGAGCAGCGCATGAACCGCGTGCTGAGGGGCGCCAATGACGGCTGGTGGGATTGGGATATGGACGCCGATGAACTGTTTTACTCGCCGCGCTGGTGGGAAATGCTGGGGTATACGCCGGACGAACTTCATGTCGACACCAACCTGTGGCGCGATCTGCTGCATGCGGACGATATCGAGCGCGTCGACCGTGATTTCGCCGACCTGCTGGCGCATGGTCCCGATATGTACGAGATGGAATTCCGTTTTCGACACAAGGACGGCCGTTACATCCCCCTGCTGACACGCGGCAGCATCCTGCGCGACGCCGCAGGCCGGGCCGTGCGCGTGTCGGGGGTCAATGTGGATTTGAGCGAGCGCAAGGAAGCGGAGCACCGCATCAACAGCCTCAACCAGCGGCTGGAACTGGCCGTGCAGGGTGCCGGTTACGGCATCTGGGAATTTGACTTGGATAGCGAGCGCTTCGTCTGGGACCGCCATCTCTACGTCATTTACGGCCTTACGCCGGAAAATTTCAGCGGCACGGTCGAGGCATGGCTGGCCTGTGTGCACCCGGACGATCGGGCCCTCGCATGGCAGCGGTTTGCGGATTTGCTCGCCGGTCTGCAGATCGACGCCATCGAGTTCCGTATTGTTCGCGGCTCGGACGGCGAAGTGCGCTTTGTCGAAGCCAATGGCTATCTGCAGCGCGACAGCGCAGGGCGGGTGCAACGTCTGGTGGGCATGAATCGAGACATTACCGAACGCAAGCAGGCCGAGTCGCTGCACGCCGCCAAGGAAGTGGCTGAAGTGGCCAGTCGCGCGAAGTCCGAATTTCTGTCGCGCATGAGTCATGAATTGCGCACCCCGCTCAATTCCATCCTCGGTTTCGCGCAGCTGCTCGAGCATGACCCGGTGATCAACAGTGCCGAATCGGCACGCAAGAAAGTCGCGCACATCGGCAGTGCCGGCCGGCATCTGCTGCAAATGGTCAATGAGGTGCTGGATCTGTCGCGCATCGAGGCGGGGGCGCTGACCCTGTCGCTGGAGTCGATCGAAATCGGCAAGCTGGTCGGTGAATGCATCGCGCTGACCACTCCGCAGGCGGACGACCGCGGCGTCCGCTTCGAATTCGCCGGGACGATGAAGAAGAACTGGATTCGCGCCGACCGTACGCGGCTGCGACAGGTGATGGTGAATCTGCTGTCGAACGCGATCAAGTACAACCGTCGTGGCGGCCAGATTGCCGTCGATATCGGCGGCGACAGCGGGCGTGTATCGATCGCTATCCGCGACACCGGCAGCGGCCTTAGCGCCGCGCAGATCGAGGGATTGTTCCAGCCGTTCAACCGTCTTGGCGCCGAAGTCAGCGGCATCGAGGGGGCCGGCATCGGTCTGGTGATCGTGAAGCAGCTGTTGCATGCCATGAACGCCGGCATCGAAGTAAGCAGCCAGCCCGGAGCGGGCTCCACGTTTACCCTGCGCTTCGTGCGCGCTACGGCCGGCGCGGATGAATCGGGGAAGCATAAGGCTCTGCGGGCGCTGCGCGTGCCGGTGGCCGCCGACGGCACGCGATTCACGGTGCTCTATATCGAGGACAATCCGGCCAATGTGGAACTGGTGCAGGAGACGCTGAAGCTGGACCCGCGAATCCATCTCGAAGTCGCCGTCGACGGCGAATCGGGGCTGGCCGCGGCGAGCGGATTGCGGCCGGACCTGATCCTGCTCGACATCAATCTGCCGGGACTCAACGGCTATGAAGTGATGAAACTGCTGCACGCCGATCCGCGACTGGCCGGCATTCCCTGTATCGCCCTGTCGGCGAATGCAATGAACAGCGAGATGGTGCGCGCACGTACCGCCGGATTCGCGGACTACATCACCAAGCCGTTCGACATCGAACTGCTGCTATCGAAGCTCGATTCGTTCCTGTCCCGGCGCTAGTTGGCCCGAGCGGGCAATGGGTAAAAAGACGCAGAACGCCATTTGGCGCGCCGTTCCAGCCTTTTTTGCCCCAAACGCCGCGCCCAGAGCCGACCTTCGTTTACAAAAAATAGGCGGCCCGCAAATAGCGCTATGCGCCCGGGCGCCCATCTCAACGGTTCGGTTGCGGGGTGATGCGCAGATAGGGCCTGACCGCCTTGAATCCCTTGGGAAACTTCTGCTTGATCAATTCCGGATCCTGCAGCGACGGCACGATGATGACATCGTCGCCGTTTTTCCAGTTGGCGGGTGTGGCCACGCTGTGGCTGTCGGTCAGTTGCAGCGAGTCGATGACGCGCAGGATTTCGTCGAAGTTGCGTCCGGTGCTGGCCGGGTAGGTAAAGCTGGTGCGCAATTTTTTCTTCGGATCGATGATGAACACCGAACGCACCGTCAGCGTGTCGTTGGCATTGGGGTGGATCATGTCGTACAGGTTCGACACCTTGCGGTCCGGGTCGGCCAGGATCGGAAAATCGACATGCGTGTTCTGGGTTTCGTCGATATCGCCCAGCCATTTGTTGTGCGAGTCGACGTCGTCGACGCTGATCGCCAGCACTTTCACATGGCGCTTCGCAAATTCGCTTTTGAGCTTGGCGGTGGCGCCCAGCTCGGTGGTGCACACCGGCGTGAAATCCTTGGGGTGCGAGAACAGCACGCCCCAGGAGTCACCCAGCCACTGATGAAAACTGATCTCGCCCTGGGTCGATTTCTGGGTGAAATCGGGGACGATGTCGCCGAGACGCAAGCTCATGAATTTCTCCGTTCGATTTGATTGGTGATGATGGCCCGGTTCGTGCAGATAAAAGCGGGCATTGCCGGTGCGAACATTTTCCGCCCGCAAAAATCGGGTGACAAGTAATAACTTCTGATTTCCATATAACTTTGCAAGCTAAGAAGCCCGGCCGCGCCGCTCGAGTTGTCCCGCCAGGGCGCGCAGCGCGGGGTCGGCCGCGATCGGCGGCGCGCCCGCGTCCGCCAATGTGCGCAGCAGACGCGCGAGATGATCCGCATGGGGCAGCATGGTGCCGAAAAACAGGATTTGCCCGCCGCGCGCCACCAGCAAGGTGGGAAAATTTTCCACGTCGAGATCGCCGACCAGATTGCTTTCGTTTTCAATGTCAACCCATTCGAAACGCGCCTCGGCAAATTGCCGGCGGCATTGCTCGAATGCCGCACTGCGATAGTCGCGGCAGGTTCCGCACCATTCGGCACACAGGCAGGCCACCAGCAATTTCCCGCTCATTTCGGCGCCGTGCGCCAACTCTGAATTCATGGCAGCTCCGCTTTGCGCCAGATTTGTTCAACGGCCGGTGGCGACTCGCCCATCAGACGGCCTCATCCGCAAATATTTTGACCCGGCGCGGTTTCAGGTACAACACCTTGCCGGGTTGCACATCGAGATGGTCGTAGCGCTCGCGCGACAGCTCGACCTCGACCAGGTCGCCGTTGTCGCTACGCGCCAGCTCCAGGCGCACCAGCGAACCGATCTTGACTGCGTGGTTCAGGGTCGCCTCGAAGGCAGAAGCATCGGGTTTCTCGAAGATGTCGATTTCATGCGGCCGTACATAGGCTGCGTTGCGCTCGTCGCCGGCGAGATGGTCGCGGAAGCGATTGACGTGGCCGATGAACTGATAGACGAAGGGCGTGGCGGGATGGTCATATACTTCTTCAGGTGTGCCAACCTGTTCGATCCGGCCGTGATTCACCACCACCACGCGATCGGCCACCTCCAGCGCCTCTTCCTGGTCATGGGTGACAAACACGCTGGTGAGATTGATATCGTCGTGCAGGCGGCGCAGCCAGCGGCGCAATTCCTTGCGCACCTTGGCGTCGAGCGCGCCGAACGGCTCGTCGAGCAACAGCACCTTGGGCTCAATGGCGAGCGCGCGTGCCAGGGCGATGCGCTGACGTTGTCCGCCGGAAAGCTGATGCGGGAAGCGATCGGCCAGCCAGTCGAGCTGTACCAGCTTCAGCAACTCCATCACGCGCCGCTTGATTTCGCTTTCCGCCGGACGCGATGCGCGCGGACGCACGCGCAGGCCGAAGGCCACGTTCTCGAAAATGCTCATGTGCCGGAACAGCGCGTAATGCTGGAACACAAAGCCGACTTCGCGCTCCTGCACGCGCGTATCGGTGGTGTCCTCATCATTGAACAGGATACGACCGGAGTTGGGTTGCTCAAGACCGGCAATCACCCGCAGCAGCGTCGTCTTGCCCGAGCCCGAGGGGCCCAGCAGCGCCACCAGCTCCCCCGGCTGGATTTCGAGATTGACGCCGTTCAGCGCTTCAAACGTACCAAAGCGCTTGGTGACGTCGATGACCTGGATGCTCATTTGCTGAACTCCTTCCGTTGTCGGGCTTCGACAAACACCTTGATCGCCAGTGTCACCAATGCCAGCAGCACCAGCAGGGAGGCGCAGGCAAAGGCGGCGGCGAAGTTGTATTCGTTGTAAAGAATCTCCACATGCAGCGGCAGTGTGTTGGTAAGCCCGCGAATGTGGCCGGATACCACCGACACCGCGCCGAATTCGCCCATGGCGCGCGCATTGCACAGGATCACGCCGTAGAGAATGCCCCATTTCACATTCGGCAGCGTCACGTGCCAAAGCGTCTGCCAGCCATTGGCGCCCAGCACGGCAGCGGCCTCTTCCTCTTCACGACCCTGCGCCTGCATCAGGGGAATCAGCTCGCGGGCGACGAACGGGAAGGTGACAAAGATGGTGGCGAGCACGATGCCCGGCACCGCGAAAATGACCCTGACATCGTGCTCCTGCAACCACGGTCCCAGCCAGCCCTGCAGGCCGAAGATCAGCACATAGATCAATCCCGAAATTACCGGCGATACCGAGAACGGCAGGTCGATCAGGGTGATCAGCAGGCTTTTGCCGCGAAAGTCGAATTTGGCGATGGCCCAGGCGGCGGCGACACCGAACACCAGGTTAAGCGGTACCGCGATCGCCGCCGCGATCAGCGTCAACCGGATTGCCGACCAGGCATCGGGTTCGCGGATGGCGTCGAAATAATAGGTGGCGCCTTTTTTGAAGGCCTCGGCAAACACGGCCGCCAGCGGCACGAACAGGAACAGCGCCAGATAGATCAGGGCGATGGCGATCAGCAGCAGCGGCACCCACGGAACCGGGCGCTTTCGCGCACGAATCGCAACACCATGTGCAAGCCGGCCGGCGGTAGGCAATACGGCGGCCATCAGGCGTTCTCCTCGCCACGGCGGCGGCGTATCCACCATTGCAGCGCATTGATGACGAGCAACAGTCCGAAAGCAGCGACCAGCATCACCACCGCCACCGCCGTCGGCGTGATCTCGGATACCATCGGCATATTGCCGGCGATGAAAATCACCGAGCCGTATTCGCCGAGTGCGCGTGCGAATGCCAGGGTAAAGCCGGTAACCACGGCCGGCAACACCGTCGGCAGCGTCACCCGCCAGAACGATTGCCAGCGACTGGCGCCCAGCGAATGCGCGGCTTCTTCCAGTTCCGTTTCCATGTCCTCCAGCACCGGCTGCACGGTGCGCACCACAAACGGCAGGCCGATGAACGTCAGCGCGACCAGCACCCCCAACGGCGTGAATGCGACCTTGATGCCGAGCGCCGCCAGCGGTTTGCCGAGCCAGCCATTGGCCGAGTAGATGGCAGTCAGGGCGATGCCCGCGACGGCCGTCGGCAGCGCGAAAGGCAGATCGACCAAGGCATCGATCAGGCGCTTGAACGGAAATCGGTAGCGCACCAGCACCCACGCGACCAGCAGCCCGAATACCGCATTGATCAGGGCCGCCAGCAGCGAGGTGCCGAAGGTGAGCTGGTAGGAAGCGACTACGCGCGGTGCGCTGACCGTGGTCCAGAACGAGTCCCAGTTCAGTGACGCGGTCTTGATGAATGCCGCCGACAGCGGGATCAGCACGATCAGGCCGAGGTAGAACAATGTATAGCCCAGCGCCAGGTTGAAACCGGGCAGGACGCTGTGGGGACGATTCAGAACGGCGCGCATATACCTGTCTTTCAAATGGCGATTGTGAACGGCGGCGAATTGTCTGGTGCAGCCGACGAACCCGGCGAGGAGGCCGCCGGAGAGCGTTGACCCGCCGATATCACCGGACTTGGCGCATCGACGTTTGGCAAGGCGCCGCGCTTGATCAGTGCGCGCAGCAGGCGTGCGCCGAACGGCCATTCGCCGAAGCCGCTATCGACATTGATATGTCCGGCTTCGCCCAGATCGATGAACTGGCTGCCCCAGCGTCGCGCCCACTGCCGTGCGGCGGGCAGCGGCATCCACGGATCGTTGCGGCTCGCGACCACGGTGGAA
>Ga0209647_1002968_pt1 | contig 13436 bp, 14 predicted proteins | sample GraSoi_2013_60cm_FD_185827 | JGI IMG/M metagenome (GOLD analysis project Ga0209647, IMG submission 185827) | Grasslands soil microbial communities from the Angelo Coastal Reserve, California, USA - Sample 9_17_2013_60cm (SPAdes) (version 2) | ecosystem: Environmental > Terrestrial > Soil >... | reverse complement strand
CCACTCCCACATATGCAGGGTGTCGCAGACGTAGAGGAACTTTTCCTGCCGGTGCAGCTTGAACTCGTGCAGTGCTTTCGACCGCGTCTTCCGCCGGAAGCTGTTGAACTCCTGACCGTGCACACGAATGATGTAGCCCAGATCGCCGTTCCACCCGAGGATAATGCGGAACACTTCGTGGAATTCGGGGAGCGGCATGTGATCGGAGACCGAGACCAGGCGGATGACCCTCGGGCTCACTTGGCGCAGAACCGCTCGCAGAATCAAGCGTTTGAACGAGACTGTTTTAGGCATCTCTCCAGACTACTCGGATCGCCCGACCCCCGACTTTTTGACGCTCTCTTACGACCCGACGGAGCGAGGCCTAACCTAGGCGAGGTTCCCGCCGAGGTGCCTTATTTCTGACGTTCCAAAAGGGTAAATTGAAAGGTTGCGCCGGGACCGTCGTTCGATACCGCCCAAAGTCGGCCACCGTGACTTTCAACAATGGAACGACTGATCGAGAGCCCCATGCCCAGGCCGCCGGGTTTGGTAGTATGAAAAGCTTCAAAGATTCGTTCGGCGCTCAGTGGATCAAGGCCGATCCCTGAGTCTCGCACGACAATACGGACCTCGTCACCCTCGCCGCGTTGGGTCCTGATTACCATAGCTCGCTCATGGTTCTCCACCGTATTCATAGCTTCGATGCCGTTCAGGATCAGGTTTAGTACTACCTGCTGGAGCTGGACTCGGTCGCCCATTATCGGAGGGAGATCAGCGGCTAGTTCCATCCGCAATACCACCTTGTTTTTCCGCACTTCGCTCTGGGTAAGGGTGACAACTTCTTCAATGGCCTCATTAATATGCAACCATTCCTTCGCCGTGCGAGCCTTCTGAAAAAGGGCCCGCATCTGTGAGACCACATCGCCGGCCCGATTTCCATCGCGAATAATGCGCCGAATCGCTTCTCGCGCTTCGTTGAGATTGGGCAAGTCACCGGCCAGCCAGCGCAAGCCGGCGTTGGCGTTAGTGACGATGCCCGCGAGCGGCTGATTGACTTCGTGAGCAATGGAGGCTGCCATTTCGCCCATGGTCGTTACCCGGCTGACATGAGCCAGTTCGATTTGCGCTTCGCGCAAGGAAGCCTCCTTCTGATGCAGCTCTGCTTCGGCCCGCTTGCGTTCCGTGATGTCTATAACCGCTCCCACGAATTCAAAGCTGCCCGACTCGTCTTTTGAGGGATGACCCACAACTCGGAGGTATTTGGCAGATCCGTTGGGCATCAACAACCGATGCTCAAAATCGAAATCCTTCCTCTCATGTGAAACACGATCGACTACTTGTCGGACCAGCGCTCTGTCATCCGGATGAGTTCGGTGGAGTACTAGTTCCAACGTAGGTTCAGTCGGTGGATCGTATTCAAAGATGCGAAAGGTTTCCTGCGACCAGTAAATTTTTCCGCTGCAAACATCCCAGCCGAAGCTGCCCGTGTGGCTTAATTTCTGCGCCGCAGCCAAGTAAGCTTCACTTCGTCGCAAGGCTTCTTCGGCTCGGCTAAGGTCGATTCGTTCCCCGGCCTCCCGTAATGCCCGTTGCACCGAGGGTACGATTCTGGACAGCCGCGTCTTCAAAACATAATCCGTCGCGCCGATCTTGAGTGCTTCAATCGCCACTTCTTCGCCCAAGGTTCCAGAAACAAAGATCAATGGGACGTGCGGCCAGCGCTGCTGGGCGATCTTCAATGCAGACAGGCCGTCGAAGGAGGGAAGGGTATAGTCTGCGAGAATCAAGTCAAAGCCGCCCTGTTCGAGTGACGCGATGAAATCAGCCTCAGTTTCGACGCGCGTTATATGGCACCTGATACCGTCGCTCGCGAGCGTTTCCTGAACTAGTTCCGCGTCCTTGGGATCATCTTCAAGATACAGAATACGCAACTGGGATTTCATTTCCGGGCTACGTCGCTTTTATGCTTCCTGGAGGCGGCTCGTTAATAATTGCCCAGAAAACCCCAAGTTTCTTAATGGCGTTTACAAACTCGAAAAAATCCACCGGCTTTACGACATAAGCGTTCACGCCTAGCCGATAGCTCGCCACCATGTCTCTTTCTTCATGGGAAGAGGTCAGCACGACCACCGGAATCAGCCTGAGCTTCTCATCCGATTTGATCTGCTGCAGCACCTCCAATCCATCGACCTTGGGCAATTTCAGATCGAGGAGCAGGACGGCGGGATTACCATTCGAGCGGGTAGCGAAGTTACCCCGGCGATAAAGATAATCCAGGGCTTCCTCGCCATCACTAGTCACTACAACCTCATTAGCAAGATTATACTCCTCTAAGGTCGTTATGATAAGCTCGATATCTTTCGGGTCGTCTTCAACCAACAGGATACGTCCCAAAGCGCTCATAAGTTAGACTCCGGCGATTTGGAAAGTGAGAAATAAAAAGTTGCGCCCTTATCCACCAGCCCCTCAGCCCAGGCTTTGCCTCCATGCCGGTGCGCAATCCGCTGAACGGTAGCCAACCCAATGCCGGTGCCTTCAAACGCCTCAGTCGGGTGGAGACGTTGGAATACACCGAACAGTTTATTTACATACTTCATATCAAATCCGACTCCATTGTCGCGAATAAACACGACTACCTGATCTGGTTCTTGCTTCATGCATCCTATTTCGATCTCGGCCGGCGAGCGCGTACGTGTGAATTTTACCGCGTTTGAAATCAGATTGACCAGCGCGAGCCGTAGCATGGAGCGGTCCCCATACCAGGCGGGCAAGCCAGCAACCCTCCAAACAATATTGCGCCCGCCGGCGTCCTGCCGAACCTCGGTCAACGCTTCTTCCACCAGTTGGTCCAGGCTGACCATCGTCTTATTGGTCTCAGTACGGCCTATTCTGGAAAAAGCGAGAAGGTCGTCGATCAGGTTGCCCATCCGTTGCGTCGATTCCAGGATCATCGTCACATATCGTTGGCTTTTCTCGTTGAGAAGTGACGCCGCATTTTTTTTCAGGAGCTGCGTGAACCCGGCCATATGGCGAAGGGGCGCACGGAGGTCATGCGATATGGAATAAGCGAATGCCTCCAGTTCCTTATTAATGGCCTCAAGCTCAGCGGTTCGTTTCTCAAGCTCTTCGTTAAGGGTGCGAATTTCCTGCTCCCGTCGCTGGCGCTCGGTGATGTCATTGTTCGTTTCCAGGATCGCAGCGGCCGCCCCAGCTCGTCTCGCCGCAACGACCATCGACTCGCTACGGCCAGCTGGGTTCCGTCAGCCCTGGTCTTCTTAAGTTCGCCGTCCCAACGTCCAGAGCGCAGCAGCTCCGCGCGAATCTCCTCAATGGGCGCCGGAAAGACCGGTTGCAAAAGCTCGTGAGCGCGCTTGCCGATCGCTTCCTCCGCCGTCCAGCCGTATAATTCCTGAGCTCCCCGGTTCCAGTAAGTGATGACGTCGCTCATATCACGGACGAAAATGGTGTCGTGGGTGAGATTCAGCAAGCTGGCCTGCTGAGTTCGTTCGGCCACTTCGATTTCGAGGTCGTCGCGCGCTTGACGAAGCTCTCCCTCAACGCGGCGTCGAACGGCGCTGAACCAGGTGACCAGCGTTGCGAATGAGGCGAAGACGATAAAGTAAGGGAGATCAGAACGTGAGATGTCGAGGGTGTAAAGAGGCTCTACGAAGAAGTAATCGAAGCTTACGCACGCCGCCGGCTCGCCTTCTCGCGGATGGCTAAGTTTACGCGTTGAGACGCGAACGCCCGTAAGCTCAACGGTTCTACTTCCTTGCGTGCCGAATACAGAAGTTTTCTGAACGATATAAGATGTCTTCGGACGTTGACCCAGACCTCGTCCTCCAGCCGTTCCTTGACCATGCGATCGACCAGCTGGCTGATCTCATCGAAGTCTGGTTGGCACATGGGCCCAGGAACGGTTCGAAGAACTCCGGCGGCTTGGCCAGGAGCGTATCAGCCAGGGCCACCATCTCGTTGAACGGGATCCGGGCTTTGACTAGTGGTTTCATAAGCATGCTTCCCCGGGCCCGCAGGCGGCCCGGGATGCAAAGCAAAGTTAGTTGACTGCTTCTTCGACCGGTGCTCGGAGGATAGGTGCTGGTTCGGGCTTAGCCTTCGGCTTCGATTTGGCTACCGGCCTATTCGGCATCTTGCTGTCGTGCGGCCACCAGCCATTCGCAGTCAGGAATTGCTTGTAGCAGATCCGCAGGATGTGATTGCCGTTGTACCAGTAGAGCTTGGCCCACATCCGCTTGTCGGCGGTGACGAAATCACGGCTACCGTTGATATGTGAGTACTCAACCCAGGCTTGGCCGCGATCAGAAGTCAGGCTGAGCGCTCGCCAGATGGTCGCTTCTAGGAAGCTTTGGCCCGCCGGTGCGTAGCAGAGGGCAGCTTCGACCGTGCCGTGGTTCAGTTTGTACAAGGTGGTGGTGCCTTTGCCGTTGCCGGTCCAAACCCATTCGCCATTAACAGTGGTTTTGGAGTGAGTGCTGTCATAGGTGTAACAGCTGTTGAGGCTAGCGTGGCTAGCATTCGCTGTTAATAATAGGAATAGTATCAGGATGCGTTTCATATTTGTTGTTCTGTGTTTTTGAAGCCGTATGCTCGAAGTCGTTTATCAGTTCTCAGATCGTTGGGCGTAGGCGATCCCGTCGCACTAGCATCAGAAGACTCAGGCACGGGAGAGCTGAACAGCAGATGATGCCGTTGAAGCCAGGAAGTGTAAGCGACTCGCAGCCATTGGCCGGTTGGCGAGACCAGCGCCATCATCTCACCATCGTCAGTAAAAAACTGGCGGCAGCCTTCGATGGTTTGCGGGCCTTCAGTCCAGTGCTGAGTGGATTTGATTGAGCCTCTCGTGCTGTTAACGTTTAGCAGTCGCTGGATCTCATTTCGAGCACCGTAGTATTTGCGTTGGCACCGACATAGTAGATGGCGACACAACGATTCTCGTGAAACTGCATCCAGACATCGCTCTTGGTCACATCTCCCGAATTCCACACCACCCAGTCGCGAACGACGTGCGGCTTGAGTGGAGCTAGATCACGCGCAGCCGCGGCATAGCTATCGCCGAGGTGAGCGTGTGCAGTAATCGCTACTAGCAGCGCGCCAATAACAAGATAGTTTTTCATTGTCGGAAAGCATGCTTGCCCGGGCCCGAAGGCGGCCCGGCATGCAAGCAAAGCTGGTCAACTAGATGCTATCTTGAACGGGTGGCACGCTAGACTGAATTAACGCTCGGTCGCCCGTTGGAGTCGACTTCCCATGCCCAGCTGTTACTAGCTTCAACTTTGTAAGTTTCATTGTTATAGACGACTTCGAGGTTTTCCCATTCTCGGTCTTCCCACTTTTCGTGGGCATAGGCGTAACTAGCCGCGCAGGCCAGTCCTAATATAAGCATTACTCGTTGGTCAGTTTGTGCCCAGGCTGGGTTCGTGCGCCCCGATGATAAATGTTGTTGACGTTAGCGGTCGTGGCCGTGTTCGACTTGGCGTCATAGACGATAACGCCTTTTTTAGTTGCGACGACGTTGGTGTGGTATTTCATATTGAATTCAGCGACCTGCAGCGCATACTGCTGGCGCTGAACGTCAACTGAGCGATCAATGGCGTGGGCATGTCGCATTGCTAATATAAGTATCAGTAGTGGCATTGGTAGATTAGCTTCGCCCGGGCCCGCAGGCGGCCCGGGATGCAAGCAAAGGGGTTACATCTTCTGGCCCGGCACTGGGAACCCGTGCTCTCCCAATTCGTGGTGGCCCGGAGGCGTTGCGGCTCCATCTTCGACGTCTTCGATCGGTGCCTTCTCAGCGGCAGCGGGAGGGTTGTCGATTAAACCTTTTTTCTCCAACCACCACTTATAGCAGACTCGCACGGTCCCATCCGAGAATAGTTGCGCACGAATCAGGTCATCGTCGGTAGCCCGCGCGGCAACCGAATTTGCCGTATCATAATAAATGCGGGACCAGTTTTGGGTTGGGCCTTTGCTGATCGGTAAAATGTTATCGACCACATCAGTAATTGTGTAGTACAAACCTTTAATCGGGGCCAAGACCATGGCTACGCATTCGTTATCAACGAAGCATTCCAATGCGACGTACTTGGGTTGAGTCCACATAATCGAATGGGTTTTTTGGTCGATGTAGCCCTTACTCTGGAAGCGTTGGCAGCTTAGCTCGTAGGTGTCGTGGAGATCAGCGTGACTTGTTATCGCGCTGACTAGCAGCGCGCCTAATATGATGTATGTTTTCATTGGTTCGTTTGTTCAATGAGCGGCGCGTTCGTTTGATGAGGGGCGCGCCGCTCATAAAAAGCATGCTTTTTCAGTTGAGGCTGAACTGCTCGGCCAGATCCCACAGGCCGACGTTGCTCCCAGGAGAGTCTATACATTGACGTAATGCCACACACATAGCGGGCTATTGTATACGACCTGGAAAAGCGTGACTTTAGACAATTTTTTGGCCGTTTGGTTACGCTGTTAGGACGATGCGATCGTGTGGAGGACAGAAGCAGCTGAGCGCAGTTCTCGAACCGTCCCCACGCGCATCAGGGGTCAACCCACGACGGGAAGCTCGCTCCAACCGGAATCATCCAAATCCAGGTGTTGGGATGTGCCGCGTCGCCGGTCGCGAATTCCTCGCCGATAAAATGCCCTGCATTAGGCAAATCGGCACTTGAGGGCAGCCAGCCTTGGAAGCAAGCACTCACGGTCGTTGTGCCGTCAAGCAACCTAACGCTATGCCAATCGCCTACACCGATCTCCGTGGTCGGAGCGCTGACTAGCTGGGCCCGCTGGACGACGGGAAGCGCTCGGCGAATATCAACCGGTAACGCTCGACGAACTTCCGGCTGCGCGGATTATCGAACGTTCATCCGCACACCTTGCGTCACAGCACTGGTTACAACCTGGTAAATCGAGGGACAGACCTGCGGCTGATTCAGAGCTTCATGGGTCACAAATCGATTAATTCGACAATTCGCTACACGGCGGTTGATACAAAACGCTACGCCAAACTGTTTTGAGGCCAGCGCGTTATTCGCTAGACACTAAAGCGAGGCACATAATTCTTGCGACGCGAAAACGCTTGAGCCGCCTTCGATTGCGCACAAGCGCTCGCGCTTTAGCTTCCGCGGACAACAAACCGCCGCGTGTGGCCCGGCGAGACTTCGGCTTCTTCGACGCAGAATTGCGATAGTCCGTACTCTTGGAGCAGAGAATTGAGCGCTAAAGTTACATAGAAATTTTTGCTTTTTGGATAGCGTCTCCTCTGCCCTCGCGGCTCTCTCGCGCGCTCCGCATTCTCCCGGTCGGCCACACTCCTGGCCAGCAAACTGAGCCCTTCCAGAATCGGCCGCGGAAGGACAAACCGGCAATCAATCCAGCCTGGCTTTCGCCGGGAGCGCATCTCGTGTGGGGAAACCTGACGTACCGTTGGTCGGCAATAGGCGTTGCGATCAATCTCTCGTGGCTCGAGCCTCTCTTTACTTTGCTCAGAGCCTTGGCCATCGGTCAACTCTCCCAAGCCCAATTCACGCATTACTCGGTTGCATGCCCGCTGAATACCGGCAGGCGTTTGGGCTCGGCAGCTCTCCAGTCTCTTGACTCCATATGGATCATCCTTGTTGAGGGGATACATTTTTGCATACGCCTCGCGCGCTCGAGCTCTTCGGGCGTCTGGGGTAGCATGCCAGAGCGCGGATAATAGCCCGAGTCGGATGCGAGAACCGGCACCCTCTCATGAAGCTCCGGCAAGACGACCAGAGAAAATGAAGACTTACATCGTTGCCAGAGACTACGGGGACGGCCACCAGCTTACCCGGTTTGTGACAGCCGATGACAAAAAAGAACTCCGGAAGCACTGGACGCGGATTGCACGGGTCGAAGACGTGCACAACGGCATTTTAGAGTTGTGTGCATGTTGCAAGGAGGGGGCTGTTGCATGATCCGTTGGCAAGAATGTGCGCGACGGCATGCCGCGCCGGGATACTCTCACGCAATGCCGAATGGTTTTTGCCTCAGCGGACACAGTGGGCGACCGGAGCGGTGGAGTCATGACGGAAGCCGATGGGTTGCCGCTGAACCGTCCAGATACGGTTTCTGCGTTTGGGGATACGACAACGATACGCCCGAGGTTGTTCGCCTCGGTGAGAATCTTTCCGAGCGCGAAGTCGAACGTCTCGCCGATCTTTTCTTCGCGGTGGAGGAAGTAGCGTTAGAGGCCGAAGACGCGAAAGAGCGGCTCCAAAGACTGTTTCAGTCAACTCCCGAAGTGAAGAAGAATGATCAATCGCCGCCCCTTGCCGTCGTCCGGAAGGAAAGACAACGACGTAGACGTTCGGTACGATCAAGGACGCTCTCTCCATTCGAAGGCTCCGGCTCTTGCGCCGTCAGAATCAGGTCGGTGGCTCAACGCGGCGCCGTGAGCGTCGAAGCCAGTATTTGGATCGCCAGCTATCTACTGGCGATTCTGGGCTTAGTTAAGGCTGCATACTGCGAACAACCCTTGCTTTGGCTGGCGGTTTGGCCGGCTCCCGTTGCGCTCGCCTCCACGATTTTTATCTTCTTCCGTCAGGGATTCCATTTCCAAAATGGGGTGCTGGTCCTCGGCCGGCGACGCGGTTGATTTCGTTTCCGGGGCATGCGGCTAGCCGCCGGCCAGTCATGGGCGGACCCAGGAGTTCAAAGCCGATCGAACGTGGCGTCATCGAAATTCCATTTCGGAGACGCTTGCTTCCAGATGAGCTTCGCAAAGTCGTTCCGGTATTTGTCGTAGCCGGCGCGGCCGCGTTCCGTGGAAAAATAATATTGATCAAGTAACTAATTCTAAAACTATCCGATCCGGCATCCGGCATGCGCAAAGACGTCACCACCAGCAGCCGCAGGATTTTTCGCTCTCGCAGCCGAGGTGAAGCAAAACTGGCAGCGCGAACGGAGAAGCGTTAGAATTGGTGCGGAATGAATCAGGCACGTCTCGAAGCGAGCAGGCCATGGTGCGGTGCAAACCCCAATCGCCGAAGCCACTCTCTAGGATTCAACGCTATGGCCTTGCCGTGCTTTCCGTCTCCGTGGCGCTCGGCGGGGCGCTCGTCTTGGAGCGCTTCCACTTCCGCGACGTGGAGGTCCCGCTTTTCCTGTTTGCCGTCGCCGTAGCCGCCTGGTATGGAGGGACTGAGGATGCCGTGCTGGCGCTTATACTCTCATGCATCAGCTTCGATTACTTCTTCGTAGAGCCTTTACACACGCTCGACATCTCACTTTCTGATCTCCCTTACTATATTGTCTTCGCCTCATTCGCATCGCTGGTCACCTGGTTCAGCGCCCTTCGACGCCGCGTCGAGGGAGAGCTTCGTCAAGCCCGCGACGACCTCGAAATCGAAGTAGCGGAACGAACACAGCAGGCCAACTTGCTGAATCTTACCCACGACACGATTTTCGTCCGCGATATGAGCGACGTCATCACTTACTGGAATCGAGGAGCTCAGGAGTTGTACGGCTGGACGGCGGAGGAAGCGATCGGCAAGCGCGCTCACGAGCTTTTGCAGTCGGTCTTTCCGGCGTCGATTGAGGAGATTCACGCGGAGCTGCTGCACTCCGGACGTTGGGATGGCGAACTCAAGAAGACCAGGGCTGACGGAACCCGGGTGGTAGTAGCCAGCCGATGGTCGTTGCGGCGAGACGAGCTGGGGCGGCCCGCTGCGATTCTGGAAACGAACAATGACATCACCGAGCGCAAGCGACGGGAGCAGGAAATTCGCATCCTTAACGAAGAACTTCGGAAACGAACCGCTGAACTTGAGGCCATTAATAAGGAATTGGAGGCATTTGCTTATTCCGTTTCGCATGACCTCCGCGCGCCCCTTCGCCATATGGCCGGGTTCACGGAGCTGCTGAAAAAAAATACGGCCTCGCTTCTAAATGAGAGAAGCCAACGATATGTGATGATGATCCTAGAGTCGGCGCAACGGATGGGCAACCTGATCGACGACCTTCTCGCCTTTTCCAGAATAGGCCGTGCTGAGACCCACAAGACGATGGTCAGCCTGGAACAGCTTGTGGAAGAAGCTTTGACCGAAGTTCGGCAGGACACCGAGGGGCGCCATATCGATTGGAGAGTTGGTGGCTTGCCCGCCTGCTATGGAGACCGCTCCATGCTCCGGCTCGCGCTCGTCAATCTGATTTCGAACGCAGTAAAATTCACGCGCACGCGCTCGCAGGCCGAGATCGAAATAGGATGCATGAACCAACAACAAGATCAGGTAGTCGTGTTCATTCGAGACAATGGAGTCGGATTTGATATGAAGTATGTAAGTAAACTGTTCGGTGTATTCCAACGTCTCCACCCGCCTGAGGCGTTTGAAGGCACCGGCATTGGGTTGGCTACTGTTCAGCGTATTGCACAGCGCCATGGAGGCAAAGCCTGGGCTGAGGGTCTGGTGGGTAAGGGCGCAACCTTTTATTTCTCACTTTCCAAATCGCCGGGAGTCTAACTTATGAGCGCCTTGGGACGTATCCTGTTGGTTGAAGACGACCCGAAAGACGTGGAGCTTACCATAACGACCTTAGAGGAGTATAATCTTGCCAACGAGGTCGTAGTGACTCGTGATGGCGAGGAGGCCCTGGATTATCTTTATCGCCGGGGTACCTTCACTACCCGCTCGAATGGTAATCCCGCCGTCCTGCTCCTCGATCTGAAATTGCCCAAAGTCGATGGATTGGAGGTGCTGCAGCAGATCAAATCGGATGAGAAGCTCAGGATGATTCCGGTGGTCGTGCTCACCTCTTCCCATGAAGAAAGAGACATGGTGGCGAGCTATCGGCTAGGCGTGAATGCCTATGTCGTAAAACCCGTGGACTTTTACGAGTTCGTAAACGCTATTCGGGAGCTCGGAGTTTTCTGGGCGATCATTAACGAGCCGCCACCAGGCAGCATCAAAGCGAAGTAGCCTGGAAATGAAATCTCCGTTACGGATTCTGTATCTTGAAGATGAACCTAAGGACGCGGAGCTTGTTCAGGAAACGCTGGTGATCGACGGTATTAAGGCCGAAATAACGCGGGTTGAAACCGAGGCTGATTTCATCGCATCACTCGAACTGGGTGGCTTTGACTTGATTCTCGCAGACTATACCCTTCCCTCCTTCGACGGCCTGTCTGCATTGAAGATCGCCCAGCAACACTGGCCCCATCTGCCATTGATCTTTGTCTCTGGAGCCTTGGGGGAAGAAGTGGCAATTGAAGCACTCAAGATCGGCGCGACGGATTATGTTTTGAAGACCCGGCTGTTCAGGATCGTGCCCTCGGTGCAACGGGCCTTACGGGAAGCCGAGGAACGAATCGACCTCAGCCGAGCCGAAGAAGCGTTGCGACGAAGTGAGGCTTACCTGGCCGAGGCGCAGAAAGTAAGCCACACCGGCAGCTTCGGCTGGGATGTTTCCAGCGGCAAAATTTACTGGTCGCAGGAAACCTTTCGCATCTTTGAATACGACCCACCAACTGAACCTACGTTGGAACTAGTAATCCACCGAATTCACCCGGAAGACAGAGCGCTGGTCCAACAAGTAATCAATCGTGTTTCACATGAAAGAAAGGATTTCGATTTTGAGCATCGGTTGTTGATGCCTAATGGATCCGTCAAATACCTCCGGGTTGTGGGCCGTCCCTCAAAAGACGAGTCAGGCAGCTTTGAATTCGTGGGAGCGGTCATGGACATCACTGATTTGAAGCGCGCGGAGGAAATGCGAGCGGCCATGGCACGCGAACGGGAACTGTTTGCGCAGCAGCGCGCCACCGACTTGGCAAAAGCAAACGAGGCTCTTCGGGGATGCCTGGATGCGCTTGCCTCGGTGCCCGAACTGGATGATTTCCTTGGGCAAGTGATGGCTGTGATCACCCGGCAGTTGGGTGCAGTCTCTTCTACGTTACGGGTGCGTAATTTCCAGCAAAATACACTGCCGCTGGAACTCGTCTTCCATGATGGCCGAGTCATGACTCCGGATGAAGCGAAATATCCCGAACGCTGGCAGTCTGTGTCGCTCGAGCAATTCGATCCCGATTTCCTATACCACTCTGCTTTCACGCGGACTAAAGACGAACAACGTGTCGCCACTTTTTTGAATCCGCCGGCCGCCATCATTCGTGTTCTTGATCCGCATTCGCCAATGCCTGACGATCAGCGCTCCTACCTGCGTGAGCTCGGTGTAAAGACGGTGTTGATCATTCCGTTGACTTCACGTGGCCATGCAAACGGCCGGCTGACCTTTCGTTTTACTGAAGAGCGCGATTTTCACCCGGAGGAACTAGAAATCGCGAGAGCCTTAGCAACCCAAGCCAGCTTGGCCATTCATCTGACTCGATTGGCAAAAGCCGCCAGCCAATCGGCCGTTCTAGAAGAGCGAAATCAGCTTGCCGCTGAGATTCATGATGCGCTGGCTCAAAGCTTTACCGGCATCTCGATGCAACTGGGAGTCGCCGGGGAGCAACTAGCTGCCAAGGAAGGCGATCCTCTCTGCCAAATTCAGCGCGCAAACGAAATCGCAAAGTTTGGCTTAGCTGAAGCGCGCAGATCCATTCTCAGCCTACGCTCCAATGCTATTGAGGAATCAGGATTGACTACGACGTTGCAACGTTTGGTTGAGCACTCGAACGTGGCGGGCCGGTTGCGCTGTGATTTCCGGTCCGATAACATACCCGAAGACAGTTTGCCGCAGAGGATACAACATGAACTGCTGCGTTTTGCCCAGGAGGCGATCAGCAATGCCGTTCGCCACGCCAAGCCTACAGTGGTAAGCGTGACGCTTCGCTGGGATCCGCCTAATCTGATTCTTAAAGTAAAAGATAATGGATCTGGAATCTCCAGTGCCAGCCTGGAGAAAAGTGAAGGCTTCGGATTGGGTAACATGCGCACAAGAGCCTCGCAAATTGACGGAAAATTAGATATCCAAACTGCCGCCGGTCATGGAACTAGCATCGTCCTGACTGTGCCGATCCCATCATGAAATCGTCTTCTACGTCGGTAACGAAGGTTATACGCGTCCTGATCGCCGACGATCATCCGTACGGCTGACTTGAATCTTAGCGAAGACAAACGGCAGGAGTTTGCCGACATCCTCAAAGAAATCGCGGGGCAGCCGAATCTGACGCCCGGCCAGCTCATGGATGAGGGAACAAACAGATTCCGGAACCCAAGGACGACGAGGGCCAGGACGAAGCGGACTGGTGGAAAGAGTAGTGCGATGATACAAAACCCGATTAAGCTCCTATTGGCTATCGCTGGAGCGGGCTATTCAAGCGCTCCGCAACCAAGGGCAGATGATCCCTCAGGCGTTGCTAGTGCACCAAGTCTGAGGCTCATATAGCAGCGGGAGCGATTCTATGGGCGACATTTTTATAGATCCAACGGATGGGTGTCGCAGTTTTGTTGTAGTTGCGGATGTAGCGCATAAGCTTGCGCGCG
>Ga0209647_1002965_pt1 | contig 13455 bp, 11 predicted proteins | sample GraSoi_2013_60cm_FD_185827 | JGI IMG/M metagenome (GOLD analysis project Ga0209647, IMG submission 185827) | Grasslands soil microbial communities from the Angelo Coastal Reserve, California, USA - Sample 9_17_2013_60cm (SPAdes) (version 2) | ecosystem: Environmental > Terrestrial > Soil >... | reverse complement strand
GTCCCCGGCAATCACCAGTTGATCTACGGCAGGCTGGCGATGGAGGTCTTGCAGGACTGCTTCGAGTGCAAGCTGATTGCCGTGAATGTCAGCGATGACAGCGATACGCATGTGATATCCTTGTTACAGGGTGATGACGGAACAACAAGAGCTATAAGGTAATATACCGCAAAAAAGGGATGTAAACCAAATTGCAGCATCGTATAGGCGTTATCTCCGATACCCATATCCCGGACTTTCGGCGGTTGCCAGAGAGCATCTGGCAGCATTTTGCTGGTGTCGAGTTGATTATCCACGCAGGCGACCTCTCGATTCTGCGGGTCATTGCAGAATTAGAGACCATCGCGCCCGTGGTGGCTGTGCAGGGCAATGTCGAGGGGGACGAGGTAGTAAAGAAGTTGCCGGTGAAGCGCGAAATTGTGGTTGGGCATTGCAGAATCGGTATAGTGCATATCCTGGGCGATGCACATCATCGTGAGCGCGTGGCACGCCGGGAGTTTCCCGATGCTCGCTGTGTAGTGTTCGGGCACAGTCATATCCCCTGGAATAAAGAGCATGATGGACTACTCCTGTTCAACCCGGGGAGTGCTACTGACCGTAGGCGCCAGCCAAAGTGTAGTATCGGAATGTTGTACGTGGATGACGAGGCTGGGAGTGTGCGAGGAGAGATTATTTGGGTGTAGTAGCGATGAAAATGTAATGAGTTTTGGATGGAGGTGAGTGACGAAAGAAGAAGATGATGCAGATTGACAAAATAATCCGGCCATGTCGTAGGGGCCTCAGCGACGTCTGGAGTGGGGAGCAAGAAAGATATGGGGTATCTTTACAAGCCCTCGGAGAGTCGAGCGCGTATCAATACTCCGTGCCCATCGCCGATTATGGGTTTTAAGCAAATACCCCAGATACCAGTAGGGGCCGATTTATCGGCCTTTGCCGGCTGTTCCGCTCTCCCGGTTAATTTATTAAGGCAAGGTTCAAATGCACTTGACAGTTCCTCACCACCACAAGGTCCAGCCCTGTCACGCCTCCGCGAAGCGAAGGATCTCGCTGCCGATCGCGACAGACCCTTCGCTTCGCGGAGGCGTGACACGGGGTGACTGTTCAACCTGGCAAGGACTCTTCTTCACAATTGAACCTTGCCTAAGCTTCATATGAGCCTGTGTGCTGTGATCTTTCACATCTCTTCCTTAGTAGTAGCTTGCCTGGCTTCATATCTGTCGCAATGACAGACGTTTTCGCGGTACCATTTGTTCCCAGAGGTATCCTCACCTCTCTTTTCATTTTATTGATAAGCAATCATTATTGACAAATTCTCATTTTTGAGTTAATCTCAGAATATGAAAGATACAACGAGCGAGCAGACCAATACAAAACAGAGCCGTGTCGCGCGGCGCCGTGCTCGCGTACGCGCAGACTTGCTTGCAGCAGCGCGTCAGGTGTTTACAACACATGGCTATTCCGATGCCACCATTACGGAGATCGTTCAGATCGCTGACGTGGCTATGGGAACTTTTTATCTCCATTTTCGTGATAAAGAGGAGCTACTGGTCGCTCTTGCGAAGGACACGCTCCAGATGATTCGTGGGCAGGTTCATGCAGCCATCGAACAGCACGCTGATGAGCCGCTCATTCCACTGATTATTCGTGCGCTCTTACGAACTGCCTATGAACAGCGGGATCTGTTCCTGCTGCTTTGCGCCGGAGAAAGCCATCTCCTTGTCCATACCCACGTGCTTCAGGGGCAGGAGGGCCTGGCCGAACACTTCGCCTCGGCGCTCAAGCCTGCTGCCGAGACAGGACAGCTTGCGTCCTATGATCCTGTACTGCTGGCTCATCTGCTGGTGGGCATGCTGATGCGAGCGATTAACTGGTGGTTTGAGCAAGACAAGCTAGGTCCCGAAGTGATGGCTGACCATATTCTGTTCCTGCTGGAACATGGCTTGCCCTCTTCACTCTTGACTGGAAAAGGACATTGTACCTCACAGGGACCGATGGCAGAGAACTGACAAGATGAGAAAGGAAAAGAAAAACATGTCAGACGAATATAAAGAACAAACGCCGCAGAATACCTTCTGGAATTCATCTGAGATGGCCGAGCGCTGGCAGCAGGAAGCCGAACGGCGTCGCCAAGAGAGGGCAGAAGCTACTCAGCGCATGCTGGAAGCGGCGGGACTCAAGCCGGGAGATCGCGTCCTTGACGTTGCGGCAGGAACCGATATCTCTGCGGAAATGCTCAACATAGCGGCGCGAGTCGCACAGCAGGAGGAGTTGACCAATATCACCACACGTGTGATGGATGTCGAACAGCTTGACCTGGAAGACAATGCTTTCGATGCTGTCATCTGCCGTTTTGGCCTGATGCTCATACCTCACCTTCAGCAAGCGTTGAGAGAAATACGAAGAGTTCTCAAGCCAGGCGGGAAGCTTGCCGCGCTGGTCTGGTCGTCGCCTGAAAACAATCCTCTCTTTTCTTTGCCGTTTGCCGTTCTGTCAAAATATGCCAGAGAAGCGTCCTCTCGTCTCCCTAACCCCTTTGCCCTCTCAGATCCGACAGTCTTTGAGCGGGAACTCTCGGAAGCTGGCTTTTACGAAGTCATAACCAGGACTATTCAATTTCAGTCCCATTACGCTTCGCTCGATGCTTTCCTCCAATCATCAGCAAGCAGGATAACTCTTGGTGTGATGGGACAGCTCGGACACCTTGAACAGCAGCAGATGTTGGAGGAGGTGAGGCAGGCACTGAGCCAGTTTGAGGGATCTCATGGCCTTGTGGCTCCGGGAGAAGTATTGCTTGGTGTGGCAAGCAAATAGATCTGGAAAGAAAGTGTGGGCGGTACGCAGCCCGGGACAACTTCGTCGAGGTGCTCTGGCGCAACAACGACGACTCTTGAGTAGCCGAGATCTACAATTGCGGTTGCCTTGCAGGCTCGATAGAATAACAGATGTACTGATCAGAAAGTCGTCGTCAATTCCTGGGCCTGGCTCGTTTCCGCAGCCCGATAAGCCGCCTCGATAATCTCGATCACATGCCGGGCATGCTCAGCGGTGACGATGCTGGGGATATCTTCGCGAACCCAGTCTACGAGTTGCATGATATCCTCGTAAACATGCATCTCCTCAATAGCACGGTGCACACCAACCACGTGTGGCAGTAACCGATCATTGGCATGGCTATCAGAATCAAGGTAAGCCTGGTCGCTGCCCGGATAATCTAGCCGTTTGCCATTCAGATTGAGACCGACAATCGAGCCTTTCGTGCCAAAATAACTGCCAGTTGACCCCTCTGTGACCATGCCTGCTACCGTTCCATAGGCCAGCCCGAAGACGCTGCCGCTAAAATCGAGTAGGATCAATGTGTTATCATCGGCATCGCAAGGGACCATACGCCCTTGAAAGGCACGTTCCGGTAAGAGTACACCAGAGAATGCTGTCACGCGCTTAACTGGTCCAAGAATACCAGTCAGGGCGTGCAGAGCGTAGACCGTCACATCATAGGGTGGACCACCGCCAGGTTTGCGGAAGTACCACGAGGGGTCGATGTTGGAGAGCACATCATTGCCGTGTCGCACGGCCTCGTCTTCGTGATAGGTGCCCAGAGCAGCACCACAGGCAGCCCAGCAGAGCTTACCCAGGGCACCCTCGGCGATGAGCTGTTTGATGTACTGGTTATGGGGAAACAGCATCTGGCCGGGTGAGGCCACAATGCGCAGGTTGTTCTTGCGTGCCAGTTCGATCACTTCGGTAGCCTGCGCCGTCGTGGTGGTCATCGTCTTATTGAAGTGGACATGTTTGCCCGCCGTAAGTGCCAGGCGACCTTGTTCGTAATGCAGTCCAATGGGAGAGGCGATGGTCACAGCGTCAACGTTGCCGTGCTCAAGCAGGTCCAGGTAGTCGGTGAAAACACGCTCAATGCCGAATCTTGCCGCCACCGCTTCCGCACGCCCTGGCACCGGGTCGCATACGGCAGCCAGGCGCACACGATCATATACATCGCTCAATGCTAGATGTGGCAGTATTCCACGCACCGCGATGCTGCCAGCGCCAATGACACCCATGCGTACTACATCAGTCATGTTCTATCCTCTTTTCTTGCTCAATGTTATTAAGGTTCATGCGTTTACCCGTGTAATCGCGTCAGGGCAAACGCATTGCAATCTCTGCTCCAACGCGATCAAGAATTTTAACGACCAAAACCGGCCATGTCGTAGGTGCCGATTTATCGGCCTGGGGAGCGCATCGACGGGCCATTGGCCGATCATGAACAATAACGACCAACATCGGTCCTGTCATGCTGAGCGGAGCGAAGCATCTCGCTGCCCATCCAGACAGACCCGTCCCCTTCGTTGCGCTCAGGGCTTCGGCTACTGCGCGGAGGCGTGACGGGGGATGACTGTTCAAACGGTCAAGGACTTTTCTTCAAAACTGAACCTTGCCTTACAGAGTTCAATCTACGAATTAACTTATCAACTACTGAATTCCGGTTGTCCAAAGTCAATGTATATAACTCTACTCTTTCATGCTGTTTAATCGCATCCAGCCAGGGATCGGATTTCAAGGCAATGGTGCCCAAAAGAGGGCGAGAATTGTTGAGTAGTTCCATGATCGTTCTTTTGAACTGCTCAGAATACATCTCCATAGGACCAATCTCATCAAAAACAATAAGGTCCTTAGTCGCCATTGCTTCATAAAGAGCAGCCAGGCCTATCGACTCGAGACAATCCAGGTTGACACCGTATCTCCCGACACGTATCGGACTCTTAGAGTTCACATGAGCCAGCATTCCATGCCGCCCATCTAACGTAACCAGTCGAAATCCTACCCTGCTTTCCTGAACATGCACCTCTTCTGTGTAAAATCCTCCGCAACGCTCTACGCCTAGAGCGTCAATTATTTTCTTGATTGCCGTGGTCTTACCGACTCGCGGCTTTCCAGTCAGCAGGTAGGCTTTACTCATTTGCTGCGCCATCATATTACAGCCTTTTCTAGCCTTATCACTGCATCATTACGAGGTTCCCGGTTTTTACACTTCTCCAGGAGCGAGCGTATTGGTTCTTCTCTGCTTTGCAACTGGATAGCTCGAACAATCGGTATCGCATCAATGAGAGAGCTACAGCAACTCGTCACATCCCCTTCAGCAAAATAGGTTTTCGCCTCTTCTATAAGCAAATTCACCTGCCATCTTGTTAGTTCAGGGCTGAGATTCTTGCGTGCAATTGCAAATGCATTATGAGCCTCATCGAAGCGGCGGAATAATCGTAACGCTTTTGCTCGTTCTATGTAGATGCTCGTTAAATCTGTCTTGACGAAGCTACCATCTGACTCCAAGGTGCCTTTTCGCGCAATCCTTCCAGCTTTGTAAAAGTAGGTGAGACTTTTGTCTTGCAGGATTTTATCGTCTTCAGCAAGGTATGCTTGAGCTTCACCAGCCATTTGGTAGCATTTCCCTTTCAAGGGGTCGCGTAGAAGATCGGCGTCGGCATAAGAACAGGCTGTTTCTGCATCTTGGAGGGCTTGCTCGTAAAGTTGTTTGTAGAAGTAAATTCTTATACGACCAACCAGTGAAGAGGCAAGCAGTTCTGTGTTCTTGAGCCGTGAGGCGATAGATATAGCTTCATTGATCTGATCCAACGCGTTGTCAATCTCCATCCGCTCTCGTGCGACTAAGGCAGAAAGCCGATAGAACCGACAGCGCATTGCATCGAATTGATCACATTGGACTCCTTTTGCCTCCTTTGCCTCATCGTTGAGCATCTCAAAACAGATATCAATATTCTTTGCAGCACGTTGGATACTGCTGGTGTAGTAAAATTCCCAACTTAAGGCAAGCATTCCTTCGTAAAATGCCATTCTTCGGGAATCAGCAGTCGTATCTGCTTCGAGAAATTCATGCAACAGATCAGCACTATCCACCTCGTTACCCAAAGCCAGAGACGAGAGTCCGAGAAGAATGGGGGGGATTTGCAAAACTTTTGCCAGTAGTATTCTTCGTGAAAGAAGTTCTGGCATCATCACGTTCCGGTCGCTTTCCAGCACTTCTACGTACCGCTTGGTGCATCCTAAGACTGTGGCGAATGCCTCCTTTCCCAAGCCGCTCACCTTGCGATAGTGTCGAATCACCTGCCCCAAATGCGGAAAGCTGCCTTTCCCTGGCGCAAAGTACCCGTATGCGTACCACCAATAGTGCGACTTGCTCATACATTCACCTCTTTACGATACTGTACTTTTCTCAGCAAAGTATAGTCTACTCATCAAAGCATTTCAACGAATTTTGTGTCCATTGGCGAAATTTCATTTCGTTTTGCCGTAATGGACCATTTACCTATCACATCTCTACAGGTATGTTACTTGAGGTATTTGTTTTGGAAGATGCAGCCTCCGAAAGGAGTCGATGACCGATGGCTCACCTGTAAAGAACCTGGAGTAGGGATTGCCTTTCCCCAGCGCACATTGGCGGAAACGGGATAGGCAGCAAGAGGGCACTAATATGAGCGAGATGGAAAACACGAGTGATACCGTGGCTAGATTGCTGCAAGAGATCGAGCAGCATGTAGCAACAATCAACTGTGCCAAAGTTGAACTACGGAGACAGCCCGATAAACTAGGCCAACTCATTACGGATCAAGTGCAAGCGTCGGTATGGTGCATGGGACAGCTTAACCCTCTTGTAGGGCAAAGGAAGGCAATTCGCCTTGTGGTAGAGCGTTATCAAAACATCGTTCGTGAAGAATAGTAGTTAGTCCAGATAGATTTTTGAGGCAGAAATGTAGTGGCACCCCTTGCGGGTGCCAGGTCCCACGGCAAAATCCCTTGCGGATGCCAGGTCCCATTACAAAAACCTAGGCGGACTGACCACTATCATCCTATGCTCCCCCAATCACATTCCACTTTTCTGCGATGTCCTCTATAGTGAATGATGCTCCTCCAAAATCAACTCCTTCCCCCTGGGCACCGTCGCCCTGCTTTCTTATCTCCCCCCGTTAACCTTCTCAGGCGGCCTGATATACTCCTGGCCACCCATGTATGGCTGTAACGCTGCCGGGATGTGCACGCTGCCGTCGGGCTGCTGGTGAACCTCGAACAGGGGCAGCAGGATGCGAGGCGAGGCGAGGGCAGTGTTGTTGAGCGTGTGGACAAACTTTAGTTTGCCCTCCTCGTCGCGATAGCGGATATTGACGCGGCGGGCCTGCCAATCGTGGAAGTACGAACACGAATGAGTTTCGCGGTACCGCCCCTCGCTGGGTATCCAGCATTCCAGGTCATACATGCCGACTTTGCCGTCACCCATGTCGCCCGTGCAGACGTTCACGACGCGATAGGGCAGCTCCAGGGCCTGCACCAGCTCTTCGGCGTTCCTGATCAACTGTTCGTGCCAGCGTACCGACTCTTCATGATCGGCTTCGCAGATCACATACTGCTCGATCTTGTTGAACTGGTGGACCCGGAAGACGCCCCGTGCATCCTTGCCGTAGGTGCCCGCTTCTTTGCGGAAGCAGGGGCAGAAACCGACGAATTTCATAGGCAGGTCTTCATAGCGGAAAGTTTCGTCTTTGAACATGCCGGTGATCGAAACTTCAGCGGTGCCTACCAGGAAGGTATCTTCGTCCTCGATAGCATAGACCTGGTCGCGTCCTTTAGGAAATTGCCCGCTGCCGATAAAGCAGAATTCGCGCGCCGTGGCCGGTACGATCAAGGGCGTGAAGCCTTTACGGGCGATCCGGTCCATAGCAAAATTCATTAGTGCCAGCTCCAGGCGTGCAGCGTCACCTTTGAGGGCATAGCTTCGTGCGCCGGCGATCTTGACGGCTCGCTCGATGTCCACCACGTTCAGTTTCTGCATCAGGGCGTAATGGTCGAGCGGCTCGAAGTCGAACGTGGGTTGCCCGCCCCAGTACCTGATGGGTACGTTGTCGTTTTCGTCGTTGCCAATGGGAGCGCTGGGATCAGGGATGTTAGGCACGAGGTAGAGCAGTTCCTGGCGTACTTCCTCTAATTCGTGCAGCCTTGGTTCCAGGGCCTTGATCTGCTCGGCGAGCAGCTTTCCCTCGGCGATGAGCGCATCACGCTGTACCTTATCGTTGGCTACCTCCCGGATACGTTTCGAGATCCTGTTCTGCTCGGCGCGAGCGTCTTCTACCTGGCGCTGGAGCTCGAGCACGCGTTGATCAACTTCCAACAGGTAGTCGATGTCAACCGGGTTGTTTTTAACCCGGGCCGCTTCTTTTACGATGTCTGGATGGTTGCGAATGAAAGCGAGATCTAGCATGGTTGTATTTGCTCCTTACTTTATATAGATGAACAATAAAAAAGCGCCATCGTCCATTGCGAAGGACGACGACGCGCTGTGCGTGTGAGCCGTGGTGCCACCTTGATTCTTTCAATCCCCAGGGAATAGAAACTCACTGTGCCTGCTAACGGTGGCGACCGGTGGCGCTTGTCGCGCTGGCTCGCGGGTGGATTTCGCTTCTACTGGCTGCTGCGTCGCACTGGCCCGCAGCTCTCTGGTGCCCGGTAAAAGGTACTTGTCCCGTTCATTGCCTGTATATTTGTTGTACTCAGCATACCAGTAGTTTTGTGATCTGTCAATATCACAACTGCCACACTTGTGCGTTGCTAAACTCTACTTCGGTAGGTGTGCTGTAGTCAAGGGCAACCACACCGATTTGACCGGAACTCAAAGTGCTATCTTTTATGCTTGTGATGAACTGCCGGTTTATAAACAGGTAGAGCGTGTTTTTATTGGCGATAACGGCTACCTGGTTGGATTGGCCTGCACCGGTAGCGATGGTTAAACTCAGGCCATTGTTGAGCGTGGTGGCCTGAGTTGTGCCGCCATAGAGATCAAGAGCGTACGATCCATCGGCTCCAATGCGGAAAAGATAATACTGGTTTTTTGAACTATCGGCTCGGAAGATAATACCACCCTGGCTCCCTTTATCAATGCGCATTTGCAACTGGTAGACGATATTGCTGAAGCTCGTGTTTTCTGCGATGCAAGGTTGAAGATAGCCCAATTGGGCTTCGCTGGCATGGTAGTCACCTCCTGTAAATACACAGCCCGTATTACCCAGGCTATTCGTGCCCTGGTCCCAACCACCTTTGCCAGTCTTGTCACTGAGGGGATCATTAAGCGCCGGGATTCCAGTTGTATCCTGAGTGAACATGTTTTGCAGCGCAGTAACGGTGGCCGTTGCCTGGCTTGCTTCCGTGGAGGCTGTGGTTGTGGCTGCGCCCACGGCGGTGGCGGTGGCAAAGATGTTTGCCTGTGCGGTCCCCAGGGTATCAGCGGTTGCCTGAGAGACTTGCTGTGTCTTTTCCAGGCTGGTCCTTGTTAAAAGGGCCTCTGCAGTAGCCTGTGTATGCAGTGTTGTTTTGTATTGCACTGTTGCGGAGTAGATGATGAAGCCAAGGCCACCCATAATGAGTATGAAAATCAGTATAATGAATAAGATACTCAGATTCGTCGGAAATGTCCGTCGCCGAACGTTCCGGGGTGGCGGAGGCCATGAGGCACCAGCCTGGTTGAGTGAGGTGTCTTTTAAGGTAGCCTGCTCGTTTCGGGGTAGTTGATCCTCGCCTGGCATCATATGCTACACTCGCTCTTCTTAAACGGTCGCCATTTCCTTGTTTTATTATAGAACCCAGATCAGTATAACCGCAAAAAGTAATGGCCTGTTAGGCCCGCCGACGGAATTTACAAGCGCTTTGATTATGTGTCCATGATCCCCTCGCGCCAGGCATAGATGGCAGCCTGGGTGCGATCCACGATATGCAGTTTGCTCAGGATATTGTTGACATGGCTCTTCACGGTGCGCTCGCTGATCACGAGTTGCGCGGCAATCTGAGCATTGGAGAGACCATTCGCAATCAGGTGCAGCACCTCGCGCTCGCGCTCACTCAAGGTCGCGTATAGCTGGGCCCGTTCCCTGGAAGCTCCGTGCAGCTCTTGCACCAGGCGCGCGGCCACGTGCGGGTGCAAAACGGCCTCACCCCGGGCCGCTTTGCGCACGGCATCCGCCAGCTCTTCCAATCCCACTCCTTTCAGGAGATAGGAAAGGGCTCCGGCACGGATCGCCGGGAAAATATGTTCGTCCTCGTGGTACGAGGTCAGGACGATCACCTGCGAACAGGGGCTGCGCTGCTTCAGCAGGCGTGTTGCCTCCACACCATCTAACCCCGGCATGACCAGATCCATCAAAACGACATCGGGGGCCAGGTCAGCGGCGAGCATCACGGCCTCGCCTCCTGAACCAACCTCGCCCACCACTGCAAAATCGCCCTCCGCTTCGAGCAAAGCCCGGATCCCGTGGCGCACCACTGCGTGATCGTCTACGATCAGAACCGTGATCGGCTCACCCATGATTTCCCTCCGCCTTGATGCTCGCATCAACCGGCACCAGTGGCACGTGTGCTTCCACCGTTGTTCCCTCCTCGGAACTGGCAATTGAAAGTCGGCCATGGAGCGCTTCAACCCGTTCGCGCATGCTCACGAGGCCAAGACCTTTTCTGACCGTACGCGCGGTGTCAAAACCCTGTCCATTGTCGCAAATGTTCAGACCGACCTCCTCTTCATTCCAGGTCAATTGTATCATCACCCCACTTGCCCTGCTATGGCGGGCCACGTTGGCAAGCCCCTCCTGAGCCACGCGAAAGAGGGCTTCTTCGATCTGAAGTGGAGTCGTGCGCTCTCCTTGCACGCGTACATCGACCACGATCCCCACGCGCTGTGACCAGTCGCGTGCATAGTCCTGCAGCACCATCGTCAGGCCAAGGTCTTCAAGGACGGCAGGGCGCAGCGCCTGGATTGCGGCGCTCAGTTCCTGTTGTACCTGTTCAGAAAGCTCTTCCGCCTGGATCAGGTGCTGTTGCGCGCCCTCGGGATCGCGGGGAAACAACTTGCGTGCGGCACGCACCAGAAGCGCGCTGGTAAACATCTGCTGCTTGACCGAGTCGTGCAGTTCGCGCGCCAGGCGATTGCGTTCCTCGACCACAGCCAGGGCCTGACGCGCAGAGAGCAGTGATTTGAGCTGCTCGGCCATACCGTTGAGATCGCCAGCCAGTTGACCCAATTCATCGCGTGAGCGATCCCGTACCACGACCTGGAATTCGCCGCGGCTCCAGGCAGAGGCGGCTCGCGCAATGCGGTTCAGACGACGAACCAGATTGCGTGAAATGAGTATCCCTGTCACGGTGCCAAGCAGTATGGCGAGCAGGAGAAAGTAGATACCTGCCGGCTGCCAGAAGTTCCAGAAGCTCGCCAGCAGAGCGCCTGGACCAGTCGTAGCTGGAGCGAGGGCCTGACCAGAGAAGACGGCGACCAGTTCCCCAATCACCTGCTTTGTCTGCCCTGGCACAGCAGCAACAATGAAGTTCTTGCCGTCAGAGGTTGTACCCGCCGCCTCTCCAGGAGAGGTCATGACGCGCTGCATAGTAGAACGAATCCGGGGTTGGGCCAGGTACGTGCTGGCCCTACTGGCTGCGGTCGTCGCGCAATCTTTCGACCCGGATGACAGCAGTTCTAACTGGTCACAGGACGCGGAGGCCATGACGCGCTGCTGATGATCCAGGACCACCACTAGCTGAGTTCGCTGGGCGTTCCTGCTAATCACCTCAAAAGTCAGCCAGTAGCGTAATGCCTCTGTGTCGGGAGTCGTCTGCTCCAGGTAAGGAGCCACCAGAGTGACATCCTGTTTCCCCAGTGCCGAAGCCTGAGAGGAAGCGCTGGACTGTTGCGTCTCGCGCACAAGCTGAACAAGCGTCAGCGTTATCTCAAGGGTCAGGGCGGCAACCAGCGTGACCAGGAGATAGGACACGGCCAATCGCCAGGAGAGCCCTCCGGGTCGCCAGCGTATGCTTTTCATCATCTCTCCCTCCAGGCTTCGGACAGTTCACTCAATTGCTCTGCGCCACCAGTATATCATTTCAACCTCGCTTACTCTTCCGAGGTCCTTCTCCCTTCTTTTTATTCAGCGTGGATTATTCGTAGCGCAGTAAATCGGCGATACGCAGGCGTGAGGCGCGCCGGGCTGGGACAACGCTTGCCAGTGTGACAATCAAGAGCAGAGCGGCCAGCATGACGAGAAAGGCCAGTGGGTCTACCACAAAATCGACCGGTATCACCAGGCGGCCGAAGAACTGTAGAAAGGCAGAGGCCAGGGGCAGCCCCAACAGCGCACCGAGACACCAGTCAGCGTACTCGCCAGACCCAGGATACCCGCCGCACCGGTGAGCAGCGCAACCGCGTAGAGCACTGCATACAAGATGTAAAATTCGCGTTGGTGCCGGAGGGCCTCATCCTGCACCAGGAACACCGGTCCGAGCCCGGCTCCTCTTGCCACCGAGCCGCTGAGAATGAGATTGGTGCCGAGAGCATCGATCTGGTCGGCAAGCTGGTTCACCCCGGCAGGCGTGCGGTCCCTCGCCTGGACCAGCAGCTTATCGGCGTAATCAACGACGAGAGATTCAGGTGTGCCCTCAAACTGGTAGAGCGTGGTGACCGGCACCACGGCGGTGCCAATCTGACCCAGACTATCAACCGCTTCTTTCAGCGTGCCGATGACGGTCCAGGTGAGAGACTTGTTGCCCCCAAGGCTCGTGACCACAAGTCTGCTGCCCGCATGCAATCCCGTCTGTGCGGCCACCGCATCGCTGAGCAGCACCACGTTGGTATCATCCTCCCGCAGCCAGCGCCCGCTGGTGAGCTGGTAATGGTAGATCTGTGTCTGCGGCTCGAAGCCCCAGAGGCCCAGTTTGCCCCAGGGCGTCTGCGCGCCGGCAATCCCAAAGCGCTCCATACGGCGCACATTCGGCAGCGTGCCCACCTGGGCGCGTGCCTGGCTGTAGGACTCATTCGCGTAGACCTCGACGTCGGCATGTATGTTCGTCCAGGCCGAGCCGATCGTCTCGTTGACTGAGCCTGCCGCCGTCTGCACGACCAGAAAGCTCGTCCCGGCCACCGTGAGCATCAGCAGGGTCAGCGCGGCGCTGGCGCGCTTGCGGAAGAGGCTCCGCAGCCCCAGCCAGGCCGTCTGCGAGATCCAGGTGAGATGCTGTCCGAGCCGAGCAAGCGAACCGTTGCCCTCGCCTTTGTTGATCCCGTAGGCAGCCAGGGCTGCGCGCACGGTGATGCGCGTTCCGTTCCAGAGCGGCCAGAGCGAGGCACACAGGGGCACGCCAAACCCAAGCGCCAGGCTGAGCGCGATGAGCCCTGGTGTCACCATCAGGGGGCCGAGCGCCAGCGGAATCGCCCGCGCAAGGATGGAGGCGAGCCCGGCGCCTCCAAGGATGCCCAGCACCAGCCCTGGGACCGTCGCCAGCAGGCTGTACAGGCCAACCGAGAGCAGATAGCCGCGCAGGATGGCGCGGCGTGTGCCACCGATGGCTTTCATGGCGCCAATGATGGCGGTCTGTTCCCCCATCAGCGTCGTTACCGTGTTCAGGAGCAGGATGCCGCTCATC
>Ga0209647_1002964_pt1 | contig 13455 bp, 15 predicted proteins | sample GraSoi_2013_60cm_FD_185827 | JGI IMG/M metagenome (GOLD analysis project Ga0209647, IMG submission 185827) | Grasslands soil microbial communities from the Angelo Coastal Reserve, California, USA - Sample 9_17_2013_60cm (SPAdes) (version 2) | ecosystem: Environmental > Terrestrial > Soil >... | reverse complement strand
CCGGCGTGCGGAACAGCCGCAGGTACAAAAGCCCCAGGTCGGGTTGCCGTGCACCAGTACGACCGTCCAGCCTTCGCACGGGGCGTTAACGCCGGTCGCGGCTGTCTGATCGGAGCCCACCAGCTTCTGGCCTTCAAAGCTCACGTTCACCTGAAGCGTCCTTCCCGCTAGCTGCATATGGATCAACGCTTGCAGCCTCGCCCGCGCCACACATCGTCAGATCTTGCAGTTCGTATGAGCGCTGCTGGCCCACGGGATCCTGTGTGCCCCGGCGGACGTTGACGGCTATCCCGGTTCCTGCGTCGAACAGCGGCTGTGCACGCTGCCGCCGGCCCCGTCAAGCTCGCTGACGCACGGAGCCGTTCGGTAACTGGCCTCAGGCCGGCCGTCTCAGACGCCGTAGCGCCCGGGCCGTCCGGCTAGCGCACCTAATGCCCAGAGCAGAGAAGATGAGGAGCACGCGAGAGGTCGCCGGCTCGAACGCATGAGCGGGGCGATGCAGCAGCAAAGTGCAGCAACCGCACCGGACGCAGCCGACCGCATTCCACGCGCACAAGGTCCGCTGACTTGCATCAACGACCTCTATCAACCGTCATGCACCTCGATGGTAAAGAGAAGGTCACCGCCCTGGCGGCGGCGGGACGTGTCCGCAGTACCCGCCGTGCCGTGGTGCCCTCGCTGGTGGAGACGACGGCGCAGTTGGCAGTGTGCACCAGGCCCAGCAGCGCGATCTGGGCTGGGAGGGGCCAGGCTTCGCTGCGGGTGATGAACTGCGGCAGGAGAGCCAGGAACAGCAGCAGGGCCTTCGGGTTCAGGCCGCTGACACCGGCGCCCTCCGGATCTCACCGGGGCGGACCGTGCAGTAACCGCCTGGCCACGGTGGCGGCCTGGCGGGACGCGCCGTACTTCACCGATGCGGAGCGCGCCGCGCTGGCCCTCACCGAGGCCGTCACCCGGCTGGCCGACCGGCCCGACCCGGTGCCGGACGAGATCTGGGACGAGGCGGCCCGGCACTACGACGAGGAAGGACTCGCAGCGCTGCTGCTGTCGATCGCCACAACCAACGTCTTCAACCGGCTCAACGTCCGCACCCGGCAGGTAGCAGGAGCCTGGAGCTGAATGCAGCGTGCGGCGGCGCGGGCGATCTCGGGGGTACGGCCGATCGTGGCTGGCGGCCGCTCAGGTGGCGCAGACGTTAACCATGCTGGCGCCCGCAGAAGCTGGCCCGCTAGGCGGGCGGCACCGGCAGACGGACCGTTTTGACAGAGGCCAGCCGGGGTATCTGGCGCGAGTAACCATAGCGAGGTCGGAGCCCGCGGCGAGGACCGGACTGGGGAGTCATGTCCTGTGTCACCGTCGGCACGGAGAACCGTCGGCATCGAGATCTACTACGAAGATCACGGCAGCGGCCAGCCTGTGGTGCTCATTCACGGCTACCCGCTAAACCGGCACTCCTGGGAATGCAGGAACGCGTCCTGCACCTGCCCAGGATGAACATGCCGACGGTCATGGTGCACGGCTCCGAGAACCGGATGCTGCCGTGCGAGACCACCGCGAAACGGCGGCCCGGCCTGATCAAACCTCAAGCTGGTCACCGTCGAGGGCGGGCCACGCAAACTCGGCTGAACCCACCCCGGCGAAGTCAACACTGCCCTGCTGGAATTCCTCGTCAGCTAACCCGGCGGATTCACACCGCATAACTCACAATGCCCGGCCGTAGGTCCATCGGCGGCAGAGCCGGGTAACCGGTGCAGGAGGTCACGATGGTTTTCGTCCGAGTACACCTGATGAAGGGACGCCTGAGCGCCGCTCAGAAGGATGAGCTGGGCGCGAAACTAGTCCAGGAAGTTGCCGACGCCGAAGGCCTGGTCAACAACGAGAAGAACAAGGAAGTCTCCTGGGTGCAGTTCTATGAGTTCGAACCCGGGAACTGGTATGCCCCAGCCACTCTCGCCGGCGCCAACCCCGACTCCCGGATCCAGCTCGACCTCGTCGTCCCGCAGAAACTCGTCAGCGCCCCCGAAGAAGCCCGCGCGTTGGTGGGCAAAGCCACCGAGGCCGTGCGATCGGTACTTGGCCCCGGCGTGCTGCCAGCGCACGGGCCGTGGGTGCACCTCTACATCCTCCCGTTCGACCAGTTTGCGCTGGACGGCCGCATACCCGACTGGGAAGGCTTCCGCGCCCACATGAACGCCAGCACTCCGGAAAAGGCCGACGAGGTACTGGCCATTGCCTACGGAGCCGGCCGACACACCAGTACATACCTGCAGGAATGAATTCCTGCAGGGAAACCCTCCCCAGCAAAGGCCTCGGCTGACACGCGTCCATAGTCGGCATCGTTATGCGCTGAGTGTCTGGCCGCTCACTCGTCGGGTGTTCACCCTCTGTAATGGCCACTGTCTGGGCTGAAGGCTGTCACCAGGTGTCCCGACGGGCGGCATGTTCACGAAGCTGTCGTCACCGGGACGTAGCGAAGACTGGCTCAGTCCCGGGCCAGCTGGGGGATTACTTCTGCGGCGAGGCGCTCAGCGTGCTCGGCCTGGTCGAACAACGGCGTGAACAGGATCAGTTCCGCGCCCGCAGCGGCAACCTCGCGCAGCTGCCGGAGGCAGCCGGCGGGCGGGCCGGCGACTGCGGCCGCCTCGATGCTCTCCACGCGTTGCCCGTAAAGCCGCTCCAGCGCCTCGTTCGTCCGGCTGCGGGCGCGCGCCGCGTTCTCGTCGATCGCCACGTAGACGCGTTTGGCAATCGGGAAGTCCGCCACAGAACGGCCAGACTCCGCCACAGCGCGGCGCACCGCCTGGACCTGTTCGGCGAACTTCACCGTGGGAGACGAGCCCGCACCGAAGAAACCGTCGCTCTCCCGCACGGCACGCCGCAGCGCGGCCGGCCCGGATCCCCCGAACCACAGCGGCGGATACGGCTTCTGGAACGGCTTGGGCTCCATGCTCGCGTCTTCAAGCTGCCAGAACTCCCCCGGGAACCTCACCCGCTCCCGGGTCCACAGCGCCTTCATCAGCGCGACGCCCTCGGTGAACCGCGCCACGTACCGGCCCGGCTCGAGGCCGAACGCGGCGAACGGCCGCATCGGGCCGCCGCTGCCAACCCCCACCTCGATCCGGCCGCGGCTGAGCTGGTCCAGCGATGCAATGGCCTTCGCGAGGTGCACCGGGTTGTGCAGCGTGGACACGAACACCACGCAGCCGAGCCGCAGGCGATCAGTGCACGCCGCGGCGAAGGTCATCGCCTCGAGCGGGCTGAGCTGCGGCCACGAACCCAGCGTCTGCTCCTGCGCCCAGGCGCTGTGGAAACCGAGCTCCTCGGCGCGGGCAAGATAGGCACCGAAAGCCTCCGGATCGAACTCGCCGTCCGCGTAGAACTGCGGGATAGCGATCGCGAACCTCATGGCCCGATCGTATCGGCCGATCTGAACGCTCTGCCACGACCGAACACCGAGCCGGACGCCCGCGCAAAATCGGCGATCCGGCGTTGGCCGCATGCCAGGGAGCCCACGCCTCTACGTCACGCTCTGTGCTCAAGCCTGCTCACCATATCGGTGTGGACGCCGTATGGCTGATGCGGTCCAGCTGATGGGCAGCCGCTTGACGCCGCGCTGGAAGTTCGATCGCAGGTAAGACGGCTGGCCCGCGCATCTGAGCGAGGACGTGCGGGCCAGGACCTCATCGAATAGCGCGCGCATCTGGGTGCGGGCGAAGTGGGCGCCCAGGCAGAAGTGCGGGCCGTGCCCGAACACCAGATGCGGGTTGGGGTGGCGGCGGATGTCAAAGCGGTCGGGGCCGGTGAAGACAGCTTCGTCGCGGTTGGCCGAGGTGAATGAGACGACTACCTTGTCTCCTTCGCCGATGCGCTGCCCGCTGAGTTCGCAGTCGGCGGACGCGGTCCGGCGGAAGGTCATGACCGGCGTCCACCAGCGCAGCATCTCCTCGACCGCGGCGGGCATCAACGCCGGATCGGCGCGCAGGTCATCCTGTGCGCCCGGGTGCTCGAGCAACGCGATGGACGCGCCCGGCAGGCCGTTACGCAGCGTTTCGTTCCCGGCCACCGCGAACAGCCAGAACAGGTTCTCGAACTCAGCCACCGACACCTGGCCGCCGTCGTCGTCCACCTGTGCCAGCAGGATCGACATCACGTCATCCCCAGGGTGGCGCCGCTTGTCGTCAGCCAGCAGGTGGGCGTAGGCGTAGAGGTCCGGCATTCCCTCGCGGGTCCGCGGATCGGGCATCCGGCCGTCACTGCCGGGCACCGGCCGCAGCGCCAGCGCCTGCCTGGCCATGGGCGTGCCTGCGGCCGGGTCGAACTCGGCCGAGGAGGCATAGTCGGGGTCCTGGTAGCCGATCACCCGGTTGGACCAGTCGAAGAGCAGCCAGCGGTCCTGCTGCGGCACGCCCAGCACGTCGGCCAGCGTGAGCAGCGGCAGATCCGCGGCCACGTCCTTGGCGAAGTCGCATTCACCGCGCGGGCCGGTGAACACCCGGTCGCAGATGGCCCGCGCATGACCGCGGATACGGTCCTCAAGCTGAGAGACCGCCTGCCGCGTGAATGACCGGCTCAGCAGCCGGCGCAGCCGGGAGTGATCTGGCGGGTCCATGTTGAGCATCATCTGCCGGACGTTGCCGAGCGCCTGCGGCGTCGCCGGGTCACGGATCTGCGTGGCTCCCAGCGAGGAAGAGAACAGCTGCGGCCTGGCCAGCACCGATTCGACGTCCGCGTGCCGCAGCACCAGCCAGAACCCTGGGCCTGCCGGCCAGCCCAGGACGGGAATCTCAGCCACCCAGACGACGGGGGTCTCTGTTCGCAGCCGGGCCAGGGCCTCGAACGGCACGCCTTCGACGTAGGTAGCAGGATCGAATACGATCTCAGTTTCAGGCCGGGCAGACCGGGCCAGTGTCATTGCCGCCCCAGGAACCCCTCGACAAACGTCGCGAGCGCCACGCCGCTGCGTGCCACCGTTGCTGCTGTTGCCGACTCTAGCCAGCCGATGCGGCTGCGCAAGCAGGCGATGCCGGGTGCCCGCGTGGGCGGCCTCGGGCCGTGCGCGGTGGCAGACTGCGGCTATGGAGGCTGGTTTGCGGGTTCACGAGGGCGGCAGCGGGGAGCCGCATTTGGTGTTGTTGCACGGCCTTGGCGCGACTGGCGACGTCTGGGATGGGTGGTGGCCGTTGCTCGCCCGGCGGTGGCCGGGGCGCTGGTTAGCGCCGGACCTGCCCGGTCATGGCGGTTCGCCGCCGTTGGCCGCGTATACCTTCGACGGCTTCGCTGCCGCGGTCGCCGGTATCGTCCCGCCCGGTGCCCGCATCGTCGTGCTGGGACATTCGCTGGGCGGCGTCGTCGGTCTGGCCCTGGCCAGCGGCAGGTTCCCCGTGCCGGTGCAGGCGGTCATCGGCCTGGGGATCAAAGTTGTGTGGACCGATGAGGATCTGGACCGGGCTCAGGCCGCGGCCCGCCGGCCGCCGGCCTGGTACGCCTCGCGTGACGAGGCTGCCGCCCGCTACCTGCGGGTATCCGGTCTGACCGGCCTGCTGCCCGCCGATGATCCAGCTGTGGACGCCGGGCTGCGCGAGCAGGACGGGCGATGGGGGGTGGCCATGGACCCGGGTGCCCTCGCGGTCGGGGCGCCCGATATGGCGCAACTGCTGGCACGGTCGCAGGCCCCGGTGACCCTGGCTCGCGGCGAGCACGACCCGATGAATACAGACGGGCACCTAGCCCGGCTTGGTGCCCCAACGGTTACGCTCCCCGGCCTCGGTCACAACGCCCACGTCGAGAGCCCGGAACTGTCGATAACCCTCCTCGACGCACATCGATGATCCGGCAGCCACTGCCAGCGACCGCCGCCCATGACCGTCCGGGAGCCGCCCTGCCGCTGAAGATCCCGAGCAGCCGGCGTGATCAGCCGTGGTTGGTGTAGATGGGCGTGGACGTCGATCCCTGGTCGGAGACGCCGATCGCGATGCACGCGTCCGGCTGTGGGCACTGGATCTGGCCGATGTCCATGAACGAGTCGCCCTGCATCCCGCAAGGCACCTTCGCGGGGACGGCGAAGGTGACCCGCTGCCAGGTACGGCCGGCGTCGTGGGTGATGGCGACGACCGGGGATGACCCGTTGTATGTATTGCCGATCCGCTGGGCGATGTTATCGCTTCCGGCTCCGTAGCAGGTCCGCGTGGTCGGGCAGGTCAGGGCGTCGATCATCGGGTAGGGGATCGTGTGCGGGAGCGTGCTGGCCGTCCAGGTCGCTCCGCCGTCGGAGGAGAACGCGATCACGGTGTACTGGACGGCGTCTTTCTCCGACGTGTAGCCGTACTGTTCGCCTTCTGTGCCGTTGCGCTCAACGAAGCCGATCATCGCGCAGTGGCTGGCGTCCGCGCAGGTGACGTCGGGGAGCGGGCCGGGGCCGTAGCCTTTGGGCCAGGCCCGCTGCTGCGCCCTGCGCGATGCCGAGCGCGGCGGCGATCTCCTCGTGGCTGAGATCGGCCCACGCGTGCAGCAGCAGCACCTCGCGCTGCTCGCGGTTCAGCGCCGCGAGCGCCCCCGCGATCCGCGGCGCCAAAGTCGCGGCGATCACCCGCTCGTCGGCCGCGTCGGCGAACTGGGCCCCGGGCAGCGACCCGGGCCAGTCATGCGCTACTCGCGCGTCGAGCTCAAGTAGCTGCTGCTCGTCCCGCCAGTGCCCGCGCACTACGTTGGTGGCGATCCCGTACAGCCAGGACCGCAGTGACCCGCGCTCGGGCTGGTACGCGGCCCGCCGCCGGTACGCTGTCCGCGAACACCTCGGCCGCCAGGTCCTCGGCCAGGGCCTTGCCCACGCGCCGCGCGATGAACCGGTGCACCGGGGCGAAGTGCTCCCGGAACACGGCCTCGAAGTCCTCCCGTGCCGCGATGGCCCCGGTCGCCTGCTTCCCGCCCACGAGTAAGTATTGACGCGACGGCCAGATCCGTTCCGTCAAGGTCAGCGAGCTGGCGAGGCGCGGAATGATGACCGGCGGCCTAGCCCAGGCCTAGCCCCAAGGCCACGTAGTTAGTTAAGGTCCGGGTTGGACGGCGTCAACGGCGTGTCGATCCTGCGTATGGCAACGCGCGGTGCCCCGCTCGCCCGGTGGGTCAAGACCGTCGCCGCCATCACCGTCGAGGTTGCCCGGCGCACCAGCGCGCACAGCTTCCAGATCGTCCGCCGCGGATGGGTCGTCGAGCGGACCTTCGGCTGGCTGATGAGATGGCGGAGGCTCGTGCGTGACCACGAGCGCTGCACCGAGAACCACGAGGCCGTGGTCTACTGGGCCACCGTCTTCATCATGACCAGGAGGCTCGCCCGCTACGAAGCCGGCCGGTCACCGATCCAGCGCTGGGGCGGCGATCGCAAACCGTCGGACCCGGCCGCCCGGCAAGCGGCATGAAGTTCTTTATCAAGCGGGCTCTTGCCCGCTCGGCGGGCGCCCAGGGACTAGCGGCTCAGCTGGTCTTCCGGCGGCGGTAGGCGGCGGCCGCGGCGCGGTCGTTGCACTGGTCGCAGCAGTAGCGGCGGGTCCGGGCGCGGCTGTGGTCGACATAGACGCAGTTGCATGGGGCGGCCTGGCAGGCGCCCAGGCGTGTGGTGCCGTGGCGGACGAGGTGGGCGGCCAGGGCGGCGAGCAGCCGGGTGCGCAAGGTAGTCATGCCCTGCTGCCCCGCGGCAGGGTCCCATCGGGCCGTGCCGTGACCGGGCGCGAGCCAGGCCGTGACCGCGGCGTCGCGAAGCATGGGGTTCAGGGCGGCCACCGCCGCTTCGACGCTGCCGGCGGTGAAGACCGGCTCGAGCTGGGTGCGCAGCGCGCGCAGTTCGGCCAGATCGTCCGGGCGCAGCTGGCTGGCGAGGGTGTCTTCGCCCGCGTCGGCCAGGATGCGCTGGTAGACGCTGATGTCGGTGAGCCGGTCGGGGGGGCTGGCCAGCACCCAGTAGGTGTTGATCAGTTCAACGGCGAGGTCCAGGTCACGGTCTGTGTCGTCCATCCCCGCCTCCGCGTCAGTCACGTTCCCTGGGATGCTACTAGCGCTCTGGCCCGCGGCGGTCACCGCTGGCCTGTGCGCCCTCGTCGCGGGCAAGCCCGGCGCGGCGGGCGCGGTGGAGGGCTACCGCCACGCCGCCGGCGACCGCGAGGGCGGCGGAGAGGGCGAGCAGCACCACCGGCATTGGCCGGAGCCCCGTGGCCTGCCCGGCGGACAGGTAAAGGGTCCCGGCGACGGCCATCCCGGTGACGGTGGCGAGCTGGTTGATGTTGGCCAGGACGCCGCTGAAGGACGCGGCATGGTCGACGGGGACACCGGCTGCGGTGCGGTGCACGAGCGCGTCGAACCCGCTGCCGTGCGCCGCCCCAGCGACGACGAGCACCGCGGTGGCCTGCCAGGGCCATGCCGCGGCGCTGGTCAGCCACGCGAGCAGGCCGCAGGCGGCGGCGAAGATCTCGAAGGCTGCTTGCGGGAGCCGCGACTGCCAGGGAAGCCGGGTCCAGGTGATCGACGCGGTCGCGAACCCGGCCGCGTATCCGGCGAATGTGAGCCCGGACCGCAGCGGGCTCTCGGCCAGGGCATGCTAGAGGCAGACAGCCATGGTGAACAGCAGCCCGCCGTAGCTGGCGTGCAGGGTGAAGATCCCCGCCAGGCCGCTGCGGACGCCGGTCCGGGCCAGCAGGGCTGGGTCGATCAGCGGCTCGCGCCCGTTGCCGGCCAGCCGGGCCTCGTGCCAGGCGAAGACCGCCAGGGCAACCACGCCGGCCGCCAGCGTCAGCCACGACCATGCGGGCCATCCGGCGTCGGCGCCGAACGTCAGCGGGATGATCAGCGCGAGGACCCCGGTGGCCAGCCATCCCGCGCCGGCCGCGTCGAGGCGCGCACCTGCCGCCTGCCGCCCGCGGGGCAGGCGCCGGGACGCGAAGGCGAGCACGGCCAGCCCGGGCGGGAGGTTGACCAGGAAGATCGGCCGCCATCCGGTACCGAGCAGGTCCGCGGTGACCAGGATACCCCCGGAGCACCTGGCCCGCCGCGACGCCGGCGGCTAGCACCAGCCCGTAGGCAGACATCGCCCGCCGACGGCGCTCGCCCTGGAAGGTAACCTGCAGCAGCGCCAGGTGCTTGCCGAGCGGATGCGGCGGCTGTCCCTCCCGCGGGAGACCGGCGACTCCAGTACCGGACGATCCGCCACGGCGGTCATTGACGCATCGACCGGGGTGTCGGCTCTGCCGCATGGCAGGGCGCGGTTTTCGTGGCAGACCTCATCGTCATCACCAGCCCGAGCCGTGTCCGCCTCGTCGTCGCCGCCCCTCGTGCCGTCGCGACCTGGAACATCGTGCCCCTCACCGGTCCTGATCTGCTGCGCCAGCTGCGATCGCCCCTGATGACCCGGCCCGACGTGGCGTGAACGACCCCGGCGGGGTTGCCGAGCCGCAGTATGGGCGGCCGTGCGGTTGAGCTCGGGCCCATTAGCGCTGTGCAGATGCAGAGGACCTGCGCGTGCCGACCGCGCCCGGATCCTGGTCTCGCAATTCGGCCGCGCGCCGAGAAGCCTCTCACACACGTGTGTGCGGTAGCCGCGTCGCGGAAATCGGAGATAACGCCATAGGATGGCGGAGCTGCAAAGGCAGCAGCTCGGTGGACATGTGCAAGGCGTGCGCTTGGTGGCTCTGGATCATCGTCTCCGCCCGCTCGACGGTATCCGCGCGCTTGCCGTCCTGGCGGTGCTCGCCACTCACGCCGGTATCCCGTTCCTGCCTGGCGGCTTCGTCGGCGTCGATGTCTTCTTCGTCCTCAGTGGCTTCCTGATCACGTCCCTGCTGTACGACGAGCTGATGGTCACCGGACGGATCGACCTCGGCGGGTTCTGGACACGCCGTGCGCGGCGGCTGCTGCCAGCGGCGCTAGTCATGATCGTCGCGGTGCTGGCGGCGCGCCCGCTGTTCGTTCCGGATTCGGTCGCTGCGTTGCGCGGGGACGCGATCGCGGCGGCGCTCTGGTCTGGCAACTGGCGCTGGGCGCTGGCGGGCACGGATTACTTCGCGCAGGGCGGGACACCGTCGCCGCTGCAGCACACCTGGTCGCTCGCGGTCGAGGAGCAGTTTTACGTCGTCTGGCCGCTGCTCCTGCTCGCGTGCCGCGCGGTGAAGCGGCGGCGCCTACTGGCGCTTTCTCTCGCGGGAGTAGCCGCGTCCGCGCTTGCCACGTATGTCCTGACCCGCGTGGCCAGCCCGGGGCGGGTCTATTTCGGCACCGACACGCGCGCCCAGGAACTGCTCGTCGGTGCGGCCCTGGCCGCGCTGCTGGCACCAACCTGGCGATGGCGCAGCGCCACCCCGCTCGGCCGCCAGTCGCCGCAGCGCGCGGCACGCCGACCGCTGCCGTTACTGCTGTCGGTCTGCGGCCTCGCGGCGCTGACCGGTGTCGCGACGACGGCCGATGGCGCTCCCAGCGAGTTCCGGCACGGCCTGCTGCTGCTCACGGCCCTGGCCGCCGCGGCGCTGGTGGCCGGCGTCGTCCTCGATTCCGGGCAGGCGGTGGCGCGGCTACTTTCGACCCGCCTCCTGGTCGGCATCGGCCGCATCTCCTACGGCCTGTATCTCTGGCACTGGCCGGTCTACCTCGCCCTCGACGGCGAACGCAGCGGCCTGCACGGCTACTCCCTCGCCGCGCTGCGCGTCGCGGTCACCGGCGTGCTCGCCGGTGCCTCGATGGTGCTGATCGAACGTCCCGCGCAGCGCGTCCGGGTGCGCCCGCGGCGGGTGCTCCCGGCCGCCGCCGCGGGCGTCGCCGCCGTACTCGTCGTCGCGGCCGCCACCGCTCCCGCCCAGGCGCCGCAGGCCCAGGTACCGCAGGTCGCAGTGGCACCGCCGCCCGCGGGCGCACTCACCGCTCCCCTTTCCCTGCGGGCTAGGCCGACCCCACGATTGCCCGCAGCCGCGCCGCGGGCAGCCGCCCGGCATGGCCCGCTCACGGTCACCGTATTCGGTGACTCCGTTTCGCTGACGCTGATGCTCTACATGCCGCCGGCACCGGGCATCCGGTTCACCGACCACTCCGTGCTGGGCTGCGGCATCGTGACCGGCGGCCCCTATCGCTTCTCCGGAAAGCAGTATCCGGACAACCCCATCTGCGACGCGTGGCCGCAGCGCTGGCTGCGGCAGCTGCGCTCCGACCGCCCCGATGAGGTGCTGCTGTTCGTCGGCCGCTGGGAGACGATGGACCGCTACTACCAGGGCCGGTGGCTGCATCTCGGCGACCTTGCCTACGACAGTTACCTGGCCGCTCTGCTCGGTAAAGCGATTACCCTGCTGGGTTCGACCGGCGCGCGCGTCGTCGTGGCCACCGAGCCGTACAACCGAGGCGGTGAGCAGCCGGACGGCAGCCTCTATCCGGAGGACGATCCAATCCGGGTGACCTACTGGAACTGGCTGGTGCGCGCGGTCGTCGCCGCGCATCCCGGCACCCGGGTGCTGGACCTCAACCGCGAGCTCTGCCCCAACGGCACCTTCACCTGGAATGTGAACGGCGTGCAGGTACGCAGCGACGGCGTCCACCTGACCCCGCAGGGGGTGCAGTGGCTGGCGCCCTGGCTGACGCGCGAGCTTTACCAAGCCGCGCGCTGATAGGCCGTTGAGGGACGAGGCCGAGAAGCGGAACATCGTCGCGCCATAACTTGCCATTCACGCGGGCGCCGTCGCGCCACCCGGAGCCGCGCATCACGCCCTTTCGAGTCGGTGCACCGTAGGGTGCCCGAACAGGAAGCGGGCGAGCAGTCGGCGCGCCTGGGTACGGGCCGTACCTGGTGTCGGACTGGGGCGCCGTGCACCGCGGCCACCCCCCGATTCAGCGGGTGCCCGGCGCGATTGGGGAGCGCGTACTTCGATGTGAGCGTTCAGGGCGTGCCTGGGTCATTTGCCCATTCGTCGAGTCCTAGCAGGCGCCGGCCCAGCGGGCCGAGCGACGCCGGTTCACCCCGCTGCTCCTCGATGCGGCGGGGGTCACCGGGAAAGGCATCGCCGTCTGGGGGCGCGCAGGCGGACCATGAGATAATGCGGTTTCGCCGCACCGTCTCGCGCTGCTCTCCGGCCGGGGGCAGCGGGTTCATGGCGAGGTATTGGGCCAGCCGGGGGCGCTGCGCGTTGTTTCTGCCGTTTCCGTGCAAAAGCGTCGTCTTCCAGATAGCCAGGTCGCCAGCGGCCAGGGGAACCTTGACGATCGGATGGTCGGCGATGTCGGGGGCACGGGGGATCGGACCAGCCTGGGACCGTTCGTCGAGGAAGCGCTGCTGGTCGCGGTAGACGGAGGGGACGCACTGGAAGCCGCCCATATCGGCGGACGTATCCTCAAGAGCAAGAACCCCTTGCAGCCAGAGTGGGATGTCCGGGTACATGTTGATGTCGGTGTCCCAGTGGATGAAGCCAGGCTGGTCGTAGTCGGGCTGGTCGGGCCGGACTGGTGGCTTGAACGCGACCCGGTCGATGGAGACCCACAATTCGTCTGTGCGGTGCAGGTCGCGGAAAATTCGGTAGACCGCCGGGTGCTGCCGGACGTCCCACATCGACTGGTAGTGATACATCTCGACCATTCCCGGCCGTGGCCGGATTATTGTCGGCTGGTACCACGTGGCGGGGTCGCGGGGTGTGGCGCCGGCATGGCGCCAGATGTCGTCCACGACGGCTTCGAGGATCGAGCGGGGCAGGCCGGTCGGCACGACGATGTACCCGTCCGTGTCCAGGGCGCTGCCACTAGGCTCCTGTACCGCTGGCACGGCTGCGCTTTCTTTCAACTACCTTCTCCCTTCTTTAGTGCGTGCTGCGGTTGAGCCGCCTTCCCAGCATGCCCCCGGACCAGCCCCGGATCCTCACCGCCCCGCTCGGCAACCAGCCACCCGCGCGCCAGTGCCCGTGCCGCCGCCAGCACATGGCCCCCTAACCCCTGCATGCACCGCTCCCGGCAAAACCCACGCCATCAGCAACTTCGGGGCAGCGCTACGGTCCCGCCGATCCATCCGGATCTGCCGAAAGTAGTGCGTTGCTCCCGAATGCTTATGCTCATCTGCACATACTCATGCAGATCTTCATGGCTAGCGCAGTCTCTGATTTCCTTCCTCGTATTTCTCGGCGCTCGCGCCGAACGATGCTGCCGATTATGCGTGGCGCGGCGGTCGGAGCTGATACCGCTCAGGCTGCTCACAGAACGTTCTTATCTGGCTCAGTTCCTCAGGAACGTGCCGCGCTCTCATCAAGGCGTGAGTGGGCGGTTCGTTTGTGTCCTATCAGCGAAGTTCGGCGATGTGGTCGTGACGAACCGCGGCAGGCGTTTAAAGATCTTTAATTCGTGATGTCCGCCGGCTGACGTGTGGAGTCTGCGGCGGTATGCAGGGTGCATGCGGTATGCGCAAGGTGGCGGGCTGACCGCCGAGGGCCGAAGACGGCGGGAGCTTGTCCG
>Ga0209647_1002963_pt1 | contig 13455 bp, 9 predicted proteins | sample GraSoi_2013_60cm_FD_185827 | JGI IMG/M metagenome (GOLD analysis project Ga0209647, IMG submission 185827) | Grasslands soil microbial communities from the Angelo Coastal Reserve, California, USA - Sample 9_17_2013_60cm (SPAdes) (version 2) | ecosystem: Environmental > Terrestrial > Soil >... | reverse complement strand
TTCTACGCTGGAGCATCTTCTCCGTACGCCCCCTCCCAGTGTAGCACCCCCGGATTGGGCCTATCCGACCAGGGACGAAGATCTTCTTTCGCGCATTCGCAATGCAGAGACGACGGCAGAAGACAGAACGTCAGCGAACGTCAACGAACGTCAACGAACGTCAGCGAACGTCAGCGAACGTCAGCGAACGTCAGTGAGGGCGTTGTCGTTCGTTGCCGTTCGTTGCCGTTCGTTGTTGTTCACTGTTGTTCACTGTAAAGAAGTGGGCGATTTCCTCCCATTCGACGGCGGTTTGCCGGCCGTGATTAAATTCCTGGACCATCCAGTCATAGGCTCGTTTGACCGGTGGATCGTCCTTGGCAAAATGGTCGTTCAAATGTTGCTGTGCCACAAAAATGAGCCCGGCCAGACCAGAATCCTTGGTCAGCGACACCTCCAGGGGCCTACCAATCAGCCGCGGTACATCAAACGGTGCGTACATCCACCAGAACTTATTGAGTCCGTCCACGTGAATTCCAGCTCGAGTCCGGTGCGCATCACGCCCATAAAGCGGAGCCTTTTCCGCAATGGGTTGACCTAGACTCGCATACATCTCGGCTAGCTCATTCAACACAGTAAAATCTGGCTGTTGCTCCGCAAAAAAACCCATACCGACCAAATGCATGAGCACCAACTCCAATGGTGCATTGCCGGTCCGCTCGCCTTTGCCCAAACAAGTTCCATTGATCACCCCGCATCCATTCCGTAGGGCGGCCAAGCAATTCGCAGTAATTAAGCCCGTATCATTGTGAGGATGAAACTCGAGATCATCCGATCCCAATCCCGTCTTGATCAGCTCGCGCAAGAGCCTTGGTATGCCTCGTGGAAGCGGAACGTCCTCATCGGGTAGACCTAGCCCAAGCGTATCGCAGATGCGAAACTTGGGTCGCACGGCTTCCGAAAAATCAGCGGATTTGTTCCGCACGGCATCGATAAAGTAGAGGATAAAATCAATCGAAGCCCGAGTGGCGTCCTCAAGGTGGAGCCGTGGACGTATTCCGTTATCTAACGCCATTTGTACTGCATCCAGGTAGAGTGCCGCCGCCTGTTTTCGCCCTCCCGGCGTAAATTTGTGAAAAACGTGATAATCGGAAATCGAAGCGAGAAGGCCGGATTCACGTACTCCTAGAGACTGGATCAGCTTTACATCTTTGGTCGAGGCGCGGATCCACGTCGTTGGCTCGATCGGATGACCGCTTTGGTAGCGCCGTTGCGCCTCCTGCAGCGCGTCCAGATCGGGACGGCGGTAGACGAAAAACTCCGCTTGTCGAATGGCGCCCGAATTCCGAGTGAACCGGCACAAAATTTCGTAGATCCGGATGCTCTGCTCCGTCGTGAGCGGTAATCCTCCTTGTTGCCCATCGCGGTGGGTAGTTTCCGTCGTCCATACCTGGGTCGGCAAACCTGGCGGCCGGGTCGGCCAGCCGTAGAGAGGAAACGTCGCCTTGGGAAACTGCCGTTCAAAATAGTCTGGTCCCTGCTCTACGGCCGGCACTGAGGGCGTCGCTTGCATGGAGCAGCGAAGTTCAGTCTGGCCTCTCCGTCAATGTTGATTCATAAATCAATCTATTTCCTGAATCGCGGAATGAAAATTCACTTAACTGCCACCGAGGCCGCCGATTTCCTCAACATCAGCAAAGCAACTCTTTACGCGTACGTCAGCCGGGGACTGGTCCGATCAGAGTATGGACTTAACCGGCGCGCACGCGTCTATCACCAGCTCGATCTCGAGCGACTGAAGCAACGCAAAAGGATCAGGCAGCAACCATCGGCAGAGATGTCAAGCGCCTTGCATTGGGGTAGTCCTCTTCTGGAATCCAGCCTCACCCTGATCACCGGCGGACAGGTCTTCTATCGCGGCAAAGAGGCAACTGCGTTAGCGTTATCCCAAACCTTCCTGGAGGTCGCAACGTGGTTCTGGACCGGCCATCGGGAAGTACCTGCGGGTAGTCATTCGCTGCCCGCACCGAAGGAACGCAGCCAAGAACCAATTCTTCTTTTCCACCAGGGACTACTACGAGCGGCGATGACCGAGCCGCTCGGATATGACTTTTCGCCCCCGAATCTGTCCGACAACGGAATCCGCATTCTCTCCCTCTTTCTCCAGATACTAACTCGGACGCTCAATCCCAAGGTAACGGAAACAGCTCGTGAGTTGCGCAACGCATGGTGTCCGCAAAAAACTGAGGCCGATCGAATAATTAATGCGGCGCTTATTCTCTGTATCGATCATGAACTGAACGTTTCATCGTTCACGGCTCGAGTTGTTTGTTCCGCCGGCACCAGCATCTACGAAGTCATCAGTGCGGCATTGTGTGCGTTGCGCGGCAGCCGTCACGGCGGCGGAATCGAACGGGCAACCAAGTTGTTGGTCGAGATGCAAGGGTTATTATCCGTTCGCGAATTCCTTCTCCAGCGCATCCGTGCCGGCATCGAGGTACCCGGATTTGGTCATCCGCTCTATCCGGACGGAGATCCGCGGGCGGCCAAGCTGCTTGACTTACTCAACAAATACTTCGCTGCCGACGCGCGATCCTGGCTGGGCACCGTTGGGAGTGCCGCCAAAGTATTGAAACGGAAGCCCAATATTGATCTGGCATTAGCTGTCTGCTCATTGAGCCTGCAGCTTCCGCCGCATGCGGCGTTTGCGCTATTTGCGCTCGGAAGAGTCGCCGGCTGGATTGCGCATGCCGCTGAACAAGCGCAAAGCGGAGAGCTCATTCGTCCGCGAGCACGTTACACCGGGTCACTGCCAACGAGCGACAGCGAACGGCAGTGAACAACAACGAACGTCAACGCCTTCGCTGATGTTCACTGACGTTCGCTGTTAAAAGATCCAAGGAATCAGGCGCTTAGTTCGGGCGGCGTATCGCCGGTAGTTGTCGCCGAAATTATTCATCAAGACTCTTTCCTCGACTGATATGCGGATCATATAGGCAGCCAGGCAACCGCCAACGATAACAATAAACCCTAGCCAGTTGAAGGTCAGACAGGCGACTCCCGTCATCGCGATCATCGCGCCTGAATAAGAGGGATGTCGCACAAGTCGATAGGGCCCATCCTGAACAACTCGGTGCTCCTTTTGGATGCCAACATCTACTGTAAACAGCTTTCCTAGATGCAGGATCGCCCACAATCTCAGAGCGAAACCCGCCAGGATGAGCAGGTCCGCCGCAATTACGATCGAGAGCTGCAATCGCCACCGCAGAAAGGAAAATATCGGGGCCCCGAGAAAGCCAAACAGACAGCTACCCAAGATAAGCATCCAGGCCCAGGAAAGTGTTCCCCGATCATGACTGGTTATCGCGGCGCCTCCGCGTCTGGCCGCGAGCAAATAAATTTCGAAAGCCAAATAACCGAAGGCCAAAATTAAGGTGATCGATGAGAATATAGTGCGCATTAGCTCGCGAGAAACGGGAGCGGCGACTGTCCCCATCGGCTCCCGGTATTGCCCGGCCTCAAGAGTTAACCAAAGTGATCGGCTTGACACCATCACAAATCAACGAACGTCAATGTGGGCGCTGGCATTCGCTCACGTTCGTTGTTGTTCACTGACGTTCATTGTTCGAGTATATTTCAGTTCTTGATGAATTCGACCGTTCCTCTCCAATCCGAAATTGAGCAGCGTGGACGCGAGATTTTTGCGCTCATCGACAAGTTCCAAGGCAATACTGCCGTTTTTCGCCGCACCGACTTTTACAGCCGATTGATGGAGTGGTCGATGAGAGACGAAGCATTTAAGACGCAGATGTTTCGATTCGTCGACGTACTTCCTACTCTTACTTCTTCAACCGATGTGGTTAAACACCTGGCAGAATATCTGAAGGATGCGAAGACATCGGTTTCGGGGCTTATCCGCGGAGCTCTTACTATTGGTCGCATCGCACCAGCCATTCCGGCAGCCGTGATTAAGAGCAATGTCACGGCAATGGCCAATATCTTCATCGCCGGCACGGATGGAAAATCCGCTTTCCCAAACCTCCACCAAATTTGGAAAGAGGGTGCGCGATTTACCGTAGATATCCTGGGCGAAGCGGTGGTCAGTGATCGGGAAGCAGACGAATATGCAGCCCGCTACCGCGGTCTTCTCGACTTTCTCGCGGACGCAACTCGACAATGGAAACCGAAAGAACCGCTCGCAACCACTGAACCTCCCTTGGTTAACGTGTCGGTGAAAATCTCTGCCCTCTGCGCACGCGTCCAAACGGCCGATCCGAGCCAAAGCATTGACACGATCCTCCGCCGCCTTCGGCCGATCGTGTCACGGGCACGCGAACTCGGCGCGTTCATTAATCTCGACATGGAACACTACGGTCTGAAGCAGTTGACCCTGGACCTGTTCAAACGACTCGAAGAAGAGTTTTCCGGATACTCTCAACTCGGGCTGGTGATTCAGGCATATCTCCGAGATTCTCACGCTGACGCGGAAGCGTTGCTTGAATGGAGCCGGACTACTGGGCACAACTTTACCGTGCGGCTGGTCAAGGGCGCTTATTGGGATTTTGAGAAGGTAATTGCCGCCCAGCGGACCTGGAAAGTACCGGTCTATCTGGCGAAACCGGAGACAGATGCCAACTATGAGAAGATCACTCGGCTGGTACTGGAAAATCACGAAACGGTTTATCCGGCTTTCGCCTCTCACAACGTCCGCAGCATTGCACACGCGATGGTTTATGCAGAGAAACTGGGTCTGCGAGCAGGCGACTACGAGTTTCAGGTGCTATACGGCATGGCTACACCGGTGCGTCGAGCTTTGGTGGAACTTGGACATCGAGTTCGCGAATACTGTCCGATCGGAGAACTTGTTCCTGGCATGGCTTATCTGGTGAGACGCCTTCTCGAGAACACTTCCAACGAAGGTTTTCTCCGGGCGAAGTTTAGCGCGAACACGTCAATAACCCGACTGCTCGAAGATCCGGCTGCGATCGCCGGCCAAGAAGCGCCGGAGCGTGGCGAACCGGTGTTCGCTCAACCGCACTTCACTAATGAACCGCCACTCGATTTTGCCCTCGAATCTGCACGGAGAGCAATGAGGGATGCCATCTCGAAAGTGCGTCAGCAGTTCGGTCGGCATTACCCGCTTTTGATTGCGGGAAATCCGGTGGAAACAGCCGGATCTCTCAATTCGGTAAACCCGGCGCAACCCGATCAATTGATCGGTACGGTCGCCGCCGGCGGCAAAGAAGACGCGGTTGCGGCGGTGCAGGCGGCCCAGAATGCGTTCCCACGGTGGAGCCGCCTCTCAGCAGAAGAGCGGGCTCGCTTTCTCGACCGGGTAGCAGACCGGCTGCAACAACGCCGAACCGAGCTGGCCGCTTGGCAGGTTTTCGAAGTCGGCAAAACCTGGATCGAAGCCGATGCCGATGTGATCGAAGCGATTGATTTTTGCCGTTTTTACGCCGAAGAAGCGCGTCGCCTGGGCCGAGGTCGATTGACTCAAGACGTCGCCGGCGAAGTGAGCCTGGAGAGTTACCTTCCCCGCGGCGTCAGCGCAATCATCGCCCCATGGAATTTCCCGCTGGCGATTCTCTGCGGGATGAGCGTGGCCGCACTCGTTACAGGAAATACCGTAGTGATAAAGCCCGCAGAACAGTCGTCCGTGATCGGCGCGCTATTCATGGAAGTTCTGCAGGAATCAGGTCTACCGGAGGGTGTTGCCAATCTATTGACTGGGACTGGAGAAGACGTGGGCTCTTATTTGGTCACGCATCCCGATGTTGGTCTGATCGCCTTCACCGGCTCACGAGAAGTGGGAACGACGATTTGGCAACTCGCTGGTGTCACCCATTCAGGCCAACGTAATTTGAAGAAGGTCGTTTGCGAGATGGGCGGAAAGAACGCCATGATTATCGATACCGACGCCGATCTCGATGAGGCGGTGCTTGGAATCATTCATTCCGCTTTTAGCTTCCAAGGACAAAAGTGTTCTGCACTCTCTCGTTTGATTCCGATCGGCAAAGTGAGCGAACGGCTCTTACCACGATTGGTCGAGGCGGCTGCCGCCTTGAAGATTGGCCTCCCGGAGGAACCAGGCACCGATATCGGCCCGGTGATTGACGAAGGTGCCAAACAGAAGATCGAGACCTATTTGGCGCTCGGGCGAAAAGAGCACCGCATCGCTTTCGAAGCAAAAGTTCCGGCCAACCTCGCAGGCTATTTTGTTCCGCCAACCATCTTTACTGATGTACCGATTGTCGCCCGGTTGGCGCGGGAAGAAATTTTTGGACCGGTGCTCGCTGTGACACCGGCACGCGATCTGGATCAAGCCCTAGAAATCGCAAATTCTACCGACTACGCGCTGACCGGTGGATTCTACTCTCGGAGTCCGCAAAATATCGAAACGGTTCGGCGCTCCTTTAATGTAGGCAACCTCTACATCAATCGGAGCATAACTGGCGCAACCGTTGGTCGACACCCTTTCGGTGGATTCTTGATGTCGGGCGGAGGTACGAAGGCGGGAGGACGTGACTACCTGCTCCAGTTTACCGTCCCACGTGTGGTCACCGAAAACACCTTGCGGCGCGGTTTCGCACCGGAGACCGAGGTGGCGGCCCGGACCGAAATTACCAATGAGCTGACAGTTGGCCGTTAACGGTCAGCCGTTGTCGGACAGGTCGCCGCTACCGGTGTTGGGCGGGTGTTACCGGCGTTACCGGGCGTTCCGTGCGCTGTCAGCGCAACTCCTTGGCTTCTTCGTTGGGGAACTGAAATCGCCAGAACAACTGAGCGGCCAACGCTATCTTTGCGATAACAAACCCACACGCCAGGAAAAACAGAAGCTTCGGATTCAGTTCCGAAGTTCCAGCCAGATTGGCTTGAACTGCCGCGTAAATGAATACGCCATCGGCGACGAACTTGACTGCGCCCAGCAGGTATATCCTCGAAGCGATCAAGTCCAATGTCCGGTCTCGCCGGATCGGAGACATCCAGTAGTCACGATTGGGGATCTGCACAATTTTGTCCGGCTGCCGCTTCACCAGTCGAATCGATATCAGTGCAGCGATAGCGATCAGAACCGGAATAGCTCCGCAAATCACAACGAAGATCCACTTCGGTCCTTCCCCATCGAGGGGGAGCCAAGAAGGAAAATGAGCTTGCACGCGTTCGGGCAGCTGGTTATACGCCCAGAATAGCTCGACCAAGCAGGCTACGAGCGTCAGGAGAAAGAGCGTCGCCGTCAAACGAGTCGCTGGCCAGCGCAGCTTTGGACTTTCATTCTGTACGAGAGTGTTTAGCACGATGAAAAGACACGAGCCCCGAAAGCCTTCGGGCTAGCGTTGTGCCCGTCGCTGCTTGCTCCCAAGTGCGTTCCGTACAAGCAGCAGCTCGCTAACGTTTTCTGGGGTAAAAAGGCCAATCAGACGCCCGGTATTATCCACCACCGGAAGCGCCGGCGCGCCGGTCTGTTGGACGAGCGCCAGGGCCCGCTCAAAATTGGTATTGGGTAAAATGGTTGGTAATCCGGTAGTCATCACATCGGTTACCAGTGTCTCTGGACCGGAACGGCGCAAAGCGAGTATCAGATTATTCTTGGTTAACAATCCTGCGAACCCGCCATTATCGTCGAGAACTGCAAACTCGTGCTGCGACGTGCCAAGCAACATGTCGATTGCCTCATTCAGCGTCGCCCCGTGATCCAGGGCGTCAAAACGAGTGACCATCGCGCTAGAAACCGGCAAACCCGCTGTCATATTCCGCATCTGCACCAGGGCCGACTCATTTTCGGCGCCCATGTAGATGAATATAGCGATCAGAATCAAGGGTATATTTCCCTTGAAAATGGCGAAAGCAGAAACACCCATGGCCAAAGCCAGACCTTGACCGATAGTCGCCGCGATTTGGGTTGCTCGAATATACTCCATCCGCGTGGCCAGCAGGGCGCGCAGAACTCGCCCTCCGTCCAGCGGAAAGGCCGGGATCAGATTAAAAAAGAACATCAAACTATTGATCCAGAGCAGAACCCACAACAGGTCCATCGACTTGCCTTCCGAAAGCGATTCGAGATTGAGATTACCGGTAACCGCCAGGGCAAGCACCAGAGCAATGGCAATAATAACGTTTACGAGCGGACCAGCCAAGGCCACAACTAACTCTTGCCATGGCTTATCCGGCATCCGTTCGAGCCGCGCCAGACCGCCTAGCGGATGCAGCGTAATGTCGACCGTGGCTATTCCGTAGGCTTTTGCAGCAAACGCGTGACCTAGTTCGTGGAGTAACACGCAAATAAAGACACAGATCCAGATCAGAACCGCATTCAATGCGCCGTTGCGATCTCCCGTATAAGAATAAATGTAGAGAAATCCGCCTAAGAGCAGAATGAATGTTCCGATGTGTACTCGGATATCGATCCCGGCGATGCGAGCGACTTTAAACGACCATCTCATCGGATTTGTGGTTATAAACTACCGCTACTGTGCACCAATGCCGACCACACTTAAAGTGCGCTTCATTCGCTCATTCTCGCCTTAGGCTCGAATGAAATAACAAATAGCAGATCGTAAATAGCAAATATTGGGTTTCGCGTTATCGCTACGCCCACAAGCTGCGATAATCGCTCGCCGCTGTTTTTAGCGGTCCACAGAGTGAAACGCCAAATCTCTGTCAAGCTAACGATCGCGCGCAAGAGCGGTTCTCTATTTGCTATTTGCGATCTGCTATTTGTTATTTCATTCGAGCTAAAAGGCGAGAAATGAGCGGACCAATTGATGTGCATGTTCATTTGTCCGGAAACGGCAAAGCAGGAATGGATTGCTGGCACCGGCACCGTTGGATCATGAAACCATTTTTGCGAGCGGGGGTTCGCGACATTGGGCTGAGCTGCAGTTTTGATGACCCGCACTTTGACAAAATGTATCTCGACCAGCTGCTCCAATGGGTGTCGCAATCGTCGCTGGAAGCAGCCGTGCTCCTCGCTTACGAATGGGTCCACGACGACCGCGGAGCAGTTAGGAAAGATCTTTCCGACCTATTCGTTTCGAACGACGCGGTCTTTGCGGCAGTGAAACGGTCCTCCAAGTTGCTGCCGGGAGTAGCGATCCATCCAGCTCGGCCTGACGCCTTAGATGAGCTTGAACGCTGTGCGGCGGCTGGAGCCGTACTTTTGAAACTCTTGCCCTGCGTTCAAAACATCGATTGCAATCGACCGAAATACAAAAGGTTTTGGACCAGGTTGGCCGAGCTCGGACTCCCCTTTTTGGCGCACACCGGGGGCGAGTTCTTCGTACGTAGCTGTCGAAACGATCTGAAGTCTCCGCTCTGCTTACAGCTGCCGCTCGAGTGCGGTGTAACCGTCATCGCTGCGCATTGTGGGACTCGCGCGCTTCCCTGGGACGGCGATCATTTCGCGGAGTTCTTGCAGATGCGGAAACGTTTTTCCAATTTCTATGGCGACCTTGCTGCTCTTTCGCACATCACTCATTTGCAATCGCTGGAGCGTTTACGAGACGAGCCCGAGCGGCTGTTACATGGAACCGATTACCCAGTGGTGACGGCGGTCTTTCCTTCCTGGTGGAAAGGCTGGATCGACCGCGAAACCATGCTGCGTCTTCGAGCGATCCGTAATCCGCTCGAAAAAAAGATCCAACTCACCAAGGCTCTGGGATTTCCAGACCGGGTGCTCACCGATCTCTGGCAGCTCCTGCCGGCAGCGGCGAAGAAGCAAGAAGCTAGAAGCTAGAAGCCGGGAGTGGTAGCGGCGACTGTTTTGCTTTCTAAAGGCGGGATGAATCCAGAGCGCTCGCTCGGAGCGCCTGATTGTCCCAAGCCACAGGGCGCAGTCACCATTCGTTCGCTAAGCCGATGGCGACCGCATCCTATCGTCAGGCTTCCAAATTCCGGCTCCCGGCTCCCGATTCCCGGCTCCTCGCGAACGGGGCGATGGCGACTGCGATTTCTGTGGTTTACGGGTACAAACCCGGGGGGCGTCTTGAGCTCGCATCGAGCCAGTGAGCTAACTGGACAGTCGCCGCTACCACTCCTGACTCCCGCCTCCTTGCCCCCGTTCCCCTCCTTTGCTCGATCGTCAAACAATGCTAGCTTCCGAATTCTTCTTATGAACTACAAGGAGACATTGAACCTGCCCAAGACCGATTTCCCAATGAAGGCCAACCTCATTACGCGGGAGCCGGAGATTTTGGCTAAATGGCAGAACGCAGGTCTCTACCGCCAGATTCAAGAACGAAGAAAGGACGCGCCTCTCTTCGTACTCCACGATGGCCCGCCCTTTGCCAACGGCGACGTTCATATGGGCACAGCGCTTAATAAGATCCTCAAGGATCTCATCGTGAAGAGCCGCTCGATGCTAGGCTTCCGGGCACCGTTCGTACCAGGTTGGGACTGCCACGGTTTACCCATCGAATTCAAAGTGGTCAAAGAATCGCGCGGACTCTCGCCGCTGGAAGTGCGCCAGCGCTCTGAGCAGTACGCTCGAAAGTATATTGACGTTCAACGGAATCAGTTTCGCCGGCTGGGCGTTTTCGGCGACTGGGAAAATCCGTATCTGACTCTCAACCCAGAGTACGAGGCGGTAATTCTGAAAGTGTTCGCGGACATCGTCGAGAACGGTCTGGTGTACCAAAGTAAGAAACCGGTCTATTGGAGCACAGGCGCGCAGACCGCTTTAGCCGAGGCAGAGGTCGAATATCGAGACCGTCACGATCCATCGATCTACGTTGGCTTTCCGATCGTTTCCGGCGGATTAGCCGGTCACTGTTCGATCGCCATCTGGACGACGACCCCTTGGACGCTTCCAGCCAACCTCGCAGTCGCAGTGCACCCTAGATTCACCTATGTGGTGCAAAAATTTTCCCATCCAAACCACGAGCCCTCGCGAACGCTTCTCTTAGCAAAAGAGCTGGTCGCGGCGTTCACGGAAGCGACCGGCTGGGTAGGGGATGGAGACCCGCTCCAACAGCTGCTCGGAAGCGAACTGGAAGGAACCTCTTACCATCATCCATTCCTTGATCGGGATGGCGAAGTCTTAACCGCGGATTTCGTCACGCTTGAAGCCGGTACTGGATGCGTTCACATCGCTCCCGGTCATGGTGAAGATGATTACCAGCTTGGTTTGCGGCATGCTCTCCCGCTTCTCTCCCCGGTGGATGACTACGGACGATTCACTTCGGAAGTGGGTGTCACCGACTGGATAGGAAAATATGTTTTTGATGCGAATCCGGAGATCATTAAACTGCTGAAACAACTTGGCGCGCTCTTGGGAGAGCAGACCTACGAGCACTCCTATCCTCATTGTTGGCGTTCGAAAACCCCGGTAGTCTTTCGAGCCGTCGAACAGTTTTTCATTCGGATTGATGAAATCAAAGACGACGTGTTGGCGGCCGTGGAACGTGTCAAATGGCTGCCGAGTTGGGGCCGCAATCGGATGTATTCTACCGTCGAATCTCGCCCCGATTGGTGCATTTCGCGGCAACGAAGTTGGGGAGTTCCGCTTCCGGTGTTTTATCGCGACGGAAAGCCGTTGCTTGAGCCAAATTGGATCCGGAAAGTGGCCGAACTGGTCCGGGAGCAAGGCACCAATGCCTGGTACGCGCTAAGCGACGAGGCAATCGCCGAAAGATTGGGGTTGCCGTCGGGATTAACCAGACGAAACGACACGCTTGATGTTTGGATCGATTCAGGAGTAAGCCATGAAGCGGTGTTGAAAACACACCCGGAGTTACGTTGGCCCGCGGACGTTTACATCGAAGCGACGGACCAACATCGCGGCTGGTTCCAATCTTCTCTACTGACCAGTGTGGCCGTTCACGAAGAAGCTCCGTATCGGGAAGTGATCACTCACTCGTTTGTTGTCGACTTGGAAAGCAAACAAAAGCTCTCCAAGTCCCAACAAGGTGCCTACGCGAAACCAACCGAGGCCGAATACTACGTTAATAAATATGGCGCTGATATCGTGCGGCTTTGGGTCGCGAGCGTCAATTACACGGATGAGGTGCCCTTCGGCGAAAAGATGTTCGATCAATTGACGGACACGTATCGTCGCATTCGAAATACGTTGCGGATCTTAGTAGCAAATCTGGCCGATTTCGATCCCGGAAAGCATCATGCCGGCCAACCCACCCTAGTCGATCGATGGCTGTTGACCCGTCTTCAGGAAGTGACGCACCAATGCCGAGAGGCGTACGAGCGCTACGAATTCCACAAGGTTTACCATGCCCTAAACCAATTCTGTGCAATCGAGCTGAGCAGTTTGTACGTCGATATTACCAAAGACCGCTTGTATTGCGATGCTCCCGATTCCCCTCGGCGCCGGGCCACGCAGAGAGTCATGCACACGGTTTTCGATCACATTGTGCGGTTGCTCGCTCCTGTTCTTGCGTTCACGGCCGACGAAGCCTGGGCCCATTTTGGCCGGTCGAATTCCGTCCATCTCGAATTGTTACCGAAAAGCGACAGCAAACTGGTCGATCCACAGGCAGTCGCCGACGTTGAAGCGCTGCTTCGAGCTCGGGCCGTCGCTGCCCAAGCACTGGAAGCGGCTCGCCAACAAAAACAGATCGGCAACAATTTGGAGGCTCACGTGAAACTCACTCTGCCGATTGGCGATCGGATTCATCGACTGGACCATGATGAGGTCGAAGAATTCCTGATCTTGAGTCATCTCGAAATCGTGACCCGCGAAGGTGATCCAGTGGCAACTGCATCTAAAACCAAGCGTGCTCGTTGTGAGCGATGCTGGCGTCATCGCTCGATGGTCGGCGCGATCGCTGCCCATCCAACACTTTGCGATCGCTGTGCGGCCGTAATCGACCAGGTAGCGATCAAGCAATGAAGTTTCTGCTCCTGCTGAGTGTACCGCTGATTGGTTTGGATCAGCTGACCAAATGGCTTATTCAAAGAAATATTCCTTACGGGAACGAAGTGCCGATCATCCCAGGGTTCTTCAGTCTGGTACATGTGAGCAACACCGGGGCAGCGTTCAGTTTGCTCCAGGGAAACAATCCTTTTTTCATCGTTCTTGGCACGTTGGCACTAGCCGTCGTCGTTTTTCTCCTGATACGAAATCAATGGGAGACTGAACCTTCGCGCCAGCTTCACTGGATGACCAAAATTTCTTTTGCTTTGCTTACCGCCGGCATCGTAGGAAATCTGATTGATCGGCTGGTCAAGGGAAGTGTGGTTGATTTTCTTCACTTCTACATCCGCGAGTACGCCTGGCCCTCATTCAACGTGGCTGACAGCTGTATCTGTATTGCCGCCGGACTATTAATTCTTTCTTCGTTCCGCAAGCAGCGGCCGGTTACAGAGAATTCGTAGCGCCCCCGGACGGGTAGGGCGATACAGTCCGGCACTCAAACGCGTCGCGGGCCGAAAACGTCAGGCGCCGGACTGTGAGCCTTCGTCGCGCCCCGGGGTTTGGCTCACACGCCTTGCCTCACTGTCGCTCGGGGCGTGTTTCGCCCT
>Ga0209647_1002962_pt1 | contig 13459 bp, 10 predicted proteins | sample GraSoi_2013_60cm_FD_185827 | JGI IMG/M metagenome (GOLD analysis project Ga0209647, IMG submission 185827) | Grasslands soil microbial communities from the Angelo Coastal Reserve, California, USA - Sample 9_17_2013_60cm (SPAdes) (version 2) | ecosystem: Environmental > Terrestrial > Soil >... | reverse complement strand
TGGGCCGCGGTGTGCGCCGCCAGCCCGGACGTGCCGGGTTCGGTCTCGGGCATCTCGTGGCTGCCGTGCGTGACGAAATTGGCGGCGTGCAGATGCGGGGGCAGGCCGAAGCCGTTCCGGATGTCGCGCTCGCGCCGCCCTATGCGCGGCAGGTCCACCGTCAGCACGAGCGCACGATAGCCCGCCGCCTCGGCACGGCGCACCAGCTGCTCCGAGATCGAGCGATCCTTATAGACGTAGAGCTGGAACCAGAGCGGACCGGTCGCGACGGCCGCGGTCTCCTCGAGCGTGCGCGTCGCCATCGTGCTGGCGACCATCAGCGACTTTGCCGCGCCCGCCGCGCGGGCCGTCGCGCACTCGCCCTCAGGCGTGGCGAGGCACTGATAGCCCATTGGGGCGATGAGGATCGGCATGCCGACCGGGGTGCCGAGTACGGTAGTGGAGAGATCGCAGTGGCTGACGTCCACCAGCACGCGCGGGCGCAGCTGAATGCGCGCGAAGGCCTCGCGATTGGCGCGCAGGGTGACCTCGTCATCGCTGCCGCCACGCATGTAATCCCACGCCTTGTGGTCCAGCCGGCTTTCCGCCAGACCCTCGTACTCACTCACATTGAGCGGCAGCATTGCAGGTTCCTTTCTCGATGGACACCCCACGCGCAGGCTGCCGGGGATAGGAGACGGCGGGCATGTGTCGCTCGGCGCATCGCGGCCAGCACGGCTCCATTCTACGCCATGCCTCATACGGCGTAGCCTGCCACGCGTCCCCACGCGCTCGGCAGCAACGACGCTCCCACCACGCGGGCTCCATGTGGGACGGTACGTGGCGAGGGTACTTTCTTCCTAGCATTCCGCGCGCCCAAAACCAGCCTCATGCCGCTTGAAATCGGGGCTGGCAGCGCATTGAGGCGCATCAAGCGGGCGTGTTGCGGCCATGGGGGTCCCGTGCTACAATCGGGTCCTGGAAAAGTCGTGCGCCCCGCATCTGATGCGGCTGCGCAGCTATCCAGCGAGGGGGCGCCAGACAGCGCACGCGTAGAGCACGCTGCGCGAGTCCGGCGCGGACCAGACCGGTCGAGCGCCGCACCTGCGGCGAGAGCGGAGGGCTACCATGGCGAAGGCTGAGCGTGCGGCAAAACGGGGCATCGGCTCGCGACTGTTCGGGCTGTTGAACCCGATCCGTGATCCCAGTCTGCTCGTGGCGGCGATCCTGACGTTCATCGAAAAGGGCAGCTCCAGCGACCCCATTCCTGTGATTCTGCTGTGGGGAGTGGGCAACTGGATCGCCGTCAAGGGCGTCATCTGGCTGCTGGTTAACTTTGCCTTCTCGTTCGTCTATCTCTTGCGCAAGGGCGGTTGGGTGATGCGCAACCCCCGCCTTGCTTGGCGGCTGCTCGATGCGCTTGGCACGGAAGAGATCATCATCGGCGGTCTGCGGCCCGACATGTTCGCCACGGACGACGGCTCGCTACATGAAGGCCAGCTTGGCATGGCAGCGATGATGGGTGGTTATGCCGGCGCCTACTCTGGTGGGTTGAGCGGTCCGGCCTATGGCTACGATCAGGACTACGGCGACCCCCAGTACGACGACTATGGCGACAACGGCTACGCACACAATAATGGCCGCCAGCCACAGCCGAGCCTGCGTCTGGACGGGCAATCCGCCGAGATGAGCGAGATGCTGGGCCAGTACGCGAAACTGATCTCCGACTGGATGGCCTTCACCGAGGAGAAGTGGCGCGCAGTGAGCGATAGCCAGCTCGGTTGGAAGCCGCTGCGCGGCCGCTGGAATGGCTGGGAAGAGATCTATCGCGACTCGTTCGCCGTGGAGCAGGAAGAGAACGGCGATACCACGCTGCGCCGTTTCGACAATTCACACACGAAAGGCTCCGCGGCAAGCGCGGTGGCCTGCTTCTTGCACGATCTGGACGGTCTGCGCCAGGGCCTGGTGGTGCTGGATGGCGGCGAAGAGCCGGCCGGCGCGCAGCGCATCGGCAGCGCACGGCCACCCCAGCCGGTGACCCAACGTACCAACAAGGCGCCCATTATCCGCAATCCAATGATCGTAGACGCCGACCGCTAGACGGCGGTGATCCGAGGGGACAGGCCAGGGAACCATGCGAGACATGAGCCTGCGTTGGGGATTTGGCCTGGGCGCGATCGCCGCGGCGATCGGGGCTATGGCCCAGCTGCTCAGCGCCGTATTCGGCCCCATTCCCGCCAACACCACCGCCGATCTCCTCGTGATCGCGCTGCTGATACAAGGGGTGCTCTCGCTCATCGCCCTTGGCGTCATGTTCGCCATCAGTTACCTTGCGGGCCAGCGCACCGAGCGAGATCGGCAGCGGGCGTTCACGCTGGAAGGCGGCGAGGGCACGGCGCCGCCGGATCGCAGTAGTGCGGTGCTCGCCGGCGGCGTCGTCGCCATCTGCTATTGGTTCGTGACGACGCTAATTCAGTTTCTTGTGCCGGCAACGCAACAGGCTGCGACCAATCGCCTGGACGTGAAAACGTTCTTGATTCAACGGCTGATCTTCGGCGTGTTTTGTGTGCTGCTGGGGGCGGGCATGGGGGGCCTGGGCGCCCGGTCGGTCGTGGCGCGCCAGCTCATGCAGAGTGTGGTCAAGCCGGCATACCCCGCGCCGCGCGCGACGATCGCCACACCACCCGCTGTGCCACCACCGCCGGCTTCGCCGCCCCCACCGGAGCCCTCCGCCGCGGTTGGCGCCGACGGCGAGGCGCCCTTGCCCGCCGAGTGAGGCAAATGGGGCAGCCCGCGCGCCGGGCTGCCCCTCACCGAGAAGGCGGCGCGGAAGCTCCGTGCTTTCAAGCCGGAGAGGACATGCCGCTGCTTTCTTTCGGAATGAGCGTGTAGGCGTAACCATCAGCATGCTGAATCAGGCGGCAATATTTGGCGTTGATGCCGTCCACTTTGCCCACGCGAAAGGAGCCGGTACTCCGCACCGCCACGCGCCCCGTATACCTGCCTGCGGTCTTGAACTGGCTCGGCACCTCCGCACGCACGAGATCCCCCGTTTGATAGCCCTGCACCTGTTTCTGGCGAGTCAAGTAACCGCGCGGGAAGCCCGAAGCATCGACATTGGTTCGTTGATAGCCCCCACGCCCCGTTGCCCGGATCTGAAGGGTTCGGTCTCGTCCTGCGTGTACTCCCACGAGGTCGCCCACACACAAGGCATCCAACGCATGATCCTTTGCCATACCAAACCTGTCTCGGTTCCAGCGCGTGCGCCCGCCACTCCACGTTCGCAGCGGCAGGCCCAATGTCCGCAGGGCGTCGCAGATGGCGAATCGGGTGGCATTGACAGCAGCAGCGTCACGCAAGGGGGCTTGCGCCTGGGCTGCAACTTCGGGATGGCCCCATTCCGCTGCCGTCCGGTCCCCTTTCGTGGCATTACAGTCATGACAAGCCAGGCACAAATTGGACACGCGGTCGGAGCCATGCCGGCTCCGCGGGATGATATGATCCAACTCGAATCGCTCACTGAAGCGATGGCAATAGGCGCACCGATAGTTCCATTTGACCAACATATAGGCCCGCACTTCCCATCCCGCCAACGTTCCCCTCTGATACGCAACTCCCTGCAGTTCGGGGTGCTGCATCAGCGCCAGATCGAAGCGGACGCGCTCAACCTCGATGCGGGTCAACGGCGCCAGGCGCTGATATCGCTTGGCCCACGTCACCACATTGCCGATGCGGCTCCGCAATGAGGGTGGCAGCCAGCCGTGCATCCGAGTGCGATGCAGCAATCGTGGCGGTCGGTACCGGAGGTTGGCACTGCGTCGCCGCCGCCGATAGGCTGCTCGCTGGTGCAGAGCGTGTGTGACGGTATCACCGCGATGCTCCACCCGGGCCAGGTGCAATGCATGATGCACCTCACCCACGACTGTCGACGCGACACGAGCCAACGCGATTCCCGTCGTGCGACTCCCTGGATCAAGCTTCAACATGACCGGCTGAACGGTGCTCTCTTGCACACGCCGGTCCTTCAAGCGAATGGCGAAAGGCGCCATCCGATGCACGACCGCTCGCCCTCGCGACAGCAGCAGTCGTGCGCGCTTTTCGGAACAGGGCATCAACGGCTGATGTCGCCGATCCACCACAAACACAGCTATGCACACGAACCTTTCTGCCTCCGAAGAGGCCCCCTCACGGGGCTGGTGACAATGCCAAGTTGACAGACCTGGCCTGTTCCTCTCGCCAACGTTGATCGGGCTTATTGGGCCAGCCACACCGCCCATTACCCCAAACAGGCTGTTAATGACTGGCGACAGAGCCTGGAACTGAGGAGGCATTCCAGGGTGTCATGACCCGACCAACGGAGTCTCGTCACCCCGCTGTCAAGGCGGTCGGAGACCAAGGCTGGTCAGTGATAGAGCAAGCTCCTGGTTTTAACCGGGGGTCACTGACAGTGTGCGCTGTGCCGTGCGCGTTCGTGCCGCTCAGGCCGACGCGGTGGCGCCTTCCAGCACGTTCAGCAGCTGCGTCACCGTGAACGGCTTCGACAACGTCCCATCAGCTTTGATATCGCGGGCAGTCTCGAGGATCGTCCAGGCGGATACGAGTATGATGCGATGCTTTTCGCGCTCAGCCGGGTGGGCGTCCAGCTCTTCTACGACGCCGCGCCCGTCCACCTCTGGCATTAAGAGGTCCAAGAGGACGATACGCGGACCGCTGCTGGCGAGCTTGTCCAGCGCGTCACGGCCATTCACCGCTGTCTCGGTTGCATAGCCTTCGAGCGAGAGTACCTCGACAAGCATTTTACGGATAGCTGGATCATCGTCAACGATAAGTACGGTCGGCGCTTGTGCCATGCCGCTTCCTTTCCGTAAAACACGCCGCCTGAATCGGCGCCGCTCATGCTTCAATCATCCGTTACCTGGCAGGTGTGCGGGCGCTGCATCTCAGCTTCGGTAAGTCGCTTCCCCGGCGCCGACCAGCAAGAACTGGTCCCCCTCGTGGCGACGCGCCCCGTCTGCCGCCCGCCGGCGTCACGGCGCCGCAATTGGCAGGCTGAATTGAAAGTGCGCTCCCTTCCCAAACTCGCTCTCGACCCAGATATCGCCGCCCATCGCCTCAACGTACTGGCGGCAAATCCACAGCCCTAGCCCCGTACCGCGCACCGAGGTTGTGAGCGAGCGCGAGAGGCGGACGAATTTGTGGAAGAGCTTGTCCTGGTCTTCCGGGGCAATGCCTGCGCCCCCGTCCAGCACGCCGGCGACCACCCAGCGCTCCGGCGCATCCTCGGCCTTTGCGTGGGGCCGGTTCTGCGCTGCCAGCGCTTCACGTGTCACCAGGTGCGCCGAAACGTGGCATGGCGCACCTGGTGGTGAGTACTTTACCGCATTGCTCAGGAGATTTGTGAAGACATGTGTCAGCCGGTCGGCATCTGCCAGCACCAGCAGGTCGTCGGGGATCTCAAGTTCCATGCGCGCCCTCGCCTCGGGCGATTGCGTGGCGATGGCCCGTTCCGCCACTGCGCAGAGATTCACCGGCCGCACCGTCAGCTCCAACGGACGCGTCTCGATACTGTTGGCGTCGTGCAGCATGGTGATCATGCTCATGAGCTGAGCCGTCGCCTGGTGAATCTCGGAAGCGAACTGGTCGAGCTTGGATTGCTCCAGCTTGTGGCCGTGCCGACCAATCAGCGTGACATAGCCTTCGATGGCGGTGACGGGCGTGCGGAACTCGTGCGAGACCGTCAGGATGAATTCGTCCTTCAGGCGGTCAAGTTCCTGTTGCCGCTCGATGGCGATCTGCAGCGTGCGATTGAGGTCCTGCTGCGCCTGGAAGAGCCGCGCGTTGGTGACGGCGATTGCCGCCTGGCTGACCAGCCCATGCAACAGCCCGATGTCTTCGGACGAAAAATGGTGACGCAGCCCAGGCGAATAGACCATCAAGACGCCGAGTGGCCGGTCGTCGTACGGCATCGCGGGCGCTTGCATGCCGGCGCGCTCGATCCGCTCGATCGGCAGCAGCAGCGCGGAGCGGATCTGCCACGCGCGCAAGAAGCGCCCGGTCACGGTATCGTCGTCCCACTCGGCATCGAGGTGGTCGAAGTGCGCGAAAGGCTGCGTGCGGAGTACGGCGTCGAGGCGGTGCCAGTCGAAGGGCAGCCGCACCTCACCGAGCGGCATCTGGGGGTTGGGCTGTCGCACGTTGGTCGCGCGCGCCTCAAGCTCACCCTCGCCCGCCGTGTCCAACAGGAAGGCGAGGCAGCACTCCACGTTGGCCAGCACGTGCGCCTGCTTGACGAGCACCTGCAACGTCGCGTCGAGATCGAGCGACGCGTTGAGTGAGAGGACGGCGTTGTTGAGCAACGAAAGCTGCGCTTGCTTCTCGCGCGTTCTGAGCAGCGCCACGTGTGTCTCGTGCGAGAGCCGCGTATTTTCGATCACGATGGCGGCCGAGCGTGCCATCGTGCTGAAGAGCCGTACGTGCTCTGGCGCGTAGACGTCTGGCCGTGGGCTGCCCGCGACGAGCGCGCCAATGAACGCACTGCCGATCATCAGCGGCGCGGCCAGAATCGACTGCCCCGGCTGGGCGTCGCCCCACCCTAGCACGCAGTACTCGCCGCGGCCCGCGCGGTCCTCCGGCGCGGAGATCCAATGGGTGCGGCCACTGCGCACGATATTCCACCAGGGCGGCAGTGCGGAGGCGGGCACGAGACTCGTCGCTACCGGCTGATTGTCGCGCTCCGCCAACTCGAAGCTGACGGCGTTCTTCTGCGCATCGAACTGCAAAAAGGCGAAGGAGGGCGCATCCATCATGCGGCGCACGACATCGCGCAGACGCGGATAGAGCGACCGCGCGCCCAGCGCGCCAACGTCCGCCGCGAGCACTTCCAGCAGCTCCGCCTGGGTCTGCTTCTGCCGCGAGAGCTCGGCCACGCGCATCGCGCGGGCGACGCGATCGGCATGCAGCATGAGCTGTTCGGCATCGCGTGCGGTGAATTTCCATAGCGGGTCGCGGTTGTACACCGCGATGACGCCGATTACCTCGGAATTGGGACGGATCAACGCCAGCGAGCCTGGCCGCAGGATCGGCACCGCCAGATGGTGTGGCGCGTCCGGGTCGGCCGGCGCTGTGCCGCCCGGCAGCGCGCGGCAGTCATCACCCGACATCAGCACCCAGTCGCCCTTCTGCCAGGTATGGCCGATCAGCCGCTCGCCACGGCGATAGGAGCGCGAGATCATCGTCGCGGGGAGCAACACCGTCGACTGCGCGTCGATGCCGTCCAGCAGCGCCGCAGATTCATCGCTTCCCGCCAGCTCGGCGTGGTAGGGCAGCGCGGGAACTGACGGATTCGAGGGTTGCGAGGCATGAGAAGCATGGGCCGGGGGCAGGCCACCTGGGCCGCCGCGCGGCTGAGACTGGCGCGCGGGGATGCCCATCGGGCCGAGTGCGGGGTCGAAGCGCGGGCGCGTGCGCCGGGCGCGCAACACCATCACCTGGCGCGTCTCGTCGAAGACGGCGATCTCGCCGCCGTCCGCATGGACCAACGCCATCGCGCCATCGAGCGCCTGGGCGAAGAAATCCGCCATCGAAAGCTGGTGGTCGGCGGTGAAGTCCAGGTCGCCGCCGAGCAGTGGTCGCGAGGAAACCGCCTGGCTGCCGTACCCCAACAGAGCGTCCGACGAGGCACCGGGCGCCTGGGGCCGCTGCGGTGGCGGAGACATCGACGGCATGGGCTGAACCTCGCAAACAGCAAATGCTCGGGGCGGCACGAGATGTGACGATGCGCCGAGACGGCGCAGCTCATAACGGAGGCAGTGGCTTCGCTCCGACACCCCTTCCTCGGCCCGGAGCATGTCGCACGGTGGCACGCGCCGTGGGAGTGCGACAGCGCGCAGGCTGCGATGGCGGCGTAGCTCAGGTATGTGCACGCGTCTGTGAGGATACCACAGCGCGGCGCCGCTGGCAACCCGCCCGGCAGACACGCGTCGTTGACATCGCCGCGCAGCGCGGGCTATCATCCCGTGCGTGCGCAGACTTTTCCTCCGCGCGCCAGCCCGGGAAAGTAGAGGAAGACTGATGACGGCTTCGCAGACATCCACCGGCGCCCCCGAGGCACCGTTTCACGTCCACCGGCTCGCGAATGGCCTCCAGATCCTTGGCCAGCGGATGCCCGACCTCGAATCGGTCTCCTTCTGCTTTCACGTGCGCACCGGCTCCCGCGATGAGCACGACCCGGCGCTCTACGGCGTCTCGCATTTCCTCGAGCACATGGTCTTCAAGGGCACACAGCACCGCGATGCCGAGCAAATTACCCTCGACTTCAACACAATGGGCGCGGAGTTCAACGCCTTCACGTCGGTCGAGCAGACGGTGTATTACGCGCGGGTGCTGGGCGAGTATTTGCCGCGCGCCGTCGATCTGCTGAGCGACATGATGCGCCCGCGGCTCGACGCGCACGACTTCGACCTGGAGCGCAACGTCATCCTCGAAGAGATCGCCCGATCGGAAGATCTCCCCTCTAACCAGGCGATTCGAAAGCTGCTGGCCACCTACTTCGACGGCACCTCGCTCAGCCACGAGGTGCTGGGCACGCGCGAGAGCATCCGCGACTTGCAGGTGGAGCAGATGCGCGCGTATTGGGAGCGGCGCTATGCGGCGAACAACTTGATCGCCTCGATCGCCGGTAACTTCGAGTGGCCGCGCCTGATCGAGCTGCTGGAGGAGAAGACCAGCAGATGGACGACCGGCGAGGCAGGCCGCGATGCGCAGCCATTCCAGCCCACAACGTCCCAGTCGCGGGTGATCGTCAAGCCCAAGCAGCAGCAACAGATCATGTTGTTGTCCTGGCCGTCGGTGAGCCAGGAGGACCCCGACCTGCGCGCGGCGGCGCTGGCAGCGATGGTGCTCGGCGATAGCACCGGCTCGCGGCTGTTCTGGAACATCTTCCAGAAGGGATTGGCAGAGGCGGCGTCGGCGTCACTCTCGCCGTTCGACCACACCGGCATGATGCTGGCGTACATCAGCACGACGCCGGAGCAGGCGCCCGCGGTGCTGGAGCTGGTTCGCGCGGAGCTGAAGGGGATGCAGGACGACGGGGTGCACGAAGACGAGCTGCGACGCGCCAAGGACAAGCTGGTGAGCCACGCGGTGCTCGACGGTGAGTCGGCCTTCAGCCGCATGCGCGACCTGGCGGATACATGGGTGGCTGAGGGGCGCCTGCGTACCATCGACGAGGAAGTGGCGCTGATGGAGGCCGTTTCGCTGGCGGACGTGCGGCGCGTGCTGGACCGCTTCCCCTACACCGAGCCGCATATCTTCACCGCCTACGGGCCGCTCGAAGCCAGCGCCTTCGGCATCGAGAGCGAAGCCGTTGCCGAGCGCGAGGAGTAGCCGCGTCACGCGGCACCGAGCGATCTCCTAACCAGCCACAAGGGCTTCTCATCGGGCGCGGTCAAGAAGCAGCCCGAAGGAGAAGCCCCACCTGGCCGATGCCGCTAGCATGGCACTGGACGCGGTGATGCGCCCTGCTGCCACACAAGCTGTACATGACATGCAGGCACTCGGTTGGAGCCATCCAGTCTATGACTGGGGTTCCGTTTCTACTAGCATGCGCAGACGCTCCAGCGCTGCTTCCCATTGAGCGGAGATCTGGTCCAGGTAGCGGCGCGCCTCTTCCACGCGCGCTTGATCCATGCGCCAAATGATTTCGCGTCCAGCCCGCAGACTCTGCACGAGGCCTGCCGTCTCCATCGTCCTCAGATGTTTGGTGATCGCCTGGCGCGAGATCTGGGCATCCGCGGCGAGCCTGGTGATGGAGAGCGGTCCGTCACTGCACAGGTGATCGACCAGCCGTAAACGCGTCTCATCTCCCAACGCCGCGAACATCTGAGCTGTAGCGGGAATCGAGCCTGGACGCAGGGTGTCTGTGTCGTGTCGGTTAGGGAGCATGGACGAGATACTCCTCGATGAGCTTCATCTGCGCGGCCCAACCTTCGTCGTTGGCGGCGAAGGCCTTGGCTCGGCGTGCCAGCGGAATCCTGTCAAATCCGGACTCGGTGACGGTGAGGATGACGCCGTCGGCGGCTTCCTCGAGCGTAAAGGCAACGAGCGTCGTCGGCTCGGCGGAGTAGTCGACATCACGCTCCACGGCATAGGGGTGCCAGCGGAACGAGAACAGCTTCTCCGGTTCCATCTGCTCGACCAAGATCTCAACCGGCAGGCCACCGTATTCTTGCTGGGTCGCGGCTACCGCTGGGTCTGCCGCCGTGGGCACGATCACCCCGCGAATGGTTGTCCGTGGCACGAAGTCGCCATCGAACTTCATGCCAAACCAGCTACCGAATTCGGTGGAGTTAGCCACCGCCCGCCACACGCGCTGTGGCGACGCACGCAAATGGATCTTCTTTTCGATGCGATCGGTGTTCATGTGCAACCTCCTGGTTGCATTGTAACCGATTCGAAGCTCAAATGCAACTGGAGGGTTGCAGAATGGAGCAAATTACCCACCAGAAAGGGCGCGAATGGCTGCATCCGTTGCACAACAGGGTGTGAGGCCGCTGACTGAGGCACGCAGCGCCAGGATTCATCGACCGTCAGTCCCCGTCGTCCGTGCTGCGGGAGGCGGCGCGCCATGGCCTCTTGGCGCCCAGGACACCAGCAGGATGCCGCCCGCGAGCACACCACCGCCCAGCCAGAAGCCAAGGCTGAGCGACTCGTGTAGCAGCAGCCCACTCAGCACGCCGCCGACCAGCGGCTGCGCGAAGAAATACACCGCGGCGACGCCCGCGGCCAGCCGTGCCACGCCGCGATACCAGAGCAGCCATGCCAGCGCGGTGGCGCCCCAGCCGAGGTACAGCACGGCGGCGACCGAAAGCGGCGTGAGGCTGATGGGTGTGTGCTGGCCACGCCTCAGGCTCAACAACTCGATGGGCACCAGCGGCACGATGAACAGGATGCTCCAGAGCGTGGCGGCGGTGGAGGCGGCCAGCGCGGAGAAGCGCCGGGTGAGCGGCGCGCCGAGCACCGTGAAGAGCGCCCAGCAGAACGCCGAGCCGAGCAGCAGCGCATCGCCGAGCAGCGACACCGGCTGCGCGGCCGAGCCGGTCCCCGCCGTCTGCACCACGACGACGATCACGACGCCCGCCAGCGCCAGCAGCATCCCACCGGCGATGCGCTTGGTCGGCCGCTCCCCCAGCAGCGCCCACGCGAGCGGCACGATGAAGATCGGCGTCACCGTCGTCAGCAGCGCGCCGTCGTGTGCGCTGGCCAGGTCCGTGCCGAGGAACTGCATGAGGATGCAGGCGGCGACCACCGCGCCGCAGCCCAGCGCGCGCAGCTGATCCGCCCGCCGCCACACAGACGCACCAGCGGAATCCGCGCGCCGCGCACGCAGCAGAAACAGCGCCGCGGCCAGCGTCAGCCCGCCGATGACGACGCGCAGCGCCGCCAGCGTGACGGGAGGGATCGCCCCAAAGCTGGCGCGGCTCACCACGTACATGCCGCCCCACAGACACGACGCGAGTAAGGGGTCGAGCGCGGCGCGGCGCGCCGCGCGCGGCGCCGGCGACTCAGTGGTGGCAGTAGTGGGAGCGGTTGATGTCATGCTGCGCTGCTCCTGCCGCCATAGCGCGGTGCCGCCCACTCTGCGCTCTCCTCTCCTTTGGGGGGAGGGGCTGCGGGTGGGGCAGTCACGCGCCGAGCAGCGCCTGTGCCCGCGCCGCCACCTCGGCCTGGGGCAGTGTCTCCTGCGCGCCGGAGCGGAGATCACGCAGCACCGCCGCGTCGCGCGCCGCCTCGTCTGGCCCAATGATGACGGCCAGCGGGATGCCCTTCTTGTTGGCGAAGCTGAGCTGCGGCTTGAGGTCGCGTGGCTCGGTGTAGACCTCCGTGCGGATGCCCGCCGCGCGCAGCGAGCCCGCGAGGGCCAGCGATGCCGCTACCGTTTCCGGCGCGAAGAGCGTCACCAGCGCCTGCGTCGTGGTGACGGCTTCGTCAGTCAACAGATGCTTCTCCGCCAGGGCGTCGAAGATGCGCTCGATGCCGAATGAGATGCCGACGCACGGCAGCTCGCGGCCGAGAAACTGGCCGATCAGCTGATCGTAGCGGCCGCCGCCGCCGAGGCTGCCCAGGCGCGAGTCTGTCAGCACCGTTTCATAGATCGTGCCGGTGTAGTAGCTGAGTGCGCGCACCAGCGACATATCGAAGGTATAGCGCTCGGACGGCACGCCCATGTCGGCGAGCGCCGCGAACACCTCATCCAGTTCACGCAGGCCCATCGCGCCCTGCTCCGTGCCGCCGAGAACCGGGCGCAGCTGCGCCAGCACCGCGCGCGGCTCACCCGCGACGCCGATGGCTTCCGCCAGCCGCGCGATGGCCTCTTCCGCGATGCCTGCCTTCGCCAGCTCCTCGCGCACACCCACGATGCCGATCTTGTCCAGCTTGTCGATGGCCGTGAGCGCCGACACGCGCCGCTCTGGGGCTACGCCGCAGCTTTCCATTAGCGCATCCAGCAAGCCGCGGTGGTTGATGCGCGTCACGAAGGTGGTGAAACCCAGGCGTGTGAAGACCTCGTGGTGGATCGCCGCCATTTCGGCATCCACCGTCATCGACCGGCTGCCGACGCAGTCCACGTCGCACTGGTAAAACTCGCGGTAGCGCCCGCGCTGGGGCCGATCCGCACGCCAGACGGGCTGCATCTGATAGCGGCGAAAGGGAAAGACGATCTCGTTCTGGTGCGCGGCGATCACACGGGCGAATGGCACTGTCAGGTCGTAGCGCAGCGCCTCGTCCGAGAGGAGGCGCGCCGCCTGCGCCGCCGTCCAGCGCGGTGTTTCGTACGCATCTGGCGCGGCCTCGCTGGGCGAATCCACGACCTCGAAAGAGGCGGCAGCGAGGTCGCCTGCGGTGAGCTTGGGCGTCTCGAGCAGCTCACGCAGGGCGGCCTCCAGACTGGCCCCGCGCTTGAGGATGCGGAAGAGCAGGCGATCGCCTTCCTCGCCGTACTTGCCTTCGAGCACCTGCGTATTCTCGACCGCGGGAGTCTCCAGCGGCTCGTAGCCGTAGCGCTCGAACGTGTCGCGCAGCAGCCCGAAGACGCGGTTGCGGCGCACGAGGTCGCGCGGGAGGAAGTCACGCGTGCCTTTGGCGTTGACGGGGACGATGCGTGCCATGCTGATGTATCTCCTGACGCGTGCCGGGTGCGGTGTCCGCTCGGCATCAGGATACCACATCAGCCGCGCGGGCACGGCCGGCCGGTGGCTGGCGCCCTCTCAGCGACGGCGAGGCGAGGGGATAGGAGTCGCCATCCACGCCGAGACCTCACGCACGAACTCTTCCGCCGCCTCGTCCTGCGGGAGACCGCCGCAGTCGAAGACGCGCAGCTCGGCGCGGTCGTTGGACTGGCGGAAGCCGCTGGCGTGCTGCAAGGGATTGATGTGGGCGTCTTTGCCCCAACACAGCAGGATGGGATGCTGGAGCAGCGGATAAG
>Ga0209647_1002959_pt1 | contig 13467 bp, 12 predicted proteins | sample GraSoi_2013_60cm_FD_185827 | JGI IMG/M metagenome (GOLD analysis project Ga0209647, IMG submission 185827) | Grasslands soil microbial communities from the Angelo Coastal Reserve, California, USA - Sample 9_17_2013_60cm (SPAdes) (version 2) | ecosystem: Environmental > Terrestrial > Soil >... | reverse complement strand
GCAATCCGTTGCAGTTCGCGGATCCGTACAATCCGCAGCCCAACAGATATCCCACCAACACCGGTTTCGACCTGCTGGAGCTTGCACATGCCCTGACGGTGTACCAGCAATTGGTAACGCCGCTGCCGTGCGCGGTGGTCGGCAAGTTCTTCAGCATCCGCGGCGTCAAATTCGGTCCTGCCGACACGGTCGGCAGCATTACGTGGCGCCTTCTCCCGAATTCGAGCCCAGGCCCGATCACCGATGGTCCGTTGGTGGCAGGCGACGGCATTCAGCCGGCCTGGACGACACGGCTCGCGAAGGTCGGCATGAAGGCCCCGATCAACGTCGGCGGCAACATCGACCACATGTTCATCATGGAATCCCCAACCACGCAGCAAGCCCTGACCGCGCTTGGGATTTAGGAGACGGCGATGGAGCGCAAACCGCCCCGCCCCGTACAGGTCATAGAGCCGGCGACGAGCGAGGAGGCGCTGGCGTTCGTACGCGACCTTCACAAGCTAGGCGGCAAGCGTACGCTTGCGGCTCAGGCGCGGGTCGCCGATTTCGTCAACGGCCTTCCTCTCGGGACGCTGAAGGGCATCGCCCGGCGGATCATGATGGATATCATGAAGGCTCCGCCGCCCCGTGGCGCCGGCCCGGGCCGCCGCGGCGAGCGGAAGCTCCGGCGCGGCGGGAAAGGCAAGAAGAAATCGCCGCCGCGCGCGAAAAAGACAAAGGCCGCCGCGCGGAAAGCGCGGCCGGCGCCAAAGCGCGGCAAGGCCGCGCGCTCCGCTCGTCGCCGCGCCAAGCGTTGACATGGCCGACGGTCTCGCCCGCGCCGCCGGCAAAAGCGAAGCGCCACCGCCGCGGCAGCAATGGGCGACCGACGGCATCGTGCCAATGGGTCGGCCAAACATCGGCGTGCGCTTCTTCATGGCGATCGTCGCCGGCGCGGAACGGCTCAACCGCCGCTACGCGAAGCTCGGGAATCCCTGCGTCTACGACAACGCGACGTTTCCCTGGGTGGCGGAGATCGAGCGCGAGTGGCGGACCATCCGCGGCGAACTCGATCGCCTGCTCGTCCGTAAGGACGAGTTGCCGAATGTCCAGGACATCACCGTGGATGCCGCCGCCATCACTCAGGATTCCGGCTGGAAGATATTCTTGCTGGTCGCCTACGGCATGAGATCGCAGCGCAGCATCGAGCTCTGTCCCGAGACATGGCGGATCGTGCGCAAGATTCCGGGCCTGACGACGGCCATGTTCTCCGTGTTCGAGCCGGGCAAGCGCCTGCCCGCGCATCGGGGCCCCTATAACGGCGTGTTGCGGCTCCATCTCGGCCTCGTGGTTCCGGAGCCCCGCGAGCGACTGGCGATCCGCATCGGACCCGAGCTGCGCTCCTGGCGCGAGGGTAGCGTGCTGGTCTTCGATGATGCCTACCAGCATGAGGCCTGGAACGAGACCGGCCAGCCGCGCGTGGTCCTGTTCGTCGATTTCGTCAAGCCCCTGAGATTTCCAGCCAACGTGTTGAATTGGGCGCTGCTCAGGCTGGCCGTGTTCACCCCTTACCTCCGCGAAGGTAACGACAATCTGCGCAGTTGGGAACGACGTTTCTACGCGCCGAAGCGCGGCGCATAGCGATGAAGCAAGCAGACGCAGCTCGCTTCGCCTGATCGCTGATCGGGTGCGCAAGCGCGCGTCCGTTCCCTCATTTTTTGGTGTGACGCCTTCTTCGCGCTGTGGAAGGAGCATGCGACGGAACAATCGCACGTCCGGCCTACGTGGTTGCCTCGGCGCTCGGCGGCGGCGCAGGCGCGCGGCCGCCGCACCTGTGACCTACGTCACGCGAGGGTCGTTCTGATGAGGGCGAGGCCGCTGTATACTCCGAGACGTGTTGGACCAGCGGAGTAAACCCTTGTCGACATGGAAGGTCACAGACGTCGATGGTAGAGCCCCGCTGGCTCCGCGATCGTGTTGCCGCCCTTGCCTCTAGTCTTGCCGTAGCCGCGGCGCGTAGATAATGGTGGACCATCGATGGACCGCTTTACGACCCTCACCGTATTTGCTCGTGTCGTCGCCAATGGCAGCTTTGCCGGGGCGGCGCGGCAGCTGAACATGTCGCCGGCCGCGGTCTCCACCCACATCCAGGCGCTCGAAACTCGGCTCGGCACGCGTCTCCTCAACCGGACCACGCGCAGCTTGGCGCTGACCGAGGTCGGACAAGTGTTCTACGAGCGGAGCGCTCACATCCTGGCGGAGCTCGACGAGACCGAGCGCCTGGCCGGCGAGCTGCAGAAGGCGCCGCGGGGCCTGCTGCGGGTCAATGTGACACCGTCCTTCGGCGACCTGCACGTCGCCGCCGCGGCGGCCGATTTCACCGCCCTGCACCCGGACATCTCGGTCGAGTTGATCGCGACGTCGCGCTTCGTGGATCTGGTCGAGGAGGGCTTCGATCTCGCCGTGCGCACGGAGCCGCCGCCGGAGTCGAGCCTCATCGCGCGCCGCATCGCGCCGGTCCGGCTCGTCGTGTGCGGCGCTCCCGATTATCTCGACAAGCGCGGCCGGCCGCAGCGACCGGAGGACCTGGCAGCGCATAATTGTCTGCGGCTCAGCGAGCTGAGCTTTCGCGACGAATGGTGCTTGACCGGACCGGACGGCAAGGAAAGTTGGATCCCCGTTACCGGGACGTTGCGAGCGAACACCACGGTCGCGTTGCGAACCGCGGCCTTGCGCGGACAGGGGCTGGTGCTGTTGCCGACATTCCTCGTCGGAGACGACCTGAAGTCAGGCCGCCTCGTGCCGGTGCTGCACGGTTATGCGCCGGCCGACGCGGCGATCCGCGCGATGTATCCGCACAGCCGGCATCTGTCGGCGAAAGTGCGCACATTCATCGATTTCCTGATCGACCGGTTCGGCAACGACCCGGACTGGGACGACTGGCGATTCCGAACGCTAGAACACGCGACCGCCAATCACGAGCACTCTTCGACGAGTTGACGTTCCCACGGCGCGCCGCGCGCCCCCGACGGTGCGCGCATCTGCCCGAGAATCGGGGCGCAGATAGAGGCCCGATACCGACCGCGTCCCTGGATACCGTTGGGATGACCCGGTGCGTTCTCGCGGCGTCAGCGCGAGACCGGCGGCGCGTTGCTGGATCGGAGGCACTGCGTCATGGCCTCCTCGCGTCTGGCACTGGCCTCGCGGGTGTAGTCGGGATACTGCTTCCAAGCCTGGCGCTTGCATCTATCCATCGTCTTCCACGCCGCTTCCGACTGATGCAGCGCATTCGGCTGCTGCGCGTGGACTGCCGAAGCGGCGACACCGCAGAGGGCGGATAGAACGACGAGCAATGCCGCGCGAGAAGCCTTCATCGGTACCGGCCCGACAGGTCGTGGCGGCAAGCGCAGCGGTGCGGAACATCGCCGCGGGCGAGGCAAGCGTGCGGGATCAGGGATGGCAAACATGGAATCAGCTCAACACGAGTTGCAAAACGATAAGGCGCAGGTGGGCGAGGAACAGCACTGCCGCAAGGTATAGGGCTGGCCGGCGACGAGGCATCACGCGCCGCGCTACTGCCCCCGGGATCGTTGCATTCCATCGCTTCCCCAGTCTCGGCCGCTGAATGATACGAGCGATGGGCTGGAGACATCCCTGGGCCCCTCGCCCTGAGCGCAAAGACGGAAGCGCGGCGTACGGATCTGGACGGCGGCCGGCAAAACCAACCATGATCGCTCATTCCTGCGCAAGCGGGAGGAGCAGCCATGCCGACGCTCAAGATTGGGACCCGCAGCTTTGACGCCAGCAACGCGCGGGTCGTGCGCGAGGCGGATCGCATGTTCAAGCTGTCGCCCGAGCGCCGCGCGCATCGCCTCGAACGGGCAAAAGCGGCGGTGGCGAGCGGTGCAGCCGCGAAGGGTGCCGAGAACAAGGAAGTCCTGCCCGCCACGAAACGCGCGGTGGCGATCATCCTGAGCCAGCGGATCAGCGAGCTCTGACGACGGACGGCGCTGGTGTCCACAGGGCCTGCCGCTGAACTTCAACCGCACCGCAAGCGTTCAGCAGCTGCCTAACTTTGCCGCGATAATTCCTTGCATTGCCGGCAGGGCGGCGTCTCCGCCATGACCGTGGTCCACTGTCTGGGAGAATTGCGCCTAGCAGAGTGGGCGGCGCTTCGATCCAGGAAGGTCGGGGCCGGAAGCGTCGAGCTTATAACTCCGCGCCCTAGCCGAGCGAGCTGCGGCCGGGCGCTGCGGCGGCGTCGAGCACGGGGCGGGGACCCGTGGTGTCGGTGAATTGCAGCGCGGCGAGGCGGGCGTAGAGGCCGCCCTGGCGGATCAGGTCGTGATGCGCGCCCTCGGCGACGATGCGGCCCTCGTCCATGACGACGATGCGGTTGGCCTTGAGCACCGTCGCCAGGCGGTGCGCGATCACCAGCGTCGTGCGCCCGGCGGCAAGCCGCGCCAGCGCCTGCTGCACGGCGCGCTCGGACTCGGCGTCGAGCGCCGAGGTCGCCTCGTCGAGCAGCAGGATCGGCGGGTTGCGCAGGATGGCGCGGGCGATGGCGATGCGCTGGCGCTGCCCGCCCGAGAGCCGCACGCCCTTCTCGCCGAGAAACGTGTCGAAGCCGTCGGGCAGGCGGTCGAGGAACTCGGTCGCCGCCGCGGCCTCGGCGGCGTCGCGCACCTCGGCGTCGCTTGCCTCCGGGCGGCCGTAACGGATGTTCTCCCAGGCCGAGCCGCCGAAGATCACCGGGTCCTGCGCGACGACGCCGACGCGACGTCGCAAACCCGCGGGATCGACGGTGGCGACGTCGACGCCGTCGACGCGCACCACGCCGCGCGCGGGATCGTAGAAGCGCAGCAGCAGCTGGAATACCGTGGTCTTGCCCGCGCCCGACGGACCGACCAGCGCCACGGTCTCGCCCGGCGCCACCGCGAGGGTGACAGCGTCGAGCGCCGGCCGGTCCGGGCGCGAGGGGTAGAAGAAGGTGATGCCGTCGAGCGCGACACGGCCCTGCGCCGGCTCGGGCAGCGGGGCGGGGCGGGCGGGCGCGGTGATGGCCGGCTCGGTCGCCAGCAGCTCCAGGAGCCGCTCGGTGGCGCCGGCGGCGCGCTGCAGATCGCCGAACACTTCGGAGATGGTGCCGACCGCGAAGGCGGTGAGCACGGCGTAGAACACAAAGGCGGAAAGCTCGCCGCCGGTCATGCGGCCTTCGATCACGTCATAGCCGCCGACCCACAGCACGAAGGTGACGGCGCCGAACGCCAGCAGGATCACCACTGCCGTCAGCAGCGCGCGCACGCGGATGCGGGCGATGGCGACGGCGAAGGATTCCTGCACGCGCGCGGCGAAGCGCGCCCGGTCGAGCGGCTCGTGGGTGAAGGCCTGGACGGTGCGGATGGCATTGATCATCTCCTCGGCATAGGCGCCGACATCGGCGACGCGATCCTGCGAGCGCCGCGACAGGGCGCGCACGCGGCGGCCGAAGAACAGGATCGGCACCACCACCGCGGGGACGATGACCAGCACCAGCGCGGCCAGCTTCGCGCTGGTCACCACCAGCATGATGAGGCCGCCGATGAGGATGAGCAGGTTGCGCAGCGCCATCGACACGCTCGAGCCGACGACGGTCTGCAGCAGCGTCGTGTCGGTGGTGAGCCGCGACAGGATCTCGCCGGTCTTGGTGGTTTCGAAATAGGCCGGGCTCAGCGCGACGATGCGATCGAAAACGGCGACGCGCAGATCGGCCACCACCCGCTCGCCGATCCAGGACACCAGCGAGAAGCGGCAATAGGTCGACACCGCCAGTACGGCGACGATGGCCAGCAGCGCCTCGACGGTGCGGTCGAGGAGGTGCGCGTCGCCGGCGCGCAAGCCCTGGTCGACGATATGGCGCACGCCCTGGCCGAGCAGCAGCACGGTCGCCGAGGAGACGACCAGCGCGATGCTCGCGCCGAGGATCTGCCAGCGGTAGGGCCGCAGAAATTGGAGAAGGCGGAGCAGCGGCGCCAGGTTGCGCGCGCGCGGCGCGCTGGCGGGATCCGGCGGCGCCGCGATTGCGCCGGTGGTTCTCTCTGTGCTCGCCATGACAGCAGGGCCTCGATGATGGGAACGCGCGTCGCCGCTCGCGCTGCGATATTGGGTCAAAGCTCTTAAACTCAAGTATCTAGAGGGTGCCAGCCTATTCTCGGCCGGGTCTGGGGTCGGCTGGCGCAAATCGCCGGCACTCGTTCGGTCATGGTTGCCGCTCTGCCGGGCGAGCCCGCGCCGGAAGTTCAATATCCGCGGTCGCCGTGCGGCGGTCCGGCTTATGAGCTGCGTCACACCAAGAACGATGCAGGGCGGCCTAACCTGGCATATTGTGCTGCGGACGCGGTGCAGCATCGCGTGAATGGGGGGCATGGCATGACCGACTGGATCCAAACTTCGCCAGAAATCCGGCCCAGCATCGGCTGGAGTGACGTCTGGCGGCAGTTCTGCGCGGACATTCTTTCCAAGGAAGTGCAGACGTCGCCGACCTATTCGTATCAGTGGATGGCTTGCGAGGTGGGCCATATCGGGCTCGGCATGGTGCTGTTTTTCGCCATGGCGTCCGCCTTTGGCTGGCCGAGTTGGGTCTCTCTCGTGGCGGTCGCTGCGGCGGCTGTCGCCAAGGAAGGACGCGACGTCTACGTGACCAACAAAAAAATCAGCAATACCTTCGACGCCCGGCTCGACAAGCGGACCGTCCGGATCGACGCACTGCTGGCCGTCGTCTATATGGTTCTGGGTGCCATGTTCGCCTTCGGCGTCGCGGAGCGTTGGCCGTTCTGGGCCTTCATGCTTTGGCTCGCGCCGGTAGTGGCCATCATGCCCTGGTGCTTGCGTCAGAAAATGTACTTTCAGCAGGCGGGTCTCCCGTACTTGTTCCGGCTGCCAGAATTCACTGCGCCGCTGCGCGACAACGCGGTCACATTGATCAAGCGTTTCCTCGCAGGCGCGGGTTCAGAACCGCCGCAGCACCTGGTGATCCTGGGGCCGTTGCAGGCGGGAAAGACGAGCCTGGCGGTGGGCATCGGCACGGAAGCCACCTTTATGACGAAAGTCGTCCGCTATCTGACCTTCACGAAGCTATGCGAGATCGGTATCGGCGGAGAGCCGCCGGCGCCCCGAAATACGGCCCTGTGGCGATGGCGACAGAGCCAACTCGTTATCGTGGACGACGTCGTCGGCGGCCTCGACCTTTTCCGAAAAGATCGCGCCCCTAGCCGGAACGCCTCGCTGAATGAAGCAATGCACGAGTTGAAGGATGAGCTGGCTAGCCGCCATGTGATCTGGGTCGTCCAGGACGAGGGCGGCCAGTCCTCGGCCTTGCAGTGGAGCGCTATGATCCAAAACGCACTGGGATCGAGTGCGGCCGAGTTCGCTTGGATCACCGTCGAAAAAAGCGCCGACAACGACAAGGCAATGTCGATCACCGGCGCAGCGCAAGCGCGGCAAGAGGCCCCGGCTTCGGACGTCGCCGCATAACCCATTCGCGCCTCCTCGGAACGGCGTTCGCTACACCGCGCGCAAGCCGTCGATGAAGGTGACGGCTTCCTTGCGCAGCGTCTCGCCGTGACGCGACAGCTCGGCACCGGCCGATCGTCCTTCTTGAGCCGACGCAAGTAACTACCCAAAAGAGCGATGAGCACCGGCTCGCATTCGCCGGCAAATGCTCGCGATCATCGGCTTTGCGGATCGTTCGCGCGCCAGTGCGTTCATCAATTGAATCAGGGCGAATCGATGGCCTGGGCTTCGGGGAGGGAAAGAATGCAAGACGCGGGCAGGACAAAGCGATCGGCTCGTGGCAAGGAGACCGTGCGCGAGAGGCATTTCCGCGACTTGCTCGAAGCGCTGCCCGCGGCCGTTTACGCCACCGACGCGGCAGGGCGCATCACCTTCTATAACCCGGCAGCGGCCGAGATTGCGGGTCGGAGGCCCGAGCTCGGCAAGGACGAATGGTGTGTGACTTGGCGCCTCTATTGGCCGGACGGCACACCGATGCCACACGACGCGTGTCCCATGGCCATCGCCCTCAAGGAGAACCGCGCCGTGCGAGGCATGGAAATACTGGCCGAGCGTCCGGACGGCAGCCGCATCCCGGTTATGCCGTACCCCACCCCGTTGCGCGATGCTTCAGGTGCGCTGATCGGCGCGGTAAACGTCCTGATCGATATGACCGATCTCAAACGCGCCGAACAAGATATTCAGCGGCTCGCGGGAAACCTTGAAGAGCGTGTCGCGCAGCGTACGCGACAGCTCGAAGCATCAGTGCAGGAGCTCAAGGAAAGCGAGCGCAGGTTCCGTCTCCTCGTGCAGAGCGTCACCGATTACGCGATCTTCATGCTCGATACCGACGGCATCGTTACCAATTGGAACGCCGGAGCGCAAAGGATCAAGGGATACGCGGCCGAGGACATCATCGGCCATCACTTCTCGCGCTTTTATCGGGCTGCGGACCAAAGAGCCGGTGTCCCTCAACGCGGCATCGAAACGGCGCGTGCCACGGGAAGATACGAGGCAGAAGGCTGGCGTGTGCGTAAGGACGGCAGCGAGTTTTGGGCAAACGTGATCATCGACGCGATCCACGACGAATCCGGAATACTGATCGGCTTTGCCAAGATCACACGCGACTTGACGGAGCGCCGTGCCATCGAGGATCAGCTCCGCCACGCGCACAAGATGGAGGCCATCGGCCAGCTCACCGGCGGTATCGCCCACGATTTCAACAACCTGCTCGCCGCGGTCATGGGCAATCTAGAGTTGATCGAAGGCGAGGCGCTGACTGATGAGGCGCGCAGACGGGCTGGCGTGGCGATTCGTGCGGTCCAGAAGGCCTCCGAGCTCACCAATGACCTCCTTGCCTTTGCGCGCAAGCAGCGGCTGGAACTAAAGCCGACGGACATCAACGCGTTGGTGTCCGGCATGGGCGAGATGCTGTTGCGAACCCTTGGGGGCCTCTTTCGCATCGAAGTTGCGCTCGGCGAAGGGTTGTGGGCGGCACAGGCCGATGCCAATCAGATCGAAAGCGCTATCCTTAACCTCGCCATCAATGCCCGCGACGCGATGCCGAACGGCGGCACCTTGACACTCATCACGGCAAATCTCCGCGTCGGACAGCTAAATCGGGTGGCCGATCTCGAGCCCGGCGACTATGTTCTGGTCGAAGTGACGGATACCGGAACCGGCATGAGCGAGGAGGTGAAAACCAGGGCATTCGACCCATTCTTCACGACAAAGGATGTTGGTAAGGGGTCGGGGCTCGGTCTTTCGCAGGTCTATGGCATGGTCCGGCAGTCCGGTGGAACCGTTGCCATCGATAGCGCGCTCGGACGCGGTACAACGGTGCGCCTTTATCTCCCGCGGGCGCGTGCCGCTGCGGAAGCCTCGCCAGGAGAAAAGTCCAAATCGCCCGCCATGTGGCGGGCTCGCGGCGAACGGGCGCTTGTCGTGGATAACGATGACGGCGTGAGAGAGGTGATCACCTGCGCTTTGGAGCTGTTTGGCTACGAGACCGCTACGGCCGAGAGTGGCGGAGCGGCACTCCACCTGCTTGAGCGTGCCCGCTTCGATATCGTGGTCATGGACTTCGCCATGCCCGTGATGAACGGCCTGGAAGCCAGTCAGATTATAAGGTCGCATTGGCCCGAATTGCCGATTCTGTTCATCACCGGCCATGCCGCTGCAGTGGATCTCGATGACGAGAGCGGTCAAAATGCGGTCCTGAGAAAGCCCTTCCTATCCGCAGAACTTGCCCGGAAGGTACGCAGTCTTCTCGACCGGACCATCGCGCGTCGCGCGAGCAACGTGGTCGAGCTGCGCCCAGAAGCCGTGTCGAGGTAGGGCGCACGAGCGCCGCGGCACGCGCAGCGAACCTCTTCATCGGGCGCAACGGGCTTCTCCGAAATCATAGAGGTGCGCCGGATTGTCGACCAGGAGCTTGCGCTGCGACGCGGCGTCCGGCGCGATCAACGGCACAAGGTCGACGAGATCGCCGTCATTGGGCATATGGCGGGCGATGTTGGGATGCGGCCAGTCCGTGCCCCAGAGCACACGGTCCGGCGTCGCCCGGACCAGCGTGCGCGCGAAGAGGACGGCATCGGCGAAGGGCGGTCCGGCGGTCGAGACGCGCTCGGCGCCGCACACCTTGACCCAGCAGGTGTCGAGCTTCGCCAGCTCCAGGAGCGCGCGGAACGGCGCCTGCTCGAGGCCGGCATCCGCCTTCACGCGTCCCATATGGTCGATGACGAAGGGTAGCCGCAGCTCGCGCAGCAGCGGCGCGAGCTCGACGATGTCGGCGGCGTCCAGATGCAGCACCAGATGCCAGCCCATCGGCGCGATGCGCTCCACCACGTGGTGGACCACGCGCCTGTCCGGCATACCGCCGAGATGCTTGACGAAATTGAAGCGGACGCCGCGGACGCCGCCGGCGTGCAGTGCCGCATAGCCCTTGTCGGCGAAGGACTGGTCGACGATGGCGACACCGCGATAGCGGCCGCCGCCGCTCGCGATGGCGTCGAGCGTCGCCCGGTTGTCGCTGCCGTGGCAGCTCGCCTGCACGATCACCGCGCGCTCGATGCCGAGAATACGGTGCAGCGCGGCGAGACTTTCCTTCGGCGCGTCGGGCGGCGTGTAGGAGCGGTCCGGCGCGTAGGGAAATCGCGCGGCCGGGCCGAAGACGTGACAATGCGCATCGCAGGCGCGCGCCGGCGGGCGCCATCGCGGCCGCCGCGTGTCGGGGTCGGGCGGCGGGCAGGACTTCACGGCGTCCGCTCCTCCCTCGCGATCCGGAAGCGCCCCGCGGCGCTGTCTTGAACCAGCCTATAAATCCGCGTCCGCCGGTCGTCAATGCGGGTTGAAAGCGGGACGACATCGCTCCGGAAGAGATCGACGCGCGTCGCGCAAACCCGGCGAGGGGGCCGGGCTGCGGTATCGCGTCGCAGGCGCGTGGCCGACAAGGCCGATTCTGCGGCGACAATGGCGGCATACCAAATTTGCCCCGGACGGGCGCGCGCGAAAGGAGTAGTGTGGCGCATTCTTTACCAGACGCCCAGACGAGGGGACCGGCATTATGACCAGTACATTCAAGCCTCTAGGCACCATGGCGCCGATCACGCCGAACCAGTCGGCCGCCAAGGCGGCGGAAGCGGCGCAGACCGCGATCCGCAAGCTGGTGGTCGGCCGCGGCATTGTTTTCTCCGGCGAGATCAAGTCGTGCGACTGCCTCGTGGTCGAGGGAACGGTCAAGGCCAACATCGCCGGCTGCCGCGACATCTACATCGCCGATGGCGGTCTCTTCACCGGCTCCGCCTCGGTCGAGAATGCCGAGATCCGCGGACGCTTCGAGGGCGACCTCAGCACCAGCGGCCGCCTGCTGATCCACGCCAGCGGCAAGATCGCCGCCGAGGTCAACTACAACCAGATCGAGATCGAGCGCGGCGGCGAGATCTCCGGCAAGGTCCAGGCGCAAACCGCGTCCCAGGCCGCGGCCGCGCCGCTCGCGGCGGTGCCGCGCCGGGCCTGATCGCCCCGCTCGCTATTCCACCGCGAGCAAGGCGCGCGCGATCGCTTCCCACTCCTGGGCGAGCGACGCGGTCGCGGGCGCCTTGCTGGCGCGGCGATACCAATAGCCGGCATTGGCCGCGTCGCCTTCCTTGCGGTGCAGATAGGCGTGCACCCAGGCGCCCGCTTCGTCGTCCTGCTCCTGGGCGCAGCCATGCGCCTTGTCCCAATCGCCCTTGGCGTCCCACCATAGCCCGCGCGCCGCAAGGCTGAGGGCTTGCGGCGGCTCCGCCTGCGCGAGCGATCGTCGAAAGGCGTCGAGGTCCATCGGGCCTAGCTTAGCGCGATTCCTTCAGGAACGACGCAAGTTGTTCGCCGCGAACGAGCGCAAGCCGGGCGCCCGCGCAAAACGAGAGAGGCGGCTGGCGCCGCCCCTCCGAATCCCCGTCGTCGCAGCCTTACTTCTTCAGGCTGTCCACCGCGTCCTCGGCGCTTTCCTTGAAGTCATGCGCGGCGTCCTTGGCACGGCCCTTCAGCTTGTCGGCCTTGCCCTCGGCCTCGGTTTGCCGGTCGCCGGTGACCTTGCCGACCGTCTCCTTTACCGCGCCTTTTGCCTTGTCCGTCTTTCCAGCCATGACACACCTTGCTTTGCCTACGCGTGGGCAAACCCCGGTGTGCCCAGGTCGTTCCGAGCGCGCGCATTGGCTTAGCCGCCGAGGCGGCGCCTCACCTCTTCGGGGATCGGCGCGGATTTGATGCGGGCGTCGTCGTCGGGATGCGGCACGACGCAGATCCTGAGCTCCCGGCCCTCGACTGCGAGCGTCGCGCCGCGCATGAAGCGGTGCTGGATCTTCAACGTCTTGGCGTTCCATTCGACGACGCAAGAGTCGGCGTCGAGGTCGTCGCCGAAGCTCGCCGAGGCCGAGAAGCTGGCGCGCGCGTCGAGCAGCGGGAAGCCCTTGAGCCCGTGCGCGCGGTAGAGAAGCGGCAGCGGCAGGCCGGCGCTCTCGAACAAGGCCGACGTGCACTCGTCGAACCAGCGGAAATAATTCGGATAGAAGACGATGCCGGCGGGATCGCAATGCCCCCAATCCACCCGGATCCTGCGTCGGCTGATGACCATCGCTGCTCGCTCCCCCTGGCCGCTGTCGGATTATTGCCAGACATCTGGACCGGCCGACAACAGCTGATCCGCTGCCCGTCGGATGTCGCGCCCCTCACATCTGGTCGTAGTCGAGCACCACCTTGGGCGTCGTCGGACGCGACTGGCAGGTCAGCACATAGCCGGCCTCGAGCTCCCAGCGCTCGAGCGAGTAGTTGACGTCCATCGCGACCTTGCCCTCGACGAGGCGGGCGCGGCAGGTGCAGCACATGCCGCCGCGGCAGGAATAGGGCAGCTCCAGCCCCGCCGCCTGCGCCGCCTCTATGATCGACTGATCCGCGCCGACCGGGAAGCGGTGGCGGATGCCGTCGATCAGCGCCTCGGCCTCGGCGACTGCGCGCGGCGCGAGGGCGGCATCGGTGCGCGGCGGCGGCCGCTGCGGCGCCGGGACGCCCGCGACGGTGAAGCGCTCGACATGGACGCGCTCGGGCGGTACGGCGAGAGCGGCGAGGGTGCGCTCGGCGGCGTCGAGCAGCGCCGCCGGGCCGCAGATGAAGGCATGGTCGATGCTGGCGGCCGGCACGATGCCGCGCAGGAAGAGCGCGATCTTGGCTGCGTCGATGCGGCCGCTCAGCGCCGCCACGTCCTGCGCCTCGCGGCTCAGCACATGCGTCACCGAGAAGCGGTCGAGGAAGCGGTCCTTCAACTGCTCGAGCGCCTCGCGGAACATGATGCTCTGCGTCGTGCGGTTGCCGTAGAGCAGGAAGAAGCGGCTCATGGGCTCGCGCGCCAGCACGGTCTTGATGATAGAGAGCAGCGGCGTGATGCCCGAGCCCGCGGCAATGCCGAGATAGACCCGC
>Ga0209647_1002958_pt1 | contig 13467 bp, 19 predicted proteins | sample GraSoi_2013_60cm_FD_185827 | JGI IMG/M metagenome (GOLD analysis project Ga0209647, IMG submission 185827) | Grasslands soil microbial communities from the Angelo Coastal Reserve, California, USA - Sample 9_17_2013_60cm (SPAdes) (version 2) | ecosystem: Environmental > Terrestrial > Soil >... | reverse complement strand
ACCAAGTTCTCAAAAGAGTAATAGATCAATGAAAATAGGTTTTATCTGTCCGACTGTACCCGGTCACCTCAATCCGATGACTGCGCTGGCGCGTCATCTCCAGGCGCGAAACCATGAGGTTGTCTTCCTTTATTCATCGAGCGCCACTTGAGACACGAAACGCCCAATTTCCAGGCTTGGGGCGTATGTACCTCGTCAGACAATGGGACCCGCGAATTCTTCCAACAAATTATGGCGCCGTCGCGATGTTGTTAAGCTACTCGGCGCAACCGCTATCACCGGACCAATGATTTTGCGGGGAACGACGGCCAGCGCTGCTACCTCGAAAGTAATCAAGATTGGTCATGTCAGTCCGCAAAAAATGTCGACCCCAGTTGGCTGAATAAGAGTGTATCGACGATACCATCGTTCTCCCTAAATCAATATGGCGTACTCGGCACTGAGGCCATCGTTCCGGTTCATGCCTTGGCCGAGTATCCATCCCATCTCACCCCAATTGAAGCAACTTCCATCTGGATGCAGTATATGACGGCCTACGGAGCATTAGTTGAGATTGGCCACGTGAAGAACGGAGAATTCGTTCTCATCACAGCAGCTTCCAGTAGCGCAGGTCTCGCTGCCATACAGACGGTGAAGGCCGAAGGGGCCATCTCGATCGCAACCACCCGCACCCGCGCCAAGCGCGACGAATTGCTCGCCCTCGGTGCCGATCACGTCATTGTTCGGGTATCTCGTTGCGAATCGATTGTTCCATAAAGTCATCCATCTTCTTCGCCGGTCGATTGCACAACCGGGACTTACCTGTATCAGCAACCAAAGGACCACGGCGTGCTATGTTTCCCTAGCTAGGGAAATTTCTCCGTGAACGCAAATTGATCGCCATAGGGAAAGGCGGACGCTTGTCTTGCATGTCGTCGCAAAACCGGCCAACGATCCCTTGATGCGCTGCGCTAGGGACTTGATCCCTTTCTGGGATGATGTCGATGCGATGGTTCCATTTCGATCGCAATTCAATTGCTATGCCGCGCACCCTTTGAAACAATCCGGCCCACCATGCAAATCAGCGCGCGCTCAGCGTGCTCAAGCATGGCAATGGCGGTTCGCTTGCGAACGACCAATTTGGGAGCTTTGACGATTTCTGAATATTTCATGCCCCTGTTGTCTTGAAAGAGAGCTATCCCGACAAAACAAAAAAGCCCGCCAGTACGCACAATCCTCCCAGATCCGCTTTTTTCTCACCTCCGGGATCCGGGTAAACCCAAGAGTGTAATTCCGTTATCAGTCAACTTGGTCTGAGTTTATGCGCATTCCAAACGGACGGGCTACGTTGTTGAGTTCAGCGAGCGTCTGTGCAGAACTCCGACCCATTTGCTTGAGTAACGCGGCGTAGTTCGTGACGCCGTCGTGCAGGTGCGGGTGTGCACGGCCGGTAGAGACGACAAACTGAAATAGAATTGTGAGGTGGCGCCGGCTGAGGGGCTCGGCTTCCTCTAGCCGGCCGGTAGCTTGGAACAATAGCGCTAGATTGTTTAGGCACATGGCGAGATCAGGATGATCCGGCCCGAGCCTCTTTTCAACAATCTCCACAGCTCGCTTGGTAAGGGGTTCCGCCTTCGCGTATTGGCCGTGCGTTGTGTAAAGTTCTGCCAAATTGTTGAGGATCCTGGCCGTGTCCGGATGTTCTGGACCCAGGGCCCTTTCGCTGATCGACAGCGCCTGCTCACACATTGGCTCAGCCTTCGTGTATTGGCCTTGCGCTCTATAGAGCATCGCTAGGTTGTTAAGGCTACCGGCGATGTCGGAATGCTCCGGGCCCAGCACCTTTTTCCGGATCGCCAGGGCCCGCTCATAAAGAGGCTCGGCCTTCGCGTATTGACCTTGGGCTTTCAACATCAACGCCAGGCCGTCGAGGCTGGCGGCGACTTCTGGGTGCTCTGGACCCAGAGCCTTTTCACGGATCGCAAGGGCTCGTTCATAAAGAGGCTCGGCCTTCGCATACCCGCCCCAGTTCCTATAAAGGTCCGCCAGATTGCTGAGCCCAGTAGCGACGTCTGGATGGTTCGGGTCAAGGGCCTTTTCACGGATCGCCAGGGCCCGCTCGTAAAGAGGCTCGGCCTTCGCATACTCACATCGGCTTATACAGAGCCCCGCGAGGTTGTTGAGCCCAGTAGCGACGTCTGGATGGTCAGGGCCAAGGGCTTTCTCCCAGATCGCCAAGGCCCGTTCGTAAAGTGGCTCGGCCTTCGCATATTGGCCTTGGCTTTCGTGGAATAATGCCAAGTCGTTGAAGTTTATAGCCAAATCCGGGTCATCCGGGTCCAGAACTCTCTCTCGGATTGCCAGCGCCCGCTCAAAGAGAGGCTCAGCCTTCTTGTATTGGCCTTGGTTTGTGCAGGCCACCGCGAGATTGTTTAGACATGTGGCGACCTGGGCATCCTCCGGGCCAAGGGCCGTCTCCCATATTGCCAGCGCGCGCCGATAGAGGGGCTCAGCCTTCGCGTACTCACCTCGGCTCATATAGAGCCTCGCCAGGTTGTTGAGCCCGGTAGCGACGTCTGGATGGTCAGGGCCAAGGGCTTTCTCCCAGATCGCCAGCGCCCGTTCGTAAAGTGGCTCGGCCTTCGCGTATTGGCCTTGGTCCTTCCAGGCCACCGCCAGAGCGTTGAGGCTGCTGGCGACGTTCGGGTGTTCCGGGCCTAGGACTTTTGCGCGAATCGACAGGCTGAAATAAAAAAGCTGTTCGGCTTGCGGGTACGCGGCTCGCGCTCGGAGAAACGCACCCAGCTGATGAGCCACTGAGGCGATGAGTATCTCGTCGACGCCGTCGCGTTTCGCGTGCTCAATCAGCATTTCTGCGTGCGGCCAAAGCGCGAGCCAAACGTCCCATGTGCGAAAATCGTCGGGTGACCCTGGGGCGAAAGCATGCAGAAGCTGGGCCGCCCGCATGAGCCAGCGCTTGCGTTCTTCTCCTGTCAACGAGTCCTGCTCGACCGCTTGGAGCAGAGGGTGCATCGCGAGTGTTTCGCTTGTGAGACGGATCAGGGAAAACCGGGCCAGTTCGCCCAAAGCCTTGTCGATTGCAACACCTGAAGCATTCACGCGTTGACTTAACGCTTCCGACAAGACGCCTTTGTCCGCTGCAAAGATAGCGCACGGGATGCCATCCGGCGCGAACCATGCCCCTATCCGCAAGAGAGCGCGGGCGAGTGGGCTAAGCTGGTTGAATGTGACGTCCCATGTCTTCGCGACCGATGCCGGATAACGGGTGCTGCCCTCCGGCTGGTATTCTAGGAGCTCAGGCCGGGCTTCGTGGAACGCATACTGATATTTCTCAAAACTCCATTTCACTGTGACGATGAATGCCGCGGCCTGCTCAAGAGCGAGCGGCAGATTGCCGAGTTCGCGCGCGAGTAACAGGGCCGCGTTTTCATCGCCGGCGTTGTGCCCCTCTTCGGCGACTCGTCGGAGAAGAAAGCACGCTGAATCGCCTGGAGTAAGTAGATCGAGGTGAAAATCCGGCATAGTCACAGGCCATTCGCTGAGCCGTGACGTGACGAGAACATGGCCCGCCAAGCTGGGCGGCAACCGGTCACGGACAGCCTTCACCGCTTCCTGGGTATCCACGCTGTCGGCAATGAGCAGCCAACGCTCGTGCCCGTGAAACCAATCTAGGACAGCCTTTGCCTGAAGCGACTGCCTTCGCTCCACGTCCTCTGGCAAATCGAGCAGTCCAGCAAGCGCCGCTAAATTGGCATCCAATGCCTCTGCGCTATCGCCCTTCACCCAGAGCACCGCGTCATACTCCCCTAAATGTTTCCATGCATACTCGATGGCGAGCTGCGTTTTGCCCACGCCGCCAAGCCCGTGGACAGCAATGGTTTGGGTTGCCGCTGCCTCGCTTCCCTTCTGGAACTGCTCGTGAAGCTTATTCAGCTCCGCATCGCGCCCGGTGAATGTGGGATTCGGTGGGAACGGCAGATTGTGCGTTCTCCGCGGAGCAGCCGGAGGAAACCCTGCACGGGGTTTGGCTGATGTGGGAAAAGATGGTGGACCCGTCGGTTTTCCAGAGGGTTTTAGCCCGTCAAGCAGAGTTCGCCCTGCATCTTGCTCGTTGAGATCGACCAGATCTATGTAGATGACCTGCGCAAGTAGCCCCGTGGGAGAACACGCAGTCACCCGGACGGGAATAAGATGGCGCTCCTTACCCGTTGGGTCTCGTGCAAAAGCGGCGGCCCATTCAGGTTGAGTGTACTCAGCTTTAAGATAAGCCTCTGATAATACGGCGATGGTAATGTTTGTTTCGGCTGTGGCCTCGTGCATCCGTAAAACAAAATTCTCGCCAGGCCGAAAATGCCACGCTTGAAGAATCGGTTCGTAACCGGCTCCTTCAATTACTCCGGCGATCCATTCCGCCCAATCGCGGTCGGCCTTGTTGTAACTGATGAAGACTTTAGGACTGTTCTCCGGCATGATGCCAACCTCAAGCTTACTGAAAGGACGGTAAGATGCGTCATCAAATCGAAGAAAGGAATCTATTAGGGGTAGGGGCGGCAAAGACACAGGTTCCGGCATCCGTGTGCGCATAACCGATAAACGACCGTTAAAACCGTAACCCTAGAACTCAGGATGGACGACGCGAAGCTTGCCGCCTTCGCGCTTCTCATTAGAATTCGACACGAAGACCTTTTCAGGCGTTTCATAGCCTCAGCTCTCGCGGCTTCACCCAAAACGTTCGAAGGCTACACGATCGCGCGAAGTAAGATGGTTGCCGATGCTTTTTCAATCAGCGTGGGTCACCAGAAAAGGATGTCTTGGTGGCCGGCTTCTTTTCCTTATTCTCGAAGAATTCTTGCAAGTCGGCGATCGCCCAAGCTTCCAACCTCATAGAAATGAGAAAGCGCGGCTTACGCGTCGTTACCCTCGCGCACCTCGCAGAAAGCATCTCAATCGAGACGCGCGTTTACAAACTTAGTCATCTCGAACAAATTTCGGTCCCGCTTTAGCGAGGCTGCTTTCAGCCAGCCGATGCTGCTCGCAACCCGACCGTGCCACGCCTACATCTCGTCGGTCTGAGGTGCACGCGGCCTCGCTAGACAATTAAGCTCGCTAAAAGAACACCTGCCAAACCAAGGATCGACAGCAACGTTTCCATTGTGGTCCAATATTTGAAAGTCTCTACCACGCTTAAGCCAAAGTATTCCTTCACCAGCCAGAAACCGGCATCGTTCACATGGGAAAGGATCAGCGAACCCGAGCCCGTCGCAAGGACCAGCAGTTCGCGGTTTACCGTTGTGTTGTTCTGGATCAGCGGAGCAACGATCCCGGCTCCGGTGATGGTGGCCACCGTGGCCGAGCCGGTGGCCACACGTACTACCGCCGCAGCGGTCCAAGCCAATAGCAACGGCGAAAGGTGTGCATTCGTCGCCCATTGACCAATGGCGTCGGCTATCTTGGTCTCCAGTAATACTTCCTTGAATCCTCCACCGGCACCCACAATCAGGATTACCGCCGCGATTGGTTCCAGGCTCCTATTCAGCGTGCGCTGAATCTCGTCGAGACTTTCGCCCAGGCGGACGCCCAACGTGAACACTGCAACGACGACCGTAATAAACAGCGCGACAATCGGGTTGCCGATCACGTCAAGAGCAGCCTTCATAGGTCCTTGCGCAAGCAAAAGGTCCGCTACTGAGCGTCCCATCATCAGGACGGGCGGCAGAAGGATTACCAACAGAACCCCACCCAGACTCGGAGTCCGATGCGCAGTTTCCGCAGTAACTGCTGCGATCTCGTCTACTGGACTGATGTGCGGCCCGCTTTGCCCCGTGGATTTTCGGATTGCACGGCGGAGGCCAAAAAATTTCGCGGCTACCGAGGCAAATACGGGCCCCGAGATCAGCCCGACCGGCAAGCCGATGACTAACGCATACAGGATCGTTTTGCCGGCGTCAGCGTGGAAGGTAGCGACCGCCAAGGTTGGAGCCGGGTGCGGCGGGGTCATCCCATGCGCGATGGAAAGACCGGCAAGCATAGGTAAGCCGAGGCTCAGAATCGGCACGTCCATCTTCTTGGCCATCACGAACGCTAATGGTACCAGGAGAACAAACCCGACTTCGAAAAACAACGGCAAGCCAATCAGAAAGGCCGCAAAAAAAAGCGTCCAAGGGACGTATTTTCGTCCGCCGATTGAGATCATGGCGTTAGCAAACGCGTCAGCACCCCCGGAAGAGACTAACAATCCGCCTATCATCGTTCCGAGACCGATGACGATACCGACAAAACTCAGTATGTCGCCGAATCCTTTGGAAAACCCCGCGATCGCTTGAACCGGATCGATCCCACAGGTTACGGCCAGCCCCCAAGAGACGAACATGAGAGCGAGAAACGGATGCCATTTGAACCGTGCTACGAGCAGGACCAACAGAAGGATCCCGACTAAAGCCGCCAATAATCGAAACGCTTCCGGGCTCATTTTCTCAGCTTCCTCCTGATCCGCTTAGCGCTGCTTTCAATACGCAATGGGATTACAAGATCTTTCATGTTCCTCCAAAAATTTGCGTTCTACAGTTGTGCAAGGGAAACGGTCGCAAGCACCGTCGCGACCACGGGCTACAAGTTGGGCATCATGGCTTAAGTGGTTTGAGGCCCAGAGTAGTGACGTAGCGCAGCACCTCTTGTACAACCTCTGCTAGCGGCCGGTTCTGATCGATGACAAAGGCTTCGTTCGGTTGCGGTTCCTCCAGAATCGCGAATTGGCTGTCGAGCAACCTCTTATCGAAAAAGTGATCCGTTCGTAACTCCAGGCGTCTGGCCACCACCTCGTAGTCAATTTTCAGATAGAAGAAACGCACGGCCTGTAGTCCATCGCAGAGTTGCTCCCGGTATACCCGTTTGAGTGCAGAACAGGCCAGCACGCAAGATGTGCTGCCTGAATCGAGTTCCTGCCGCAACGCTTCGCGAAGACTTTTTAGCCAGTCGCGCCGGTCGTTGTCCGTCAGGGCGACGCCACGATGCATCTTGTCCTTATTGGCGTTGGAGTGGAAATCGTCCGCATCTAGAAATTTGAGACCTAACCTCTTGGCAACCTCCCGGCCAACTTCGGATTTACCTGAGCCGGATACACCGGTTAAGACAATTGCCAGAGCATTCCCTGGAGACGAACCGATTGCAGTCATACTGGAGTTGATCCTTGGCGAGTTAGGCTCCGCCATTGCCGAGAGCATCTTCTCCGCAAATGTGTGCTCTTGGCGAGAAGGAAAACGCGGGAACGCCGCCGCTGTTAAAACTTTGGCTGAGGCTGATGCGCGACGTAAAACGAACAATCTAATCCATCGGCGAAATCGTCAAAGACCTTGCTACCGCTAGGTACATGTCCACGGGTGTTAACGCCGGTTCAGCCGTCGAGTAACCCGTCGACGCCCACAATGCCGTAGGCGCCATATGAATGGCACCAAGCAGCGTGGGAAAATAGAACCCAAATAATTGGGTCATTTCCTCAGCCAAGATCGCGGATCTGCGTGCCTTGACTTTGCGCCGGCGTGCAGGGTCATTGCTTTCCGAATGCGGTCCAGGTTTTGCATTTGCCTGCCCGCATAGTATGCGGAAGCCAAACTGGCCACTAGGCTAATTTTTCCTTAGACTCTAGCAAAAGTGGAACCCCATTTCGTCACTACGGAAGAAGCGCTTCGCGAAGAGCTTTTCCATTAATGACCTGCTCGGCCAGCGCCGGACTAATGGTCTCGAATACGCTCGACGGGCCCCCAAAATTCTGGGAAGTGGGTTTTTTGGATACGGAGGATCATTCGGTCTGGCAAGGTTCGATGTTCGAGACTCGGGATATAGCCGTAAACTACATTCAAAACTACAATCCCTAGCGGCATGCGGGGCAATTCACTCAACCGCTGGTGGTTCAACACGCTGGACGTTAACACACCTTAAGGACGTGCCACCCCTGCGGGAGCCGCCGGTGCACATGCCTTGAGGTTAGGTTAACGATAGACCACCTCGTTAATCAACCCTTAGCACCTCTCTAATGCGGCTCCCCTCCGAAATGGGTGGCCGCGTAAACCGCCGATTCACCACAGCCTCAAATGCCAATCGAGTTTTGCTTCCGCTAAAACGCGGGGTCGCCTGCCATTACATACACTTTTGTTCTAAAGCATACACTTTTTTGGCCGATTATACTGAGTATACAATCTATGAATATTACATGCCGGACTGCCTGCGGGCCCGGGAGTCACCGATGCCACCCTGGGAAATGAATGAATATGAAAAACTTCAAAGTTACTTACGTCCACCCGAGCGGAGATAGCACCTGGCTTTACCTAATCGTGAGCGCGCCCTCCTCTTTCGTGGCCCGCCAAATCGCGGAAGCCCAACTCACCGGATTAAAGATCCTCAACGTGGTACCGGTATGAAACGCTGGAAAGCACTGAGCAAATCTGGCACACGCCTCTACGTGGCGGCCAGGACCCGCACTGAGGCACGCAAGCGGCTGGGAACGCTGCTGGGCTGCGCCGTCATCAACCTAATGCTCGATACTAGCGAGGTTCCGCTTCCATGAACTTCAAAACCTCGTCGGAAGACATCGAACCTTATCTCGTAGACGTTTTAGCGCCTCGCCAGAAGCGGACGTTAAATCTGTTAATCTCTATCTGGTTTATCGCCAATTTAAGCTTTTTAGCCTGGTGGCTCCAACCGTAATCGGGCCGGTGATAAGCAAGAGCTAATACACGGCACCTTACAAGCCAAGCGCCAACCAGTAAAAACTACATACGTCGGATTAACCTAATCCTGTTGGTATGCCAAACACATCTAACCTCGATCCCCGGTTCCTCGAAATGTACCTTCTGCTCCTAGAGGGGCAGGACCACAATGCCTGGACCAACTTCACTGACCTCTGCCGCAATGAACGAGTAAACCCAACCCACGTCTTCCAACACCTGGCCTTTGACTTATGAGCGCTAATTACCAATCATCCATCATCCAGAGCTATCTGATGGCCGGGGCCATTATCCTCGGCCTCTTCCTGATGATGGCTGCAATTCTCTGAAAATAATGCGCACTAACCCATTCCTCGATCTAGGGGAGCGCATCCGCGCAAAAGAAGCCCAGCGGGGACTGGCGCGCGATGAGTACAGTTACCGGGAATGGCTGCTGGATTGTGTAAAGTTCAATAGCTATATGGACAGGTTGTCCGATGGCCCAGTGAAGGACAAGGCACCGTTGTTGGAACTGGCCGAAAGCATACGAGATGAAAAAGACAGCATCGCAAGTCAGACTAGATAACATCTGGCAGAAAATACGGTCATTGAATCTGGCTAACAGACTTCCCAGCTATGGAATAAACCTAATGCTTCAAAAGAAAACCAAGACAATCCTATAGCAAAACAGAAGCCTTACTGTCCTCCGCATGCTCGCGCTGGGCCTCGCCCCTGGCCAGCAAACTCAAGCCTTCTACGATCCGGCCCGGAAGAACAAATCGACAGGTAACCCAACCGGGGTGGCGTCTGGATGCAGGGTCGCGCGGGCAACGCTCGCGACTTACTGGAGCACAATATGCGTTGCGATCGACCTCGCGGGGTTCTAGCCTCCTACTTTGCTCGGATTCTTGGCCATCAATGTAAGCTCCTAGACCCATTTCGCGCGCTACTTGATTGAACACTCGCTTAATACCGGTAGGGGTTTGGACTCGCTCGAGCCTCTTCTCTCCGTACGGATCATCGGTGGAAAGCGGGTACATTTTTGCGTATACCTCGCGAGCTCGGGCTCTGCGCGCATCTTCTTCTGGACCTAATGGATCTTCCCAGCCGAGCACTGACATAAGCCTTGATGAGGCGTACAACGCCAGCCTAGAGCTTCCATCTAATTGCGACCATGACCGAGATGGACAAGTCGCATCGCGAATGGAAAGGCGAAACCGGATCCATCAACAAGGACATGCTCACAAAGCACTTGCCCTCGCTCCAGGGGCCGATTTATTACTTGGCAGGGCCACCCGCGATGGTTGCGGCAATGCGACGCATGCTGATCGAAGCCGGAGTGGACGAGGATGACATCCGCACTGAAGAATTTTCCGGTTACTAGAAGCTGGAGACAACTGAGCATTCGATAGAACCTTCAGCCAGTAGTCACCAAAGTCCTGAGCCGGTGAAGGAGGTACACTCTTGTGGGAAATTCAAGCGAAGCAATTGGTCAGACAACGACTCCGGGGAAGCGCCCACCTTCGAAGATCCTGGTTGACGGCGGCGATCCCCAAGAGACGGCACGAATCCAGCAGTTGATCGGTTTTGTGGACGGGCAAACCACAAATCCGTCATTGATCGCCAAGAACCCGGAAATCATGCACCTGGTTGAGTCCGGACACAGGCTCACCGAACAGGAAGAGGCGGCGGAATACAGGAAGATCGTGCAAGCAATTTCGCCGCTGGTTGGAGATGCAGGCGTCTCCATCGAAGTGTTTGCTGATCTGAACACGACCAGTGACGAAATGCTGAACCAAGGCAGGGAGATGAACTCATGGATTCCGAATGCTTACATAAAATACCCCTGCACCGCTGCAGGATTAAAAGCGGCACAGCATTCGGTCGCCGAAGGCATAAGGGTCAACATCACGCTGTGCTTTTCGCAGCAACAGGCGGCCGCGGTTTACGCGGCGACCAAAGGCTCGCGGGCGCCCGCTTACGTCTCGCCATTTGTTGGACGGCTGGACGACATCGGCCAAAACGGAGTCGATCTAGTCAGAAATATCAAACGCATGTTCGATCAGAGCGACCATCACGTCCTCGTATTAGGGGCCAGTATCCGCAACGTTCAACAGCTGCTTTACGCGTTTCACGTCCACTCGGAGCTTGTAACCGTTCCTGCCAGGATTTTGGAGCAATGGGCAAAAGAAGGAATGCCACTGCCGGGTGACGACTTTGCGTACACGCCGGTCGGCGCGGAAATTCCCTACGAGGAGCTGAACCTGGAGCAGCCGTGGGAGCAGTTCAACATTGAGCATGAGCTGACGAGAAAAGGCATCCAGAAATTTGTGTCGGATTACAAATCCACTCTCCGCAAAGCCTCGTGAAGCACGTCATGCAACCCTGAATCGCTGGTTCGAAATAGGAATTGGCGCAAGGACCGGCTCGATCTAAATTCAACTGCATTCTAGCAGCGAGGCGTTTGATCGCTTTTCGCTCGTCCCTCGCTCACATCGATTAATCGCAAAGCTGTTCCACGTCTAGCTCCGCGCCGACGCGCCCGATGAATTTCGCCTCGTGGCCCTCCGTGGGAAGCATCCCGGTTAAGAAAAGCACATTGCCCGTCTGCACCGCTTCCACATAGGTCCGAACGGCTCACGCGGCGGGAGCTTGATGCCAAGTTCTTTCAACCGCTGCTCGGCGCAAGCCGGCCGAGAGCCTTTGCCGGTTAACATTTGCTCCTTCAACTTTGTTTTCACTTACCTCTCCCCCGTCCATCTAAACCCAAATTCCGATTTTCGGAATTTGCCCTTCGGGCCGAAACCGGTGCTCCGAAAGCTTTCGGAGCATCTCTTCGGGGTTAAACCCCGCCACCTTCAGAGGAACAAATTTGTTGCTCTGAAGGTGGAGACTCGGCCGCGCCTGACGCGGCAGATGCCGAAGCTAGTTAGCGAAGGCAACTTCGGCATCTGGGCTAAATGGATGTTGCCGCTTCCTCGCTCAATTAGCGCAGTGATTTGAACGCCGCCCGGATCTCTTCAGAGAAGAGTTGCGGCTGTTCCCACGCCCCGAAGTGACCGCCCTTATCGACCTCATGAAAATAAATAAGCTTGTGATAGCTCCGCTCGGCCCAGCTCCGTGGCGCACGATAGATTTCGCCGGGAAAGACTGTTATGGCAGCAGGGAGGGAGATGTCCATCGCATTGAAGTTGCTGGCGTTATCCTCATTCTCCCAGTAGAGCCGCGCAGAAGAGGTCCCCGCATCTGTGAGCCAGTAGAGCGTGATATCGTCGAGCATCTCATCGCGCGTGAGCGAGAGCTCGGGCTGGCCGCGGCTATAAGTCCAATCGGCAAACTTGTCATAGATCCATGCAGCAAGCCCGGCAGGTGAATCCGCCAGACTATAGCCGATGGTTTGCGGGCGCGTTACCATCATGGCCGCAAAGCCAGTGCCCCTCTTGTACAAGCCATCAAGCTGTTCGTACGCAGCCTTCTCCTCGGCGGACAGGCCGGGCGGCGCTGGAGCGCCACAACTGAGAGCTTTCGCCACTTCCGGTGGCACGGTCGCGGGCATATTGACGTGGATGCCTATCAGTCCCGCTGGCGTCTGGCGCGCCATCACGTCCGTGATTACCGAACCCCAATCGCCGCCTTGCGCGACATAGCGGTTGTATCCCAGACGGTGCATCAGCTCGGCCCAGGCGCGCGCGATGTGGTCAGGATTCCAGCCAGGGCCCTGCGGTTTGCCGGAGAAGCCAAAGCCGGGCATCGATGGCAGAACAAGATCGAAGGCGTCCTCCGCACGTCCTCCATATGCCGTAGGATCAGTGAGCGGACCAATGACCTTCAAGAGTTCGAAGATCGAGCCAGGCCAGCCATGGGTCATGATCAGCGGCATGGCGTTCGGATTACGAGAGCGGACCCAGGCGAACTGAATGTCGATCCCGTCGATCGTAGTCACAAACTCCGGCAAGGCATTCAGCTTCGCTTCGGCCTTGCGCCAGTCGTAGTCCGTTCCCCAGTAGCGTACGAGTTCCTGGATCTTCGCCAGTTGCACACCTTGCGATCGATCATTGACCGTCTCTCGGTCAGGCCATCGAGTGGCGGCTATGCGTCGGCGCATCTCGGCGAGTGCCGCTTCCGGAACGTTAATGTGGAATGGGCGGACTGATTCGTCTTCACCGCTCATATCAGTTCCTTCTCCAGGGGGCGATCGTACTTCTGACTGAGTCGGCCGAGTGCCAACGCGCCGAGGGCGAGGCCCAGATCGCGCAGCGCTACGTCGAAGTAGCCCGGAAGTATAAGCAAGTTGAGAATGATGCCCACGAGCCAGGCTGCGACGACGTAAGCGTAAATCCGTGGCTTGATAGCCACCCCGATGCCTGCGGCGATCTCGACTACCCCCACAACGGCCATAAAGAGACCGGGGGCAATCAGGTTTCCGACGAAGGGCGCGAGGTATTTCTCCCAGTTAACAAGGATGTTGAAGAACTTGTCGAGCCCCGCGAGGATCGGCGCTGCAATGAAGCCGGCCTGAAGGATGCGATAAGCTTGGTAGGCTGGGTCACCAGTCTTTGCCGCTGTCATTGGCGGCCTCGGCGGTCCGCTCATGATCGAGTCGCTTGCCAACATTTTAGCGGTTCGCCTGCTACGCTCTATCTTTGGCCTGCGCCGGCTCGTCACTCGGTCGGACGGAGTACTTACGCGCCGGAAGCTCACCACGATTGTCGACTACATCATGGAGAACCTACACCGCAGTCCGACGCTGGAACAAATGGCTGCGATG
>Ga0209647_1002957_pt1 | contig 13468 bp, 12 predicted proteins | sample GraSoi_2013_60cm_FD_185827 | JGI IMG/M metagenome (GOLD analysis project Ga0209647, IMG submission 185827) | Grasslands soil microbial communities from the Angelo Coastal Reserve, California, USA - Sample 9_17_2013_60cm (SPAdes) (version 2) | ecosystem: Environmental > Terrestrial > Soil >... | reverse complement strand
GCTGCCGGCGCAAGCCGGCTATGGCGATAAATGGCCGTCGTAATAAACCTATCGGACCCGGGGGCAGTACCCGGCGCCTCCACCAGGGAGCAGTGATCAGGAGTTGGTCGACACAGCCGTCTTCTGGATGAACCGGCTCCTGATCACTGTTCCCTGCGGGGGGCGAAATAGGATCGACGAGGGCGTAAAGGACGTGCTTTTGCCCGGCATGGTTCCACCGTTATCGGGCCAAATTCATAGTTGCCAACGACAACTATGCTCCGGTTGCCCAGGCCGCGTAACGCGGTTTGGAATACCGATCTTAAAGTCCTGAGGTCTTAGCAGCCTCAGGCGGGGTTCGGAGGCACCTGGCAACAGAAGCCTCCACTTCCATATCTAAGCGAGAGCGAAGGCTGGCGCGCTCATGCCGGCGCGCGCTAGCATTCCTGCGGTGAGTCCAGCGCGCTTTGCGTGGTTCAGGCTGCGGATGGTGTGCGCGCAGGCGAAACGGATCACATATGGCGGTCGATCACATCCGCTACGACATCTTGGTCCAAGACGCCCTGCGCGGGGCCGTGCGCAGGGTGCTCATGGACACCGCCGAGAACGGTCTGCCCGGGGAGCATCACTTCTATATTTCCTTCGACACCCGCGCGGACGGCGTGCGCCTGTCGCCCCGCATGCTCGCGCAGTATCCCACGGAGATGACCGTCGTTCTGCAGCACCAGTTCTGGGACCTGGTGGTGACCGAGAGCGGCTTCGAGGTCGGCGTGTCCTTCGGTGGCGTGCCGGAGCGGCTGACCGTGCCGTTCGCGGCGGTCAAGGCCTTCTTCGATCCTTCGGTGCAGTTCGGCTTGCAGTTCGAGGAAATGGCCGATGCCGAAGCGTCCGAGCAGGCCGGCCAGGGCGTTGCTGCGGCCAAGGACCCTGACGCGGCGCGCTCGCCGGCGGAGCACGAGGCGATGACGCAGGCGAACGTCGCAGTGCCCGTTCCCGCCAATCCTGAACCAGCGGCAACGACGTCGGACGCGCAGCCGGACAAGCCCGCGGGCGGCGGTGAGGTCGTGCGACTCGATCGCTTTCGCAAGAAATGAGAGCGGGCGGCAAAGCAGCGAATTAAGCTCCTCGCCGTTCCCCGACGAAATTCCATCGTTTGGTGCGCCCGCGCAAAAGGTCAATCGGTCCAGTTGATTCGCGCCGTGGGGGGAGGCGGGTGTCGGCCAGGCGGCGCGGACGCGGGGCCATGCTCATCGGTAAACCTTTTGTGAGGGGCGCGGCCCTTCGTCCGCGTCAGCGCATGGCTCTGAATTTCAGGTCTACCCGTCGAAGGCGCAGAATGTTTCCAACGAAAGCATCAGCAATTCCATTCCTTCTCGCAAGTTAATCTGTCAATGGTATTGGTGGGTGTTTTGAATAATAGAGGATGCCAGGGCAACTGTATTGTACAGGCTTCCTGAATACCAAACTCAACACTGTCGGTTCCAGCGGCTAGCAAGATGATCCGATTTTAAAGCTGTGATGCATGAAAACGTTTACTTGAGCACCTTCACCGGCGGGAACTCCGCCGGACGTCCGCTGCCACGGTATGGGCGTATTTGGCCCCGAAGCCACATGCGAGGGACCTGCATCACCCCGGAGCGGCTCATCGAGTGCAGGATGGGCGAGATCGTTAACTTTCGCAGGGCGCGCAAGAAGGCTGCGCGGCAGCTTGCCGAGGGAATGGCATCCGCCAATCGACTTCGGCACGGACGCAGCAAAGCCGAGCGCGAACTCGAAACCAAACGCGCCGCGAAGGCCCGCCGCGAGCTCGACCGCCACCGGATCGAAACGGGAGACGAGCGATGAAATCTCCGGTCGTCAAACGCTCCATCGTCATCGCTGGCCACAAGACCAGTGTCAGCCTTGAGGATGCGTTCTGGAAGGGCCTCAAGGAGATCGCCAGCGGGCGCGACATGACGTTGTCCGATCTCGTCGCCGCGATCGATTCCGAGCGGCAACACGGCAACCTATCGTCGGCGATTCGCTTGTACGTGCTCGATTTCTATCGCAACCAGCTGTCCGACCATAACGAGGGCCGTGACGGAACGCGCGGCGTCATTATCGCTCGCGCAGCCTCGAGCGCGTAGCGGGTTTCCAGCGCGTCGTTCCAGCGCGTCGCTCGAGCGCGTCGTTCCGGCGCGCTAACGCCCGAACCCGAACAATATTTCCGAAAGGGAGGGCGGCCGCGTGGGTGCGGGTGGCGGCTTTTGCGCTTGAGCGGGCGCGCCTTGCGTGGCGGCCGCTCCCGGCTGCGACCGCGGCGCGCGCGGCACCCGCGGCGTCGGCGCCGGGCGGATATCGATTGGCGCTGGCAGCGGTTGCAGGCCTTCGGCCGCCGGCGCCGCAGGTTTCGGGCTTGGCGCGGTGGTCGCGTTGACCGCCGCGGGAACCGGGGGCGGCACCGGCGCGCGGCCCTCCAGCACGTCGAGCTTCTTCGACTGCTGCTCAACCGCGCGCAGCGCGAGCCAGCTCGTGAGCGCAGCGACGTCGATGGTGCGCTTCGGCGTGTCGATCGGCCCCTTCAGTGCGATGCCGATTTCCGGCCGGGTGTCGGCCGGAGCGCCCGCCCCGCCCGACCCGAACAAGGTCAGCCGCGCGTCGATGGCAGCTTCAGCCAGGTTGACGCTTCCGCTCACTGCGAGATCGCCGCGTTGTGCGCGCACGACCGGGTTGCTCAACCGCGCCTGGCCGGCGTCGATGGCGATCGCGCCCTCGGCGAGGGTGACGATGAGGCCGCCGCTCGCAAGCGCGCCATCCATTCGGTCTCGCACTCTGATCGCGTCGATGGGCAGGCCCTGGTCGACCGCACGGATCACGCTGTCGAAGGCGGCCGGATCGAGCCGCGCCGCGCGGGCGTTCTCGAGCGTGAAGCTGCCGCTGCCGGCAAGCGAACCGACAAGGGCAACCGGACTCATTCCGCTTCCCTCGGCGCTCACGTCGAGCGTGAGCCGGCCGGAGAGTGATCCTTCGCCGGGAAGCAGTTCGCCGGCATTGGCGCCGGTAAGACGCAGCCGGCCGCGTGCGGCGAGCCCCTCGGCGTGGCGCATGAACGTCAAGTCGGCGGCCAGGCGGCCGCCGGCGATGCTGCCGTCGATTCCCTCCAATGCGAGCTCCGACTCGCCGAAGCGGACGACGCCGCGGACATCGCGCGCGGCAAGCTTGGGAGTCAGAGCAACGCGCGCCGATTTGACCGCGATCTGGCCGCTGAGCGCGGCTAATCCCTGCTCGAACGGCTCGGCCGGCCAAGGCCCAGATGCAGTTCCGCTCGCACTCGTCGCCGCGCCCGCGCCGCTCGCCGCGCCGCTAGCCGTCCCTTGCGCCGGGACCCCGATGGCGAGCGCGACCGCGGCCGGCAGATCGACCGAACCCAGCTCGATGTCCCGCCGACGCTCGCGCCCGCCACCGTTCCAGCCACCTCGCTGAACCGCAGCGTGCCCTCGTTCAAAGCGAGCCGCGCCGTCGCCGAGGCGGGCAGCAGTTCGCTAGCGCGGCCCGCCGCGTGCCGCGGTGAGCGGATGTTCGCGTTCGTGACCTTGAGATTGAGCTCCGCGCTCGGGCTCGCACGCACCGGAACGCGGATCGTGCCTTTGGTCGCGACATTGAGCGCGCCGGCAGCGAGCTGAGCGTCGAGCCCGAGATCGCCGTCGAGCGGCCCCTTCGCCGTCACAGTCAGCCGTGCCGGCCGCTTGTCGACCGCGATGAAGCGGTCGAGCCCGATGAGTTCGATCAGGGCTGCACCATCGTCGGCATCAAGGCGCCCGCTGAGGTTCAGCTTGGCCGCGGCGAGTGCCGCGAGATTTTCGGGCTTGAAGGCGTCGCCGGCGGTGCCCGCGTCGCCTTGCAGCGCCACGCGGAAACTGCCGGCGCGGCCCTCGATCTTGAGCTTGGCATTGGCGCTGCCCGCCGTTGCGGGATCAACCGACAGCGAGGCCCGCAATGCGGCCGGGGTCAAACGCCCGCCCACGCGGCGAAGCTGCTCGGCCGTCTGCGGAGCGAATTTCTCCAGCAGCGCCATCACGCCGTCGAGGGCGCGCACGTCGAGGTCGAGCGTGACCGCGCCGCGCGGCGATTGCGTTTTGCCATCGATGCGACCTTTGACCGCCAGCCCCGCTCCGCCGAAATCGGCGATGGCGAGCCGTTCGATCTCGAAGCCGTTCGCATCGGCCCGCATGCTGACGTCGGTCTGCTTGGCCTCGATGCCGGCCACGAGCGCGCGCGCGATCTTGAGCGAGAGCGCGCCTTCGCGCGGCAGGTCGAAGGTCGAGTCGCCGAGCACGGCCTTGGCAACTGCATGGACACGGTCGAAATCGATTTCAGGCGCGGTGAGCGCGACGTCGAGCCGCGCCGGCCGATCGTCGCTCGCCCAGGCATAGGCCAAACGTCCGGCGACGGTCATGCGATCGAACTCGAGCTTGAGCCCCTCGAGCGTGATCGCGTCGCTGCCGAGGGTAACATCGCCGCCGAGGCGCAACGGACCGACGGACGCGGCCTGCTCATCGCCGCGTCCGGTCAGCCAAGCGACGAGCGCGCGCGGATCGTTGGCCTCGAGCCTGCTCGATCCCACGAACTGCACGCCCGTCGCCGTGGTGCCCAGGCGGCCGCCGACGCGCATCTGGGTCATGCCGGGCGCGCGCAGTTCCAGGCTCTTGATGTCCACGCCATCGGCATCGACCGTCAGGTCGCCACCCACGCGCGTCAGCGCTGCGCCGCCGAGCATGACGCTCTCGGCGTTGATACTCAGCGCCGCGGGGATCGGCAGCCGCGTCGCCACGATCACAGATTCGGCCAGCGTCTTGACGGCCGCGAGCGGGCGCTGGCGCACCGCCTGCGGCAGCGCCAGCAGCCGATCGAGGTCGATCTGCGACGACGACAGCGCGCCGCTCACCTTCGGCTGCACCCCGAAGGTCAGATTGGCGCCGCCGCTGAGTTTGATCGCCCGGTCGTCAGGACCGTATTGGAATTCGATCTGCTCCAACGCTGCGCTTGCGCTGTCTCCCTTGATGCGGCTGTTCACGCGCCACGGTTCAATGATGAGCGACTGCGCGCCCGCGGGTGCACGGCCGACCGCGCGCGCGAATTGGACGCTGCCTTCGAAGCGCGGCACGCCGCGCTCGATCCAAACCGTGACGTCGGCTTCGGCGGCCAGCGGCTGATCGATCGGATCGACCGCAAAGCGCACCCTCGCGCCGCTGTCCTCCGCGATCCGGCTGGTGGCGAGGCGATAAGGATAACGCTGGCCGGCGATGACGAAAGAGCCCTCGCCTTTGACCGGCCCCGCCAGCGAGCGCACCTCGCCCGTGAACTCCAACTGGTCGAGCACGAGACCGGCGTCGCTCGCGCCGTCGGCGAGGCTGGCGCGGCCGTCCTGGATTTGCAGCCGCGCGATCGACACCCCTTCCAGATCGAAGCCGAGTTTGGGGACCGGCCAAGCCAAGCGGCCTGAGCCGTCGAGCCCGGCCGTGAATTCGGGGCCTTCCAAGCGGGCCTCGGCAATGCGCCATTCCCCGCGCGCCAACGCCCCCAGCGCGAATTCGATGCGCAACATGCGCGCGCGCACCTTGCTGCCCTCTTCCGGCCGGCCGAACTCGATGCCCTCCAGCACCACGGTCGGGGTCGGAAGGAGGCGAGCGTCGATGGCGCCGGTGACGTGGAAATCGAGCCCGGTCAGGCGGCTGGCTCTGGTCTCGAACTCGCCGCGATAGCTGCCCCAATCGATGAAAAGCGGCCCTACCAGCGCCGTTACCAGCGCCAGGATGAGCGCAATCGCGAGACCGAGCAGGGTCGTCTGCACGCCGTCTCCACCCCAGGTCCGGCCGAAATCCTTCGCACCGGGCGGTGTGCGCAGGCCTCGGAAAAAGCCTGGTCACCAACGAGTTGAGCACGATGATGTGGCCGGATCATAACGGCGGCCGGCCGTGCCCGCGATCCCGCGACCCTGCGCCCCCAGCGGGCGGTAATATCGGGCGCGTTGACGGCAAATCTATGTCGGCGGCCAATGACTTACGGCGAAATTCGAGGGAGCCGGGCACCTTCACCGGGCGCTCGCACCAGCCCGCCGATCGACCGCAAGTGCGGCGAGCGGCTGAGGCGACCGGCACGATTTGTGCCGACTCATATCGCCACGATTTTCCCCGGATTCATGATGTCGTCCGGATCGAGCGCGCGCTTGATGGCGGCCATGGCCGCCAGCGCGGGGCTTCCCAGCTCGTCTGCGAGGTATTTCATCTTGCCCTGCCCGACGCCGTGCTCGCCGGTGCATGTGCCGTCCATGGCGAGTGCGCGCTCGACCAGCCGCTCGCATAGCGTCTTGGCGGCCTTGACCTCCGCCGCGTCGTTCATGTCGACCAGCAAGCTGAGATGGAAATTTCCGTCGCCCACATGGCCCAGGATCGGCGCAACCAGGCCGAGCTCGGCGACCTCATGCTGGGCCGCGGTGACGCATTCCGCCAGGCGCGAGATCGGCACGCACACATCGGTGGCCAGTGCCTGCGCGCCGGGCCGCAAGCCGCGCGCCGCCCAATAGGCGTCGTGCCGTGCCTGCCACAGGCGCGAGCGGTCCTCGGGCTTTGTCGCCCATTCGAACGGACCGCCGGCGAGATCGCGCGCGATCTCGCCGAAACGCTCGGCCTGCTCGGCGACACCCGCGGGGGAGCCATGGAACTCGACGAACAGCATCGGCACTTCCGGCAGCGCCAGCTTGGAGTAGAGATTGGTGGCTTTGACCTGCAGTTCGTCGAGCAGTTCGATGCGCGCCACCGGGACGCCGGACTGGATGGTGGCGATCGCCGCGTTGCAGGCCGCCTCGACCGAGGGGAACGGGCACACACCGGCCGAGATCGCCTCGGGAATGCCGGAGAGCTTGAGCGTGAGCTCGGTGATGACGCCAAGCGTGCCTTCCGCGCCGACGATCAGCCGGGTCAGATCGTAGCCCGCCGACGACTTCTTGGCGCGGCGCGCGGTGGTCATCAGTTCGCCGTTCGCCAGCACGACCTTGAGCGCCAGCACGTTGTCTTTCATGGTGCCGTAGCGCACCGCATTGGTGCCGGAGCAACGCGTCGCCGCCATGCCGCCGAGCGAAGCGTCGGCGCCGGGATCGAGCGGAAAGAACAGGCCTTGATCGCGTAAATGCTCGTTGAGCTGCTTGCGCGTGATGCCCGGCTCGACCACGCAATCGAGATCCTGCGCGTTCACCGCCAGCACGCGGTTCATGTCGCGAAAATCGATCGACACGCCGCCATAGGGCGCATTGATGTGGCCTTCGAGCGAGGTGCCCGTGCCGAAGGGAATGACCGGGACGCGCAACCTGGCGCAGATGCGCACGATGTCCTGCACGTCGTCGGTCGCCTGCGGGAAGACCACTGCGTCGGGCGGCTCGTTGGCGATCCAGCTCGTGGTGTTGGCGTGCTGCTCGCGCACCGCCCGCGAGGTGACCAGCCGGTTGCCGAATTTCGCCGCCAGCGCGGCAACCGCCGCCTCGATCGCGTTGGGATCGCGGCGCGTGATCCGGTCGGACTTTTCCTGCACCAATGCCATTGCCAACTCACGTCGCGCCGGCATGTTAGCGCAACGGCGCCGGCAAAGCACTTGCCGGCGCCGTCCACCTACGATCCGCCCTCCGCCTTCAGGACCACTTGCGCCGGAACGGAATGAGCATCCCGACCTGGGCGCGATAGCGCTTGTACTCCTCGCCGAACAGCTGGATGAGGTCTCGCTCCTCCAGGAAGATGCCGACGAAGATGTAGGCGGTCGTCACGGCCGCGAACAACAGATGTCCCACCGTCATGACGGGAGCTGCCCAGAACGCGACGATGAAACCGAGATAGATCGGATGCCGCACCAGCTTGTAGAGCACCGGGGTCTTGAAGCGGGGCGCGGGCATCGTGCGGCCCGCGAGGTTGATCGCGACCTGGTGCAGCCCGAACAGCTCGAAGTGATTGATCAGGAAGGTGCTGACCAGGACGAGCAGCCAGCCGGCGAACGACACGCCCATCACCGCCGCGGCGATCCGCGGGTTGGTGATCTCCCAGACGATCTGCGGCATCGGATGCCACAGCCAGAACAGCAGGATCAGCACCAAGCTGGCCAACAGCACGTATGTGCTGCGCTCGACCGTGGCCGGGATGAATCGCGTCCACCAGCGCTTGAACGGCTTGCGCGCCATCACGCTGTGCTGAACCGCGAACAGCGACATCAGCAGGATATTGATGATCAGCGCCTGCGCCACCGGCGCAACCGGCCCGCCGTCGATGGTCTTGGGTACCGCCACGCCGGAAACAAAGCCGACGGCGTAGAGGAACGTTCCGAGGAACACGGCATAGGCCACGAGTCCAAACAGAAATCCAATGATCCGTCCCATCGTCAATCTCCCTGGCCACGCATCCGTACGAATTGCACCCACGTGCGATGTCAGCGCCGCCATCGCAGCGCGGTGACGCTCGATTCTCGCTCGCGGAGGATGTGGGCCGTGCGGGTGACGGTCTTTGAGACGGGCTTGATTTATCCTTGAGGACGTCTTGATTTTTGGCTGTGCGCAAACGGCCCCGCCACAGCGGATCAAATAGCGCGAGATCGCGACCTTCCTCGCGGACTGACGCTCAGGCGCAAATATGCGCCGCGCAGCCCAAGGCTCACGCTAGGCCCAAGGCTCGCGCTCGTCGATCGAAGCGCCAAGCCGCGGACCCGAGCGGGCGCCTGAGCCGCTACGCCGCCGCGACCAGGTCCGCCAGCTTCTTGCGCGCGTAGAACATGCGCGTCTTGACCGTGGCCTCGCCGACGCCGACGATATCGGCGACCTCTCTGACCGATTTGCCGTGGTAGTAGACGAGGTCGATCACCTCGCCATGCTCCGGCGACAGCTCGGCCAACGAGTTGCGCAGCAATTCGCTTCGGTTCTTCTTCTGCAGCGCCGCCTCCGGATCGTCCGCGGGATCCGAGAGGGTCAATGCGATCCGCGCGTCCAATTCCGCATCGCTCCGACCGCGTCGGGCCGAGAGCGCCTTGTGGCGGGCGATCGCGAGCAGCCAGGTCGAAACCGTAGATCGCCCCTCGAACGCGGCGGCTTGGCGCCAGACGTCGAGAAACACGTCGCTCAAGAGATCTTCGGCCAGCGTCTCGTCGTGCACGATACGCAGCAGCCAGCGGTAGATCGGCACGCGATGCCGCGCAAACAATGTTCGCATCGCGAGTTGATCGCCGCCGGCGATCCGCCCGATCAACATTTCGTCCGATGAAGTGTCGCGCGCCACCGCTTGCGCGGGCGACGCGCATCCCGTCCGGGTGATGGCAGTCATGGCTATCCCCTAAAATCACGCTTGGGAGGTAAATTCATTGGCCGGGGGAAGGTTCCTGCGGGCCGAAATCCGATCACCAGACCGTGAAAAAACGCGCCACCGGTCTGTGAAAAAACGCGCCGTCGCGCCGGCCGTCGGCTTGGCTGCGTTAAGACTTGGCCGCGTTAAGGAGTGTTAATTCGACGGAACAAGCGCGTCCGAGCGGCGCCGCAGCACGTTGCCGACCAGCGAGGTGACGCTGGGAACCTCGTTTTCCTGGAACGGGATCGGGCGGCACAGGTCCATCACGATGATACCGAGCCGGGCCATGCGATAGGCGGCGTAGAGGGCGTCCGCGGCGCTGGTTGCCAACCGCTCGGTCACCGCGCCGCCGAGATGCTGCACCAGCGAAGCGCTGGCGATATCGACGGCGCCCAATTTGCCGGCCTCGAACACGAGCCGCCGCAAGAGGTGGATGGTGGTGGCGGCGGTCGGCCGGTGCCCGTACGAGGCGGCAATGGCGCGCACCATGCGCACGCCGCAGGCGAGGAAGAAGACGGCATCGGTCAAGCTGGTGGGGCTGATGGCGGTGATGCCGAAGGCGCGCACGACCGCGGTGCGAACATGCGCCTCGGCGCGGCGGTCGAGCGGCTTCATGACCGTGCGCGATAAAATCTCGATCTGCTGCGCAGTCGCATGGTGAAGCTGGACCTGGCGCTGAAACGCCTCGACGCCGGCGTCGATCTCGCGCTCGCGCGGCACGACCGCCAGCACCGCCGCGATGGCCTTGCGGGCATCCGTCGGCAAGGCCCGTTGGTCGGCGAGCTGACGGTGGATCGCCTCCACGCTCCTGAGCCGGAACAGGCTGCCCAGTTCACGCGCGATCACCGCGCCTGCGCCCGCCACTCCCGCGGTCACCGCGGTTGCCGCGAGCACGCCCAAGGCCGTGCTGCGCTCGAATGCGGCGGCAATCCAGCCGACGGCGTCCACCGCCAGCCAGCCGACGAACAGCGCCGCCACCCCGGCGAGGCCGAAGGTCATGACACGATCGCGCCGACGCGGCGCGGCGGGCGTGACAACCGCGACCGGCGCCGGCTCGCTCGGCGTGACGGGCTCGGTGCGCTCGGTCGGGATGATGCGGGGCGCCAGCGGCCGGCGCGGCGCAACGTGGTCCGCGGCGTCGACCTCGATCACGCGCGCCATCGGCGCAGCGCCAGGGTCGGTTTGATCGCTCATCGCAGCCGGTCTCCGAGCAGAAACTCGAGCGCCAGGTCGAGGTTGATATGGGCAATCCCTTCGACCGGCGAGGGATCGATGGCCGGCGGCTCGAACACCGGCACATTGAGGAAAGGCGAGCCCCAGGCGTCGGCGCGCGGCGGACGGATCGGAACATTGCCGACGAAGAACTTCGACTGCGTCTTGCTTCCGACCGGCCGGCCGACCACCACCTGCAGGCGCTGCCCCTCGATCTCCTGAGTATCTTCCGCCGTCGAGATGACGGAAGCGAGCGCCGTCACATCCAACTGCGCGTTGCTGCTGCGGACCTCGAGCGCCGGGAACGCCGCCATGTTGCGCAGTAGCGCCGCGAGGTGGTCGCGCTGGATGTCGGGAACGTGATCGGCCTTGGTGGCGGCGAACAGCACTTTGTCGATGTGCGGGCCGAGCAGGAGCTTAGAGAGGATGCCGCCGTGCCCATAGCGGAAGCTCTCCAGCATGGCATCGAGGGCGAGCCGCGTGTCGTCGAAGGCGTCGCGACCGGCCAGCAACGCGCGCAACACGTCGACGAGCACGATCTGGCGCGAGTATTGCCGGAAATGATCCTGGTAGAACCGCGCCACCTGCTCTCGCTTGTAGACTTCGAAGCGCTCCGCCATCAGCGCTCCGAGCGCATGGGGCGCAAACGTGTCGACGCCCTCGGCGATCTCGAGCGGCGCGAACCACAGGTAAGGCACCTCGCCGAGCGTGCCGCGGCACAAAAACCGGCCGGGCTGAAGAAAGCTCAGGCCGTGGCGATCGCGCGCTTCGAGGAGATAGGCGCAGTAGCGATCATGGGCCTGCTTCGCGACTTCCTCGCTCGCAGTCTCGTCGGCCCGGTGCTGGGCGACAAAGCCGAGAAAGTCGCGCGCGATCTCGGCGCGCACGCCCTTGCGCAGCGACCGCAGCGTCGCGCGCGACCACTCGGCATAGCCCTGCGCCAGCAGCGGGAGGTCGAGCAGCCACTCGCCGGGATAGTCGACGATCCTGATGGTCAAGCTCGCGGGGCTGCCGGTGATCCCGCTCAGAAGCTTGCCGAGCGTGCTGGCCGGCGCGAAGCGCACTTCAATGCCGATCTCGCTGATGTCGGCGGTGCGCGTCGGCCAGTCCGGGATCGCCATCTTCTCGATATTGCTCAGATATGGAAACCGCGGCAGCCGGTTCGCCCCCGCGCCTTCCACCGTGGCGGCGATCAGGCGGCGCTCGCCGACGACGCCGAGCAGCGGCATGCGGTTGGGATTGTGCGCGCAGCTCAAGAGATTGTGGATCAGGCTGGTAATGAAGACGGTCTTGCCGGAGCGGCTCAAGCCCGTCACCGCGAGCCAGACGGTCGCGCCGCCGGCAAGCTCGCCGAGATTGAGCCGCTCGGATGCCTGGGCGAAGATCGGCGACAGCCAACTCAAATTCACGAAGGACGGCATTACCAATCCGATCGCTCAGTTCTCCTGCCGTCGTCCCCGCGAAAGCGGGGACCCAAGACCACCGGCCTCTGGAATATGGGTTCCCGCTTGCGCGGGAACGACAGGAGGTGGGCTTAAAATCGGGCTTTCGCAAGTGGAATCGGGAGGTGGACGGCGCGGCGCGGCCCGTCGTAAGGGTCGCCCCAAGCTCGACCGTCGCGATCGGGCCTTACCTAATGATTACGCGCGCGCTTGCGCTGGCACACCGACCCTCGTGTCGCGTTTGGTCAACAAAGGATAATTCCGGCGCTGCAAACCGAGCGCCGCCGAACACGCCGCTGACCCGCATTCCCCTTTGCGGGGCGCTTATGTTCCGGCCGTGTGCCCGGCGCATCACGATTACGGCGTCGTGTACTCCACCATCGCACTCACCTGGGGACGAAAACCTGCGGGCGGATTCAATTGGACCGATGCTGCTTGGTCATCCGCGTGCATGAAGTGGAAGAATTTGCGCCCAACTTCGATGTTTACGTTGAGCGTCTGTATTGGCCCACTGCCCCTCAGTATCCTCACCGTGGCAGGAATTGTCGCAGGCGCGCCAGCATCCCCAAAGTTGTCGTAGGCGAGCGAAAGAACAACGGTGGTGAACTTGACGCCCCCGGAAAGCTCCGGAGGTGGGAGGGGTACCACTCGCCGCAGAGCCGTCGGGCCGCCACCGGGGACTTGCTGGTCGATGAAGACGGCATACGCACCTGAGCCCATGATGACCTCCTGACAGTGATGTTGCAGACGATCGTATCCTCGCAAATCGCCGGCGCGCCCGGTGTGAGGCGCCTCACAGGCGCTGATTTTTTTTCGAGCCACGCCAGCCTGAAGGAGGTCGCGCACTATACCGAGGCCGCCAACCGCAAGCGCGGCCACGGCCAAAGTGCGAACATTGATTGTCAAACCTGATGAAAGGTTTGCCAAAAAGCGCTAAAAAAACCTCTCAGAAATCAACGCTGAAATTTCCCATGCTCGACCGCCGCGATCTCGAACCGGTGTTCTTCGCCCCCTTCGTCTCCTCGCCGATGCGGGTCGAGCCCGGCTGGATCGATTACAACGGCCATCTCAACATGGCCTATTACAACGTGCTGTTCGACCGCGCGGTGGACGAGGCGTTCGAGCTCATCGGCTGCGGCCTCGACTACGTCAAGCAGCGCAAACTGTCCTGCTTCACCGCCGAGGTGCACGTGCGCTATCTGCGCGAGCTCCACGCCGGCGACCCGGTGCGGGCGACGTTCCAACTGCTCGACTACGACGCCAAGCGCATGCACTTTTTCGAACAGCTCTTCCACGCCAGCGAAGGCTGGGTGGCGGCGACGTCCGAGAACATGTCGCTGCACGTGGACATGACGGCGGGCAAGACCGTGCCCTTCGCGGATGACGTCGCGCGCGGACTTGCGCGCATGAAGGCGTCGCACGCCAATCTGCCGCGCCCGGAGCCCGCCGGCCGGCGGATTGCGATGCCGGGGAAGAGCTGAACAG
>Ga0209647_1002955_pt1 | contig 13477 bp, 14 predicted proteins | sample GraSoi_2013_60cm_FD_185827 | JGI IMG/M metagenome (GOLD analysis project Ga0209647, IMG submission 185827) | Grasslands soil microbial communities from the Angelo Coastal Reserve, California, USA - Sample 9_17_2013_60cm (SPAdes) (version 2) | ecosystem: Environmental > Terrestrial > Soil >... | reverse complement strand
GAGCTGCTGCTCAACGTCTTTTTGCGCTGCAGCCATCAGCAAAGTCGATTGGTGCTCCAGGTCAATTTCCTGCGCCTGCTGCTCTAAAGAGGTCTTAATTGAGGATTCTGCTTCCATGACCCGACCCCCTGTACACACATAAGTCTTAACGAGTGCGGAAAATAACTCACCTAATCTAAATAACGTACCAATCCCTGAAAGATTGCGGTAGCGGCTACAAGTGCTTACCGAAAATCGGCTTGAGGGCAGGATAGAGCGCGCGGTACTGCTCATAGGCCCGGGTATAGGCGCCCTCGAACTCCGGGCGAGGCTGGGTATGGTCTACGACGCGCACCGTTGCTTCGCAAGCCTGTTGTACAGAAGCATATATTCCACTGGCCACACCCGCCAGGAGCGCCGCACCAAAAGCCGGTCCCTCCTGGGCATTCGTAGTCACTAACTCGACACCGAGCACATCGGCAATGATTTGCCGCCAGGTGTGGCTCTTTGCGCCGCCGCCGGTGGCGCGCATCTGTTCAAGCTCTAAACCCTGCTCGCGGAGAATGGCATAGCAATCTTTCAGGCTAAAGGCGACTCCCTCTAAGACGGCGCGAATAAGATGGCGCCGGTCATGGCTGGCTGTAAGGCCAATCCAGCCTCCACGTGCATAAGCGTCGAGGTGCGGCGTGCGTTCGCCCTGGAGATAAGGTAAAAATGTGAGGCCATCGCTGCCCGCGGGAACACCCTCGGCTTCTTTTACCAGTAGTTCATAGGCATCGAACCCTGTCCAGCGCTCCAGGGCACTTTCGGGGAGGCCAATGTTATCCCGTACCCAGCGCAGCGAGAGTCCCGCGCCCTGGGTCACCCCCATCAAATACCAGGCACCCGGCACGGCATGATTGAAGGTATGTACCCGCGGAACGGGGCCGGAAACATCCACCTGGGGAGTAGCGGCATAGGCAAGCAAGACGCCGCTGGTTCCGATTGAGACAAGCGCCCAGCCAGGACGTACCACGCCGTTGCCTACAGCGCCGCAGGCGTTATCGGCTCCTCCTCCGGCCACGGGCGTTCCGGGCAACAGACCGGTCAGTTCGGCAACTTCACCGGTAATGCTGCCGCATACGACATCAGCGGCCACAACGGGCGGCAGGAGCGAGGGGTCAAAGCCTATGGCCTCCAGGACTTCGCGTGACCAGATGCCATGTTTCACATCTAGCAGGCATGTTCCAGCTGCGTCCGATATTTCCATAGCCAGTATACCTGTCAGACGAAAGCGGATATAGTCTTTAGGCAGGATAATGGTGCGCGTGCGGGCAAAAATCTCAGGCTCGTTGTCGCGTACCCACAGCGCTTTAGGAGCGGAGAATCCAGGCAGCGCGGGATTGCTGACGAGCTCAATCAGGCGAGATGCGCCTACCTTTTCAGTCATCCAGCGGCACTGGGCTTCGCTGCGTTGGTCTGCCCAGATGATGCATGGTCGCAATACCTTGTACGTTTCATCCAGCAGCACCACGCCATGCATTTGACCCGAAAGCCCGATGCCGCGCACGTCTGCCGGTGTAACACCATGTTGTGCGCCGTTCGCAAGGCAGCTACGTGTAGCGGCAAGCGTCGCCTGCCACCAATCTTCAGGATTCTGTTCCGCCCAGCCTGGCTGGGGATGAAACAGAGGGTAATCGACAAAGGCCGATGACAGCACATGTCCATCGTTGGCCGCGAAGAGTGCGGCTTTGACGCCGGTCGTACCAATATCGATGCCGAGAAGTGCCTGCATCTTCCTGCTCCTTCTGGTTTCATGCCTTCCTTGAGAGTTCTGGCTTTTTCGAATAGTCGGTTTTTCCTCTAGCCTCGTTTACGCTGTGAAATAATGCGCTCAGTATACGCCTTATCCAGGCCCATTGCCTCATAAACGATGCGATAGCCCTCGACAGCGTCGGCGTGAGAACGAGACTCCGCCAGTGCCTCGCGGTCGATCTTGCGTGCGAGGTCGTCAATAAATGCCCACTGCAGCACCGAACGGCGCACTGCCGCCACCTGGTCCTCGGTGTACGGGTAGAGGTCGTAGCCGATGCGCTGGCCTTGAGCACCGTAGTCTACGTCCTGCAGGGTCATGGCCAGTTCGAGGGTTTGCATGAAAAAGGCGGCGCCGACCATGTTATCATCATCGAATGTGCCCCAACCCGAGTTCGCATGCTGGTGGCCGAGTTTGCCCTCGCTATGCAGCAGGGCCGCGTACTCTGCCAGGTTCTCGCCGTTCATAATCAGGTGCTGCCAATCCATGTTGACCTGCAGACGCGAAGTATCAACGCCCAGGCGCCGCACGCGATCAATGGTATAGAGGGTAGCGGAGATATTGCGCATCAGGATGTTCATGGCAGGCTCGCTATTTTTATGCTCCAGGAAGACGGTTACGCCCTTGGAGGCGGCGTGTGCGACAACTTCGCCTACTCCGCCTACGAACCAATCCCAGGTCTGGGCGTAATCGCGCTGGAAGTTATAGTTGTAGCCTTCCGCGCCAGGCCAGATGATGAAATGTGCTCCAAGGGCAGCAGCAAGCTCTACCCCGCGTTTGAGCGTTTCTATGCCCTTGCGGCGCAGCGCAGGGTCAGGGTTGATGAAGGCTCCCAGCTTGTAGGTCGCATCGGGATGCAGGCCGGCGGCGAGGCAGTAGATATCCATCGGCCCTAGCGCTGCTTTGATTGCATCAACGGTGTCTTCGTTGATTTCGCCAGGATAGTGGTATTCCAGGCCATCGACAATGTCGGCCAGGCCAGCGACAACGCGCCGTGTGCGCGTCACCATATCTTCGTGAACTACCTCCGGGTGGTAGCCTCCCGGTACAAAACGTGTGGCATTGGGTCCAAATGCCCAGATGCCGACGCTGTTTTTTACTTGAGCGCTGTCCATCTTTTGCTCCTTTACATGTAGCCAATTAACGAATTATCCCGCATCCGGCGGGCTAGCAATACCTGTTATGATGATTGTATGCTAAAATTCTCTTTCTTGGAATAGCCCCGACCAGGGCTTTTCGAAAATCGCTTACCACGCTCGTAGGAATCGGCATCAGAGTAAGGGCGGGGGTGGTGATGTGGGGCGGAGGGGACCCTCCTCCTTGCGTCTTGCCTGAGTGCGGAGCACTAGCTGCGCAGCAGCGTTGGCAAGACGGATAGGTGCCAGCGGTCGCCCTGGAAGCCATTTACTGCGCTTTTCGTTCGCAAGGCGATTTCAGCGTCTTTGAAAAGCATTGACCAACGACTTGCTTTGATGTTGAGATCAACCAGGGCAGAACGTCTATTAAAACAGAGAAATGAAGGAGGTGTAATTGATGATAGATACTCTCACAAACTCTGTTGAGACGCTCTATGCCCTGTATCACAAAGATATCGTGAGTTTCTTTGCGGATCATCTTGCTGATCGAGAAACTTCCTGGGATCTCTGCCATGAAGTGTTTTTGCGTCTCCTCCTGACGCTCGCATCAGGCACAAACCTGAAACACCCACAGCGCTGGCTCATGCGCGTTGCCAAGAACCTGTTGATCGATACCTACCGTCATCAACAAACGGCACGAGCGGCGAATCTTCCTCTCCATTCACATGAAGTAGCCATGCTCGCCAGCGATGCCACAACGTTCAGGACACTGCTCGAACGCGAAGATATGCTTCAAATCATCGTGGAGACCTTCCAAACCCTGCCAGAAAAGTACCAGCGTCTGCTCTACTGGCGGGAAATCGAGCGCTTGCCTCTCCAGGAGATCGCCCTGCGTACCGGAACAACGGAACCTGTACTCTCAACCGAGTTATGGCGCGCCCGCAAGCTCCTCCAAAAGGAGTACCACCGGCGGCGTTTCAAAGACCTTCTTCCCGCCGACGAAGAGATTTTTGAGCACCTCGATGCCTTGATTCGCTTCAATCTCACGGCCTCGCCAGAGGAGCAATTGCGACAGCTCGAAACGCACGAACGGGACTATTTTGAGCGGATCGCACCCGCCTGGGATGCCTATGTCGCGAGCGCCTACGAGGCCGAACTCCAGGAACGGCTCACCAGGCTTCTGCCCTGGCATCAAGGTATGACTGCCCTCGACGTGGGCACAGGTACAGGCTACCTTGCAGGGATGATGGCTCCGCTTGTGGGGGACGTGATCGGCGTGGATTGCACGCCCGCCATGCTCACACGTGCTGGAGAGAAGATGGCCCAGGCCGGCTTTCAGCATGTCTCATTCCGCGAGGGCATGGCCGAGCGCCTCCCACTCACAACGGCTTCCGTCGATGTCGCGATGTGTCATATGCTCCTGCATCACGTAGTAAGTCCTCGAAACGCCGTGGCTGAACTATGTCGCGTGGTGCGCCCCGGTGGCTACGTGCTCATCATCGATGCGCACACGCACAGGTATCATTGGACCCCTGAAGCCTTCGGTGATTTGCACTATGGGACCGATCTCAGGAAGCTCCAGAAGCACCTGAAAGCTTTGCAGGTGAACATACTGCAGGGAGAAGATGCGGGCATCTCCCATTCGGGAGTCTCGGTGGGCAACGATGCAACCTTTGCGAATTTTCTCGTCCTTGGGCAGGTGACCGAGCGAAGCACAACGACCAGGACAAGCACACGGCGGAGATACCGCAAGGAAGTATGACGTGGATCACAAGCCTGCAGGCGCTCCTCCTGAGCGGGATTCGCAACGGCTCCGCCTAATCTACGACGGTTCACAAAGACTGGAGAAATTCTCCGAGGTCGGTAGCTTCTAATTCTGCTCGGCTCATTTCACAAGCTATTCGCCAATTGTCAGCCTCGGCCCATCTAAGAGAAGCATCTTCCAGTCTTTCATACGGTTGAAGTGCAGAATACTTGCTCCCCATAACCTTTTTTATCGCTTGATCTGTGAAGTAATTTTCAGTGGCTCGACGATCAAGTACGTGACAATCTATTCCTACAAACTTGCAAGTTTGTAGGAAGGCGGCTCTAGTGCTACATGAGAAGAGGACCGTTCGCTGTCTATCACTGCTGAAATATTGTCAGAGATGTGCTTAATCTCCTGTAACTCTGTCTCAGATACTCCCCTAATCAACTGATTGCCGCCTAATGGTAACAGAACGATCTGGTGATCTTTTCCATAAAGCCGGAGAAACTGATGAAACGTCTTTACCTCAGTCGCGCCTTCGACCAGTAGAATTTTATCAAATCCCAACTCCTTATATCCCGAAAATCCAAGTTCTCCAAGAAATTCTGATAATCTTGGCATGGCATCATATTCATGAACTTCACTTTGACCATCAGCATTCCTGCGGAGCGAGTAGATTTGGTTGGTGCTTGCCCGTGCGAGACCCATACTATGTGTTGCAAAAAGAATCCGTCACCCAGTTGTATGTGCATATGGGCCGCGAGAGTTCGCGGCGTGCAATGGAACAATCAAGCTTATGAAACACTTCCCCTATCCCAACCGCAAGATTAAACGAATAATACGCATCCGAGTGGCGCGCGCAAATGCTACCATCATGCCAGCAAGTCTTCTGCCATTCAAAGGAAAGTATAGCCAGGTTGCCAATCAACTCCCTAGCGGCAGCATCTTAATCCTTACCCCACCCCTAGTGTTATCGAAACAGCGAAGTGCGCTTGTAAAAGTCGCGGCCTTCCTGCGGTCCAACGGGCATTATGTGACAACGCTCCCTTTCTCGCAGTGATGAACCTCAGAACACTACTTTTCTCTCAGTTGTGCTATATACTTCTCAACGCGCTCAACAGCCCGTTCATTAGGTAAGCAAGCGATATTTATTCCATAGCGAACAACTTTTATCACCGCGTTGCTATTGGTATAAATGAGGTTTGCCGCATAGAGAGCGTATTCCCGCGTATACGCTTGCAGCGGTTCAATCCAGCGTCCTCCTATTCGTTCCGGTTGCCAGATATATATAGAAAACGGATGAGTCACGAATTAGCTCCTTCTAAAAATACCTATAGTAATTATAACAAATGTTCCAAATTTGTTAGACGGAGGAAATCTTAACCAAACTTGCTTAGCATTGGAAATTTCTCCATTGCTACCGGAAGGTCTATTAGCAGTCTGGTTAATAAGTTACTGCTCGACTCTAGGTAATTTGTCCCAGACCTCTTTAGGCATATTTACCTATTTTGCGCCAGCATGATATATTCCTCGCAACCATCCAATGTATATATATGCCGATGCTTATTGGTAATAATGTAGATGGGAGGAAAGGTCACAAATAGTACCTATGCTATTACATACCCTTGAAATTAAGAATTATCGCTCTCTTGAGCATGTCAAATTGGATAATCTTCAACACTTTAATGTCCTCATTGGCCGTAACAATGCTGGAAAGTCTTCTGTTTTTCTCGCTCTTCAACAACTTGGTCAGGTATTGCGCGGACAGATCCTCTTCCCCCCCGAAGTGCTAACTGATCGGGATTCTAACCGTGCTTTAGAAATCCACCTTACCTTCAAACCGAATAACCAGGAGCGTGAAACATTTATTGATCTATTAATTGCCGCTGGGTTTAATAGCACTCATAGGGAAGAGGTTTTACAAAGCCAGTTCTTTCGCATGGTGAAGTTCTTGTTTCGCTCAGTTGCAGGTAATCCTGGCCTGATACATTTAAGAGAAACCCAATTACTAACACAAGATGGAGCATGGGTAACTATTCATCGGATGATTGGAGATGAAAAAACAGGCAACCCATCGCAAAAATTTGTCAATTTGAGCGCAGTAAGCAAGGATGCGGAGATTGCTTTATCTGCTAATGTACTCGACATTGATAAAGCAGGATCTCCATACGAAGGTAACTTCACGACAAGTCAATTTACTATTAACAATCCGCTTGATCCACCGCGCATATGGATATATGAACATTTGTTTAGATACTTTTCTGATACGTACTTTTTCAATCCATTTCGACACAGCGAATCCGTACAAAACGTGCAGTCTACGTTTACCCTAGCTCAAAACGGCAGTAATCTTGCCCAGGTGCTTCATACGATCATTGCCAATAACAGGGATACATTTGATGAGATAGAGCGGTTTGTGCATGGTGCACTGCCTGATGTCGGAAGGTTACAAACGCCGCTCAACGCTACTCAGACAAATGTGGTGTTTCGTATTCCGCAGGGAAGATACAATATTCCCCTTACTGACATGGGGGGAGGAGTTGAACAGCTATTAATGGTCGCGACTGTTCTCCTAACAACCACTGCGGAAAATACCATTTTCTTAGAGGAGCCGGAAAGCCACCTGCATGCAGGTGCTCAACGTTATTTGATAGAAAAATTGTATGACGACGAGCGGCAAGTATTTATTACAACTCATTCTTCGACTTTCATCAATCTCACTAAACCCTTTAGTCTTTATCAAGTCCTATATGTAAAAGGGCAGACGCAGATTACCCGATGCGATCCTGAAGCGCTTGAGGCAGTCCTTGAGGATATTGACGTTCGCAATAGCGATGTCCTTTTTAGCGATTCGATTCTGTTTGTCGAAGGCCCAGGTGATAGAGATGTTATCACCACCTTTAGTGAAAAGCTGAGTATGAATGTTGCCGAGCGTAATATTAACGTTCTCCCTATGGGAGGCGGCAAACACGCCGAACGGGGAGCGCCGATCCGCAGTGACCTTTTGAACAAAATATCAGGAAAAGCAACTGTTCCTCACTTATTTCTGCTAGACCGTGACGAGCGGAGTAAGGAGGAAATACGCAACTTAGAGACACAACTTGGCGATAAAGTACATATCTTTCATTCGCGAGAGTTAGAAAACTATCTGTTAGTGCCTCGTGCTATCCTTGCTGCTCTTAAAGAGAAACACCGGGACGACCAGGTTAAGATGGAGCATCTGGCGGGGATAACTGAAGAGCAGATACAACAACTCATTGTGAGCGCGACAAATGATCTTTATGGCACTGTCCTCATAAAACGTATCCAGAGCGAAATTGGAGGGTTACGAGAAGGTCTGCTCCCAAAGGAGGCTATTCCCGCCCTTGCTCCCCATGCATCAGACCCGGAACTTTCCACTCTCATCTTGCAGGAAATCAAAACACGTTTTGAAGGACATGTTGCTAGTATTCAGCTCGATGCGATTATTGCTTCGGAGAAAGAAGCCTTAGATGCTGCCTGGGACATTCCAGAAAATCGGTTGCAATTAGCGCCCGGAGAAGAAATTTTAACAAAAGTATTCAGTAAACTTGGTTCTGAGTATCACAAACCAAAAGATACCATCCGTATTGCAAAGCAGATGCGCCCGGACGAGATAACCAACGAGATGAAAGTTGTCTTGAAGCGGGTGTATGAATTGAGTCGTTATTAATCCCATTGTCAAATCAAGTCAATTCAATATTATTAGAGCTTCCACACAATTTGCCCTGTTTCCTACCGCCGGGCTATGCGTTATAATAACCGAGCCTGGAAGAATATCACACAGAGGAAACGTTAGGATGAAGTAACATGGCCGCACCGCATTTAATTCTTGATCTTATTGAACGGTATAACCGAAACCGCGCTGCCTATCGGTCAAACCCAGTATAACGAAGCGCAACTGCGTGTCGAATTTCTTAATCCCTTTTTTGAAGCCCTGGGATGGGATATCAACAACAAGCAGGGGTACGCAGAGGCATATAAAGACGTTATCAATGAAGATGCCATTAAAGTTGGCGGTGCAACAAAAGCTCCTGATTATAGTTTCCGTGTAGGCGGCACCCGCAAATTCTTTGTCGAAGCGAAAAAACCTGCAACCAACCTCAAAGATGCAAGCGAACCTGCGTTTCAACTCCGCCGCTATGCATGGTCTGCAAAACTTCCCCTGAGTATTCTTACTGATTTTGAAGAGTTAGCAATTTATGACTGCCGGGTCAAACCTGACCGGAACGATAAGGCAACAGCCGCCCGAATAAGATATTTAACCTACACTGAGTACCCTGAGCGCTGGGAGGAGATCGCATCTGTTTTCTCACGTGAAGCGATCCTGAAAGGCTCTTTCGATACTTACGCGGAGCAAACGCGGGGTAAGCGGGGTACTGCTGAGGTAGATACAGCATTTTTGCAAGAGATTGAGTCCTGGCGCGAGATGCTTGCCAGCCACTTAGCAGCTCGTAACAAAAACCTCACACAGCGGGAATTAAATTTCGCAGTCCAGATGACAATTGACCGGATTATTTTCCTTCGCATCTGTGAGGATCGGGGCATTGAGGAGTATGAACGGATACGATCACTGGTAAAAGGCAATAATGTTTATCAGCGCCTCTGCAATCTTTTTGTCGAAGCAGATGAGCGGTATAACTCCGGCCTGTTCCACTTTCAAAAAGAGAAAGATGTTCCTGAACCTCCTGACACATTAACCCCTAATCTTGTGATTGATGATAAACCACTGAAAGACATCATAACAAGGCTCTATTACCCTGATAGTCCGTATGAATTTTCAGCGCTACCCGCAAGCGTATTAGGCCAGGTGTATGAACAGTTTCTTGGGAAGGTCATTCGTTTAACGCCTACTCATCAGGTGCAGATTGAGGAGAAGCCGGAAGTCAGAAAAGCAGGCGGTGTGTACTACACGCCAGCCTTTATCGTTGAGTACATTGTGAAGTATACGCTGAACAAATTACTTGAAGGCAAAATGCCAGGCACCAGAGGCAGTGCCAGTAAAATTAAAATTGTAGACCCGGCCTGCGGTTCAAGTACATTTCTGATTGGCGCGTATCAGTATTTACTTGACTGGCACCGGGATCGCTATGTTGAAGACGGGCCGGAGAAACACCGCAAAGAATTGTATCAAGGCCCCGGCGGACTATGGCTGTAAACAACCCAGGAGAAAAAACGCATTCTTCTGAACAACATTTATGGCGTTGACATTGACCCGCAGGCAGTTGAGGTAACGAAACTGTCGCTCCTCCTCAAAGTGCTCGAAGGTGAATCAAGCCAATCTCTGAACTCCCAGCTTCGCTTATTCCATGAGCGGGCGCTTCCAGACCTTGACCGCAATATTAAATGCGGCAACTCACTCATTGACTCAAACTTTTACAACACTCCCACCCTGCCACTGTTTGATGATGAGACGCAATACCGTATCAATGCGTTCGATTGGACAAATGCTTTTCCAGAAGCATTCACAGGAAATGATCCCGGCTTTGATGCAGTGATTGGCAATCCTCCGTATATCCGCATCCAGGCGCTAAAAGAATGGGCACCTCTTGAAGTGGAGTATTACAAAAAAGCGTATAAAGCCGCAGGAAAGGGAAACTACGATATTTATGTGGCGTTTGTTGAAAAGGGATTCTCGCTGCTGAATAAATATGGACAGCTTGGCTTTATTTTGATGCCATACCGAATGTTGTGTAGGGATGTGCTCCATCGTTAAGCGGTTGTTTTTGACACTCTATGCTCATCGCATATCTTCGCCTTTGGGTATGCTATGAGCATTCTTTTTGTCTTTACATCTTTGCTCTCAGCACATATACTTAAAAAGACACAGACGTCTCCCTCGGCAGGAGCGTCTTTTCAGCGTCGGTCCTTTCGTCAATGGAGGAGAACGCCATGGACCGTTGGCACCTGGCTGGGAGCCATCCGAGTAACTATGAGTCGGGCATTGATCCGCAGATCACCTACCACGCCAAGAACTGTGCCTATCTGAAGTGTCTCGTCGAAGAACCAGAAGGCGAGGCCTCGCTCTTACAAATCTTCAAGGCTGCTGCCTAAATCAGACTACTATAGAATTTTGTAAAGGAGGTGATGTTATGAAAATACAATTAGACACAGAAAACAAAACGATTAAGCTGGAAAAGGATATTGTTTTATCCAAACTTATCGAAACGTTGGATAAGCTTTTGCCTAACGGAGAATGGAAGGAATTTACGCTAGAAACAAACACAGTCATACATCATTGGAGCAATCCTGTTGTTATACCGTCAGTAATACCCTATCCAGTACCTACATACCCAAGACCTTACTGGCCTTGGTATAGCTATACTAGTTTGGATAGCAATCTTCATCCAGCAGATTATAAAGTAAGCGCAGGAATGAACAGCAATATGATGCTAAATAAAGGAGTATACAATATCCAAGCGTAATTGACACCATACCCAGTTTTGGTTCTCCCGCACTTTGCGTGCTCAACCATTGCTCCTCTGATTCGTAAAGACAAGCAGAACAAACAATACCTTTCATGAGGAGCTTGACTTGCATTTGCTTTCCCTGGCTTCGAGGTGACCGAGGTACATCTCGCGGGTTTGTCAATGGCGCCAGAGGCGCAAAAACACCTCCTGCCGAACCACCCTTCATGGGTGGGTGCGCGGCGATCGCGCTATGACACTGCTCGCGGGCCTCACACCGAGATTTTATGCAAGCGGATGTGCCTCTATCGTCGCCCAGACAATGGTCAGACAACTGGTAACGCCGCGTGAAGGCGTCGATCTGATCGGTGCGCTCTCTCACGAGGCAAAAGACGACTTTCGATCGCATTGGTGGTCTGAATGTGTCGATGCATCCTCTCGCGTCAACGCAAAAAACGTGAACGTGTTCTCTTCGTCCTCAGCCAGACTTCTCACCGCTTCCCCGATAGCGTTTGCTGTACCTGGCGGTTCTCGATGGCCAACTGAGCCACCGCTTCCGGCTTCGTCGGTTGGCTCCAGATGCCGTCCAGTTCCGCTTGCACCTCGCCTCGTTCTCGCCTGGGAATGGCGCCCAGCACATTGCGCCGCTTATGCGACTCGCCAGCGTTGACGAGGAGTGGCCGCAAAGAGTGCCGAGACCGCAGAAAGCCTCCCATCATGACCGGAAGTTCCAATGAGATCAATCTGGATTGCGCCTCGCCTTCGCAGGTCTTGCGAGCCTCCAAACCCATCCATCCTTGCTTTCCTCGGCACAGGAGCGCCTCGCCAGCACCTCTTTGTTTCCGGCCAGATCAACTCGCCATCAGCCGTCAAGATAATGGTGGAATCAGTCTTGTCGCCATGACGAATGCTGAAATGAATGCCGTCCAGGTACAGGATACGCCAGTGCTCGAGGCCTCGGTCGTTCTCGCCAAGCTTCAAATTGTTGCGTCAGGGTCTGGTTGAGGCGACTGATCGTGCTGCCGACTTCAAGCGACTCCCAGCAACGTTTGGGCCACTTCTCCCACGGATGTCACGTGCTTGTCCCAGCCACGAACATCTCGGTCAGTCCTTGTGCGATGTGCGGTTCATAGCGCGTGTCTCGCTCAAAGACCTGCGTGTGGAACTGCCCTTCCCGATCGTCTTCGCACGTGGATGTCCTCGATCCGACCCGTGGAGGTCAAAAGACTCGCGGGTGTAGGTGCCATTGCGGTATCCTCGGCGCTCAGGCGTACATTCCCCCCACGAGGCTCCGATACACTGCTCCAGTTCTTCGCGCATGACTTGTTCAAGCAAGACCTGCACGGCGCTCACAGCCAGCTGACGCAGTGACTTCCGGAATTCCTCCTGATCTGGCGCGATGGGGGTCGATGACTGCGGGGTTGAACCTTCCGGGAACGATGTGATAGGCTTGTGCTTAGAGGCAGGCATAGCTTTCTCCTTTCAAGGAAAAAATGGAAATCATCTATGCCTGTAGTATCCTCTTTCATGCACTTCTTTGCAAAGCCTCTGCTTTACACAACACTCGGCATGGTGTCTATATCCCACCACCACTACCTGTCCGAAGTTGTCCATTTCGGTGACAAGCAGGTGTTTGAGCAGGCGACAACCTACACCTGCCTCATGTTTCTGGATAAGGCAGGTAGCAAGCAGTGTCGTGTGGTAAAGGTGGATGACATTTTGGCTTGGCGCAATACCGGAGAGGCAGTTGAGGGATTAGTTCCCGCCGAAGCTATTACTCAGGCTGAATGGAATTTCAATGTTGGTCAAGGAGGAGAACTTTTTGATCGATTGAGTCAATTTCCTCAAAAACTGGGCGACATTGCACATCTCTTCGTAGGTTTACAGACAGATGCAGATGATGTCTATATCCTGGAAGAAATTCGTCGAGAGAATGAAAGGGTGTTATGCGCATCAAAGTCCACTGGATCTCAACACTGGTTTGAAGACGATCATCTCAAACCATTTCTCAAAGGTTCGATATTATTTAACCAATGTTACTAAGCGTTTAATCTTCCCCTATGAGATTGAAAAGGGTAAATCGCTATTGATTGGTGAAACTGAATATAAGCAACGATACCCATTAACTTGGGCATATCTCGAAAAGAACCGGGAACTTCTTTCCGCAAGGAATAAAGGAAGAATGGGGCAAGAGTGGTATGGGTACGTATATAAGAAAAATCATACTCTTTTTAACACACCTAAAATTCTTGTGCCATCAATAGCAACTGGTAGTGCATTCGCATTTGACCAGAATGGCACTTATTACTTTGTTGGTAGTGGCGGTGGTGGAGGTGGCGGTTATGGTATTACGTTACTTGAGGGAACTAATATATCAAATTTGTACTTACTCGGGTTGCTCAATTCTCGCTTGTTGAGCACCTACCTCAAAACAATTACTACCTCATTTCGGGGTGGT
>Ga0209647_1002952_pt1 | contig 13487 bp, 15 predicted proteins | sample GraSoi_2013_60cm_FD_185827 | JGI IMG/M metagenome (GOLD analysis project Ga0209647, IMG submission 185827) | Grasslands soil microbial communities from the Angelo Coastal Reserve, California, USA - Sample 9_17_2013_60cm (SPAdes) (version 2) | ecosystem: Environmental > Terrestrial > Soil >... | reverse complement strand
CTGGCGATTTGATCGTCGCCTATCTGGCGGCGTCGACTCGGCGTTCACGGCGTGGAAAGCTCACGAAGTTCTTGTTGACTCTCATTGCCGAATCGCCTTCGGTCGCCGGTGGTCTTTATCAGCCATTGCAGTAAGGACAGGTCGATTGCAGATGCGATTTGCAACCAGCTCGAGTCCGCTGGGATCCCATGTTGGATCGCTCCGCGCGACATCGAAATAGGATCCGACTGGACCAGAGGCATCATGCAGGGCATTGCCAGGTGCCGCGTCTTCGTCTTGGTGTTTACCGATCACGCAAACGATTCGGAACATGTCGGGCGTGAGGTAGCCAATGCCTTCTCCTTAGGGCTGGCAGTGATTCCGTTCCGCATCGAGGCAGTCAACCCGCGAGAGAACCTGGCATACTTCCTTGAGACTGTGCAGTGGTTCGATGCGGCTACTCCACCTTTGCAGAAGCACCTCCCGTCGTTGACCGAACATGTTAACCGATTGCTCTCCATCGATGGGAGCTCGGTACCGGCAACGACAGATGTCCCGCCAGAACGAAAAGCCGAGCCAACTTCTTTTGCGCCAACAATGCGGTGGATCATTGCGGTTGGTTTGCTGGCCCTAGCTGCAGTGATTGGGGCGGCTTGGCTTTTCTTCTCTGCACTTAGAAGCCCTCAACAGACAGCTTCTTCCACCGACACCCAAAAAGCGGTTTTGGGCTCTGCTGTTCCCGAAATTCCGAGCAAGAGCATCGCGGTACTCCCTTTTGAAAGTCTCAGCGGGAATAAAGATGACACTTATTTCGCTGATGGCGTGCAGGATGAGATCCTCAACAACCTGGCTAAGATTGCGCAACTTGCGGTCATCAGCCGGACGTCGGTCATGCAGTACCGCGCGGACCAGAAACGCGATCTACGCCAGGTCGCTAGTGCGTTGGGTGTTGCTAACGTACTGGAAGGAACGGTGCGCCGGAACGGTAATCGGGTTCGGGTCAGCATCGAGCTGATCGACGCTCGCAACGATAAGACCACTTGGGCCGACAGTTTTGATCGCGATCTCACCGACATTTTCGCCATCCAGAGCGAAGTAGCTCAGACCGTCGCTACCAAGCTGGCCGCAACGCTTTCTCCCGAAGAAAAGCGAAATATCGAAAAGAAACCAACCGAGAATCTTGAGGCCTACGATCTCTATCTGCGGGCCAAGGAGTTACTGGTCAGCGATCGAACTTCTGCGGCCTTTGGAAGCAGCGAGCAACCGCTGGTCGACGCGATCGGTTTTCTGGAACAAGCTGTCCGGCTCGATCCAAAGTTCACGCTCGCCTATTGCGCATCCGCCGAGGCACACGACCTCCTCTATTCCTGGTTCGATTCCTCCCCAGAGCAACGCGCCTTGGGAGATGCGGCGACAGACAAGGCGGTGGCCTTGCAACCCGACCTCCCCGAGGTTCGCCTAGCGTACGCCTACCACCTCTACCGCGGCTATCATGGTTACGAGCGGGCTCGAACCCAATTAGCCATCGCCAGACGCCGTTTACCAAGTGATTCCAAGGCGATCTGGCTCGAAGCACTCGTGGATCGCCGGCAGGGGCAATTCGAAAAAGCAATCCAGGAGTTCAGTGACGCTATTGCGCGCGATCCGCGCAATTCGGTTTTCATTGAAGACTTGGCTTTTACTCTTTCGGTCATGCGTCAGTTTCGTGCCGCCGAGCAGATGTTCGACCGATTGATCGAGCTCCGTCCCGATCAGCCGATACTCAGGGTGCAAAAGCCAGTGTTTGTAACCTTTAATAAGACTGGAGATGACACCGCGGTCCGCTCGGCAATCGCAGCGCTCCCAGAATCGATGGCTGACGATAGGGGTGCGGTGACTTTGCGACTGAATTTGGCCCTGGTTGATCGTGATTGGCGGCAGGCAAAAGAGGTGGTCGAAAAAATGAAGGGCGGCGAGGACGAAGGCGGCTTTGCCTACGGACTGGTCAATGTTCCGGTTGGTTGTTATTCCATTCTGCTCGCTCGGCTCCAGGGAGAACAACCTGGCGTGAATGCCAGCGTTGCCGAGGCGCGAGAACAGTTAAACCAAAAGGTCCAGAAGGCACCGGGAAATGCCCAGCTGGTTAGTCAGTTGGCGGTGGTAGACGCCTTGCTCAATAACAAAGAAGTGGCCATCTCAGAAGCCAAATGCGCCATCGAACTGTTGCCGATCTCCAGAGACGCAGTGGATGGCCCATCTATTGAGATCAATCTAGCCCTTGTTTACGCCTGGACCAATGAACTGGGCCTAGCCTTTGAGAAATTGAGTTCTTTGACCAAGGTACCAAATGGTATTTTCTACGGCCAATTAAAGCGTGACCCATACTGGGAGCCGCTTCGCCAGGACCCGCGGTATGAGAAGGTGTTATCTGAATTGGCGCCGCGCGACTGACCACGCGGTCGGCGTTCCCAGCGTATCCGAATTCACGCCGTTGTCTGCAACTCCTGAAGGTTCCATTTTCGCAAAAGTCGTGTGCGGAAAGGTTCATCCGACAGGATAAGGCCCCTCTGCAAATTCAGCATGGTATCCCTTTGACCCGATAGGCCGCAGAAAGCGGATCATTCGACTTCGAGCTGCTCGGCGGCATTGATCCGAATTTCGGGCTTGCCCTTTGTACATCTCGATCCTGCCCAGTGATTTTGACCCGCTTCCCTTCGATGCCGGAGAGTAGCGGTGATTTTTGAGACTGGTGATGCTGGCGGGATCCAGCCGGTAAAGGTCTGGTTCGGGTAGGTGGCGCCGATATTGAGGAACGTGTTACCGCTTTTGGAAGTGAATACCTTCGCAACGACGCCTTCCACCGTTGCGTATTCGCCGACGTGACTGGCCGCAAGATTGGCTGGAATGACGGCAGTGCCCTCGTCTTCGAGGGGGTCCAAGCTCAGACGGCTGAGTGACCTCTACGAACAGTGCCACTTCGCCATTCTAGGGCAGGATTTGCGATAACGTATTCATACCCGAAATTCGGCCACCTGCATATTGCGGTCAGGGAATAAATTCGGACAAAAAACGGTACCTAATTACGGAATGATAGGAGCTTTTATAAAATGTACCCATTTGGTTCGTTGACCGCGGAGCTGCAGAGTGCGAGGAGAAAACTCCTCGACGTTTTTGAGGTGCCAGATAGTATGGCAACGGGGGAACGCAGAACGCAAGGAATGCGCAACGGGCTGGAACGTTGGTTACATCCAGATAGCCAATTCGCTCTGAGCTCTCGTCTGGAATTGACTGCGGTTGATCGTCCTCGACGGCCAGAAGGATTTTGCGGATCAACTCTAAATCGCGTTTCATCGGGCTAGCATATTTTGGATGAGATAACTAAAGGCGCCAAGCAAAGCCGGCAGCGCAACCACTACAAATGCCTGCTCACGCCAACTCGTTTAGTCCCAAACGAGCCATTTGAAAAGTATTGCGGTCTTACATCCACGCGACGTTCGGCAATGGCTTCTGGACTTTCCTCGAAGCGATTAATTCTCCAATGTGTGGGTCGAAGTGCAGTCCGTTGATCAGGATCCCGTCCGCCTTTGGTGATGACGATCTGGCCTGCCGTCGCCGCCGTGGCTAGCACGACAACGAACCAAAGGACGAAGAGGGTTCCAACACGAGTGGAAAATAGTGGACCTGTTACCAGGCTCGCAGGGCAGGCAACTCGGAATCGCGATGGGAATTGAAAAAGGCCTCACGAATCTCCGGGGCCGCCTTCGTGATTGCGTCCATGCGTTCTTCTACATCCTGATGCTCTTGTCGGGCGGGCTTCCCCCCAGGGGAAGATCCGAGCAAATTCGCATGCCGCAAAGGTCCCTTGGAATTCCAAGGCAGCTTCCTTGGTCGCAAAACGACGGTCACCGTCTTTGTATGCCTTCAAAGAAGTCCGACGAATTCTTCCGCAGTCAGCATATGCTTTCCCTTAGGCTTCCAGAGCTCGTCGAATGCTCTCCTCATGAATTGCTGATCGGCCGAGACAATTAGGTCAACGTCCACGAGAGAGCACAATTGCTCCGCGTCACTTTGCCAGTTCCAGTCTAGAGGCGAATTTTGATTTTGCTCCGCATCGTAGTGGCCGTAAGCGAAGAGTTCGGCGAACGCAGTGAAGTGCGGGAACCTAGCTGGATCTAGGCTCCAAGCCAGCGCTTTAGCATCGGGTTGGTCAACCGAAAAAACTTCATGAATCAGACGCAGTGGGTAACCGTCGGCGATCATGACGAGCTTGTGGACCCCGACGAAATTGAGCGCTCATCTAGAGTCGAGAAAATTCGGTCCCTGATCGAGCGGATACTTTCTGAATCTGGTTATCCGGTTGGCGAAGATGATCTTCTGGATCAAGACAAGGACCGGGCTGTTAGAGAGAATCTGGTCGAGTTATTTGAGGAGTGTGTAGCCAAGATTCCACTGCACCTTGGCTTGGCTCGTTACCTACTTCGTCGAGCCGTCAGGTTGCGGACTGCGGCGCTAAACGAAACCGTATTCAAAAATCTTACCAGGTTACGCTCTGTTTTCCGCGACGTGATTCTATATCTCGCCATAAGTGTGCCCAAGAAGAGAGCAACGCAGCGCGGCAAAGAGATCGTGGGCTTCCTCAAGTCCTCCGATTACGGGCAGATACCGTTTCTCCGCCTTTGGGGTATGGAACTATTTCAGAGCAAAACCTGTAAGGTAGGCCTCCAGTATGAACGGGCCCAATTCCTGTAGTCTTGATCGTAAAAAAAAACCTTCGCACCTTGTGGCTGCAAGCATATACAAAGCCGTTGAAGTAGTTCGCGATCTATCTGAGCGTGAGGTTGATCAAGAACAGTTGTTGGTGCATTCTTGACTTTTTTGTACCAATCGTCTCCATCGTGGGCCTTAATGGATCATACAAAAGTCAGTTCCTGCCTCGGCGACACGAGAGGAAAAAATATGAGAAAATTTCTGTTGGCATTTATGCTCAGCCTGTTTTTTGCCGCAAACTCAGCTTATGTCGATCAGAAAAACCCGCGCGGCAGCCGGGTTAATCAGACATCCACTTCCAGTCCAGGCCAGGCCGGAGTCGTTGCCGTGAGCAGCGACACTTTTCTGAGTTCCCTTGGGGTGAATACGCATGTGGACCAGGGATACAATCCCAACTCTTATGTTGCGCCCCTGCAATATCTCGGCATTCGCAATATCCGCGATGGCGAGCGCAACCTGTCCGGCTATATCATGCTTCATCGGAAAACCGGCACTCACGTCGACCTCCTGGCCAATCTGAGCCGCTTGATGACCGTCGCAAAGACCTTGTCAAGGGCCGGAATCCTGCTGTCGCTCGAGGGACCTAACGAACCGAACAATTTCCCGGTCACCTACAACGGGAAACGGGGAGGCGGAACCTCCGATAGTTGGGCGCCGGTTGCTCAGCTCCAAAAGGAGCTTTACAGCGCGGCCAAGAACGACCCGGAATTGAAACGGTATCCGATTTTCCATGTGTCCGAAGGGGGGGCCGAGACCGACAATGTGGGCCTGCAATTCCTGGTTATTCCCGCGGGAGCCGGGACCTCATTTCCCGCAGACACGCAGTATGCCGACTATGCCAACCCGCACAACTACGTCAGCAGCACTTCCAACCGGTATGTGGACAATCAGGCTTGGCAGGCCGCCGACCCCACGCTGAATAGCCATTGGGACGGACTCTATGGAGAGTACGGAAGAACCTGGAAAATGCATTTTCAGGGATACTCCGATACCCAACTGCAAACCTTGCAGCGCGTGACAACGGAAACCGGCTGGGACTCCGTTGCAAACCCCGGGGGAGAAAGAATTCAGGGCACGGTTCTGGTCAACACCTATCTTGCGCAGTTCAAGCGCGGCTGGAGATATACCTTCATCTACGAACTGGGAGAGGGTGAAGGAGGGGGCGGCAACCAGGGGCTTTTTCATAAGGACTGGACGCCGAAACTGTCGGCGATCTACATCCACAACCTCACATCCGTTTTGGCCGACATTATACCCGTCGCCAGCCCCGAAAAACTTGATTATTCCATCGCGAACGAGCCCGCCACCGTGCACGACCTTCTGCTACAAAAAAGTAGCGGCGTCTTCGAACTGGTGGTGTGGGGCGAACAAGTCGCCGGTGCAAACGATATTACGGTCAATTTAGGCGGCACTCACGCCAAAGTTAAGATTTACGACCTAACGTCCGGAACCAAACCGATCCGAACCCTGACCGATGTCAGCAGCGTTCCGTTGATGGTAAGCGATCATGCCATGATCGTAGAAATCAATTGAGCAGCGCGTTTCCCGTTATCGCTCATTCCAATCTAACCCATCTTCGCAACCCCACTACTGACGTCTGACTAAGCACACGGTTTACGGCTGTAATTTCGAACCGCCCCATCGCCGAAGCTCGTTATCAACACGGGGACGCCGCAGGACACCAACGGCAGGAATTTTGTTCCGAAACGTGATTTAACGCGCTAGTGTAACGGAACACGCGATTGCTCGTGAAATGGGAACGGCCGAGGAGTGTTTGCCAGTATACCGATGCCCAGATAGAGACGGCGCGGCTGCGGCAATATGCGCCCCGGAAAACAATTCGGGTCGAGGGCCGCGAGATCGACCACACGAATGAGCCCATCCAAAGCGACGATACTTTTACGACCGACTCGCGGTAGCCAAAGGCGATTATCTTTTGACCGACCGGCGGCGGCGTAGCCCGGATGGGCGGTATCCTCCACTCGACATTTCGATCAGGTTCTGACGTCCCTGACAGTCCAAGGTGCAGAATCGCGATATCCGTTTCGCAGTACCATGCCATGCAAACTTGCCATATCCGATAGACTGGTCCCGGCATGACTTGATATAGGCGGACGGCGTAGTCGCGGATTTCTTGAGAAGTGGTTGTCTTCTTTTGGACTCCAAATTCTCGAAGCGCATGTTCGAGCACATGCTTCGCAGTGATAGCTAAATGCCCTGCGATCAGAGTCGCCGTACCAATAACATGCGTTTCGCCTCCTTCGAATTCAACGAGTACACGAAGTGCGATCTCCGAGATTGGAGAATCAGGACGCTCGTCGCGGAATGCGGGTGTTTCAGGAAGATTGTGGATCATAGCCTTAGCCGCCACTATGCCCGGATTTTAAGGCGTCACGCCGAATTTCTCGAATCGCCCTGAGCGTCGTTTTTAACAAATTTGTTTCAAGGCTTGGTCAGCCCCTAACAGTTCTGAAGCCAAGCGCGTGGCCAATGGCAGCCAGAAATGAATCCGACCTTCGGTTTCTGTGCTTCGTATTGGGCGAAGCTGTTTCGCTGTGCCGCCGAATATCTCGCAGATAGTCTTGGTGAGCCTCCAAATACCTTATAAACGCTTTGGGCCACTCCTTTTTGCTGTCCGGAGCAGAGCCGGGTTTCCGGGCGACTACGGAGAGCCGCAACCATTCGATCTCAGATTGGTATTGGGCCAATAACTGAGTGATAAAGCGTTGCGCCTTTGCCCGCTCCTGATCGGATTCGAGTAACGGTTTGCCGAGGGCATCGGTGGTGAGGATTTTAGCCTCAGCCACCAGCGCGCTCCATACCAACCGGCGGGCGCGATCACTGTGAAGGCGCTCTGAATCCCGCAATCCGTTGGCGCGGCTCAGGTGATTGAGTGCTCGCGTGGCACCCAGATACTTGAGAATGGTCTTATGCTGGCGGACGCTTGCCCCCGCGCCGCGGCGCGGGCAAGCACCTTGGCGCATGTATTCTTTGAGGAAATATTGGCTTGCTTCTTCCTTAGAAAGGCCTCCTGGAACACGGACCGATACGAAGGCGGCTTTGGAGTGAAAAGCCCGCCAGTGATCTTCCAGATTACGCGAGAACCAGACGGGATCTTCCAACTTCGGAACCACTAATTGGAAGGGAGACAATGGGAAATCCTGAGGCCCGGGATCACAGAATCGCAAGTACCAGATCGGTCCGAAAAGAGTCTGGCGGCCAATGCGTTCCCACGTGTAGCGGTCGTAGATTTCCTGAAGCAAGGGATCGGGAAACTGCTTTGCTGGCAACGCCAGATCCGCTTCGATTACCGCCTGACAAGCGCACTCATAGTGGCACGCTCCGCCTATGAGATTTGTTGGCACCCACCCAAAATCAAAGCCGGGTTGTGAAAATTTCCTTTTGACTGGACCGGTCGTGGCTTGGTGTAGCTTGGTTGCTTTGTCCAGCCATTTAGGATGTTCGGGCCCAAATGTCTCTACCCATTTGAAAAGCTCTTCGATTGTCCGGAAATTCTTCGCGATGAAATGCTCCCGGACGGCGTGATCTGGTTCTGCTTCGCTCATAGGCTGGGCAGTTTCTGAATGGCCTCGGCCAGTTGCTGGGTGCCCGTATGGGTATAGCGCGCACTCATCGCGGCGGACTCGTGCCCAACAAGCTCCATTACGACCGCATCAGGCACCCCGGCATGTTTGAGCATACTGACCGCGCTGTGCCGAAGGCTGTGAAATGACAGGTCGCTTGGCGTGCGCCCTCCGGAACGGCCAATGCCCCTATTCTGGTGCGTTCTTTTCTCGCGCAGACCCGCCTCGACAAGGATCGCGATAAAGTCGTTTGAGAGAGAATTCGTTCGCCCCCGCTGGGCTCGCGTCTTTATGGCTGCTTGGGGATGCAGGAACCGGGCCGAACCGTTGCGGCTATGAAGCGCCAACAGGTGCTCTTGAAGCGGTCCGACAATCGGAATCTCGATTTTCAGATTGGTCTTGTGAGTCCGAATCCGAATGACGCCTTCATCTAAGAGGACGTCCTTCCAGGTGAGGCCGGCCAAATCCCCCAGCCGCTGGCCGGTGTAGATGCCTAGTTTTATCAGGCTTTGCCACTCTGGATCCGCCAGCGCCAGGATCTTCCGCTTTTTTTTACACGATCCTCCCCAGAGCTTTTAACTCCAAGACCGAATCCGCCGAGATCGAGTGGCAAAGGATAGCTTTTTGCCAACTGTCTCCAATTTTAAATTCTAATCCCCCACATTAGGCTTACGCGCGTTTTGGACGGGTGTGCTCCTGTTCAAGGCATGATTACGCGAGAAGCGCCGCCGCCCCTGGTGGAGATAGGCAAAAGCTGGGATCTGCTACCAACACAAACGGAACGCCCGCTTGGATTACGGCGCGATCTCATCCTGGCGCTGGCCGAGGCTGGCAAAGTCCGGATATCGGTTCTCCGGATCCCGGGCCGCAGGCGTGAGCACCTGCTCGTGAGCCTAGCTGACTTGGTCGGCTACATTGAGAGGAGCGTTCGCTCTTCCTCGAAAATAGGAACTGAAGAAGGGAGGGTTTCTTAGTGGCCGCTAAACTCCCCTGTTATCCATTCGAGTGGGTGCGCCCGGAGCAGTGCATCAAGCCGCTCGGCCCTTTTGGTCGGAGCAAGTTTTTTGAGTTGCTCAGAGCCGGTGCCTTCAAAACCAAAAGTCTGGTAGTCGGCCATGGCAAGCGCACGTTGACGCTGATCTCGGTTGCCTCGGTCAACGATTTTCTTAATGGCTCCGGTCTGGCGGTAGGGGCAACGCCACACACAAACCAAAGCAACGCACCAGGAAGGAAAAAGAAAACTGCGAAGTCTTCCCGAAACGGGAAATCTCACCCGCTACCGGAACAGCCACCTCTTTAAAGAAAGGAGAGGCCGCCTCTGGCATGGGCGGCCTGCCGTAGTAATCAAATGCCACTTTAAATCGTCTTTCCAACACCGCGTGGGAGCAACACGCGGAATCCCAAACACTTCAACCGAACGCCAGAGAGCCGTGCTCCGGCGGTCCCTACACCACATTCAGATGCCATCTGCTCCTCGGCTTAAACGCCGCAAAAAGAAAACCACCAAAACAGAAAATATCTTCCCCCATATGTTTGATCCTCCGCTTTGTTGGGCAGCCAAAATGCCGCGCTGCAAGGTAAGCGCAAACGAGCAAGAACGAATAATCAAAACCAACAACCAAGCCTTTAAGGAACTGGCGCTCCGGTGGCGGGACCCTCAAACCGGGGAAACCGAACCCGATCTGAGGAAGGCTGTGGTAAAGATAGTGTGCGACTTCTTTAGCGTCCCCGGCTGCGACGGCTACAACCTCTATCATCTCATTTCTGACCTGCAGGATGCGGCGTTACGGGGAGACGCAAGAGATCCAGTCGAGCTGATCGAAGGAGAAATCGCGAGCGAACTTAAGGCAAGGCTGAAGCAATTATACACCGATCCCGATCCCGGCCGTTGGTTCTGGGACGATGGCGAGTGGGACTGGGAACTTTCACTGCGCGACGCGCAGGAGGACGTCGACTGCGGATACGTTGCCATCATCCCCCTAAAGGATGAACATCGGTTCGAATACGAAATAAAGCCGAATTTCAGTCACCGCGAATGGGCTATAAAATTTGTCCTCAGCAAATTTGTCCTCGGCTTCGACTGTCCTGCGATTCTTGTGAAAGGCTCGCTCCACGAAGCTAAGCGAAGGCTGGACGCGCTAATTGGATTCCCTACTCCCGAAATTACGGATTAATATTGATCGAGAGCCCGAGCGGCGGCCAGAGGCGAGTCGCTGATAGTTCGATGCCAAAGACAATCAAAGCGCCTACCGGCGTCTCCATGGAGCTGCTCAGGGCCATCGCGCAAGGCACAGTAGCCGCGACCGATCTGGCCCGGGAACTTCAGCGCACCAAAGGACGCATCTCCCAACTCGCCACCGAACTCATCCAGGCAAAATTGCTTCGCAAAAACGGGGCAAAGTATGGTCTCACCAAACACGCAGAGGCGTTGATTTCGGCTCAACCGGATGGCCTAAACCCTTCAACCCAAAAGTTTAGGGCTCAAGCGAAGTCTCCAAACGCCTCCAGAGCCGCTCCAGTAAAGGATCCGCAAGCAGACGATCAAGCTCAATCCCAAGTAACTGCGACGGCGGGCGTTACATCAAAAGCACAACTTTCACCTTCTTGTGAACTAGTTCAAACCGGGTCAGAAATCGCATTTTCCGAATGGCACCGGCATCCCCTAAAAAAAAGAGGAGGTCAGCCCCTGGCAGAGCTGAAGCAAGTTATGGCGTAAGCCCTCTAGAGGACCACGGAAGGGAAAGCAAAGGGCACCTGAGCACGCAGCCCTTGCGCCCGATTTCGATCCTCCGAACCAACGTTTGCTGAATCCGTAAAATCATGAACCTAAATCTTCTATTCCTGGCGGGCCGTCTCACTCGTGGTCCGCAATTAAAGTACAGTCAGAAAGGCACGCCAATTGCCGAGGTAGGCATGGCCGTAAATCGTGAGTGGAGCGAGGGCGGCCAGAAAAAACAGGACGTAACTTATGTCGATCTTACCTGTTTCGGTCGAACCGCTGAAATCGCTTTTAAATATCTTAGAAAATGTGATCCGGCCTTTTTCGAAGCGCATCTCCGTTTGGACAACTGGCAGGATAACCACGGCCAGCAACGGAGCAAGCTCACTGTCATTGGAGACCGGCTTCAGCTGCTGGCCTGGAATCCACGCAGTCAGGACGGCACTCCAACCGGTACAGGAGGATCTCCTCCACAGCATGGCCCGCGGGATCCGGAGGCGGCGGATCAGGGGCCAGATAGCATACCATTTTTGTGAAATGTTATAAAGAATGTTTGGTTCCAATGCGAAAGGAATTCTTAGTCGGCAACGACTCGCTCTGAATTCCCGGGCAACGACCGCCGATCTATACCGCCTTCGAGGCGTCGCGCTAGGCCACCCGCGCTCAAGAGAGGCGTAGAGAACCCTTAGCCAAACCCAACCGGAGCGAAAAACATGCTCACAATCTCCAATGCCACCCCAAACCTCAGCCCTGATCTGGATCGGCAACGAGAGATTTTAAATGGGCTGTTCAAGGCCTTCTTTGATGAGCAGGACGCTGAAAGGGCGCAGTGGGAAGCCTGGGGCTTTCCAGGGTCTCTGGAAGATGGAGCGCCGCTGCCTCCGGGGGTCTTCACATTCGACCAAGCCGTCAAGCCGAAGCAAGACTGGTGCAAATACGGACACCGGGAACTTGTGAAGTTTCTCGAACGAGCCCGCTATCCGGAGAGATTTATGAAGCTGCGATTAGTTACCAAACGCGGCTACGAAAAAGCATCGGAATACTTAGCAGACCTCAAGCGGCAAAAGCACGCCAAACGGCAACGGGACAACCGAGCCGCTCTCCGAAAAGGAAAAGTAAGGCGCGAGACGGTAGACCAAAAGCCCTCTTCGAGGAAGCGCCGCAAACCAGTTCCATAGCCGACCCAGGGGCGATCCAAGGCCGACAATAATATGTCAAGGGCAATCTCCTTGCGCACGCTCCAGCGCCGCTTGTGCACACCTTAAGGCTGCTTGCGCACGTTTTAGGGCTCCTTGCGCACACTCTAGGGCTGCTTGCCCACAGTCTCCGCGAGGCCCCGCCGATCGAATATGGTTTACTGCCCGCATGCACGAGCTATCAGCACAGATTCGGCCCGGGGATTTGATTAACTCCAGGCAGGCGCGCCTCCAGTGGGTCGAAGAACTGGTCGCGCTTGACCGGCTTCGGCTCTCCAACGTCGAGCCATTCGAATGGGGGTTCGGGCTAAAGCTCAATGGCTCGGAGCGATTAATCAAATGGTGGGTTGACCGATCACCTGTCGAGCACCTGTTCCTGTTAGAGGCTCGCGAACTGGACCGCTACGGGACCTACCTAGTCCTGTCTTGCCACAGAGCCTTCACTCCCCAGCACACGCACGCCGCAATCTGCTCATGGAACGACCTGCCTAAGGCAGCGGAATATCTTCGAACGTCCTGTATCGGACCATTGCTGTGGGAAACCTACGGGCCGCCCGCGCTGTCAGTTTACACCCAACAGATTCTCGCGGCTCTCGAAATTCGAGAACAACCACTTAATAGCCCCCAGCTCCCAAGTTATTCCCAGGCTAAGTGGGGAACACTGCTGCGCTTGGACGAGGGCAAGAGTAAAGAGGCTCTAGTCCATCTCTGCATCGAAAAGCCCCCAGATTGCTCGGCCCCATTTTTGGCAAATCTGGGCGCGAACGTGTTTGCCGTCTTTGCTTGGAGCCCTTTAGCACGAGAACCATTGCGGATCGGTTTGTGCCGGCACTGGAACGATGATCTGGCGACCAAAGACCTAGCTCGTTGGCTTAAATCTTTTGGGCAGCATCATCGCCACTTAAAAGCCACAAACCGCTAACCCATCATCTAACTCATGCAAGCGAGACCCACCACAACCGCATCACAAAATGCGCGAGCCGTCGGCGTTAACTCGACGGCCCGCAAACCAACTCAGATTTATGAAAAGTGTATATCCCCACCTGGGCCAAACGCAACGTGATTCTCTGGGAGGAGAATTCTCACAGGCCGTAACCGCCGTATCGACGGAGGCGCTGAGCAGGCTACCTCTGTTCCTTCGCGAGCTTCTGGATAGCTGCCCGGTTGTTGGGACTGGGGTACACGGCTGGATCTTCCGGATTGCTCGCCACCTACTCACGCATTTCGACGAGCGCTCAACCTTCGAACTGATCAAAGCCAAGG
>Ga0209647_1002949_pt1 | contig 13496 bp, 7 predicted proteins | sample GraSoi_2013_60cm_FD_185827 | JGI IMG/M metagenome (GOLD analysis project Ga0209647, IMG submission 185827) | Grasslands soil microbial communities from the Angelo Coastal Reserve, California, USA - Sample 9_17_2013_60cm (SPAdes) (version 2) | ecosystem: Environmental > Terrestrial > Soil >... | reverse complement strand
TCTTCCTCCCGCACGTAGTTATGATGGCAGTTGATCGCCTCGTCGAGGACCTCGAACGCCGGGAGGTGGCGATGCAGCGCCTCGAGGATCAACTCCAGCATTTCGCCTCGGTTGGCAAACGCGTAGTCCTGCGCCCAGCCGACCGCCTCGACGTAGTCCTCGAAGGATCTCGAGCCTTCGGCGAGCCACGCGAGGTCGCGGTCGGGGAGGTGGACGTCGGTCTTCATCATCGCCTCGCGCGCGGCTGCGATGAAATACTGCCCGATGCAGTTGCCGATGCCGCGGCTGCCCGAATGCAGCATCACCCACAGGTGCTGGGCCTCGTCGAGACAAAGCTCGATGAAGTGATTGCCCCCGCCGAGCGAGCCCATCTGCCGGATCCACTTTTTCTCGTGATCGCGCTGCATTTTCGCGATCTTGGGGTGCTTGCGCACGATGGCCGCAATACGCCGCGCGAACGGCGTGCAGGCTTCGCGGCGCGCGTCGGACTCACCGTGCTCGTCGAATCCCACGGGCACGGCGCGCTCGATCGCGGCGCGCACGCGAACGAGACTGTCGGGAAGCTGCTCCGCCCGGAGCGACAGCCGCACGGCGTTCATCCCGCAGCCTATGTCGACCCCCACCGCCGCGGGGATGATCGCGCCGCGCGTGGGAATCACCGACCCTACCGTCGCGCCGATTCCTGAGTGCACGTCGGGCATCGCTGCGACGTGGCCGAACACGATCGGCAGCTGCGACACGTTGGCGAGCTGCTGCCGCGCATGGGCCTCGAGGTCGTCGGTGAAAACCTTGACCGGGACGCGGCCGCCTTCGATGATTTGCCTGATCGGCATGGATGGCATTCTACCGGCGCGCAGCGGGGCGGACCGGAGCACGGTAACATCTTGTAGCAAATGGTTGTCTTGCGAAATGGGGAAGTTACATTTCTCTGATGTAATCGCCCGGGGGTCGTGCTTCTTGCGGCGCGCTCGCCCCGCTTTGGGCTATCCACATGAAAATTGAAAGCCAGCTTTTGATGACGGAAAAACGCCGCTCGCTGCGCGGTGCGTGGGTTGTGATCCTCGTGCTGCTGTTGGCGGCCGCGGGAGCGACGGTCTATTTTCTCCAGCCGGGCGACGCCCAGCAGCGCCCCGCGGGCCGGCGCGGCATCGATCCCACGCGCCCGACCCCCGTCGTCGCCGCGGCGGCGCAGACCGGAGACATCAACATCTACCTGAGCGGCCTCGGCACCGTCACGCCGCTCAAGACCGTGACCGTGCGGAGCCGGGTGGACGGGGAGCTGCTCAAGGTCTTGTTCAGAGAGGGACAGGTGGTGAAGGAGGGAGATCTCCTCGCCGAGGTCGACCCGCGTCCCTATCAGGCGCAGCTCGCGCAGTTCGAGGGTCAGATGGCGCGTGACCAGGCGCTGCTCGCCAACGCCCGCATCGACGTGGAGCGCTACCGCACCTTGTACGCTCAGGACTCGATCGCCAAGCAGCAGGTGGACACGCAGGAGGCGCTGGTCCGTCAATACGAAGGCACGGTCAAATTCGACCAGGGGCAGATAGACAACGCCAAGCTGCAGTTGATCTATTCCCGTATTACCGCGCCGATCACGGGGCGCCTGGGTTTGCGCCTGATCGACCCGGGCAACATCGTGCGCGCGGGCGACGCGAACGGCCTCGTCGTCATCACGCAGCTGCAGCCGGTCTCGGTCGTCTTTACTATCCCGCAGGACAGCCTGCCGGGTCTGGTGCAGCGCGTGCGCTCGGGCGAAAAGCTGCCGGTCGAGGCCTACGACCGAGAGCAAAAAAAGAAGCTCGCGGCGGGCACGCTCCTCAGCATCGACAACCAGATCGATCCCGCGACGGGCACGATCAAGCTCAAGGCGCAGTTTCCGAACGAGGATGCGAGCCTCTTCCCCAACCAGTTCGTCAACGTGCGCATGCTGCTCGATACCCAGCGCGGGGCCACGCTCGTTCCAAACGCTGCCGTCGTGCGCGGCGGGCAGGGGACTTTCGTCTACGTCATCAAAGAGGACAAGACCGTCGAGCTGCGCAAGGTGAGCGTTGGACCGGCCGAAGGCGACAGCCTATCCATCGAATCCGGCCTCGCGTCCGGCGAGATGGTAGTCGTGGAAGGCAGCGATCGCCTGCGCGACGGCGCGAAGGTGGAGATTCCGGATCGCGCGACCCGCGCGGCGCCCGGCGAGGGCAAGGCGCCGGCGAAAGGCGAGGGCAAGCGGCGCCGCAAAGAGGGCGCATGAACCCCTCGCGGCTATTCATCCTGCGGCCGGTAGCGACCTCGCTGCTGATGGCCGCGATCCTGCTCGCCGGCGCGATCGCCTACCGGCTGCTGCCGCTTTCGGCTCTCCCCGAAGTGGACTACCCGACGATCCAGGTCGTCACCTTCTATCCCGGGGCGAGTCCGGACGTGGCGACTTCCTCGATCACCGCGCCGCTCGAGCGCCAGTTCGGGCAGATGCCGGGGTTGAAGCAGATGTCCTCGACGAGCTCGGGTGGTGCTTCGGTGATCACCTTGCAGTTCAGCCTGGAGCTGACGCTCGACGTAGCCGAGCAGGAAGTGCAGGCGGCGATCAACGCGGCCTCCAACTTCCTGCCGCCGGACCTGCCCGCTCCTCCCGTCTACAGCAAGGTGAATCCGGCTGACGCGCCTATCCTCACCCTCGGCATCACCTCGAAGACGATGCCGCTGCCGCAGGTGCAGAATCTGGTCGACACGCGCCTCGCGCAGAAGATCTCGCAGCTTCCCGGGGTGGGCCTGGTCACGCTCTCAGGGGGCCAGCGCCCTGCGGTGCGCGTCCAGGTGAATCCTCGCGCGCTCGCGTCGAACGGCCTGAACCTTGAGGACGTGCGCACCGCGATTGCCGCGGCCAACGTCAACCAGGCGAAGGGCAGTTTCGACGGTCCGAGCCGCGCCTACACCATCGACGCCAACGATCAGTTGCGCTCGGCCGCCGACTACGGCGCCGTGGTCATCGCCTACCGGAGCGGCGCGCCCATCCGGCTTGCGGATGTCGCCGACATCATCGAAGACGCGGAGAACGTGCGGCTCGCGGCGTGGATGAACGACGTGCCGGCGGTGATCCTCAACATCCAGCGCCAGCCGGGAGCCAACGTGATCGAGGTGGTGGACCGCGTGAAGCAGCTCCTGCCGCAGCTCACCGCCTCCCTCCCAGCGTCGGTCGAGGTTGCGACGCTCACCGACCGCACCGTCACCATCCGCGCCTCGGTCAAGGACGTGCAGTTCGAGCTGATGCTCGCGGTGGCGCTGGTCGTGATGGTGATCTACCTTTTCCTGCGCACAGCCGCGGGCACGCTCATCCCGAGCATCGCGGTGCCGCTTTCGCTCGTCGGCACCTTCGGCGTCATGTATCTCGCCGGGTTCAGCGTGAACAACCTCACGCTCATGGCCCTCACCATCGCGACCGGGTTCGTCGTGGACGACGCGATCGTGATGATCGAGAACATCGCGCGCTACGTCGAGGAAGGCATGCCGCCACTGGAAGCTGCGCTGAAGGGCGCCGAGCAGATCGGCTTCACCATCATCTCGCTCACGTTCTCTCTGATCGCGGTGCTGATCCCGCTGCTCTTCATGAGCGAGGTGGTGGGGCGGCTGTTCCGCGAGTTCGCGATCACGCTCGCGGTCGCCATCCTGATCTCGGCGGTGGTGTCGCTCACCTTGACGCCGATGATGTGCGCCAAGCTTCTGCGGCGCACTCCCGAATCCGAACAGGGCAGGTTCTACCGCGCCGCGGGGCTCTTCATCGACGCGATGATCGCGCGCTACGGCGCGATGCTCAACTGGGTGCTCGACCGCCAGACGGCGACGCTGTGGGTCTTCATCGGCACGCTCGCGCTGAGCGTGATTCTCTATGTCGTCGTCCCCAAGGGCTTCTTCCCGCTGCAGGATACGGGCGTCATCCAAGGGATCTCCGAGGCGCCGCAATCGGTCTCCTTCGCGGCGATGGCCGAGCGCCAGCGCGCCCTCGCCCAGGCGATCCTGCAGGACCCCGCCGTGGAGAGCGTTTCCTCCTTCATCGGCGTGGACGGCGTGAACACCACGCTCAACAACGGCCGCGTCTTCATCAACCTGAAGCCCAAGTCTGAACGCGGCGCCGACGTCGCCGAAGTCATGCGGCGCCTGCAGCCGCGCATCGCGCGGGTCCAGGGGATCTCGCTCTACATGCAGCCGGTGCAGGACCTCACCATCGAGGACCGCGTCAGCCGCACCCAGTACCAGCTCACCGTCGAGGACGCGAATCCGGACGAGCTCGCCGTGTCGGTGCATCGCCTGGTCGATCGCCTCGCGCAGCTGCCGCAGCTCGCCGACGTGGCGAGCGATCTCCAGGACCGGGGCCTGCAGGCGTTTCTTTCGATCGACCGCGACACCGCGGGGCGGCTCGGCATCACGCCAGGGGCGATCGACACCGCGCTCTACAACGCCTTCGGGCAGCGGCTGATCTCGACCATTTTCACTCAGTCGAACCAGTACCGCGTGGTGCTCGAAGTGAAGCCGGAATTCCGCCGGGGCCCGGACGCGTTGAAGGACATCTACGTCGCCTCGTCCTCGGGCGCGCAGGTGCCCCTGAGCGCGATCACCACGGTCGCCGAGCAGCCTGCGCTTCTCGCGATAAATCACCTCGGCCAGTTTCCAGCGGCGACCATCTCCTTCAATCTCGCCCATGGGGCTTCGCTCGGCGCGGCGGTCGCCGCGATCGAGGCGGAGGCAAGGGCGCTCGAGCTGCCGCTTTCGGTGCGCACGAGCTTCCAGGGCGCGGCGCTCGCGTTCCGGGCGTCGCTTGCCAACGAGCTGCTGCTCATACTCGCCGCGATCGTGACCATGTATATCGTGCTGGGAGTGCTCTACGAGAGCTACATTCATCCGCTCACGATCCTCTCCACGCTGCCTTCGGCGGGCGTGGGGGCGCTGCTCGCGCTGATGCTCACGAAGAGCGATCTCGGCATCATCGCGGTGATCGGAATCATCCTCCTGATCGGCATCGTCAAGAAGAACGCGATCATGATGATCGACTTCGCGCTCGATGCGGAGAGGAAGGACGGAATGAGCCCGCGCGACGCGATCTATCACGCGTGCCTCTTGAGGTTCCGCCCGATCCTGATGACGACGATGTCGGCGCTGCTCGGCGCCCTGCCGCTCGCGCTCGGCACGGGTGTGGGCTCGGAGCTGCGCCACCCTCTTGGTATCACCATGGTGGGCGGCCTCATCCTCTCCCAGGCGCTCACGCTCTTCACCACGCCCGTGATTTACCTCTGGTTCGATCGCCTGGCGCGGCGCGTTGGCGGTGAGGGCGCGGCGGGCGCGAGCGCTGAGCCTTTCGAGGGCGAGCGGCCGTGAACCTCCCCGAATCCTCCATTCGGCGCCCGGTCGCGACGGTGCTGCTGATCGCAGGCGTCACGCTTGCCGGCGCCGCGGCCTTCGGTCTCCTGCCCGTGGCGCCGCTTCCGCAGGTGGATTTCCCGACGATCTCGGTGCAGGCGCAGCTTCCGGGCGCCAGTCCCGAGGTCATGGCGGCGACGGTGGCGACGCCCCTCGAGCGCGCGCTCGGCCGCATCGCCGGAGTCACCGAGATCACCTCGTCCTCCTCGCTCGGCAACTCGCGCATCACGCTGCAGTTCGACCTCGACCGCGACATCGACGGCGCCGCGCGCGACGTGCAGGCCGCGATCAACGCGGCGAGAAGCCAGTTGCCGACGAGTCTCCCGCGCAACCCGACCTACCGCAAGGTGAATCCGGCGGATGCGCCGGTCATGATCCTCTCGCTCACCTCCGACACGCTCGACCGCGGCGAGATGTACGACGCGGCCTCCACCATCCTCGCGCAGAAGATCTCCCAGGCCGAAGGCGTCGGCCAGGTGACGGTGGGCGGCGCGTCGCTTCCCGCGGTGCGCGTGGAGTTGAACCCCATGACGCTCAACAAGTACGCGATCGGGCTGGACGAGGTGCGCACGGCGCTCGCCGCCGCCAACGCCAACCGTCCCAAGGGCTCGGTCGAGCTGGAGGATCGCCACTGGCAGATCATGGCCGACGACCAGGCGAAGAAGGCGAGCCAGTACATCCCGCTCATCGTCGCGTACCGCAACGGCTCGGCGGTGCGCCTTTCGGACGTTGCCGATGTCGTCGATTCGGTGGAAGACCTACGCAATGCCGGCATCGCCAACGGCAAGCCCTCGGTGCTCGTCATCATCAACCGGCAGCCGAACGCCAATATCATCGAAACGACCGAGCGCGTCCGCGAGCTCCTGCCGCTGCTGAGGGCGTCGATCCCGAGCACGATCAATGTGGATGTGGTGCTCGAGCGCACCAGCACCATCCGTGCGTCCCTGCGCGAGGTCGAAAGAACGCTGGTCATCGCGATTGCGCTGGTGATCATGGTGGTGTTCCTGTTCCTGCGCAACGCGCGCGCGACCCTGATCCCGGCGGTCGCGGTTCCGGTTTCGCTGGTGGCCACGTTCGGCGTGATGTATCTCGCAGGCTTCAGCCTCAACAACCTGTCGCTCATGGCGCTCACCATCGCCACCGGTTTCGTCGTGGACGACGCGATCGTGGTGCTCGAGAACGTTTCGCGCCATATCGAGCATGGAATGAAACCCTTCCAGGCGGCGCTCAAAGGGGCGCGCGAGGTGAGCTTCACCGTGGTCTCGATGAGCATCTCCCTGATCGCGGTGTTCATTCCTATCCTCTTCATGGGCGGTGTCGTCGGGCGCCTGTTCCGCGAGTTCGCCGTGACGCTCTCGGCTGCGATCCTCGTGTCGCTCCTGGTCTCGCTCACAGCCACGCCGATGATGTGCGCGCGGCTGCTACGGCCCGCCGGGGAGCGCAAGCCGGGGCGCCTGTTCCTCGCGAGCGAGCGCGCGTTCCGGTGGATGCTCGCCGAGTACGAGGCGAGCCTCGGCTGGGCGCTGAGGCATTCGGGTCTGATGCTGGTCATTCTCGTCTTCACGGTTATTCTCAACGGCGTCCTTTACTACTTCGTCCCCAAGGGCTTCTTCCCGCAGCAGGACGTCGGCCGCATGATCGGCTCGATCCAGGCCGATCAGGGCATCTCGTTCCAGGCGATGCGCCAGAAGCTCTCCGATTTCGCGGAAATCGTGCGCGGCGACCCGGCGGTCGAGAACGTCGTCGGCTTCACGGGCGGCGGCCAGCGCAATTCCGGCTTCATGTTCATCACGCTGAAGCCCGTGCGAGAGCGCAAGGTCAGCGCCGACCAGGTGATCGCGCGACTTCGTCCCAAGCTCCTGCAGGAGCCCGGCGCGAATCTCTTTCTCGTGCCGGTGCAGGACATCCGCATGGGCGGGCGGCAGGCGAACGCCCAGTACCAGTTCACCCTGCAGGCCGATGAGATCGCGGATCTGCGGCTGTGGGAGCCGCGCGTGCGCCAGGCGCTCGCGCAGCTTCCCGAGATCGCCGACGTCAACACCGACCAGCAGGACAAGGGCCTCCAGACCACGCTCGTGATCGACCGCGCCACCGCCGCGCGCCTCGGGATCACCACGCGGATGATCGACCAGACCCTCTATAACGCGTTCGGCCAGGCGCAGGTCTCGACCATCTATTCGACGCTCAACCAGTACCACGTGGTGATGGAGGTCGCGCCGCAGTACTGGCAGGGCCCGGAAGCGCTGAAGAACGTCTACGTGCTCTCGCCCACGCGCGGCCAGGTGCCGCTCTCCGCGATCGCTCGCTACGAGCCCACTACGGCGCCGCTTTCCGTCAACCACCAGAGCCAGTTCGTCGCCTCGACGATCTCGTTCAACCTGGCGCTCGGCGTGTCGCTGGGCGAGGCGGCCGACGCGATCAACCAGGCGATGGTGCAGCTCGGCGTGCCGACCACCGTGCACGGAAGTTTTCAGGGGACGGCGCGCGCTTTCAGGCAGTCGCTCGACAGCCAGCCGTGGCTGATCCTCGCCGCGCTGATCACCGTCTACATCGTGCTCGGCGTTCTCTACGAGAGCTATATCCATCCGATCACGATTCTCTCGACCTTGCCCTCGGCGGGCGTCGGCGCGCTGCTCGCGCTGATGGCGTTTCGCACCGAGTTCAGCATCATCGCGCTGATCGGTGTGATCCTCCTGATCGGCATCGTCAAAAAGAACGCCATCATGATGATCGACTTCGCGATCGAAGCCGAGCGCAGCGAAGGCAAGAGCCCGGAAGCCGCGATTTTCCAGGCGTGCCTGTTGCGCTTCCGCCCGATCATGATGACCACCATGGCCGCGATGCTGGGCGCCGTGCCGCTCGCGATCGGCTTCGGCGACGGCTCGGAATTCCGCCGGCCACTCGGCATCGCTATCGTCGGCGGTCTGATCGTGAGCCAGCTGCTCACGCTCTATACGACGCCGGTGGTGTACCTGTACCTCGACCGCTTCCGCCTGTGGTGCCGGGGCGTGTGGGCGCGGCGCGCCGGCGGAGCCGCACTGGAGGGGCGATGAGGCGAAGCACGCTCGCATTTCTCGTCGTCCCCGCGCTCGCGGGTTGTGCGGTCGGTCCCGACTACAAGCGGCCGGAGGTGGAGACGCCACAGGCTTTCAAGGAAGCGGGCGACTGGCGGCTCGCGCAGCCTGGAGACGAGACGGCGCGCGGCAGATGGTGGGAGGCATTCGGCGATCCGCAGTTGAATGCACTGGTCGAGCAAGTAGAGATCTCGAACCAGAACGTGGTCGCGGCGGAAGCGCGATTCCGACAGGCGCGGGCGCTGGTCGCCGCTTCGCGCGCAGGACTATTCCCATCCCTGAATGCCGATGCCTCGATTACGCGCAGCCGTTCGCCTTCGGGTGTGATCGGCGGCACTACCGCCGGACGTGTCCTCACCAACCGCAGTGCGAGCCTCGACGCGAGCTGGGAATTCGATCTTTGGGGAAAACTGCGCCGCGGTGTCGAGTCGAGTGAAGCGAATGCGCAGGCAGGCGCGGCGAATCTCGCGGCTGCGCGGCTTTCCGCGCAGGCGGAACTGGTCGCCGACTACGTCCAGCTGCGCGTGCTCGACGCGTTGAAGCGGCTCCTCGACGACACCGCCGTGGCCTTTCAGAAATCGTACGATCTTACCCGCAACCGCTACGACGCAGGCGTTGCTGCGCGGGTCGACGTGATCCAGGCCGAGACGCAGCTGCGCAGCACCCAGGCCCAGGCTGTCGACACTGGCGTGCAGCGGGCGCAGTTCGAGCACGCGATCGCCGTGCTGACCGGCAGGCCCCCCGCGGGACTGTCGATGGTTCCCGCGCCGATCGTCGTCGCTATGCCGCGCATTCCCACTGCGCTGCCGTCGGCGCTGCTCGAGCGCCGGCCCGACATCGCCGCCGCCGAGCGAAGCGTGGCCGCGGCCAACGCGCAGATCGGGGTGGCGAAGGCGGCATTCTTTCCGTCTTTCACGATTACCGGGTCCGACGGCTACCGCAGCGCCGCGGCGTCGCAGTGGTTCAGCGCGCCCAACCATTTCTGGTCGGTGGGCCCGGCGATCGCGCAGTCGCTTTTCGACGCGGGTCTGCGGCGCGCGCAGAGCGACCAGGCCGTCGCCGCCTACGACGCGGCGGTTGCCCAGTACCGCCAGACCGTGCTCTCCGGATTCCAGGAAGTCGAGGACAACCTCGCGGCGCTGCGCATTCTCGAGGAGGAAGCGCGAGTACAGGAGGACGCCGTGCGAGCCGCGCGCGAGACGGTAGTCCTCACGCTCAATCAATACAAGGCGGGCACGGTGAGCTTTCTCAACGTCGTCACCGCGCAGGCGACGCAACTCGACAACGAGCGCACCGCCGTCAGTATCCTTGGTAGGCGCCTTCTCGCCGCTGCGGGTCTGGTCAAGGCGCTGGGAGGAGGCTGGAGCGCGATGGAGATTGCGGCGGACAACCGCTGATCTCGCCTTACTTCGATACGGCGTTAGCGCCCAGTGCTCCTACAGCAACATACATCGCGGGTGCGGGGGTAATCGCGGCGAGATCTCCCGAGTTTGACGGAGCCGGCACCCAGTTGACTGCATCGTCGCTGTACACGACCGTGCTCCCCTGCCCAACCGCGACGAACCGGGAGCCGAACGTAATGCCTCGCAAATTTTGAAGCGACGACAGGGTCGTCAGGTTCCAGGTCGTTCCATCGATACTCGTCAAAATCGTGCCTGCGTCGCCGACGACCACGAAGCGGGCACCTGCGGCGGCCGAACCCGTGCCGAAGGCGGTGCTGCGGAGAGCCGTTGACGTAGTCGAATTCCGAACCGTCCATGTGGTTCCATCCGGACTTGTCAACAATGCTCCGCCGGCTCCGGTCGCAACGAAGCCGCCGTTGAGAAACGAGACGCTGAACAAGTCATTCGGCGTGTTGGATGTCGCCGGGATCCAGGTTACGAGGTCAGCGCTGGTAAATATGCTTCCGGCGCCTGCCACGGCGGTTCCCACGGCGACGTACCTGGCGGCTCCGGACACTATTCCCAAGGCGAGGCCGTTCATCGTCGCGCCAGCGGTTGTGATGGAAGGTGCGGGGGGCGTAGCGGACGTGGACGTCCATGTATTGCCGTCAGGGCTCGTCAACACCGAGCCGTCGGTGCCGAGAGCAACGAACTGGCCGGTGTAGATGACCGCGCTGAGGTCGCTTGCAAATCCGAGCGGGACCGACGCCGGGGTCCATGCGGTCACCCCGGGAGGACTTGCGTTGGTGTAGTTGTAGTCGCCGGAGAAAATGCTGCCCGAGTCGCCGACGGCGACGAGTCTGGCAGTACCAAAGGCGACCCCGTTGAGATTTCGCGGCACACTTCCCACGATCGGCGCACCCGGCTTCCAAATCGCACCCGCCAGCCTTGGGAATCCGAAAACGACCGGCGTGCTAGGCCCCGCCTTGCTGTCCTGATTGGTTGCGTTCATTACGAAGGCATACTGGGCACCGTTCGCTAGACCGGCGACTACGCGAGGCGATTGCGCATCGAAAATCAAAGGGACCCCTGTGGCAGCCGCGGTAACGGTGCTGCCCGCCTGAAAGAAGATCCAATAAGTCAGGCCGGATTGCTGGTTCCAGCTTACGGTCACCTGTCCATCGCCGGGATCGAGAGCAAGTCCGCTCGGAGCGTCACCGGGCGCATCGGCTTGCCGGTGGCAGCCCGCGAATGCGACCAACGACGCAAGGACGACGACGCGGAGCATCAGACGACTCACCTGGAAATTCCCTTCACGGTTAAATGATTGTCGCAGAACTGTAGCTGATCACGTTTCCCAAAGTGTAATGCTAATATGCCGCTTTCGCTGCGGCGCGAGAACGATCAAATGTTCAATCCCGGCAAGACCCTGCATGAGGTCGATCCTCAATTGTGGAAGGCGATCCAGCAGGAAAATCAGCGTCAGGAAGACTACATCGAACTGATCGCTTCCGAGAACTACGCGAGCCCTGCGGTGCTCGCCGCTCAAGGGTCGCAGCTCACCAACAAGTACGCGGAAGGCTACCCCGGCAAGCGCTACTACGGCGGCTGCGAATTCGTCGATATCGCCGAGCAGCTCGCTATCGACCGTGTGAAAAAGCTGTTCGGCGCGGAGGCCGCCAACGTGCAGCCCAGTTCGGGCTCGCAGGCCAACCAGGCGGTCTTCTTCGCCGCGATGAGGCCGGGGGACAGCTTTCTAGGCATGTCGCTGGCAATGGGCGGCCACCTCACGCACGGCTCGCCGGTCAACATGAGCGGCAAGTGGTTCAACGTGCTCAGCTACGGGCTGAACGACAAGGAAGAGATCGATTACGCCGAGCTCGAGCGCCTGGCGAGGGAACGCAAGCCGAAGCTGATCCTCGCCGGAGCTTCCGCCTATTCCCTGCGCATCGACTTCGAGCGCATCGGCCGCGTGGCGAAGGAGGTCGGCGCCTACTTCATGGTGGACATGGCGCACTACGCCGGGCTCATCGCCGCCGGCGAGTACCCGAGCCCGGTGGGCATCGCCGACTTCGTCACCAGCACGACGCACAAGACCCTGCGCGGCCCGCGCGGCGGGTTCATCCTGATGCGCGCCGAGCACGAGAAGGCGGTCAACTCCGCCGTCTTTCCCGGCCTGCAGGGCGGGCCGCTCATGCACGTCATCGCCGCCAAGGCCGTGGCGTTCAAGGAGGCGCAGGAGCCCGAGTTCAAGGTCTACCAGAAGCAGGTGATCGCCAACGCCCGCAAGATGGCCGAGACGCTCGCGTCCCGCGGGCTGCGCGTCGTTTCCGGGCGAACCGAAAGCCACATGTTCCTGCTCGATCTGCGCGCACGGGGCATCACTGGCAAGGACGCGGAAGACGCGCTCGGCCAGGCGCACATCACGGTGAACAAGAACGCCGTCCCGAACGACCCGCAGAAGCCTTTCGTCACCAGCGGCATCCGCATCGGCTCGCCGGCGATGACGACGCGCGGCTTTCGCCTCGCCGAGGCGGAGCACCTCGGCAATCTCATCGCCGACGTGCTGGACGCGCCGCAGGACGAGAAGACCCTCAAGCGCGTTACGGCCGAAGTGTCCGGGCTGTGCCGCCGCCATCCGGTGTACCGCATGGGGGGGGCGGCCGGCGCGCAGCGCGTCGCCGCCGTCTAGGACGCCGATGAAGTGTCCGTACTGCAAGGCCGAGGATACGGCGGTCATCGACTCGCGCGAGTCCGAGGACGGCGACAGCGTGCGTCGCCGGCGTCGGTGCGAATCCTGCGAAAAGCGCTTCACCACCTACGAGCGCACCGAGCTTTCCATGCCCATGGTGGTGAAGACAAACGGCAACCGCGTTCCCTATGACGGCGAGAAGATCCGCACCGGTTTCATGCGCGCCCTGCACAAGCGGCCTGTGCCCACCGAATACGTCGAACAGGCGGTCAACCGGATCGAGCAGCGCATCCTCGCGCTCGGCGAGCGTGAAGTGCCGAGCCGAGTGATCGGCGAGATGGTGATGCGCGAGTTGAAGAAGATGGACGACGTCGCCTACATCCGCTTCGCCTCCGTCTACGAGGACTTTCAGCGCGTGGACGACTTCCGCGACGCGATCCTCGAGGTGAAAAAGCCCGGTACCAAGCGCCCGCGCCGCATCGAGAAGTGATGTTCTCGGCCGCCGACCATGAATTCATGGAGCAGGCGCTCGAACTCGCCGGGCGCGGCCTCTACACGACGACACCCAATCCTCGCGTCGGTTGCGTCATCGTCGGGGACGGGGCGGTCGTGGGCACCGGCTGGCATGAAAAGGCCGGCATGCCGCACGCGGAGGTCCTGGCGCTGAAAGCGGCCGGCGTGCGCTCGCGCGGCGCAACGCTCTACGTCAATCTCGAGCCTTGCAGTCATCACGGCCGCACCCCGCCCTGTGTCGACGCCGTCATTGCGGCGGGAGTGAAACGCGTGGTGGCGGCGATGCAGGATCCGAATCCGAAGGTCTCAGGCGCGGGCTTCGCAAAGCTGCGTGCGGCGGGGATTACGGTCGAGCACGGGCTGAAGGCGGACGAGGCGCGCGAGCTGAACATCGGTTTTTTCGCCCGCATGACGCGCGGCCGGCCATGGGTGCGG
>Ga0209647_1002948_pt1 | contig 13498 bp, 12 predicted proteins | sample GraSoi_2013_60cm_FD_185827 | JGI IMG/M metagenome (GOLD analysis project Ga0209647, IMG submission 185827) | Grasslands soil microbial communities from the Angelo Coastal Reserve, California, USA - Sample 9_17_2013_60cm (SPAdes) (version 2) | ecosystem: Environmental > Terrestrial > Soil >... | reverse complement strand
TGCGTGATCGACTTGCAACGCTCACACCACGCGAGTTTGAAGTGCTCAAATGCGTAATTGCCGGCATGCTGAACAAACAAATTGCTTCACAACTCGGCACAACCGAGGGAACGATCAAAGTCCATCGCGGGCGCGTCATGGAGAAGATGGGCGCGACGTCCGTGGCGGAGCTCGTGATCCTCGCGCAGAAGGCAGGGATTGCACCGGCGTCGGCGGATGCTACTAAGGTCTAATATGCGCGCGCGATCTGAACGAGTAGCGTTATGACGCGATTCGCGAACGCCGAAAGAAAATTGGTCTGATCGTGCGCCTAATCGAAGCGATACTCGATTTCGCGTTGATCAGCGGCCTGCTGGCCGGGTTGGGGTTCCTAATTTCAATTACCGCTCGCGCTGTCTTTTGACCCGGAGAAAAATAAAAATGGACGTTAACTCATGTGCTGTCTTGCCTCCCGCCGCCGGCATAATCTGCCTCGTCGACGACGACCCTTCGATGCTGAAGGCGCTCAATCGCTTGCTCTCGTCGGTCGGCTTGCAGGCAAAGTTGTTTAGTGAGCCGCTCGTTTTTCTCGCGTACGTTATCTGCAATACTGTGGCTCTCGCGGTCATTGATATCTTCATGTCAGGGATGAGCGGCCTCGAAGTCCAGAAGAAGCTCCAAGTCGTTTCGCCGAAGACCCGCGTCATCATAAGTACGGCGAACGACCACGACTCGGTGCGGAACGCGGCGATACAGGCCGGGGCGATCGCCTATTTCGTTAAACCTTTTGACGTCGCCGCCTTTCTTGCCGCAGTGCATAAAGGCCTCGCCTCCCAGAACTGAACGCGCTGAATCACGCTGCCAAGTTACCGGCAACATCCACTCCGAGGTTGGTTGCCGAGATCTCGCAATTCAACGCGCTATCAGCATTCGCGCCAATTAATTTTTCGACACGCAAACAATCGAGAATCACAATGAAATCATGTTCTATAAGGGGTCCGCACACGACGGATCATGACACAGCGTGGAAAGGCGATATCAGTATTTATTATGATGCAACATCAGTATGTGTGATAGAGTTGACTATGCGCTGTTTCAGCACGTCTCTCCTCTCGGCTGGGAGCACATCAGCCTAACCGGTGATTACACCTGGCACACCAACAAACGAGTTGCTCAAGGCGGATTTCGACCCCTCCGTACTGCTAAAAAAGGTCTTTAGTACTCCTTAGCGTACGTAATATTCCCTTTCTTGAGGTGTGCCCTTACTTGTTTTACTTCCGGTTGCCAAATTTCTTGCTCAGATAGGAGTCCGCACACGAAACGGAAAATAAAGTACGGTAAGGAGCTCTGTCTCCTCGTGGGCCGCAGTACGAGGGCACGTCATGAGGAACGCCGGACTTCCACCAAAAAGGAGCGGGTCTCTTGCACCAGTCTTCGCGTAAAACGAGCTGTAATCGAATTCTGGAGCGTTTTCTTTTCGTTGAATAATCCTTGGAACGCTTAGGCGTACATTATTTTCCGTTTCGTGTGCGGACCCATTAATTGGGTCTTATCGCAGCTTCCCTTGTGTAGCCCCATCTCAACCGGAGAACGAAGCCACAATTCTCATTATTGTCCGGCCGCCTGGCAAGAACCTGGCGTTCCTGAAGGAATGGCGCTCAAGAAGGCGTAAATGGCTTCGAGGTCTCGACGGGTCATATGTCGAAGAATTGGCCACGGCATCACAGCTAAGAGACCGAATTTTGGATCGAGCGGATCATGACCGGTTCGGAGTGCGATCTCGAATTGTTGTAGAGTCAGCCCGGCCGGTTTGCCGGTGGAATCCGGGGTGAGATTGGCAGATACCACACCCACCGGCGGTGGAGGACCGAAAGTTATTCCTCCGGCCAGGTAGTTCGCTCCGTTAATTTGCCCGTCACCGGAGACTCCAAAGGGCGCTGGAAACGGATTGTGTCCAGGCGAATACGACGGGCAAGTATGGCAATCGTTACATCCGCCTTGGGCGTTAACAATGTAACTACCCAAACCGACTAACTCAGGATCTTTGTCCAGCAGGTTCAGCCTTACCGGGGAAATGCTAAAACCAATCTGAATCTCGTCGGCCTCGCGACTGTCGCGATCTCTATCATTGTCGTCGCCTTTCAGCGGAGAATTGCTGAGAATGGTTACCGTAGAAAAAAGAATTACAACCGCAGCGGCCACTATTCGCTTCATAGTTTCGAAGTTAAGTTCCTTTCGTTAAACGCAGAGACATTGTCGATCACTGCGTGATCTCTATTATGGAGGGTGTCTCTATTACCTCGGTTAGAATTCGGCCTAATGCCAATCTAAACCTACCCCTTTAACTGTTAACGATGTTCCCGAACACCTGTTAACGATCTTCCCGGTCTCAATAGGGACGGACCGCAGGGGCGCAATTAGAAGCCGCCCGCGAGGCATCCCAGTTCAGCTAAGCAGTCTTAGCTTGTCCTGAGCTTTAATGTTTGGAGCGGTGGCATCCTCACAAATAACGAGTTCAAATCCGTTATCGCTCTTTCGCCATTGGCCAGCAACCACAGGTGTTTTGCTGACGTTCTTGACCGGTTTACCGGACCACTTGATCGGCCCGACAATCGAATGGTAGTCTGTGGCCACAATCGCCTCCAGAATCGAAGCCGGTTCCCCCAGGTTCTTGGCCCTCTTCAGGACATCGATGGCCACCTCAAAAAGAGCGTGTTGAAAACCGATGGGCTGAGTCCAGGCCCGTCCAGTTGAATGCTCGTAGGCGTCACAGAGTTCCTTGGCGCTTTGCCCGGTCAATCCCGATTTAAATGGATAGCTTGGCGACCACCAAATCTCGGAGGAGAGCCCATCAGCACGACTGCCGAGAGCAGCGACTGACGCAGGGAAAAGGAGTGCCTTTCCCACCGTGACCACTTTGGGCTTAAAGCTCTGCTGCGCGGCTTGATCCCAGAAAGTCGCAAAGTCCGGCGGGGTGACCACCCCGATGACTATTTCTACGCCGGCCTTCTTGAAGGCTGAGATTTGAGACCCAAAATCGTCGCTAAATGGTTGAAAACGTCCGGTGTCGATCAGCTTGTAGCCGGCTTCCTGTAGTGCTGGAGGAAAACCGAGCTTAGCATCAGCCCAAGCGTTCCCGTCGAGATCATTTGGGAAAAGAGCGCCCACGACTTTATTCGTCTCAACCGATTTCCAAAGGGCTAAATAAGCCGCAATGACATCTTCAAGCCCCAAGGAAAAATGGTAGGTCCAGGTAAAACCTTTGTCCGGCGTGCCGTGCCGGCCAAAGAAGTAGGGTTGCCAGGGAGTCATACCCGTAATGCAGGGAACCTCGTTCGCTTCGGCCTGATCCGCGACCGGGTTCACTATGTCCGGCGGACCCGAACCGACCAACAAATCCACTTTGTCTTTGAGGATTAGCTCAGCGGCGACTGCGGAAGCCCGATTGGTATTCGATTGGCTATCCTTGCTGATGATTTGGACTTCATAGTTTACCCCGCCGTTAGTAACCCCTTTCGCCAACGCGGTTCGGATCTGATCGAGGATAAATGGATCAGCCTCGGCAAAAGGGGCGAACACTCCAGTTTGCGAACCGAGATGGCCAATCTTGATTACTTTCGAGGTAGCAGCGTTGGCGGTCGTTCCGCGCAAAATCACTGGTCCGGTGATAGCGGTTGCGCCGAGGAGCTTGATCACATCGCGACGGCGCCATAATTTGTTAGCAGAATTTTGGGTGCTCATTTCAGTGGTTTGTGTCACGCACTCAATTTACGGGCTGAGCCTCGGGAAAAGTCCAAGCGCCATTCAAAATCTCGGGGCGGGGCCGATAGAGGCGCACCGTATAAATCCAGCCCTTCGTGATCGGCAGACAATTGGGAGTTGTACCGTCGCAGCCGCCGAACTGGATGGCCACCGAGCCGTCTTCGCTCTTCTTTGCGGTGATGTTGTTAATGGAATAGGCGTTAAGCTCGTTGGGCTGGAAGTAGCCCTCGGCGTTGTAGACGGTGATCGACCAGAAGGCATCGACCGGCACGTCCTTAACCTTTAGCTTGTAGATGGTCGTGCCATCGTTCTTGCTCGGTGTGACGTTGAGATACAATCCGTCTTTCTCGGGATTGCCGCCCCAAACCGAGGCGGCTCCGATTAGACGCCGCACCGGATCGACCTGGTCCTTCGTGCCGAACATGCGTTTTGTATCGGGGACGGTCGCGCCCAGCACCATCAGCGCGTCGCGCACCTTCTTCTGGCTGGCCGGGTCCCAGTTGGGCACTTCGAAACTGCCGGGACTCTGCTGGCTGACCTTGATCGCATCCTGCAAGTTGTGGACCCGCTTCACGTCGTCTGGGTTTCCCGGATCGACCAGTATGCGAACTGCCAGCAGGACATAGCGCGTGCCGATCTGCTCCCTGGTGAAAGTGTAGCTGCCCGCGTCATAGATGACTTGAGGCGTATACATGTCCTGATCGATCACCTGCATCGACATGAACCGCTTGCCCGCATTAGGCAAGCTGATCGTCACGGGTCCCGCATCAAGATCAAAAACGCCGGTAGAAAAGAGCGTGTCGCGATTCGGTCTCACGACAGGCTGCTTGTCGACCGGCCCAAAGTCGCGATTGTGGTGGAATTTGCCGAAAATTCCATTCTTGCCAATCTTGCCGAAATAACGATCGGTCTCGGCGCGAATGAAGTTGTTGGGGTTGACAGGGAGGGCATTGCCTGCCCGTGACTGCGCCTGGGTTCCGTAGATAAGAGTCAGCGCCGCCAGGGTGTAGATGATGAGCTTGGTTTTCATGTTTTGTTTCTCCCTTCGTTTTCCGTTCACCCGCTTGAGCGGCGGAGCCTTCCACGTACCATCCAATGCTTGCACTCGCGTTGGCCAACGCCCGATAGCAATGCTCGAAGTTACAACACTCCAGTTGGGAGCTTGATGAAGGCGTCCGCATTTTGGGCCATTAAGATTGGACCGCTTCCATACGGTGCCATGGCAGCCATTGATCGCTCGGATTGAGTGCCTTCTCTAGGTCTTGAGGAGGTTCGTGATTTCTTGATTCGTACTTTTCCTTGGTTTCGTTTCAGAGGAGATTGACTTGGGTTGCATAATGACTCGCAAAAATTGTCCCACTAATCCAAATCGTGGAATTACCATTTTGGACCTGGCTTGATGCCGAAAAGGTATTAGGAATTGAAGAAATGGAATTACGTCATTTGCGTTACTTCATTGCCGTTGCCGAGGAGTTAAATTTCTCACGCGCCGCCGAACGGTTGCACGTGTCGCAGCCCCCGCTCAGCCGACAGATTCGCGGCCTGGAAGCGGAACTAAAGGTCAAGTTGCTTGATCGAAATACTCAGAGAGTGCGACTCACCCGCGCCGGACATGCGGTGCTGGCTCGCGCACGAAAACTGGTCCGCGATGCCGAATCGCTGCGGGCGGAGGCGCAGATGATTGATAAGGAGAGTCAAGAGGAGCTTCGGATTGGTTACGCTCCCTCGCCGACTGCTCTAATCATATCCAGAGTGCTCTGCCGATATAATGAGCTGTCACCAGGCGCACGCGTTACCCTCCACGATCTTACCCACGCCGAGATGCTATTGAGATTGAGAGCGGGTAAGCTGCATGCCGCATTGACGATTCGGCCACCTCCCGGGCAGACGCGAGGGCTGAAGTTTGAAACCATCCGTCGTTATCCGGTGGGGATCATCTGTTCCAATGCAAGTCCGCTGGCCCGGCAAACTGCCGTGAGTCCGTCGGTGGTTGCAAGGAGCGATTTGGTGGTCTACCGAGCAAGAGAATTTCCAGAGTATCATTACTGGGTGTCAAAATTCCTCAGAATGAGCAAGGACCGGCTAATGATCCTCCAGGAGTGCGCTGACGTATTGAGTGTCGTCGCGGCGGTCGAAAGCGGACGGGGCGTAGCGCTCGTCGGCGAGTTTATCACCGCCGTCGTGGGAGATCGCGTTCGTTTCGTGCCTTTTGTTTCCGACGCGCACTTTGTGGAAGTAGGTTTGCTGTATCCACAGAGTGGGTTTGGCGAGAATATCAAAAAACTCGTTGCCGCATCTTTGGCCGGCAAACAGCCCACATAGGTCCTGGGTGCCGCTGTCGATTGCAGGTAAATCGTAGAATCCGAGGAGAAACCTCGACGGTTAGTCTACAAATTTACTAACGCAAAACCGATTTCCAGGCGGCGCGATTTTCGGGAATAGATCGGTCCCCTTGCTTCTGGATTAACGAGTCAAGGAGGACTTCCGGCGATCTCAACTCGGAGTTCTCCTTGAGCAATCTCGGTACCCTGAAAGAATACCTGTCCCTGGTCGGCTTTGGTGATCCCGGTGAGGATATTAAACATAGTTGTTTTGCCGGAGCCGTTTGGACCGATCACGCCAAGCGCTTCCCCATCGTTGAGATGCATGCTCAGATTATCGTTAGCCACTAACGAGCCGAAGCGTTTGGAGACACCGCTGAGTTTAAGAATCGCGCTCATAGGTAGGGCGGTCAGTGCCGGACCGCCGCACGCGCGCAACTGGAAGGCGCCCGCAGGTGCCATCTCAGTTCAGCTAAGCAGCCTTAGCTTGTCCCGAGCTTTAATGTTTTGGAGCGGTGGCATCCTCACAAATAACGAGTTCAAACCCGGTGTCTCTCTTTCGCCATAGCGTACCAAGGTGGCATCCGGATCAGTTGTACTTTGAAACTGGCGATTGGTCTTAGAGTGTTGGCCAATGACCGAGCCGCTACCGCCTCCACCCTCTGCCGATGGATCTTGATCGTCCTCCGGCTCATCGAGTTTTTGGACCTGCTCTTTGGCGGTCCGCTCGATCGCCTTGATTAGCTCTGGGTCCAACGGCTTAACCGAACGCAAGCTCGCATTGGCATCCACCAAGCTGGCGTCGAGGTGAATCTTGCGCTCTTCAACGAGCCCGGCCGCCACGCACTGCTGCACTACCCGGCTAAATAGCGAGACAAACACTTCTTTACCCCAGCGTTTGCGCGCCTTGCTCAACACGCTGTGGTTGGGAAATCTAATCGTCTAGCCCATAGCCAAGAAACCAAAGGTAATCTAGCCGTTCTGGGATGATGCGCATCAGCTCCCGCTCGCTCTTGATATCATCCAAGAATAGCAACAACATCATCCGGACAATGACTTCGGGCGGAACCGACTTGTTGCCTCGTCGCCCATAAGTGTGCGCTACTTCCTTACGCACAAAACTCAAATCTAACGCCGCCCTGATCCGCCGTAGGGGATGATCATCCCGAACCCGCTTATCCAAATTAACCCGATAGCTCCAGATCGGAACCTGCGAGTCTTCTTCGTCGATCATGCGAACCATACACTACTAAATCGGTAACCCTCAAAGCAATACTATAATGGTTATTAATTGGGCAACACGCCCTGAAAACAGCACTCGGACAGTGTTTACGGCAGTTGGAACAGAAACGGGGCCGATCACTGAAATCACCGGTTAGTTACTTCCAACTCCCTGATCACGAAGAAACTTTGTGCGTTCGATCAGGAAAGAATCATCAACAACAGAAATACATTATGACCACCGCCTTGGAGGCAACCGATAAAGACTTCGAGCGAATGATGCAGATGCTCACCGGCTTTTTTGTGACGCAGATAGCCAGTGCTGTGGCCACCTACTCTATTGCGGATCATCTCGCAAAGGGACCTGCGACTGCTGAAAAGATCGCCGCAATTGAAGGCATCGATTCAACGGCGACTTTCCGTTTGCTGCGCGCGTGTGCGTCGCTTGGATTGGTGAGCTGTGATGACGGGCTGACATTCAGCGCGACTCCGCTGTTAGGTACTTTGCGGACGAACGTGCCCGGTTCGCTACATAGCTTAGCGATAGCCTGGTCGGCACCAGGCCATTGGCTGCCCTGGGGTCGATTCTCGGATGCGATGCGCACCGGCCAGCGGCAGACCGTTCCGGCGCTCGGCGCGGCGATCTGGGATTATTATGCACAACAGCCCAAAGAAGCCGCAGCTTTCACCAACGCGATGCACGGCTTTACCTCCGGGGTAGCGCAGGAGGTCGCCCGTCTGGTCGATACGTCGACAGCCAAGCTCGCAGTCGACATCGGGGGAGCGAGCGGTACGCTGGTTCACAGTCTGATGACTGCCAATCCGCAGCTGCATGGCATCATCTTGGACCTCCCGGATGTGGTGCCGAGCGCAACCGCCGCCGCCGCCGCGCTTGGGCTGGCCGAGCGCAGCAGGGTGTTAGCGGGAGATTTCTTCGCCTCTGTACCCGAGGCAGACCTTTATCTGCTCAAACATGTACTGCATGACTGGGATGATGGGCAAGGCGTCCGCATCCTGCAAAACTGCCGGCGTGCGATGCGGCCGGGCGGTCGGGTCATCGTGATCGAGATGCTGCTAGGCGAGATTGGCGAGCCGGGGCCTGCTCCGTTCATGGACCTCAACATGATGGTGATGCTAACCGGCCGCGAGCGCAGGCTGTCCGAATATCGCACACTGCTGAAGCAGGGGGGCTTCCGGCTCGACAAGAGCAGCCCGATTCGCTCGTCACTGGCGGTGATTGAGGCGGTTGCGGCGTGACAGAAACCACTGCAGTCTCATGCTCTTTCTTACGGACGAAACCTCTGAACTACAGTATTCATGCGGCGAAGCAAATCAGCATCGTAAGCCAGCAGTCGGAACAACGAATACGGCAGCCGGAGCAAAAAAAGGACCGCACTCTCAAGTCCTGGCATTTGTTACCACTAACCCAGAATCGAGAAGAACCAAAGAAGGACTCTGAAATAGGCATCGAGCCCGAAACGAGTTTTGAAAAGCACGATGTTGCATCGAGGTGGATAACTCCGCCGCAAAACATGCCATGAAAATTGCCTTTATATCCCCGCCGGTACCAGGACACCTCAATCCTAGCTGCGAGGATCGCCTATGCGAAAACCGGCGCATTCGTGCCATTGAAAGAACTGACAGTTCCGCGACTAACTTTGCTGATCGACGAGGTGCTGCAGAATTCGGAGTATCGCGAGAATGCTAATAGACTCCGGCAAGCGATAGCTAATACTAACGGGCTTGAAAGGGCGGTTGACCTTTTGGAAGAAGCCTTGGGCCTAGAGCGGCCTCTGTAACAGAAGCCTGGACGCTGCGCGCTCGCAGTATATGGCTTGGGAAAATATGAATCGAAAGTAAAAATATCCGTTCCGCATTCGAGAGCATTTTCGAAATAGACCAGGAGAGTTCCGATGAATCAATTGTTCGAACCATTATCTTTTTGGCATGGCCCGGCGATGCCGAATCGATTCATGTTGGCGCCCATGACGAGCCAACAAAGCCATGCTGACGGAACGCTGTCGGATGATGAGTATCGATGGCTGGTGATGCGGGCAAAGGGCGGATTCGGGGCCGTCATGACGTGCGGGGCGCACGTCGTCCCCAGCGGCCAGGGTTTCCCTGGGACACTCAGCATCTCTTCAGATTTGCACATCGATGGACTCACAAGATTGGCAACGGGAATCAAGCAGGAAGGTAGCCTGGCAATCGTACAGCTTTTTCACGCTGGGTCCCGCTCTCCACGGGATTTGATCGGACAGGCTCCGCTTTTCCCGATTGATGATCCAAGCACAGGATCTAGGGGCATGCCGACAGCAGAGGTTGAGGAATTGGTCGAGGGTTTTATCGTTGCAGCATTACGGGCCGAAAAAGCCGGATTTGACGGAGTGGAAATCCACGCTGCTCACGGCTACCTGCCTTGTGCCTTCCTAAGCCCGGCTTCCAATCTCCGCACAGACAGATATGGTGGTTCACTAGACAATCGAGCGCGCTTCGTGCGGGAGATCATTGCTGGTATTCGAAAGCGCTGCCGCGTAGAGTTCATTATCGGCCTCCGGTTGTCTGTCGAGCGTTTTGGATTGGAAGTCGAAGAAACATGCCAAATTGCGCAGGATTTCATGAGCGAAAAGACAATCGATTTTATCGATATGTCACTGTGGGATGTTTTTAAGGAGCCGGCCGACGAGAGGCTTCAGGGGCGAAGCCTCCTGTCTTATTTCACGGAACTCGATCGCGGAGATGTGCGATTGGGAGTCGCGGGAAAGATCATGTCGGCTGCAGATGCGCGGGCCTGTCTTGATGCCGGTGTGGATTTCGTATTGAACGGACGGGCGGCGATCCTCCATCACAACTTTCCACGCAAAGCTTATGCAGACGAATCTTTCGAATCGGTGCCTGCGCCTGTCTCGCGTGCGTACCTAGAGGCCGAAGGCCTTGGCCCGGCTTTTATCCAATGTATGGCAGACTGGTTTGATTTCGTAATAGAATCTAACGCTTGTTAACTAGCATTACGAGTCTCGTTCGGACTGATCAGCTCTCTCATACTCTTAGGCACGCGTTAGCGTTGCTTTTGAGTATGGCGACGCCTAATACCCTTTTTAAACCGGCAGGTGGCCTTGAACAACCATGGGTTTCTCCTCCGCCAGGCTGAAGCCGGACCAGGAAGGACAGCCTGATTATTGTCTAACCGTTGCGAAAATGATATCTCGCGTATTCCATGAAGTGCTCGAAGCTTTCTCATCTACCGGCAATTAGCGTCCGAGGCTAGCGCAGTCGGATCCATTCGCGGCTCAATCTTTGTTTTTCGTTTGTTTCTGGTTCGTTATCATTTCTTAGGCTTTCAGCATCCAAGTAAAGTTGACGATTTGCGTGCAGGGGATGAAAAAATAGTTTGGCGCATAACTCATATTCCGCGAAAGCGCTCCAAATAGTTTTCGTTGCCAAGGGCGCATCTCGTCACCGCCGTATTCAACAATCATCTCACGCGGTAATACGAAAAAAGTGTCACTACAATCCATCACACAACCGATTCTTTTCGAAGACTCGATCAGAATTCTTGGGACATTGGGATCCTGCATGTAGCCGTGGTACGCAATCACGTGCCAGACCGATTGAGCGATTGGGCTGACCTTAAGACGGTCCTCAATGGTTAGTTGGCTCTCAGCCGTTCCAACGAGGCTTAACAGAAGTATCTTCTCACGGAGGCATCCGCATCGGCGCAGCCACTCGAAGCACCGGGCGATCGCATAGCGTGGGTCAGGGTTTGAAGTGATGATGACGCATGTCCCCGGCACCAGAGGAACGCGACCAGAGCAAAGTTCTGCCTCAAGTTCCTGTGCCGAACATCGAGTGGATAGCATTCGAGCTCGGATCAGAGCCCTTCCTTTGTGCCAGGTCAACATAATCGCCATCAGGGCGCTGGCGATGAGGATAGGGAACCAGCCCCCCTCTACAAACTTAGCCAGAGACGACAGAAAGAACGGAAGCTCCAAACTCAGTAGAATGGCCGTGACACCCAGACCGACCCAGGCTGGACGTCGCCAAACCCGTACAACGACAAGCCCAAAGGCGATTGACGTGATCAGCATGGTGGCCGTCACCGCCAGGCCGTAAGCCGCGGCGAGATTTCCGCTGGAACGGAAGGAAACGACGAGTAGAAGGCAGGCTGCTGCGAGATGCCAATTGATGACCGGCAAATAGACTTGACCGCGCTGGGCGCTGCTCGTGTGCCGCACAAGGAAACGCGGAAGCAAACCCAAATCCCGAGCCTGGGCGGTGAGCGAAAAGACACCTGAAATAAGCGCCTGGGAAGCGATGATCGTTGCCAAGGTCGCTAAAAGTACGAGAAGCAAGGTCGGAATCCCTGGCGGAACCATGCGAAAAAAGAGACTACCTTCCCGCACTGCACCAGGATGGCGGATCGCTATCGCTGCTAGCCCTAAATAATTCAAGATCAGCGATGGTAGGACGACAAAGTGCCAAGCCCGAGAGATGGTAGAGTGCCCAAAGTGTCCCATATCCGCATACAATGCCTCAACCCCGGTAACAGCCAGTACAACTCCACCCAACACGAACGCTACTCGAAATCCTCCGTTCGCAACGGTGCTAAGCGCACGCATTGGATTCAAGGCGGCCAAAACTTCCGGTGCCTGTAGAAGCTGAACTACACCGCCAAGCCCAAGGGTTACGAACCAAAAGAGCATGATTCCTCCGAATAGTGATCCTAGGGGCCCGGAACCAAAACGCTGCACGGCAAATAGTCCGACCAGAATTACCAACGTAATCGGAACCACATAAGTGGTTAGTTGCGGAGCGAAGTCTTTTAAACCTTCGACGGCGCTTAAAACCGAGATGGCAGGAGTGATGACACCGTCTCCATAAATAAGGGCAGCCCCGAACATCAGTAAAAGCATAAAAAAAGGCAGTCGGAGCCGCCGGGAAGGAGGGTTTTTATCTCCGAGGAGAGCCAACAAGGCGAATACCCCACCTTCGCCCTTATAGTCCGCACGCATGACCAGAAGGACATATTTGCCAGTAACGATCGCAAGTAGGCTCCAGATAATAAGAGAAGCAACGCCGAGAACGGCCTCAGGGGTTGTCTCTGGGGATGCATTCAGCGCCACCTGGAAGGCGTAAAGCGGGCTGGTGCCGATGTCTCCAAAGACGACGCCAAGTGCCGGAACCACAAGACTCCAGCGATGGGCGGCAGGGGTTTTCATTTGTGCCTATATCTGATAGCGCATTCGGACGCCTGCGCGAAGCTGATTTCCGATCATGATTGGCGCCGCAGTTCGGGCACTACATTCCCCACTCCCACCGATTTCAAGGAACCGCGCCGGACTGGATTTCGCCATCGAAGTAGGGCTTGCCCACGGCGGATACGTTCCAAAGGGTCGCAAAGCAGAGGACGGCAGGATCCATGAAAAATACGCCGTGGTGGAACTCTCGAGCGGCTCCTACCCGGAGCGAACGAAGCGCAACGTCCGCGAAAGCGACGGAACGATTATCCTCAGTTTGAATGATAAACTGTCCGGTGGGAGCGCCCTGACGTTGAGCTACGCCCGGCACGCAAAGAAACCGATCCTGCACATTCATAACTCTGGACTCGGTCGCGATCCTCTTCCCCAGCAGGTTCGCCTCTAGGAGCTAAGAGAGGGAACCTTGAAGAACACGAGTGTCACGGCTCCGCTAAGCAGAACGCCAACGAAGGACGATGAAGATGGGAGGACAACCAGTAGCCGTCGCGAGTTATTTCAGGGCATCATTGGTGGTTGCCGAAGACCCCGAGGTTCAGGCAGCCCCTGCGATGGGCTGCCGGGCTGTCCGAAAATAAGGGTTACTCCCCTGATTACTAGAGAAATAGTGCTGCTCGATCCAAGGCTTTCAACGCGCGAGCCTGATTGTGCGCCTGCACCGTTAAGTCTTTTCTGATGGCGTCACTGTTGAGCTGATGCTCCTCCATGGATCCAGCTGTGGCTTCTGAGCCGATCTGCGGCGAAGTTGGTGCATGGCTGACGATTCTGAGACGAGCATTAAGATTTACCTTCGAGAGATCCGCCAGATCCCGCTGCTGACTCCGCAACAGGAAATTGAGTTGGCCGCACGTATTAAGAAGGGAGACCAAAAGGCTCGGGCTTGGATGATCAAAGCAAACCTCCGACTGGTCGTTAAGATCGCTCATGACTACTCGAATTTAGGGCTCCCGCTCCTCGATT
>Ga0209647_1002947_pt1 | contig 13500 bp, 9 predicted proteins | sample GraSoi_2013_60cm_FD_185827 | JGI IMG/M metagenome (GOLD analysis project Ga0209647, IMG submission 185827) | Grasslands soil microbial communities from the Angelo Coastal Reserve, California, USA - Sample 9_17_2013_60cm (SPAdes) (version 2) | ecosystem: Environmental > Terrestrial > Soil >... | reverse complement strand
GTAACGACAAAGTTGCCGGTGCTGCCCGATACCTGCTCACCATTTTCGATTTCGGCAATCGTATCGTTGAGGGCGATATTGAGCGCAAACGATGCGCCGACGCCGACGCTGCTGCCACCTGCCCCGCCAGATGAACCGGAGGGCACGGCTTTGACGAAATTCTCAGTGCGGCTTTGCGCATCGAGACCAACATTGCCACCGGTCAGTGTCAACTGTGTTGGCGTATTGTTTGACGAACCATCGACCGGGTCGGCATCGTAACCAATTACCGCTCGACTATGGACTTTGGCGATATTGATGGCCACAGAACCGGCCACCCCTATCTTGCCGCCGCTCGCACCGGACTTGGCCTCAGTGCGGAAACTGTCGGTGTTATCCACCAGTTTCTGGTTGGTATTGCCGCCACTGGTCAGCGCAATCGTCTTGCCCTTAATGGCATCATCGCGGGTTGCTGCCAGCCCGGCATGATTGTCTTCGATGATGACCACGTAGTAAGTAGTACCGTCGGTCAACCCGCCCATTGTGGAGCCGCCGCCATTGTTGTAGGTAACCGCATCGCCGGTGAAAAGATTGGCGTCGTCGCCCAGATCGACCACCCGGTGGGTACTGCTGGGGTCAAACAGAAAATCATCGCCCGGAATGACCAGAGGATTATCGGCATCGAGCGCTTATGCCCCGTTCCGGAACCGGTCGAGGTCAGGTCCACCAGACCGTCACTGCCGCTAGCCTTGGCATGTTCGGCTGTGTCATACAGCTTGATTTTCCCGCCATCTTCAGCACGGATGAAATAATCCGAACCATCGGTGAGCCCGCCGATGGCGGTTCCACCATTTGCGTCATAGCTCTTCTTGTCGCCGGTTTTCAAGCCACTGTCGAGGCCGACAAAAATTGTGTCTTTCGCGGTGTCCACAATCGGCAATGTCGTCGTTTCAAATTTGACGTCCCGATCCGCCATGGTTGCCTTGACATTGACACCATCGGCGCTGACCACGGCGCCGGCGCCGATAAATGCCTCGTTCACCACATTGGCGACGCTCACCGAAACCCCGACACCAACACCCGTGCCGCCTTCGCTGGTCGTCGCGCCGCCATCGGCAAGGGCAGACGATTCCGTCAAGTTTTGAGCCAACAGACTCAGGTTTGCGGTTCCGCCGCCATTGTGAGCTGTAACATGCCGGCCTTCCGGAAGCGCCGCACTGGCCTTCGAGTTAGCAACGGTAACCGCCACGGCGCCGGCAACACTAACACCCTTGCCGGAAGAATCGTCACTTCCGGAAGTCTTGGCTTTGCTGTCCTCTGTGCTTGCAGTCTTGCCGGTTGCAGAGGCATCCGTATCGGTAGCTTTCTTATCGGCGGCGCCTTGCTGGCCGGCCACCTTCTTGTCTACGCCATCCTCCTGCTCGCCGCCGGACCCTGCGTCGGTTTCCTGGTCGCCACCGGCGACGCTTGCCTTGGCCTTGGATTTGTTGACCGATACCGTGCGCGCATTGAAACCTACACTGCCGCCCGAATTAATGTCCCTGTTGGTGGTCGCGATTGCACTATCGGTGGAAATCACCAACGCAAGCGATATCCCAACACCAGTGTCGCCAGATTCAGTATCGCCTTCACTGCTGGCGCCGATGGCGCCTTCATGTTGCGCGGTGACGGAAATTGCGCCCGAGTTTGCATTGGTGGCCGAATTGAAGCTGCCCAAAACCGCTTGCGTATCGTTGTTGGAAACGGATACGGCAATAACCGGCGTGATTGCGGTCTGACCCTTCGAGCCGCCAGCCGCAGCCGTATCCAGCGCATTCGAAGATGACGCTGAAAGCGTAATGTCCTGGGCACCGATTATTTCGGCATCGTCGCCAATCTTGGCCAAGGTATCTGTCATGCCCACGTTCACGCCGATCGCCGCGCCCACGCCGGTCTTGCCGCCGCCTTCCTGCTTGCCGGTGGCCTTTACCTTGTTCTCGACAAAATTTTCCGCGGTGAGCGCCACGTTTCCGGAATCGGTAAGCGTGACGGAAGCATTGTTGGAGACCAGCGCTTTCGCATGACTAAGGCCAACGTTGACCGCCAATGCGCCCGCGATACCGGTATCGACGCCACTGACGCCGGCGATTGCCTCAGCCTTGAAACTGTCGGCATGATCGTCGCCGACTTGCGGCACCAATGCTTTGACTATCACGCCATCGGCGGTTCCGGTTCCCGTTGGATCCGAATCAAAGCTGTGTTGCGTACCTGCAGGGGCAGGCGTGTCTTCGAGGTTAACGCGACCAGTTGCGCCTCCTGCTTCGGCATGTGCCTTGGTGTCATATAACGAAACCTTGTTATCAGCTTCATGCACATAGTAGGTATTGCCATCGGTAAGCCCCTTGATGCTGGTTCCGCCGCCATTATGGTAGGTAACCTTGTCGCCGGTCTTCAGGCCGCCTTGTGCGCCCACGTCAACGGTGTCGTCGCCGTAATTGATGATATCAGCGGCTGTCGGATCAAATTTCGCATTTGGCTGAACTGCGCTGCCGTCGGCAACTGCCTCCGCGTCAGTATTGTTTTCGGATTTTAATGTCAGCGTTCCATTCGTGACGCCAAAGCCGTTGCCGGCAATGATGGTGCGTCCATCCGGAATTGACGCGCGCGAAGTTGAATGCACCACAGTAATACCGACTGCGCCGGCAACCTGCACTTTTTGGGAACCGCCGCTTTCGCCCGTTCCCTCGGCCGAGGAACCGCTGGTATCACCGACAGATTTGCCGCCCTTGTCGGTCGCTTTTCCATCGGCAAAGATTTTTTGCTTGTCGACTTTCTGGTTTACACCGCCTTTGTCGGCGTCTTCGCTGCCGTCCGCAGGCTTGTCGTCTTTGTCGCCGCCGGCGACGCTGGCTTTGGCACGTGACTTGTTGGCGGAGACAGACCGTGCATTGAATGCAATGGCGCCGCCCGCGGCCAAATCGCGGGACGTGGTGGCCGCGGCAAAATCGGTCGCCACCGTAAGGGCAAGCGAAATCCCGACACCGGTTTCGCCCGATTCAGTGGACCCCTCCGCAACAGTATTGACGGAACCCTCATGAGCGGCCGTAACAGATAGATCACCCGACAACGACGTAGAGCCCCCAAGTGTTCCCAGATTGGCATTCGTGGTGTTATTGGCGACTGAAATCGCAATGACGGGCGTAATTGCCGTCTTGCCTTTGGCGGCCCCTTCGGCCGTCGCATCCATTGCGTTCTTGGACAGCGCTGAAAGTGTGACATCATCGGCACCGGTGATATTTGCACCGTTCTTGATGAGTGCATCAGTATCGGTTTGACCAATATTCAGGGTGAAAGTGGGGCCGACGCCCAAATTTGCTCCGCCGCTTTGCTTGCCGGTGGCCTTTGCTACATTTTCTATATAGTTTTCCGCCATCAGCGTGACATTGCCGCCACCGGTAATGACAACTGTGGTGTCGTTGTCAATGGTGGCCGATGCTTCGCTGATTCCGATATTCAGCGCCAAGGCGCCCGCGACGCTGGTTGATCCTCCGCTGGCGCCCGCAATGGCAGCAACGCCCAAACGGCTGGTGTCCTGTGTAAAAGTAAAGCTGAAGCCAGTGGCGCTCGCGCCAGGATCGCCAATCGCGAACGGGCTTGACCCATCTGCATGCGTTGACAGCTTGACCTTGCCGTCGTCCTGAACGGCGGCATAGTAGGTTGTTCCATCGGTGAGGCCGGTAATTGCCGCACTGCCCTGGTGATATGCCAAAGCGTCGCCCGTTTTCAGGCCATGCGCGCCGCCTGCCAGATCGATGGTGTCTTTAGCATCGTCAACCGCACCCCCGCCAAAAGTCAGCGTCCGGTCTTCAGCGGCCATCAGCGCCTTGACACTCAGGGAACCGGCGGTAATAGTTCCGGTTCCACCCGCTCTGGCGGTATTGGTAAGGCTGCCTACGCCAACACCGACCGCGATGCCGACATTGCCGTTGCCACTGTCCGCCCCCGCATCGGCAACGGTGGCGCTGCCGTCTGCCCGCGTCTGTGAATTGGTAACGGACTTCGCAACAATGTCCAAGGCGGCATTGGCGGTAATCAGTGCGCTCGAATCTACATATGCCTCGGTTGTACTCACTACTGTACCTACTGCGACTGCACCAGCCAGGCCGATATCGCCATCGCTGGATTTCGCGTCGTTATCGGCCAGTGCTTTTTGCGAGTCCTGTTGGGTACCTGAACTGGTGGCGCCGGACGTTGTCGATTTAGCCAGCGCGACCAGATCGTTTTGCGATTCGGCATTGATCGCGATAGAGCCCGCCTGAACGGTCGCGCTACCCTTGATGGATGCCTCGGCCGTGCCGGTAATTACGCCTACGCCAAGGGTTGCGCCGGCCCCCCCTTTGGAACCGTCGGCTATTGCACGCGCCATCGAGACATTCTTGGCGGACAACGTCAGTGCACCGCTGACATCCAGATTGGAACTGCCTCCAACGCTCGCAGTGGAAGTGCTGGTGATAATGACACTGGCCACGGCGGCATCGGTACTTGCATCCGTCTTGCTGTTAAGCGACGCCATATCGGCGAGTCCGGACACATTCGACGTCGAGATGACGTCCAGCTTGCCGGAAGTCGTGATATGGCTGTTTGAACCGATAGTTACGGCGGCATCCGAGTTTGCATAGAGGAACGCCAGTTGCAGGCTGCCCAAGCCAAGACTGTTGTTATCGACGTCAATGCTCGATATCGCTGTCAGGCTGATATCGCCGCCGGAAAGCGATCCCAGGACGTTGATTTTGGCTTCCGCATCGGCAAAGAATTCGTCGCCTACAGGGGGCAAACCGCTATCCGAATCGTCGACCTTCAGAGAAATGTCTCCTGCGACGAGATTCACCGAACTGGCCACCGTTATATTGGAGTCCGATTGAATCGACAGATCGTAGCCAAGCGTCTCCGCGCCCTCCAAAATCAGGGAATCGCCGAAAACAATATTGCTGTCCCCGGTAAAATTCAGCGAAAGCTTGCCGCCATTTCCACCCACAAAGCTGTCAAGGACGTCAAAAGTGGTCAGATCCACATGCAATGTATCGGCAAACAGAGCTGCGCCTACATCGCGCGTGATATTGACGTTGACATCACCGCCATCGTCCAGCTGGACTTCGGAAACCACGTTCGATGTACCTGTTTCATAAAGACGCAGGAACAGGTCGCCAGAATTCGATTCAGCCTTTAACGTCAGATCGGTAACGAGCACATCGGTGAGGTTTGCTGCGTTGGGATAGCCGATATCAGCCGAAAGCAGCAGGCGCGGCTCTATTGTTTCAAGCGTAAACCCCTGACGTCGATGAGCCTGCCGAGCGGGTAGTGGCAGGACAAGCGTCTCTTCGGGCTTACCCCAACCTCCAAACATGTCTTTCAACAGCTTGGAGAGGAATGAGGGCGCAAACGTTTTGCGAACGGACAGGGTTTCTTTTCGCATGGCTGACTCCGCAACGGATACCACCGAACACATACGCCCGGCATCGGGCGCGAACCTTTAAGCATATTGCCGACAGCAGAATAACTACGGCAGCGCAAAAAGTTCTGCTTCAACTTTTACGCTGACCGGGAGACTCTAAGCGGTTTGCAAGTACCGTCAAACAAAGGTGGGAGACGCTCCGCTTTATCGAATCAAATTGATCCGACGCAGATGTCACCTGTAGGTCACCGTGGCTCGTGTTTTAGTTATCGTGTTGCTGAGTCTTATTGTTTATTTTTATTTGTTGTTACAAATTATCGAATCTAGGTTACCGAACAATTACATAAAGCGCAACGCCCCCTAAACAGGGGATACCCACACAATTCAGGCATGGTTTGTGGCGTGCGAAGTTTGGTTCCAGCGGGCAATTTTGCGCTCACACGCACAATAATCGCTGGCCACCGCGATCACGGTAACGGTGTGACATTTTGGGCAGCAGACATTCAGTTTGAACACAACTACTTGAATAAAATGAAAAAGCCGGCTGGGTCACCCCACCGGCTTTCTTTAAAATTTGGTCGGGGCGAGAAGATTCGAACTTCCGACCCCTTGCACCCCATGCAAGTGCGCTACCAGGCTGCGCTACGCCCCGACCGAGCCTGTAATTATATCGTGTAACCCGGATGAAGCTACGCGCTTAACATCGAAAGAATGCTTTTTAACTCGCTACGGATCTGCCGCAAGTCGATTGCACGCCCCGCCTTGTTCATGCGTGCCGGCAATGGTTCGGGAACATCAAGGCGGTTGCGGGCACCGTTGATCGTAAAGCCATGTTCGTACAATAATTCGCGGATACGGCGAATCAACAACACTTCATGATGCTGGTAATAGCGCCGGTTACCGCGCCGTTTCAGCGGCTTGAGCTGCGTGAATTCCTGCTCCCAATAGCGCAGCACATGGGGCTTCACGCCGCACAATTCGCTGACTTCGCCAATAGTGAAGTAGCGCTTTGCCGGAATTGCCGGAAGGCTACTGGTGGGCAGTATTTCCATTGAATGACTTCTCCACTAGGCTCTTTAATTTTTGGCTGGCATGAAAAGTCACTACACGGCGCGCGGTGATGGGAATTTCTTCGCCGGTCTTGGGATTGCGGCCAGGTCGCTGCGGCTTGCTGCGCAACTGAAAATTGCCGAAACCGGAGAGTTTGACGCTATCGCCATTCTCCAGGGCCAAGCGTATTTCTTCGAAGAAAGACTCGACCATATCCTTGGCCTCACGCTTGTTGAGACCAACTTTTTCGAACATTAAGTCCGCAAGTTCCGCTTTGGTCAGCGTCATCGTCATTTTATTGTTTATTTTCTGAGGGTTGCGCCATGTTTCTGTGACAGTGCTTCAACTATTTTCAACACGATTTGATCGCATTCCGAATCTGTTAAAGTTCTGGCAGTATCCTGCATAACTATACGAAACGCAAGGCTTTTCAGCCCACTGGCAAGTGTGTTACCGCGGTATACATCAAATAAGGCAAAATCGACCAAACTGGGGATTTCAAGGGTCTTTACCGTATCGATCAGTGCCTGGACAACAACGGCGTCGGGAACCATAACGGCAATATCCCGGCGCACGGCCTGCATCCTTGAGATGGGCCGATAATGTGGCGCCAGCCCCTCGCGGATTGTTTCTACGGCCAGCTCCCAGACCACCGGGGCAGACGGCAATTCATGTTTTTGCTGCCATTGCGGGTGTAATTCCCCGATAAAGCCGATTGTCCTGTCGTTGATACGTATGGCCGCCGCCCGCCCTGGGTGCAGGGCTGGATGTCGAAGCACCTCAAAACGCACCACCAATCCCGCCAGAATCGCTTCTACATCGCCCTTGATAGCGAAAAAATCGGCCTTGGCAGCTTTATCTTGCCCCCACTGCTCGGGTGACCTGGCACCATAGGCCAGTCCGCCGATGCGCTCCGGCTGGGCCTCGACTGAGGCCTCTGAACTCATGAAACATCGGCCGAGCTCAAATAGTTTCAACCGGGATTCGCCGCGATTCAGGTTATGTTGCAGGGAACCGATCAAACCACCGATCAGCGTTGAACGCATAACGCTCATTTGGCTGGAAATAGGATTCAACAGGGTTATGGGCGCCGGATTTCCGGCGAAATCCTGTTCCCATTCCCTGGGTACAAAACTGTAATTGATGACCTCCTGATAGCCCAAGCCGGCCACATTTCGACGCAACGCTGCCCGCGAACGCCGGGCTTCGCCGATACGAAGCATCGGTACTGTGGACTTGGGCGGCTGCGCCGGCACTTTGTCGTAGCCGAAGATGCGCGCGATTTCTTCAATGAAGTCCTCCTCTATCGCCAGATCGAAACGGAAAGAAGGCGGCGTCACCAGCAATCCGGCGCCCGTATCGACAACGATGCATTGAAGTCGGCGAAGAATATTCGCCATCTCTCCTTGCGCAATTTTGGTACCGATCAGCCGTTCGACGCGTGGGGGTCGCACCAATACCGCCGACCGCCGCGGCAACTCGCCGTTCGCTTCCGTTACCGGACCTATCCGGGTATCGGGTGTACCGCAAATTTCCAGGGTCAGACGGGTGGCGTATTCAATGCCCGGACCAACCGACTCCGGATCCACGCCGCGTTCAAAGCGGAAAGCTGCGTCGGAATTGATCCCCAGCACACGGGTTTTACCTTGTATGACCGCGGGGTCGAAATAGGCGGACTCGAAAAGCACATTGGTCGTGACCGGCGTCACCATGCTGTCCAAACCACCCATCACACCGCCAATCGCCACTGGGCCGGCTTCGTCGGTAATCAGCAGCATGTCCGGCTGTAGAACCACCTGCTGTTCGTTCAGCAGCGTAATGGCTTCCCCAGGCAGGGGATAGCGGACATCGATACCGCCCTTCAGCTTGTCCAGATCGAAGGCATGCATCGGCCGACCATACGCCAGCGTCAGATAATTGGTGATGTCCACCAACGGCGCGATGGATCGGAATCCGGCGCGCTCCAGTCGGCGCTTCATCCACTCGGGGGTAGCTGCTTGCGCGTTGATATTTTTGATGACGCGTCCAAGGTAGCGACCACAGGCTTTGGGCGCGGAAATTTTTACGGGGCGCTTATCGTCCGACGTCGGCGTTATCGCATCGATATCCGGCACTTTTAGCGCGGCGCCGGTAACCGCGGCAAGATCGCGGGCGATGCCAGCCATCGACAGGCAATCGCCACGATTGGGCGTCAGCTTGAGTGTCAGGTAAACATCATTCAGGTCGAGGTAATCGCGGTTATCCTTGCCCACCGGCGCGTCTGCCGGCAGTGCCAGCAGGCCCGCGTGCTCTTCGGAGATACCCAACTCGCGTGCTGAACACAACATGCCACGGGAATCGACCCCGCGCAGCTTGGCCTCCTTGATTTCAAGTCCCGGCAGCTTGGCGCCAACCAAGGCAACCGGCGCCCGCATGCCCACCACCACATTCGGCGCGCCACAGACAATCTGCAGCAGGCGGCCATCGCCGCTACCCACATCCACCTCGGTAACGCGGAGTTTGTCGGCATTGGGATGTGGCGCTACGGTTTTGACTTCGCCCACCACGATCTTGTCGAAAGCGGGCGCGACTGGCGAAATGTCCTCCACCTCGAGCCCCGCCATCGTCAGGGTGTGCGCAAGTTCATCGACGGACAGGTCGATCGCGACCAATTGCCTCAACCAGTTAACGGAAACTTTCATTGCATTACCTTGTTAGCGAAACTGGCTCAAGAACTTGATATCGTTCTCGAAAAAGAGGCGCAAATCATTCACGCCATATTTGAGCATGGCCAGACGGTCGAGTCCCATGCCGAAGGCAAATCCCGAGAATTTTTCCGGGTCGATCCCGCCGTTACGCAACACCTGAGGATGCATTACGCCGGCACCGCCAATTTCCAGCCATTTGATTTTGCCGCCCTTGTTCTCCCATTCCATATCGACCTCCACTCCCGGCTCGACAAACGGGAAATAGGACGGGCGGAAACGGATCTGCACATCATCGCGTTCGAAGAATGCGGCCAGAAACTGGGTCAGCGTGCCCTTGAGATCGGCCAGGCTGATGCCCTCCTCCACCCACAAACCTTCCAGCTGGTGGAACATCGGGGAATGGGTAGCGTCGTGGTCGCAACGATAGACGCGCCCGGGACAGATGATGCGAATCGGCGGCTTGTTGCCGAGCATGTGCCGAATCTGCACCGGCGAGGTATGGGTGCGTAGCAGGTTATTCGAACCTTCGATGTAAAAGGTGTCGTGCATCGAGCGCGCCGGATGATTTTCCGGCGTATTGAGTGCGGTGAAATTGTAGTAATCGGTTTCGATTTCGGGGCCGTCGGCTACCGCGAAGCCCATTGTGGCGAACAATGCCTCGATACGCTCTTGGGCGCGGGTGACCGGATGCAAGCCGCCCTGACCGGAGGTGCGCCCCGGCAAGGTAACGTCGACCGCCTCGTCAGCCAGCTTGGCTTCGAGCTCGGCGTTAAGGATGCGCGCCTTGGCGGCAGTGACAAGGTCGTCAACCTGATTTTTGATTTCATTGATGGCAGCGCCGGCTACCTTGCGTGCCTCCGGATCGAGCTTGCCCAGAGACTTCAATTGTTCGGTGATCGAGCCTGCCTTGCCGACGTATCTGGCCTTGACTTGCTCGAGTTCCGGCACGCTGGCCGTAGCTGCCAGAGTCGCAGTGGCTTCTTTCAGTATCGCTTGGAGATCGCTCATGGGTCGACTTTTTCGCTCATTGCAAAACAAAAGGCCCGCTCATTTGGGAAGCGGGCCTTTCGCGCGTTACCTTCAGATGCCGTTACGCGCTGCGGGCCGCTTTCGCCTGCTCGATAAATCGCGCGAACGCCGGCTTGTCCATCACGGCAAGGTCGGCCAGCACTTTGCGATCCACTTCGATCGCGGCCTTTTTCAGGCCATGCATGAAGGTGGAGTAGTTCATGCCGCCGGCGCGAACGGCCGCATTGATGCGGGCAATCCACAGGGCGCGGAACACGCGCTTCTTGTTGCGGCGATCGCGGTAGGCGTACTGCCCCGCCTTCATCACCGCTTCTTTGGCGATGCGGAATACGGTACTGCGGCGGCCGCGATAGCCCTTCGCCAGATCCAGTATTTTCTTGTGCCGCGCTTTGGCGGTTACACCACGTTTAACTCTTGGCATGTGTAATCTCCTTTACGCGTAGGGCAACATGGCGCGAACACTGACCATGTTGGTTGCGTGAATTTCCGCCGTACCGCGCAACTGACGCTTGGACTTGGTGGTTTTCTTGGTGAGAATGTGGCGCTTGAACGCCTGCGAGCGCTTGATCGAGCCTGAGCCGCGCACTTTAAAGCGCTTGGCAGCTCCACTCTTGGTCTTCATCTTCGGCATGGCCGAGTTCCTTTCATTGCATTACCGCAGCAGGTGGCGAAAACCGATTCCGCGCTTGAAACCTGAAGACGGCTTGTTTGCGTCTTTCAACAACCGGGGAAACGCGCCCCTTGTGGCAAATTCCTAATGCTTCTTGCGGGGAGAAACCACCATGATCATCTGGCGGCCTTCCATCTTCGGGAACTGTTCAACCTGACCCAGTTCCGATAAATCTGCTTCCACCCGTTTCAGCAGGGCCATGCCCAATTCCTGATGGGCCATTTCCCGGCCGCGAAAACGCAGCGTAATCTTGGTTTTATCGCCCTCTTCCAAAAACCGTTTCAGGTTGCGGACCTTGATGTTGTAATCGCCATCATCGGTGCCGGGCCGGAATTTGATCTCCTTGACCTGAATCTGCTTTTGTTTCAGTTTGGCTTCGTGAGCTTTCTTGGCTTCGGCGTATTTGAATTTGCCGTAATCCATGATCCGGCAAACCGGCGGCACCGCGGTAGGTGCGATTTCCACCAGGTCCTGTTCAGCCTCTTCGGCCTGCCGTACTGCTTCAGCCAAGCTCACAATTCCAATTTGCTCGCCTTTCGGGCCAAGCAATCGAACCTCGGGCGCATTGATTTCACCGTTGATTCGAACTTCTTTTTCAGTAGCGATAAAACTCTCCCAAACATTGAATAAATTCTTGGGCAATTGATTCCAATTGCCTCAAGGGCTTGATACAAATTCTGCTGACAAGTCAGCGTCGCTGCTATTTCTTCGCGGCGATTTCTGCTGTCACGCGGGAAATAAAATCTTGCAGAGACATGGCGGGCAGGTTTTCACCCCCGCCTTTGCCGTCACGCACCCTTGCCGTAACGATACCGGCTTCTACCTCCTTATCGCCGAGAACCAGCAAATAAGGAACTTTTTGTACGCTATGTTCCCGAATTTTATAGGAAATCTTCTCATTCCGCAAATCCGCATGAACCCTTAATCCAGCGGCTTTCAATCCGGCGATAACTTGCCTGACATAAGCGCTCTGGTTTTCAGTCACATTCATGGCCACCACCTGCAGCGGCGCCAGCCATAGGGGCATCGCGCCGGCATGGTTTTCGATCAGGATACCGATAAACCTTTCCAGTGAACCCACGATGGCTCGATGCAGCATTACCGGGACTTTGCGGGAATTATCCTCGGCGACGTATTCCGCTCCCAAGCGGCCGGGCACCGAGAAATCGACTTGCATCGTGCCGCACTGCCAGGAGCGACCGATCGAATCCTTGAGGTGATATTCAATCTTCGGTCCGTAAAATGCGCCTTCCCCCGGCAACTCCTCCCATTTCGCATCGCAGGCCTGCAAGGCTTCACGCAAGGCATTTTCGGCCCGGTCCCAGACGTCGTCTGCACCGATTCGTTTTTCCGGGCGCAGGGCAATCTTGATGGCGATTTCCTTGAAGCCGAAATCTTTGTAGACCTCGAGCGCCAGCTTGTTGAAGGCTGTGCATTCTTCCTGTATCTGTTGCTCGGTACAAAAAATGTGTCCGTCGTCCTGTACAAAACCGCGCACCCGTATGATGCCGTGCAGGGCGCCGGAGGGCTCATTCCGGTGACAGGAGCCGAACTCCCCATAGCGCAGCGGCAGATCCCGATACGAGCGCATATCCGAATTAAAGACCTGCACATGTCCAGGACAATTCATCGGCTTGATCGCGTAGTCGTGCTTCTCCGACTCAGTCGTGAACATGTTTTCTTTGTAGTTTTCCCAGTGTCCGGATTTTTCCCAAAGAGAGCGATCAAGAATCATTGGGCAGCGAATCTCCTGGTAGCCATTGTCCTGGTAGACGCGGCGCATGTACTGCTCGACTTGCTGCCAAATGGTCCAGCCCTTGGGATGCCAGAACACCATACCCGGCGCCTCGTCCTGCATATGAAACAGGTCCAGTTGCTTGCCGAGCTTGCGGTGGTCGCGTTTTTCGGCCTCTTCCAGCATATGCAGATAGGCGTCCTGTTCTTCTTTTTTCGCCCAGGCGGTGCCGTAAATGCGCGTCAGCATCTCGTTCTTGGAATCGCCGCGCCAATAGGCGCCGGCGACTTTCATCAACTTGAATACCTTCAGCTTGCCGGTAGAAGGCACATGGGGGCCGCGACACAGATCGGTAAATGCGCCTTCGGTATACAGGGATACCTCCTGATCGGCCGGAATCGAGGCGATGATTTCCGCCTTGTAGGCCTCGCCAATCCCCTTGAAGTAGGCCACGGCCTCGTCGCGCGGCAGCACCTTGCGCGAGACCGGAATGTCCTGCTTGGCCAATTCCGCCATTTTCTTTTCAATCGCCACTAGGTCTTCCGGCGTAAAGGGGCGCCTGTAGGAAAAGTCGTAATAAAAGCCGTTGTCGATCACCGGGCCGATTGTCACCTGCGCTTCGGGGAACAGCTCCTTGACCGCATAGGCCAGCAAGTGCGCCGTCGAATGGCGAATGATCTCGAGCCCGTCGGCATCCCTGTCGGTGACAATGGCGAGCGCGGCATCCTTGTCGATGACATAGCTGGTATCGACAAGCTTGCCGTCGACCTTGCCAGCCAATGCAGCCTTGGCGAGCCCGGCGCCGATCGACGCAGCGACTTCGGCGACCGAAACGGGTTTATCGAATTGGCGGACGGATTTGTCCGGCAGGGTAATGTTAAGGGCGACCATGGAAACTCCTGGAACTGAAAACAAAAAA
>Ga0209647_1002945_pt1 | contig 13507 bp, 12 predicted proteins | sample GraSoi_2013_60cm_FD_185827 | JGI IMG/M metagenome (GOLD analysis project Ga0209647, IMG submission 185827) | Grasslands soil microbial communities from the Angelo Coastal Reserve, California, USA - Sample 9_17_2013_60cm (SPAdes) (version 2) | ecosystem: Environmental > Terrestrial > Soil >... | reverse complement strand
GATTTTCTCCCAGCCACGCTGAGCGGAGATCTGTACGCGCCAGGAAATGCAAGGTCAAAGGTAACTTTTTCCGGCTCTGGTTAATTAATTCCAGGCGTACCAGCATTCCCTCGTGATCATCCACCCCGTATTCGCGCCGGATAGCCTCCAGCTTTGGTAATCGATAGGTGATCTCTACCTGGCCAGGAGTCATGTGCCAGCGACTGGCCTGTGTAAGCCAGCGAATCTTACCTCCAGGGCCAACGAGATCAGGTTGTCCAAAAGTGATTCCAAGCCAGAAACCATCCAGTAATTTGATTGGATGATCCCAGACTCCCGACATTTCACTAGGCTGGCGCCAACCGATTTCTGGAAACTCGCCATGCTGAGTGGCTACACTATAAACGCGATTACCGGCAGTGACATATGGGTGGTCCAGATTGCTTTCGCGCTCAATGGACCAGGGCCAACGTTGAACTCTGACGTCTCCAAAAAGAGCAAGTTTTTGGTTGCTAGGGGGAACTACCATGAAACCCTCCAAAAAAGGAAGTCAACATGCACCCCTGGGTTCTTTATAAGAAAGAGTTTACCCAAGAGGTGTCACAATATCGTTGCAAAAAGGTTACATAAAGGTTGCAGAATAGGTAACCAGGGCTGCCAGGGCTACCACTGTTCTACAGTGGCTGCCGCTCTGGCTTACAAGGCTTTCGAGAGCTGGTGTAGAAGGTGCCGCTGCGTCGTACTCATTGTGGAGAGAATAATATCTCTCACTGCGCGATGTGTAAAGGCGTAATACCCGCTACCAGCAGCAGGAGCCTCGACGACGAATTCCCTCTTGATGAGCTCAGCGCTGGCAGCTATAGTAGTACGTTTATCGAAATCCATCAAGGCTGCGGCGGTCAAAAGGTTAAATGACACGCCAAGAAAAGCTGCTGCAGTCAGTAAGGAAGTGGCCTCGTGACTTAATAGTCCCAACTGGTTTTTGATCAGTGTTTCGACGGGTTCTGGTATGAGGGTAGCGGGTAAATTTTGCCCTGCACTACGCTCCTTTACTGCTAGAGAGAGCCATTCAACTGCAAAGAAAGGATTTCCCTCGCTGCGCTGGCAGCACCAGTTAACCAGAAATTCGCTGTCCTTTGCCCGCCCGGTAGATGTGAAATGCCTGGAAAGGAAGAGTGTCGCGAGTTCGGATATATCTTCGGGTTGCAAGGGAGAAAGGGCAAGTTCAGCCAGGGCATGCTGGCGATACGCGCTCTGTCGTAGCGGAGCCAGCCGTTCTCCCGCTATAGCGTTACAAAAGGTACATAGGAGAAAAACGCTGCCCTGCCGTGCATGGCGTACCAGGTGCCCTAGAAGTGCTAAGGTGGTTGTATCAGCCCAATGCAGGTCGTCAAGTACAAGGAGCAAGGGCCGTTGAAGATGAGCAAGTTGATTGAAGAGCGCCACTAATGCATCAGCCAGGATGATTGGTTCGATGGGACTTAGTTCCAGCGCAGTGGTGTCAGATTGAAGCAGGTCTGGAATAAGCTGGGCAATCTGTGTTAGCCAGGGCCTCGGCAGGTTGAGTTGAGTCAAATCTTCCTCTGTAAGTCCCTGGCGTAACGCCTCAACAATGGCGTGATAAGGGTGCTCGCGCTCGATCTCCTGGCATGTACCTTGCAGGATAATCCAGGAAGAGCAGAATCGCCTCAGTGTTTCCTGGATGAGACGGCTCTTGCCGATACCTGCTTGACCTTGAATAAGCAACAACGGATGATAGTTTGCTGGGCCGGTCAGCTGACGCTGCAGCCATGCCAGTTCCTTTGTGCGGCCAACAAAAGGCGATACTGGTAGTTCTGAAGGCTCGCCTATAGCTGGAGCAGGCGACGGTCCTATTTGTGCCTGCTTTGGCTGCAAGCGGGAAACTGGAGAAGGGGACTTAGCGGCGGTAGGCCATTTACTGCTGTGCGCAATTTGCTCGTAGAGGGCCTGTGTGGAAGCTGAAGGTTTCACTGCAAGCTCTTTAGCAAGTACGATGCAGAGTCTCTCATACTGACGCAGCGCCTCTACTCGCTCGCCTGCCGTCCAGTAGAGGCCCATAAGGCGAGCATGGGCTTCCTCTGATAAGGGATCGGCGGTAAGCAACATCTGGGTGCAGGTAATGGCTTGTTCTAGCTGGTCTTCTGACTCGTAAAGCTCTGCGAGGTGACGAAGGGCAGAGAGGTAAATATGATGGAAATGATCTCGCGTACTGCGTACCCAGGCCTCGAAGCCCAGAGAATCCTTGAGGAAAAACCCGTCAAGGAAGTCGCCACGATAGAGATTGATAGCCTGGTTCAAGTTGCGTGAAGTTGTGGCCGTCGCTTTTTCAAAGATTTCCGTGTCGAGCCAGACAGGAGCGAGAGGGTTAAGTGTGAGCTGGTCTCCCTCGCTGACAATCCATTCGATTGTAGAATCGAAACCACGCAGCAGGGCACGCACTTCGGCGAGCAATGTTTTGAAAGCGTGACGTGCGCTTTCTTCATCTATTTCTCCACAGAGGAGAGCAAGCAATCGCTCACGCGGCTGGGGCGTATGTGTACAGGCCATGTAATACAGCAGGGCACGTGAACGCCGGCGCGGGATCTTGACGAGTTGTTCTTTGTAGCGAATCTCCGGTGGACCTAAGAGGCGGAAAATGACCTGTTGCATGCCCGGTACACCTCGTGGGAACCTGTTCTATGTATCCTTGCCAACCGACCGATGATCTCTATCTGCTACACGATGCCAGCAAGGAAAAAGTGTACTACGCAGGTACACACTACGCAGAATGTACAACATGCATATAAGCATAGCTGTACAGAGCATCTATGTTGCATAGTATAGCACAGTTATTGCCGCTTTGTTCTGTTCAATGAACAGTAAGGGCGCAATGAATTGCGCCCTGGTGGGCGCTCTAGCCAGGAGTAAGCAATAACGTTGCCATTAACTGCCCTTGCTGGTAGGCAGTGAGAGCACCTGCTTCTCTCACGAACGGGTCAATCTGTCCATCACCATTCGTATCAACCCCACGATAGGCAGTGTCAGCCAGCGTCACGATTGCCTGTACGGGTGTCAGGTTCGCCGGGTTCGCGCGCAGGAGCAGAGCATCTTGATCAATCGTCGTCACCCAACCGGTGATATTCGTAAGAGCGATATCTAGCAGGGCCGCGTGCTGGTGCATCGCGCTCGTCGCGTCCGGTTGACTGATCGCCAGAAATGAACTCGTTTTTTCGTAATGTGATGCTGACGACGGTGGCATCGCTGGCGGTGGTTGATAAAATTATTACGGGGCTGGAGGTAGATGGTGACGCGATTGCAGCAGATGAGAAAGGAGGTTGTGCAGGTCTAGCCAGCACAACTGTGTCGCTCTCAAAACCTCCAATCGGTACGTGTGCTTATGGTGCCATATTCCCAGGTCATGATGTGCTTGATCTGCACCTGGTACAGGTCACAGCCCTCGTGGAAGATCGTGTCCCTGGCGCCACTGTGTGGGTCTACGTACTTGTCCCGATAGGCGGCATCGACGCGGTTGAGTTCTTCTTGGTCGGTGACGATTTCGCTAGGGCCTTCGAGAATAATCGCATCATCGCCATCTCCGGCATGGACAACAATCCAGGGCTGGTGGGCGAGATTTTTTGCCTTTTGCATATCGCGGCGAGTGATAAAGTAGATGCTTGTGCCATCCCAGACAAACCACACGGGAACGGCATGTGGTCTTCCATCTGGCCTGGTAGTACTGATCCAGATGGAGCGCTGCGCTCTGAGTGGTAAATCCACTTTGTTCCAGGGTATAAAGCCGGACATCTTTTTCTCCTTCTGCTATTCCTGATTTTTGGATATACACACGTGTATCCAGATGCTCTTGTTTGCAGGCGAACTTTCTTGATGGTATAACAGTGATGCAAGGATTGAGGGTTTTGGAGGGCATAGTTAGGATATCTCTGCTGCAAACGTATGCGAGGATGCAAAAAGATTAACTGTGTACTTGCATGTAGGAGTTGAAGGTTGGAGAAAGCTTTACGGCCAGTTGATCTTGCGAGATCGATAGGTGTCAGCACGCAAGCGGTGCGTAACTATGAACGCTGGGGATTTTTGCCTGAGGCAGAGCGGGGTCCCCAGGGATACCGTCTTTATAGTCAGCAGCACCTGCATGCTCTACGCACGTCACGCAGTTTGATTGCGGGATTTGGCTGGGAACATACCCTGCGTATTATGCAATACATTCATCAGAATGATCTTGCTGGGGCATTGGCCGTGATCGATGCTCGTCATGCTGCAATACATCAAAGTCGACGTGAAGTAGAGGAGACGCTCGATATTCTACGCACGATAGCGAGGGACCTGCCGCACTCAAGTGAAGGAAGTGCTGTGAGAAAGTCACCGCATTACTTCCGGATAGGCGAGGCAGCACGACGGGTGGGAGTACGGGTTTCGGCAGCGCGATTCTGGGAAGAGCAAGGTTTGATTCAACCCATACGGGAGAGCAGCAGTCGCTATCGCCTCTACGATGAGAAGCAAATTCGCATACTCCAGACCGTGGCTCTCCTACGCAAGACGGGGTATGGCTTCGAGACGATCGGTGCAGTGCTGGCACAACTGGCTTCGGGGGCTCCAGAGCAGGTTCTGGCTGCTGCCGAGAACCGGCATAAAGAGCTAGTGGAAACAAGCTGCCGCTGTGTGGAGGCTACTGCTCTACTATGGGCATATATCGAGGAAAGAGGTCACTCGCAGGATGAATAATGTTTTCTCGTGGGTTTTCGAGCAGAGAAGAACTTTCCAGGCACTCTGAGGATTCGAGACGGATAAGGCAACTTTGCTAAGTACAGCCAATTAAAAGTACTCACGGTGCTGCATAAACCATTACTCTTCTTCCCCTCCCTCTGCGCTCTCGACCATACTCAGCCACACTTCTATCACGGACATGGGATCTTCTGGTATGGAACCACCTAGCTTGGCAACTTCAGGCATCAGCGTCAGCATCTCGTGGCAGAACTGGCGCACCAGTGCAACTTGTTCCTGCATGGTCCCTACTAAAGGATAGTCCATGCGCGTATACTGCCAGCTTTCGCCAATAATGCGTTTTTTCACATCCTGGATGGCCCAGTAGAGGGCACTAATGAAACCATAGAAGGCTACGGTATCGTGCCGCAGTATGTACTTGAGCGTCACCGTCGTCATCAGCCAGAAGAAGCCGACATCGCGCGAGGCGAACGCTCGCCTATCCACCAGGCTTTCTCCAACAGAGGGAGGCGCAACAGGAATACCCACCTTGTCAAACAAGACCAGGCTCGGCATCGGTCGCTGAGCCTTTGCCTGTGGTAAAAAGGCCCAATCGACCACCACCGCTGTCTCCCGGTAACTGACGTGATTAAAGCAGGCCCCCTGGCCTAGCCAGCTGCGATCTTCGCGTAAGATGAGCGGTTGCCCAAATTGTTCGTAGAGGGCCATCCGGTCGGGGCTGGTGTTCTCCGTGACGGCCACCGAGCTGCAAGAGCAGAGACAGTCAGTGGAGGCATCAGCCACGACAACGCTCAGGTCAAGATCGCTGAGGTCATCACCTTCGCCGCGTGCCAGACTCCCCGTGAGCCAGGCTGCTACGATGCGTTCATGGGTACTCAAGACAGCAAGAATATGTTGGAGGAGAGCATCACGATTTGCACCATACATCGCTGGCGTGTAGATCATCGTTTTTCCTTCTGCTTGGGGAACTGTTCTAAAACATGAAAATGCTTCAGGTTTTTTCTAGCCTCCAAGCATACTTGACCGTGTTCTTCGTAGTTCTATCCTACTCGAAGATCACCATTGCGGCAAGTGGCCATCCCAGCTTCATGGCCCTAGTTTGTCAAGCGTCCTGGCGAGGTTTTCCCACCCACATTCCATAGTTAGATTGACAGCGTTTGCGGAATTTAATAATGTAGCGTACAGCTTCAACGCCAGCATAGCGAGGGTCGATGAGCTTAGGGATTTGGTCTGGACCCATATGTCGTCTCCACAAACTATTGGCCTGATTGCAAAAACTCATCCTTCCGTTTAAGTATTTCCGAGCACAGGGGATACGCAGGTGTGTATTCTCAATGCTCCTCTTCCTGAGCCAGTAGGGAGTCGCGCCTGATAGCAGGTAGTACACGATGTAAGCAGGTGAGGGAAACCTGCAACACTGAGAGGGAAAGATAGCCACATCCTTCCCTCTCAGGAAGAAGAAAACAAGAGGAACTTCTTTCAGGAGGATATACCATGTTACTGTGTAAGAAGATCAAAATCGAAGTTAGCGACCGGGACACCGAAGCCCTTGAGTTCATGCAAGCAAAATGCCGGGGATTGTATAATTGGTGGGTGATGCGGCTACGGAACGGGGAACGCTGGAACCTGGAAAGGGCGAAAAAGTCCCTGCGAGAGAGTAAGGCCTATGACCCTGAGTTGCGCTGTGTCTACGGCAAGCTCCTAGCCGAGATCTACTTCCGACTGGACAAAGCGATGCAGGCGTTCTTTCAACGACTAGCTGAAGGCGAGAAGAAACCAGGGTTCCCCCGAGTCAAGCCCCGGCACCAGTTCTTTACACTGTGTTATCCCGCCATGTACTTGGAAGTACAAGGGAAGACCATCACGCTTCCGACGGGAGGTGGCGGCAATTGGGGGCCCAAACGCTATCCCAACATCGTGGCGCATCTCACCGAGGAGCCTCCTGTGCACTTTCAGGAGGTAGCAGTGTCCAGGGATGCACGTGGGAGCTACTACTGCTCATTCGTCTATGACGATGCCGAACAACACGAACAAGAGGATGAGCGCAAACCCCCAAGAAGCGGAAACGACGTAAGACCCGCCCCATGCGCGAGGAGGGGATCGTGGCCTTTGACCTGGGCATCAAGACGCTGGCAACCGGTTTCAACGACCAGGGGCGCTTCTATCACATCGGCGGCTTCAAAGGCTACCGCTGGTACAACAAGCAACTGGACAAGATTCGTTCCAAACGGGACAAGTGCAAGAAGAAGTCCCGCCGCTACATCCATCTCTCACGAGTCTACAAGCGGGTTGCCGAGAAAAAGCGTCGTAAGCAACAGGACTGTCTGCACAAAGCCTCCCATCTCATCGCACACCGACTGGCTGAAAGGGCTGTGGTGATCGGCGATCTTTCCCAACGGCAGATGGTCATCAAGAAGCAGAAGGACGAGACCCCCAAGGAGCGGAAGTAGCGACGCATTCGCAATCGGGCGGTGTATAATGATTGGGGGCTGTATGGCTTTGTGCAGATGCTCGAATACAAGTGTCTGCGCTTTGGGAAAGCACTCTCTGTAATTGATGAGCGCGATACGACCAGGATGTGCCATGTCTGTAAGTGCAAGAAAGACATGCCACTGTGGCTACGTATGTATCGCTGTGAGAACTGCGGCCTGGTGATGGATCGCGATGAGAACAGCGCGGTCAACATCTACCAGCGGTTCGTTGCGGGGCTTCCGCCACACAGGTAGTTGGCTACCTGCGGTGTACTTGGTGAGTGCCAAGGAATCACTACATGTTTCTATGTTTTGAAGAGCAGGAGATAACGATGAGTCAGGAACCCCATAGCTCTGCGCGAGGGGCTTGTGCTCTGAGCCGAAGCTAAGACGTGTACCTGTTGGGCATGTTCGCCCAGGCTGACACGTGCACTATCCTGACCAGCTCACCCGAATGGGTAAACGTTACTGGCGAATGTATAGGTACGTTCGGGGTGGCCCTTCCAGCCCCAACGTCTACGGCCAACGATTAAACAGGCATAGCGGGGTTAGACCAGTGTCGTTGGCACCCAAAGGAAACCGTCAGATAACTGAGCGAGGAAGACCTTACCCGGGTAACCGGTGTGGGTTTAGCCGTTCCCACACAAAAACGGCTCCCCGCAGGGGGAAAGGGACGTTCTATGCAAGAAGACAGCAAACCGCCTAACGGCGGCGCGGCTTTCCTCCCCAGGTCTAAAGACCGGGGCCTCTCGCCGCGTATTGGTGAAATAACCATGCCCAGGCTCAGCGACACCATGCAAGAAGGCACCATTGCCCGCTGGCTCAAGAAGCCTGGTGACGAGATCAAGAAAGGCGATGTCCTGGCCGAAATCGAGACGGACAAAGCCACGATGGACCTGGAGGCCTACGAGGCAGGCACGCTGCACCAGATACTGGCGCAGGAGGGTGAAACAGTGCCCATCGGCCAGGTAGTGGCTCTCATCGGAACCGGCGCGGTCGCCCAAAATGTAGTGGCAAGCCCTGCCCCTGTCCAGCCTGCTGCTGTGGTGACAGGTGCGGACAAGGCAGAGATGGCTCCGGCGAAGGCACGGGCAAGCACCGGGAGCGATGGCCTCACCGTCTCCGAGGGCGACGAGAGGAGAGCGATCAAAGCGTCGCCACTGGCACGCCGCATAGCCGGAGAACACAGCATCGACCTGGGCCTGGTCCAGGGAACCGGCCCGGGCGGTCGCATCGTCCGCGATGACATTGATGATTTTCTCGTGCAGCGCGGTGCGCCTACCACTCCTGCTCCCGCAGCCGTGCCAGCCGCTCCTCCACAGGCGGTTCCAGCACCGGCTGTGCCACCCGCGGAGGCGGAGGTCGTCAAACTCTCGCGGGTGCAGATGCTCATAGCCCGCCGACTGACCGAGTCGAAGCAGACCATCCCACACTTTTATGTGAGCAGCGAGGTTGACATGACCGACGCGCTGGCGATGCGCCAGACCTTCAATGCGAGCGCCGGAGAGGACGGCGTGAAGGTCACGGTCAACGATTTGATCGTGAAGGCATGTGCGCTTGCCCTTGAAAAGTTCCCCGAGGTCAACAGCACGCTCAAGGAGGACCAACTGATAGAATATAAATACATCAACGTTGGCTTCGCCGTAGACGTGCCTGGCGGGCTGGTGGTGCCGGTGATTCGCGATACGAATATCAAGGGGGTGCGCACGATTGCCCGCGAGGCGAAAGCCCTCATTAGCAGGGCCCGCGCAAACAAGCTCTCCCCCATCGACCTGGAGGGTGGCACCTTCTCGGTCTCGAACCTGGGCATGATGGACGCTTCGAGCTTCATTGCAGTCATCAACCCACCGCAAGTCGCCATCCTGGCGGTAGCCTCTACGCGCAAACAGTTCGTGCCGATTGACGGACAGCCAGTTCTCCGGGACCTGATGTCGATGACCATCTCGGCTGATCACCGCGTCATCTACGGTGCGACCGCGGCACGCTTTCTCCAGGAGGTCAAGGGGTTGCTGCAAAACCCGTACAGTTTGTTAGGCTAAAGCATTTCATTCTGGCGCCAGGCCCCAGCGCTCCGGGGAGCGCCACAGGCTGGAGAGGATCAGCTCGCGGATGAACAGCAGTTCTTTCGGCAGCCGGTCGTACAGCTTCACAAACAGCTCCTCGTGCGAGAGCAATTCTTGCTGCCAGAGGTCGCGATCCACCGACATCAACTCGTTGAACTGCTGGCGCGTGAAGTCCTCCATCCCGCGCCAGTCCAGGTCCTCGTAGCGCGGCATCCAGCCGATTGGGCTCTCGATGCTGATCGCACGACCGCGCGCGCGCTCGACGATCCACTTGAGGATGCGCATGTTCTCACCGAAGCCTGGCCACAGGAAATGGCCCTGCGCGTCGCGCCTGAACCAGTTCACATTGAACATGCGCGGCGGGTTCGGCAGCTGCCGCCCGAAGTTCAGCCAGTGGTTGAAGTAACTGGCCATGTGGTAGCCAGCGAACGGCAGCATCGCGAACGGGTCGCGGCGCACCTCGCCGAGCAGGCCCTCGGCAGCGGCAGTCGTCTCCGAACCCATCGTGGCCGCAGCGTAGACCCCGTAAATCCAATTGAAGGCCTGGTAGACCAGCGGGACCGCGCTCGCGCGCCGACCGCCGAAGATGAACGCCGCGACCGGGACACCTTGCGGGTCGTCGGCCGCCGGGTCCATGACCGGGCACTGGCTGAGCGGCGCGGTGAAGCGCGCATTGGGATGCGCGGCCACCCGCCCGCTGCCCGGCGTCCAGTCCTGGCCAGTCCAGTCAACCAGGTGCGCGGGTGGCGCCTCAGACATGCCCTCCCACCACACATCGCCATCGTCGGTCAGCGCGACGTTGGTGAAGATGGTGTTGGCGCGCATCGACGCCATTGCATTCGGGTTGGATTGCTCGCTCGTGCCGGGCGCGACGCCAAAGAGCCCGGCCTCGGGGTTAATCGCGTAGAGCGTGCCGTCGGGTCCTGGCTTAATCCAGGCGATGTCGTCGCCCACGGTCGTCACCTTCCAGCCCTCTTCCTGGAACTCCCTGGGCGGGATGAGCATGGCGAAGTTGGTCTTGCCGCAAGCGCTGGGGAAGGCGGCGGCGACGTAGGTCTTCTCGCCCTGCGGATTCTCAACGCCCAGGATGAGCATATGCTCGGCCAGCCAGCCCTCGTCGCGTGCGAGCACCGAAGCGATGCGCAGCGCGAAGCACTTCTTGCCCAGCAGCGCGTTGCCGCCGTAGCCGGAGCCGTAGGACCAGATGGCGCGCTCCTCGGGGAAATGCACGATGTACTTGGTCTGTTTGTTACACGGCCACGGGATGTCCTGCTGGCCCCTTTCAAGCGGCATGCCGACGGAGTGCATGCACGGAATGAAGTCGCCGTCTGCCCCCAGCACGTCGTAGACAGCGCGACCCATGCGGGTCATGATGCGCATACTGACGGCGACATAGGGCGAGTCGGTCAGTTCGACGCCAAGGTGCGCGATCGGGGAGCCGAGCGGCCCCATGCTGAACGGGATCACGTACATCGTCCGCCCGCGCATGCTGCCGCCGAACAAGCTGTGGAGCGTCTCCTTCATCTCCCTGGGGTGCACCCAGTTGTTGGTCGGGCCGGCGTCGGTCTTGCTCAGGGAGCAGATGAACGTGCGATCTTCGACGCGGGCGACGTCGCTGGGGTCGGAGCGGGCCAGGAAGCTGTTGGGGCGCTTGTCGGGGTTGAGCCGGATGAAGGTGCCGGACGCGACCATCTGCTCGCACAGACGGTCGTACTCTGCCTGCGAACCGTCGCACCAGTGGACCTGGTCAGGCCTGCACAGCGCACCCATCTCTTCAACCCACGCGCGGAGCTTCGCATTGGTGACATAGCTCGGAATGTCCATTGATAGTTCCGAAATCCATAGCGATCTATTGACCGCTTGCTTTTCGTTGAATTGATACGGTTATTGCTAACCGTACAGGCTGAACTACATAGGCCGCTACTCCCTCTGCTTGCGCATTGGGTCTACGTGAGCACGATACGGTCATCGCGTATCTTTTTTACGGTAGTGCTTTTACCCGTGAGACCGCTTTATCACGGAACCGGCAAACACTATGCTGTTGAAAATGTGCTCTAGTAAGAGTCTAGCAGAGCTAGAACAACATGTCAATACATGCAAGCAACGTGGCGATGCCTGACACCAATCACAAGTAAAGGGAGGGCACAGGGTTTCAGCGCTCTACAATCATCGCCACCCCTTGACCTCCACCGATGCACAGCGTTGCCAGGCCGTAGTGGGCATTACGCCGCTGCATTTCGTAGAGCAAGGTCACCAGTACGCGCGCGCCGCTGGCTCCAATGGGGTGGCCCAGGGCGATGGCACCGCCGTTGACGTTGAGCTTCGAGCGCTCGAAGCCGAGCTCTTTACCCACCGCGACCGACTGTGCGGCAAAAGCCTCGTTGGCCTCAACCAGGTCCAGGTCCGACACCGAGAGGTCGGCCTTCTCCAGCGCACGCCTGGTGGAGGGCACGGGGCCCATGCCCATTATGCGCGGATCGACGCCCGCCGAGGCATAGCTGCGAATCGTCGCCAGTGGCCTCAAACCCAGCTCTTCCGCCTTCCTCCGGCTCATCACCACCACTGCCGCGGCTCCATCGTTGAGGCCGGACGAGTTGCCTGCGGTCACCATCCCGTCCTTCTTAAATGCCGGGCGCAACTTGGCCAAAGCCTCGGCGGTCGTATCGGCACGTGGTTGCTGGTCCTGCTCGAAGAGGGTGGGACCTTTCCGGCCCGGCACCTCCACCGGTACAATCTCATCGCGGAACTTCCCGGCCTCAATCGCATGCACCGCTCGCTGCTGACTCTCAAGCGCAAACGCATCCAGTTCTTCCCGGGTCAGGTGGCTCTCCGTGCAGATATTCTCCGCCGTGATGCCCATATGGCAATCGTTAAACGCATCCCACAGGCCATCCCGGATCATCGAATCGACCAGTTGCCCATCCCCCATGCGGTAGCCAAAGCGCGCCTTCTCCAGGAGGTAGGGTGCACGGCTCATACTCTCCATCCCACCGGCCACGACAATCTCAGCGTCGCCCAGCTTGATGGCCTGTGCTGCCAGCATGACCGCTTTGAGGCCGCTGCCACACACTTTGTTAATCGTCATTGCAGGAACAGCCACCGGCAACTCTGCATGAATAGCTGCCTGGCGAGCCGGATTCTGCCCCAGGCCGGCCTGGAGCACATTGCCCATGATCACCTCTTCCACCTGGCTGGATTTGAGGTCAGCCCGCTCCAGGGCTGCCCGAATACAAATCTCGCCGAGTTTGGCGGCTGGCACTTCGGCCAGGCCACCGCCATATGTGCCTATCGCGGTACGCACGGCACTCACAATGACCGCTTCTTGCAGTTCAGCCATTATGATACTTTCCCTTTCTGGTTGTTGAAATTATCGCTTTGTTGAACGGGAGGAGCCATGATGTGCACCCTCCCGCAATCGGGGTGCACGATAAATCGGCCCCCTACAGTTAGCCTCTACGCTCCTACATGTAAATACCACCATTGATGTTAAGTACCTGACCGGTGATATACTCGCCGTCGACAATCAGGTAACGGACTGCGCGAGCTACCTCTTGCGGGGTACCGACGCGACCCAGGGGAATGCGCTGGAGAATGGCCTCCTTCACCTTCTCTGGAACTATCGCGTACATATCCGTCTCGATGAAGCCTGGGCAGATGGCATTGACGGTGACGTGCGAGCGAGCCAGCTCTAAGGCGGCTGTCTTGGTAAAACCGATAATGCCCGCTTTGGCTGCTGAGTAGTTGGCCTGGCCGAAGTTGCCCATTTGTCCGACAAAGGAACTGATGTTGATGATTTTCCCGCTTTTCTGCTCTGTGAAATAGGGAAGTGCCGCTTTGACCGTGTAGAAGTAACTGTTCAAGTCCACCTGGATGACGGTGTTCCAATCTTCTACGGTCATCTTCTTCATCGTCCGGTCAAGATTGATGCCCGCGTTATTGACCAGCACATCGATGCGGCCAAACTGCTCAACTGTCCCCTCGATGAGCCTGGCAGCCTGAGCCGCATCGGCGACATCTGCATGGATCGCCACCGCTTGCGGCGATCCGTGCTCCATGAGCTGCGTGACGAGTTCCTCTGCCGATTCTTTGCTGCGAGCGTAGTTCACGACGACCTTTGCTCCACCTTGCCCCAGTTCCTCGGCGATCGCGTGCCCTATGCCTCTGCTTGCACCGGTGACAACGACAACAGCGCCTTGCAATGTTGACATCGCATACCTCTCCTTTCGAATCTTGGGCCAGCAGCCCCTCTTCTGA
>Ga0209647_1002944_pt1 | contig 13511 bp, 11 predicted proteins | sample GraSoi_2013_60cm_FD_185827 | JGI IMG/M metagenome (GOLD analysis project Ga0209647, IMG submission 185827) | Grasslands soil microbial communities from the Angelo Coastal Reserve, California, USA - Sample 9_17_2013_60cm (SPAdes) (version 2) | ecosystem: Environmental > Terrestrial > Soil >... | reverse complement strand
AAGGGTCCACATTTTCATAAAAGCTGTGTGCAGCAATGCTCTGAGGAGTGCAACGCAGTCCCTGACCGAAAGGTCTGACGATGAAGTCGTCGTGCCGCAAACGAACAAGCATGACACCCTTTCCAGCTGTAACACAGGCCATCGTACCACATTCCACCACCTTTCCGGCGTGCCAGGCCAGACCTGCGGGGAAGCCATGCATGATAGGCATTGCAGCGTACAGAGCAGTGTCGCTACAGCGACCGGCAAGCACAAAATCGACGCCTTCGGCAAGTGCCATCTGCAACGGTTCGACACCCATCATCCCAACGATCCGCGAACTGCGCCTGATCCTGTCTTCGTCCAGGTGTGGTGCGGCATCAAGCGGCTTGATACCGCCCTCCCGAAGCTTTTCGATTAAAAAGTCCTTGTCTTGTTCCGCGTAGATCACCGCAGTGCGCAATTTCGCCCCTGCCTCCTTCACAATTTCCTCTGCAATATCAAGCACCCAGTCCACCTGATTGTCGCGGCCGGCAGTTCCGGCTGAGCCGACCAACACGGGAACGCCGGCCCGACGACCGGCGTCCAGCAGAAGGGTGAGGTCGCCCTTCACTGCCTCCCTCGCGAAGGCGGGATGACCGGAACCAAGCGAGAACGGGCCGGCATCCGTGGTACCTGCGTCGCAGGCAATGAAATGCGGATTACTCTGAAGTGCTTCGTTGAGAGCGTCTCTGTCGATGCCTGCACCGACGAGAGATGCGGCGATGTACCTGATTTCGTCCACGATTCTGTCCTCTTCTTTCATGGATCGCTGGCAGGAACGCCTCGTGGACCAGGCCAGGCCTGTCTCTCGCAGAGACGTTCCCATGTGTTTTCCTTCTTAGTAACCTTGAATCTGGTTCACAGAAATGGTTGTGACAACCTTTGGATTGCCAGAGGCGTCAAACTGGAGCACATCAAATGGCTCGTAGACATAGTTATGGTCGTTGAAGTCCAGTGGCCCACTGGCCCCTTCATAGTTGATTTTCTTCCCCGCTTTCAGATCCTGATAGGCCGTCGCGTAGTCCGAGACCATGATGCCTGGCGGGTTGGCAATCGTTTTCATCATGGCCCCAACCGCGTCGCCATTGGTTGAGCCAGCCGCGTCAGCCGCCAGCGCCAACAGCATCAGAGCATCATAGCTGTAATCTGCCAGTTGCACCGGGGCCGAGCCGTACTTTTTCAGATACAATTGGTTAAAGAGTGTTCTTCCGCTCCCGCCCTGAGAACTGCCTATCAGGGCGGTGAGCATCTGCGTTGCCACTTGCGGCGTAATGGCTTTCACGAAGTCCGACCCCGCGGTCGCGTCTGTGCCAATAAAGGGCAGTCCCAGCCCTTTCAACTCTTTGATCTCGCTAAAGAGTGTTGCAGCCGTCTGCGGATCAACCTGGGTGAAAACCACCTGCGGATGGGCTGCGTAAAGCTGCTCGATTTCGGAACGATAGGAAGACTGGCCGGGAACAACGCTAATGTTGGCAACCATGGTTCCTCCACGTCGCTGGAAAGCACCTTGAATCGGGGCCACAAGCGTTTGCGCCGACTCATTGCTGGCAAAGAGGATGGCTGCCCTGGTATACCCTTTATCGATGGCATAGCGTGCCATCGCGATACCAAGTTCACTATCGGATGGATATGCGCGCCAGATGTACTTGCTCACGAGCGTATCGAGCTGGGTTGTGCCGCCAAAGATGATATCGGGGATTTTGCTCTGTTGCAGAATCGGGAGAACAGCCTGAGCCTCGATGGAAGTCGGGCCGATAATCAGGTCCACCTGATCGATATTGATGAGCTTACGCAAAGCGGGAACAGCATCCACCGCGTCACCACCGGTATCAGCGGAGATAAGCTTGATCTGGCGACCGAGAATACCACCGTTGGCATTAATGTAATCGGCTGCCACCTGCACCCCTTTCAGACCGGCCTGGCCAATGAAGCCTTCAGGGCCGGTGAGAGGGGAGAGCAGCCCTATCTTGATTGGTGACTGCGTGGCGCTTCCACTTCCATTGCCGTTCCCACCGCACGCGGCCAGAAGCAAGGGAATCAGCAGAAAAAGGATCAGTGTCGTGCATTTCCGGGACGATGTCGTAAATAGGTACATGTGCTTCCTCCTGATGCATGCTCAGACGTTCGTTGTCCTTGATTCTCGACTGACAGAATGGCCGACCTTCTCTGGTCGTTCCCTCCTTCCACAAGAATCAGCAGCGAATGCCCTCACAAAAAGACAGTACGGGTATCTTCTCAAGACAAATGACCGACATGGACTGGTGGAGACACTAGCTTTCGTGTCCGAGATAGAGTTGGGCCACCTCCTTCCTGGCTAAAAGCTCGGAGCCGGGACCCTCAAAGCGATTGCGCCCGGTCACGAGCACATATCCATATGCTGACCGTTCCAGTGCCATACGCGTGTTTTGCTCAACGATGAGCACCGCCACGCCGGAATCGCGAATGGCTTGGATACGTTCCCAAACGGTGAGCGTCACGCGCGGAGCCAGCCCGGAAGTCGGCTCATCCAGGAGAAGCACGCGGGTATCCAGCATCAGCGCACGCGCCATGGCCAGCATGTTGCGTTGTCCTCCGCTCAACAGTCCTGCTGGCTTACGCCGGCTCTCGCGCAAATCGGGAAACAAGTGGAAGATTTCTTCAAGACGCGGCTGGTAGTTGTCTTTGCGTATATACGCTCCCATTTCCAGATTATCGCTCACTGTGAGCGACGGAAAGATATTCTTCACCTGCGGCACATAGCCCATGCCCCGCTTGACCAGGCTTTCGGGTGGCATATTCGTAATCGTTCTGCCCTCCAGCACGACCTGGCCACCAGTCACCCGCACCAATCCGAAGATCGCTTTCATCAGCGTGCTTTTCCCGGCGCCATTGGGACCAACAATCGAAACAATCTGTCCTGGCTCTAATTTGAAAGAGACACCGTTGAGGATTTGCGCGTGGCCGTAGCCACCCGTGACGTTCTGCACTTCCAGTAAGGGGGGTGAATGGTGCTCCTGGTGGACATCAGACCCGTGTGCGTTGTGATCGGTGATAGACATGCGTTTTCTCTTATCCTTCTCCCAAATAGGCATCAACGACCGCCGGGTTTTCGCGCAGTTCGGCCATGCTGCCTTCGGCAATGACGCGGCCGAGGGCCATCACGATCACGGTACTGCACAGGCGTTCGACCATGGCCAGATTGTGCTCAATGATGAGAAAGGTGATGCCCAAATCGCGACAGAGCGCTCCGATAGACTCACTGAGGCGCGCACAGAGTACCGGGTTGATACCCGCAAATGGCTCATCCAGTAAGAGCAAAGTAGGCTGAGTCATGACGACGCGCGCCAGTTCCAGCAGGCGTCGCTGGCCACCGCTTAGATTCGCTGCATACTCATCGCGCAAGTCGTATAAATCAAAATCACGCAGGAGCTGGAGAGCACGCTGTACGTTCTCCTCCTCCTGTCTGCGCACAGCAGGTATCGAGAGCAAGCCCAGCCAGAAGCTCTCACCAAGTTGATGATGTGGCGCGGCCAGCAGATTTTCAGTCACCGTCATCCGTTCCAGTTCCCGCGCGATCTGGAAGGTGCGTGTCAGGCCACGTTGCGCGATGCGGTGAATCGGCAGGCGAGCAATGTTCATGCCATCAAAAAGCACGGTACCAGCATCTGCCCGTAGAAATCCAGTGATGAGATTGGCTGCGGTACTCTTGCCCGCGCCGTTCGGCCCGATGAGCCCGGCGATACTTCCGCGTGCAACCGTGAAAGAACAATCATCCACGGCCCGCAGGCCACCAAAGGTTTTCACCAGGTGCTGCACCTCCAGGATGCACGTCGTTGCCGCCGACGTGGTATTGGTAACGGCACACTGCGTTTGCGCTCCCGTTATCGAGGAGCCGATGGGTGCTTCACCTGCCATTGTGTAGCTCCTCACTCTCAGATGATGTGCGTTCGAGGGAAAGCAAGGAAGAAACAGCGTTGGGTTCAGTGCGATCAGGAGCAACGCTCCCTGGACTTGCAATGGAAGCAGCAAGTGGAAGCAGCTTACGCTTTGGAATGCGCAGCCTGCGTTCGGCAATGAGACCCTGCGGACGGAAACGGACAGTCAGGATCAGTAAAATGCCAACCACAATGTAGCGACTGGCGTTGACGAACTCCGGTGAATAGAAGTTGGGGAGGAAACGTGTCGCTTCGGCAAAGAGCACTGGTACCAGTAACGCGCCGAGCATCGCTCCACGATTGTTCGCACTTCCTCCAAGCAGGAGCGCGGCCCAGAGAAAAAAGGTCTCTGGTGAGGTCCAGGCGCTGGGATTAAACGCATCCACGTAGGTCACCAGCAGTCCGCCGCCAATGCCCGCGATGAAGGCGCCGATCACGAACGCGCGTAAGCGCAGGGTAAAAACGTTTTTTCCCAGTCCCTGCGCCACTATCTCGTCCTCGCGTACGCTGCGCAGCGCGCGGCCGAAGGGAGAGGAGTAGAGACGCTGCGCGAAAAGGTAGACCAGAATCAGGATCACGCTGCACAAACCCAGATAGAAGAGGCCATAGCCGTTGGGGTCAAGATTGAGCACATCGGCTAGAGGCTGTGGCACGCCAGTAATGCCATCCCAGCCATTCACAAGTGGCGTCGCGTTGCCTGCAACAGTCCAGAGGATCAGGCTGATCGCGACCGTCACGATGGAAAAGTAGTCGTTGCGCAGGCGATGCAATGAAAGCAGCCCTGCCACCAGTGCTAGTAGCACGGCAGCCAGGCCGCCGCCAAGCAACGCCGGGAAAAATGACCAGTTGAACCCCAGAACATACGTTTCACCGAATGCTGGTTGCGCTGGTGGTAGGCCGAGTTGCGCGGTCACATATCCACCTACCGCGACAAACGCGATATACATGAAGTCGAGGATACCGGTATATCCCCAGTGAATGTTTAAACCGATCACGAGAACGCCATAAATGACGGCAAAGGTTGCCAATGTCAGCAGGTAGAAGAAGAACGGCGGCATTCCTATCCCTCCTTTGGGTGTTCTTTTCTGTCGCCTTGTACAGAGAACCCGCTCTGCTTCCCTATGCGTGTCTGCGTAGGGCAAAGATGCCTTGCGGTCGAAGCAACAACACGAGAATTAAAATGACGAGCGCGATGGCGGTTTTGTACTCTGAAGGAAGAAAAACCGCGCTGACTTCCGTGGCGATCCCCACCACCAGCGCGCCAAGCATCGCGCCATATGGACTGCCAATTCCTCCAACAACCATGGCAGCAAAAATCACAAAGATGAAGCCAAAGCCAAGCGTCGGCGTGAACGTAACCACATTCAACGCCAGAACGACGCCGCTCAACCCTGCCAGCCCGCCGACGATCAGCCAGACGACATTGACAATCTGGCGTGTATTGATCCCTGAAATACGCGCCAGATCTGGGCTGTCTGAGACAGCGCGCATTGCCTTGCCCAGGCGAGTAGAGCGGAGCAAAAAGTGGATTGCCAACATCGTTCCCACGGCCAGGCCGAGAATGCCAAGTTGCAGCGGCGTGAACAGGAACGGACCCAGATGCAATGGCGTTCCTGTGTCAACGGCATATTTCTGGAATTGCTCGCCGAAAAGCGCCAGGAGCACATTTTGTAGAATCAACGAGACGCCGACGGTCACCACCAGCATGATGACACGTGAGGTGCCGCGATCGGTAAATGGACGCAGAATGAGCAGATTGATGAGCCAGGCGAGCAGGCTGGTCAGCAAGATGGCGGCCAGCAGACCAAGCCAGATATTCAGCCCGAAGCGCTGGTTGGCAACAAAGGCGATATACACACCGAAGGTCAGCAGATCACCATATGCCAGGTTCAAATAGTTGGTGACGCCGAATTGCAAGGTGATCCCAACGGCTGCAATAGCCAGCACAGACGCCGTGATCAGTCCAAAACCGAGTGAGAGTAACAGCGTTTGGAGCAAATGACAAACCTCCTCTCGGGAGACAATGTGTTCCTCATATCAAGACGCCGTTTGCAGACGCGCAACAGGAACACCGTGCGCACTCTTCGCGAGTTGTGACGCGACAAAACAGTCGCATAGCCTACAGATGCAGGTCTCCGTCCAGTAACTGTCAACAATAACGAAATTAGAAGGGCTATAAACTCTGAAAAAAACCTGTATGCCTCGCAAAGTGTTGACACTTGTATTGGTCTAAGTATAGGATGGGAAATGTGTTTTGTCAAGGGTTTTTGGACAAACTGTCAACACATTGTGGAGAGAAAGGGAAAAATAAGACTTTTCTTGACAATTTCAACCATTATATCTTATAATTGTCAACACTTCTTCCATTTTAGAAGAGCCTGAACGAAGAAGGGCAGCGCAAGCAACGCGTGTTTTCTGCCAGAAAGAGAGGTGGACTTCCCATGGAAAGTGAAGATCAAAGCATCAAGACAAATAGCCAGAGGGAAATCGCGCGGGTACTGGAGAACTCAGATCGAACCAATCCACGTGTTTCCTCGATCGCGCAGTGGATTGGGTGCGCGATTATCGAAGGCCGGTTGCATCCGGGAGATGACCTCAACACGGTCGATCTCTCGAAACAATTTCAGACCAGTCGTACACCGGTGAAAGAGGCGCTCTTGCTGCTCGAAAAAGAAGGTTTGGTCACCATTGCGCCGTACCGTCGTCCCTTTGTTGCACAGGTCGGCCTCGAAGAGGTACGTGAGATCTACCAGGTTCGGGCGAATCTGCTGATGCTCACCGCAGAGTTGATTGTGAACACCGCCTCAGATGAGGCTATCGCCTCGCTCAGAGCGTTCCTGCTGCCAGTGCGTGAGATGGCAGCTGCTCACGATGTCGATGGGGTGTTCTGGGCCAGTGTGGCCTTTCGCAATAGGGAAGCCGAGATATGCGGCAACAGACAGGTGAAGCGCATCCTGGATTCATTAGGATTACGAACACTTCAGTTACGTCACCTGAGTATGAAGCTTGGGCGTGCTTATGCTGAGCAAAGACTCAGTGACAGGGAACGTCTGGTGAGCGCCTATGAGGAACGCGACGCTTCTTTAGCCGTGGCATTAACACGTGCTATGGTCCTCAGGTCGCTCAAGATCATTGAGCTGTCTGAAGATGTTCGCGCAAAGAAGGACAGCGGTCAGGTGGCGTGATAGGGCTGTGAGTATCATCGACTCGAGGGCCTGTATAGTAGGGGCCGGGCTTGCCCCGCCCTGCGGTGGTGCGGGGCAATCGCTCGTGAAACGCTTCAGTCCGCGCCTCTGGAGCTTGTCCCCGCCCTGGGCTGGTGCATGGTAATCGCTCGCACCAGTAGCTCTCGTAAGCCTAATTGACTATACGAATCTCCTCTTCTTCTCCCTCAACGGGCGTAGTTTCAGCTTCATCAAGCTTCTCATAGGTAATATCGCTATGTGCTGGCACGGAATTGGCAACGATGATTACCCCAACAGCATAGAGTATTAAGGAGAAGAAAACAGTTGTGACGATACCTGTGAATAACTGGCTAGTCCCGAAAAGAATGAAGGAATTCGGATCAAATGGTCCCTGACCATTTGGTTGTATCTGGTGATATTCTCCCCAAAGAGCATAGAGAGTCAGCAGAATCTGTACAGTTCCAGCTATAGCAATCAGCACCGCGCCACGTTTGCACCATTTTCCAATCTTGCCATCTCTAATTAATCCAGTGAATGCGCTCATAAATATGCTCCATTCCCATTTCAGACATCCTAATGATATGCTTTCGTCGCTGAATCCACACCCAGGGTAAATTATGAGAAAAGCTTCTCAGCTATAACCTCACCAGGAGTTTTTCCAGTTATTAACTCTTCCGTTTCTGCCCAAATGCTCAAGCCAACTATTAAATTATACCGCACTCTATACGACTACTTACTTGTACCCAATAAAAACAAAAGAGGAGCGATTCACCTCATGAACGCTCCCCATGATTCATTTTTACCTATGCACGAATCGTTAAATCTGGTCCTATACCACCACCGGCATCCTCTTCTGCGCAGCGGCCACCGCTTCCGCCGGGTACTCGTAATCTTGCAGCTTCCCGGCAAAGTAGGCATCATACGCAGCCATATCGAAGTGACCATGGCCGGACAGGTTGAACAAGATCACCCTCTCTTCCCCGGCCTCCTTCGCCTTCAACGCCTCGTTGATCACTGCGCGTACCGCGTGTCCTGCTTCCGGCGCGGGAACAATGCCTTCAGTACGCGCAAATTGCACCGCTGCCTCGAAGACGGAGTTCTGGTAATAGGCCTGGGCTTCAACGATACCTTCCTGGTGCAGTTGCGACATCAACGGTGCCATGCCGTGATAGCGTAATCCACCCGCGTGAATCCCCGGCGGCATGAAATCGTGACCAAGCGTGTGCATCTTCACAAGCGGTGTCATACCAACCGTATCGCCAAAGTCATACGCATATATGCCCTTGGTCAGGCTGGGGCAGGCCATCGGTTCCGCCGCCAGGAAGCGTGTCTTCAGCCCTTTTCTAAATGCTTCACCGATGAAGGGGAAAGCAATTCCCGCGTAATTGCTGCCGCCTCCTACACATCCAATGACTATGTCCGGATAGTCGTTTGCTCGCTCCATCTGGAGCATTGCCTCTTCACCGATAATCGTCTGGTGCATCAAGACGTGGTTGAGTACGCTGCCCAGTGAGTACTTGGTCGTCCCACCGCTCTTGGCGGCAACTTCTACCGCCTCGCTGATCGCAATACCCAGGCTGCCCATATTCTCAGGGTCCTGCGCCAGGATGCTGCGCCCGGAGTCCGTTAGGTTGGTGGGGCTGGCATGTACCGTCGCACCGTAAGTTTCCATCAGGTTGCGGCGGTAGGGCTTCTGCTGGTAGCTGATCTTGACCATGAAGACTTCGACTTCCATGTCGAAGAACGCACCCGCCATCGCCAATGCCGACCCCCATTGCCCGGCCCCCGTTTCGGTCGAGAGCTTCTTGATTCCTTCTTGCTTGTTGTAGAAGGCCTGGGCCACAGCAGTATTCGGCTTGTGGCTCCCCACCGGGCTGACACCCTCGTACTTGTAGTAAATACGCGCCGGGGTATCCAACGCCTTCTCCAGCCGGCGCGCCCGGAAGAGTGGGCTGGGCCGCCACTGCATATACACCTGGCGTATCGGCTCTGGAATTTCAATGTAGCGCTCGGTACTTACTTCCTGCATAATCAGCGCCATGGGAAACAGCGGAGCCAGGTCGTCGGGCGTGACCGGCTGTTTGGTGCCAGGATGCAAGACTGGCGCTGGAGGGTTTGGCAGGTCTGCCATGATGTTGTACCAGGTACGGGGCATTTCATCTTCGTTCAGAAGGAATTTGGTGTGAGCATTGTCAGGCATGGTTTGCTCCTCTCTTGACCTCCATAAATAAGCTGAAGGTAGGTAAGCAGAAAAATAAAATCCGCTCATGACAGCGGATCACGCACGAACGCCTAAATGAGCCAGCCTCTACAGGGGCTTACGCATAGTATCGTAAGTCCTGCTGATCTGAATGTCAAGTACTGAGTAAGGCTGGCCTTGTAACTTTTTTATGAGACTAAAAACGCGTCCTCAACATCATAATCAAACTCCTTAGGATCAACCTTCTCAGGTGGATGCGCCCGTTCCCAGGCAATCGTACGCCTGAGTGATTCGTCCAAACCCACTCGTTCTGCATATCCCAGTTCCTTACGTATACGGCTGGAATCTACAGCAACATCCTGTTCCGCGTTGATACCCCGTCTTAATGGCTCTGACAAACGGCCACGCGGTACCAGCACAACCCTACCTTGCCACCCTGCCGCTTGCCCAATCTTGCTTATCCATTCAGCCATAGTGAAGGTGAACGGCTCGCCAACGTTGTAGATGCGACCAGCAGCACGCTCGTCAGTTACGGCCAGGGCAATCGCATCAGCGACATTCTCCACGTACCCATGTGTCCAGCGCCACCCAGCCTCAGCTTCGTCCAACAGGATCACAGGACGATTGTCATCCATGCGCTTTAAGTAACTAAAAAGCCGGTGCTGGTAATCTCCTGGGCCATACACCATCGGCAGTCGTAAGACCGTACCAGGCAAATCCCGGTCGCCCATCACAATGCGCTCGACGAGTATCTTGTCGTAGTCATCCTCCCATCTTCTCGGGTCATCCTGCCTTCTTGGAGTCTCACCGCGATGAGGATAAAGGTTCTCGCGTAGCGGTGAGTCCTCTGTAATCGGTACGGCGTCCACGGGACCAGATTCTTTGCCGTTGACGCGTCCGAATGCCCGGTATACATCCTGGCTGCTGATCGCTACCACCCGGCGTGCAACACCTCTGAAGACGTTCATAACCTCCTGGGCATCTTGCTCGATAAACGGAATCATATCTAATACTACCTCAGGAGCAAGGCGTCTTAGCTCAGCAGCGCTATCAGCAAGAGGACGCCGCTTGCCCAGCATCTCCCTTACCCCCCGGGGCAAGTCAGTCTGTGTTTGGCCGCGATGAAAGACTGTAATTTCGTGGCCCTGTTCACTTAAAGAACGCACAACCAGGGGACCCATAAAGTTCGTTCCGCCAATAACCAGGATACGCATCTCGTAAGTTCCTTTCGATCAAATCGCCATTATAGTGCTGTTGCTAACGATACCTGCTTTTGGCATATCTTTCAATAGCATAACTATGCTCACAGCATATGTGACTGGCAAATTTAAGTAAAAGAAACATCATGTAGAGGTAGGACGAAGATCCTTCTAAAAACTTTCGCTTCAGGCAATCACCTGGCGTTCAGCGACTTGCTGCAGGCAACGGTAAAACGTATCGCGCAGGATCTTCTCGCGCGGCTCATCTAAAACTCTGACGCCCTGGTGATTCATGACGTAGGCGTAGCCCACCTGGGCATCCGGGTCGGCGAAACCAAAGGAGCCGCCGGAGCCAGGAGCGCCAAAAGCAGCATCGCTGCTGCCAAACTGGTAACCGGGAAAGGACTTGAGAAACCCCAACGAGTAACCCATATCTCTGTGTAGAACGAGATCCATCCAACCCTGAGTGGGCGGCACAGCAGGCGTGCGCAGGGCAGCAAGAGTTTGTGACGTAATCCCCAGTTCTTTGCCGCCGGTAGCGAAGACGCTGTAGGCGCGGGCAATGCTGCTCGCCTGGCCGATGCCACCCATCGATGGCATTTCGAGCACCAGGAAGGCAGGCGAGTTGAGCAACAGGTTTGAATGTATTCTGGGATTGACGGTGCGGATCGCCAGCGAACGAGGATTCAACGCGCTGAGCATCATTCCCCTTGGCATACCCAGCAGCTTGGGCACCAACCACGGCTCGGTCACCGTCGCGATGCGCTCGGCGGGCACAGATGGCGGAACACCAATATAGAACTCCAGCCCGAGCGGCGTGGCGAGTTCATCCTGAAAAAACTGGCCCAGCGTACGATGCCGGGGATCGGTGTGCCGGATGAGTTCGCTCTCATACCAACCCAGGCTGAAGCCATGGTAGCCATGGCGCGTTCCCGGCTCCCACAGCGGCCACTGGCGGGCCAGGATCGCGGCCAGGGCATCCTTATCTGCCAGGATCTGGAGGGTCAATGGCTCTTCAATCACTGCGAGGCCAGCCTCGTGCGCAAGCAACTGGCGAATGGTGATGCGCTCTTTGCCGTTCTGGGCAAACTCCGGCCAGTAGTGTGCTACGGGAGCTTCGTAATCGAAGTAGCCGCGCGAGTTCGCCAGAGCCAGAGCTAGCGCGGAGAGGCCCTTGGTGGATGAAAAGACAATCACCAGCGTGTCTTCCTCCCAGGGCGCCTGTATGCGTTTGTCGCGATAACCACCCCAGAGGTCAACGACTTTCTCTCCTTTAGAGTAGATCGCGCAGGCGGCTCCAGGCTCGCCGCGCTCCTCGAAATTGCGGACAAACTCCTCCCGGACCGGCTCAAAACCGGGAGCAACAAAGCCGTGAATGGGGATAGCTCGCTTGACCATCGTACTAAACCTCCTTCTCTAGAGCTGATTCGCCCGCCTCCGGGACGAGCGTACGGCGCATAGCTTCAACGGTCTGATCGGAAACACGCGCGATTGCGGCACGATCAAGCCGTGACCAATGGCTCGTGAGCCACTGATCGCTCGCACGATCCAGTCCCTGCAACCACGCAAAGATAAGTTCAACCGGCAAATCTCTCCGAATACTTCCCAGTTCCTGCCCTCGCTCAACCATTTGCATCGCCAGCGAGATGATCTGGCGCGCCAGAGAGGCCAGCGGCTCGCGCTCCAATTGTTCGGGTGGAAGCTGGCCCGCGGCCCTGATCACGGCGAAGAGCCAGGGCTGTTCAAACGAACGCAAAAGTGGCTGGCGATGTAATTCAGCAAAAGTCGGCCAGAAGCTATCCGCAGTCAGGGCCGCGAGATCAACAGCCATGTCAGCCAGGTGTATGCGCTCGCTTGCGTACAGGACGGCTGCGCCAAACAGGTCGGCCTTGTCCGCAAAGTAATAGTACGCGGCCCCCTTGCTCATCTGCGCCCGTTCGAGAATACGATTGACTGAGGCACCCTCGAAACCATTGGCAGCAAATTCTTGTGCCGCCACCTCTAAAATTCGCTCGCGCTTAGCTGACGCGAGTTTTTCAAATCGCTCGAAAGGCATCTCTCGTCCTCTCTTACTCCTTTCTGAGAACAAAACTCTGTAGACCAACCAGATAGACCTACTAGTCAGACCCGCTGGTCTAATTATAGTCGCAGGAAAAAGTGCTGTCAATAGGAAACCATTCTGTGCTACACTATTTAGTAGCGTGAACCTTGTTCCAGGCAACTATTTCTTCCATCTGGGGAAAAGGATGGTCTCTTATGTCCCCGCGCCTCACCGATTGGAGCCTTGCGCTTGGCGCCGCCCTCGCTTTCACGACTGGCATTGTCAGCCTGGCGAGCGGCCTGCCACAAGAGTGGTTCATCTTCGTGCTGCATGCCATAGCGGGCTTCTGGCTTCTGCTGCTTTTGTGGGGCAAGCTGCGACGCGTCTGGCCCAGGCTGATCCATCCACGGCGCTGGAATCGCCGCACCGTCTTTGGGATGCTGGCGCTGCTGCTTGTCACATTGGCGCTGGGATCAGGCATCTGGTGGGCTGCAGGCGGCGAATTGTACCTCGCCGGGTTCAATCTATTGAACTGGCATATTGGCCTGGGCTTTGTGCTCACGGCGGCCATCGTGATTCATATGTTCGCACGCGCCAAACGGCTGCGCAAACGCGACATAACCGGAAGGCGACGGGCTCTGTATTTCGGCGCATTGTTCCTTGGCGGTGTGGCGCTCTGGCCGGCACAGCAGCTCACCGAACGTGCCCTGAATCTGCCCGGCGCCCGGCAGCGCTTCACCGGCTCGCGCGAGATGGGCAGCCATGCTGGGAACACCTTCCCCACCTCGAGCTGGGTTGCCGATCAGCCGCGTCCGCTTGATGTGCAGACCTGGCGGCTCTCGCTTGGCGGTGCCGTCACCACGCCGCGCGACTTCTCTTACGACGAACTTGTTGCTGCGGGTGATGAATTGGAGGCAACGCTGGACTGTACCGGCGGTTTCTACAGCACCC
>Ga0209647_1002942_pt1 | contig 13515 bp, 14 predicted proteins | sample GraSoi_2013_60cm_FD_185827 | JGI IMG/M metagenome (GOLD analysis project Ga0209647, IMG submission 185827) | Grasslands soil microbial communities from the Angelo Coastal Reserve, California, USA - Sample 9_17_2013_60cm (SPAdes) (version 2) | ecosystem: Environmental > Terrestrial > Soil >... | reverse complement strand
GTTCCAGCGCGCCGCGTCGCCGGTGGTTACGGCGTAGAGTCCATACGTGAAGAGGCGCAGCGCCTCCTTCTTGGTGGCGTCGTCCATCCCTGTTCCCTTCTGCGGCCAGTGCCCCGCGTGCTCATCTGCTCACCTGCTCACTTGCTCACGGTGAACGCGACATTCGCGGCCACCGCGCCATTCCACGTCAGCGTCGCGACGCCCGTGCCCACCTCCGCCGCCGTCACCCGCGCGGAGAACTCCGCATAGCGGCCCGCCGAGTGGGCCGGCACGGACAGGCTACCGGTCAACTGCCCGGTCCGCGTGCAAAAAGTGACCGCCGCCGTGCCCGCCTGTGCTGTTGCGATCTCAAACGTCAGATACGCCTCCTGCCCCGGCGCGAAGGTCACGACGTTGTTGGCGGGCCGGTAATCCTGCCCGGCGGCATTGCGCACTGCCGTCGCCATCTGCGCGTGGCCCAGCGCAGCGGCCGCGGCGTGGTCTACCGGAGCGGGCGCACAGGCGGGCACGGCGGTGGGTGCCGGCGGTGGCTGGGTATGCGCGGGTGAGCCAATTCTCACCAGTCCGGCGCTGAGGAGGCGCGGGCCATACGCACGTAGCCCGAGCGCCGCGCCAGCCACGAGCGCCAGCACGATGACCGTCCGCGCGAGCGCCCACAGGCAACCGTGCTGGAGCGGCTCCGGCGGGGGCGGTGGGACGATGGGCCGGTAGCCCGGGCGGCGAATGGCGACCGTGCCGGGCGGTGGCTCTGCTACCGGCACATGCGCGTCTGCCGCCACCGGGGCACCGTAGCTCGAGATGACGTACGGCTCGGTGGGGATGCCGCTGGCGGGTCGCGAGAGCCGCGGCGGGCGTGTCGTCCGCGGGGCTAGCGCGCCGCAGGCGCCACAATGCATGGCGCCCGCAGCCACAGTCGCGCCACACGCTGCGCACTGCATCAAGTCGCTCCCTTCATGCCGCAAGTCGGTGTCATCTTACACTATGCCTGAAGCTGCCGATGCCGAAAGTGGTATCATCTATCTTGGGCCAGGAGACCCCTGACTTCAGACATGGGGAAGAATGGCTACCTCCTTTCCGGTTTTGCTTGCTTGTGTTTGCTTGCTTGTGATAGAACAGATACAAATGAGCAAACCACTCACCCGCACAATCTGCATCAAGTTGGACGTTGACGGCCACGAGGCGACGCTGGCCGCGACACAGCGTGCCTTCAATGCAGCCGCCACATGGATTGCGCGGGTGTGCTGGGACGAGGGCATCACCAACACCAACACGGCGCATCACCGGGCGTATGGTGAGACGCGCCTGGCCTATGGGCTGGGCGCGCAGTTGGCGGTCTGCGCCAGAGCGAAAGCGGTTGAGGCCATAAAAGGGGTGCAGGCGAAGCGCCGCGAGACCTGCCCGCACTTCGGGCCGCGTGGCAGCGTCCGCTACGACGCGCGCACCTACCGCCTGATGAGCCTGGACCGCGTGTCGCTCAACACATTGGAAGGGCGCGTCGTCTGCCGCCTGCTCTTGGGAACACGCCAGCATGAGATGCTGGTAGAGCCGGCGTGGGAAGTTGGCGGGGCCGATCTGGTCTGGCGCGCGGGTATCTACTACCTGCATGTTACCCAGAGCCGCGAAGCCCCGAGCGAGCAAGTGCCAGATGGCGGCACCTTGGGGGTTGATCTGGGCATCGTCAACCTCGCCACCGATAGCGAGGGCGAGCACTTCACCGGCACCATTGTCCACCTCGTGCGCAGCCGCTACCACCTCAGGCGCCAACGCTTGCAGAAGGCGGATACCAAGAACGCCAAGCGCCGCTTGCGCCAGCTGCGCCACCGTGAGGCACGCTTCCAGAAAGACATCAACCACTGCATTAGCAAGGCGCTGGTCCACAAAGCCGCCGTATCGCGCAAGGCAATCGCTCTCGAAGACCTGTCTGGAATCCGAGAGCGAACAACGGTTCGACGCGAACATCGCTACGCGCGGCACTCGTGGGCCTTCTTCCAGTTGCGCCAGTACCTCACCTACAAGGCGGCATGGGCTGGTGTTCCGGTGTATTTGGTGGACCCCCGCAACACCAGCCGAACGTGCTCTGCTTGTGGGCATTGTGAGAAGGCCAATCGCAAGTCCCAAGCGGAGTTCCTCTGCCAGCGATGTGGCTTCGCGACGAACGCGGACGAGAACGCCGCGCTCAACATCTCCAGAATACAGCGGGCCGCAGTCAACCGGCCTATGGCGGCGACTTTCGCGAGTTAGCTGCAAGCCCCCGGCTTCAGCCGTGGGATTGTTGACCTGTGCTGCTTCCTTCCCGCGGCAGGCGCTGCCGCAGAGCGCACGCTATGTCATACTGTGCAGCAAGCGGACCACCAGATTTCGGCGCCACGAGCAGGAGAGTGGCAGGCAAGCGAAAGGGTGTAGCAGATGTACGAGGCAGGACTGGGCGGGCGACCCCTCATCAGGGAGTATGCGAACATCGTGCCAGTGCGCGGAGAGCGCGTCGCCGGGCAGCGCGTGCTGCCGATCGGCGCCGGGCCCGCTGTCGGCGCTGCCCAGCTGACCTATCGCGGTGGGCCCCTCATTGCGCAGGTAAAGGTCTATGCACTGTATTGGGGCAGCGCATGGACCAGCACCTCGCTCTCTCCCGCGCAGACGCAGCCGCCCACCCGCTCCGCGTTCGACGCCTTCATGGCGCATCTCGTGACCAGCACCTATATGAACCTCTTCCCCGAGTACAATGTTGCGCGCTACACCATCGCGCCCGGCACGTTCCTCGGTTCCTCGATCATCGCGCCCGACCCGGCGGCACAGGTCTCAGACGCGGACATTCGCGCGCAGATTCAGCAGCGCCAGACATCCGGCGACGTGCCGCCCTGGGACGCCAACACACTCTATGCCATGTTTCTGCCCTCCGGCGTGACGGTGCAGGAGGGCGGCTCGCTCTCGTGCGACGCGTTTTGCGGCTATCACGACGCCGTCGTAGACACGCTGTCTGGCCAGGCGAGCGCGTACTACGCCGTGCTGCCCTTTCCGGACTGTGCGGGCTGCGCCGCCTCCGCCGATGGCTCGCAGATCTCGACGTTCGATGCCCTCACCTCCGTGCTCTCGCACGAAATGGCGGAGGCGATCACCGATCCGGTGCCCGGCACCGGCTGGTACGACGACCAGAATGGCGAGATCGGCGATATCTGTGCCTGGCAGCTTGCCCCGCTGGATGGCTATACCGTGCAGCAGGAGTGGTCGAACACGGCGGGGACATGCGTGGCGCCGGCGCAGCAGTAGTGCGCCCTTGTCCGGCAAGACTATACTTTCGATAGTGAGGTCAGCTGTGAATGAGGTCCGCCCGGACGCGGGCCTCTTTTCTGTGGGAGGCAAGCCATGCGCATTGGATTGCAGGTGCCGAATTTTACCTGGCCCAATGGCCAGAGCCAGCTTGGCGATACCTTCGCCCATATCGCCCGGCAGGCGGACCGTGCCGGATTCTACAGCTTTTGGGTGATGGACCACTTCTTCCAGATTCGAGGCGTTGGCCCGGCCGAGCATGAAATGCTGGAGGGCTGGTCGGCGCTGGCGTTCGCCGCGGGCATTACCAACCGCATCAGGCTCGGCACGATGGTGACGGGCGTGGTCTATCGCCATCCTGGCGTGCTGGTAAAGACGGCCACGACGCTGGACGTGCTCTCGCACGGGCGGGCCTACCTGGGCATCGGGGCGGCCTGGAACGAGCAGGAGGCGCAAGGGCTTGGCATCCCCTTCCCGCCGACGAAAGTGCGCTTCGAGCAGCTCGAGGAGACGCTGCGGATCGCCCACCAGATGTGGGCCGGCGACGAGACGCCGTTCCACGGCGAGCACTATCACCTCGAGCGGCCACTGAACAGCCCAAACTCCGTCCAGCGGCCCCATCCGCCCATCCTCATCGGCGGCACTGGGGAGCAGAAGACATTGCGGCTCGTGGCGCAGTACGCCGATGCCTGCAATCTGTTCGCCCGCCTCGGAGACGACGCACTCCGCCACAAGCTCGACGTGCTGCGCGCGCACTGCGAGCGGCTCGGGCGGCCCTACGCCGAAATTGAAAAGACCACACTCGACACCTTGCGCATCACGCGCGACGGCGCCAACGACACGATGACGCCGGCAGCCGCGGTCGAGTACTGCAAGCACCTGGCCGAGATGGGGATCGATCAGGCGATCTTCAACTCGCCCAATATAACGGATCCGGACTTCTTCGACCTCGTCGGCAGCGAGATCGTTCCCGCGGTGGAACTGATCCGTCCCGCGGGCAGATAGGCGCCGGGACGCGGTGAGCGCCCGTGGGAGCAGCGGCGCGGCCAGCCGCGCCGCTGCTCCCACGGGCAGAAAGTAGAGTAAAGCACGACATCATGGCACTTCGTGACGCGACACGCCGATTCCTCGCCGAGCCGCGGTTCGCCGTGCTTGCCACGGTCGGACCAGACGCGCTGCCGCACCAGACGACGATGTGGTACGAGCTGCGCGGCGACGACATCATCATGAATACCAGGGTTGGGCGCCTCAAGGAGCGCCACCTGCGCCGGGATCCGCGGGTCTCGATCTGCGTCTCCGACGGGTATCGTTACGTGACCATCACAGGCACGGCGCAGTTGATCGACGACGAGGCCGTTGCTCAGGAGGATATCAAGCGACTGGCGACCCGCTATCATGGGACCGAGAAGGCCGAGCGGCAGGTGCGCGACCAGTTCAGCCGCGAGCGCCGCGTGAGCATCCGAGTGCCGATCGCGCACGCGATCGAGTACGGGCTAGAGGTCGCATGATCGCCGCGCTCGCCGGCGGTGTTGGCGGCGCCAAGCTCGCCCACGGCCTCTACTCCGCGCTCGCGCCCGACTCCCTGGCGGTCGTCGTCAACACCGGCGACGACTTCGACCTGTATGGCCTGCGCATCATGCCGGATGCCGACACGGTGCTCTACACGCTGGCCGGCATCGCCAATCCCGAGACCGGCTGGGGTGTGGCGGGGGATGCGCAGGCGGCGCTGGAGATGCTGCGCCGCTACGGCGAGGAGACGTGGTTCCAGCTGGGCGATCGTGACTTCGCGACCCACATCCTGCGCACGCAGCGCTTGCGTGTGGGCTGGACGCCGACCCGTGTGCTGGCGGGGTTCGTGGCGGCGCTTGGGGTGCGCGCGCGCCTGTTGCCGATGAGCAACGACCCGGTGGCGACGCTCGTGCGCACGCCAGCGGGCGAGCTCGAGTTTCAGGAGTACTTCGTGCGGCGCCGGCAGGCAGACACAGTGCTCGGCGTTCGCTTCGCCGGTATCGAGACGGCGCGGCCGAGTGACGACGTGCGCGCGGCGCTGGCGCAGGCCGACGCCATCATCTTCTGCCCCTCCAATCCTATCGTCAGCATCGGGCCGATCCTCGCGCTGCCTGGCCTGCGCGATCTGTTGGGCGGGGCCGCCGCACCGAAGGTGGCCGTCAGTCCTATCGTCGGTGGCCGCGCGCTTCGTGGGCCGGCCGACCGCATGCTGAGCGGACTGGGGATCGAGGTGTCGCCGTTTGGCGTGGCACAACTCTATCGCGGGCTGCTCGGCGGCATGGTAATCGACCGCGTTGATGCCGGCGATGCGCCGCGCATCGAGGCGCTTGGCATGCGCGTGCACGTCACCGAGACGGTGATGCAGGCGGTTGCCGACCGCGTCCGCCTCGCCGAGGACGTGCTACACTTCGCGCAGGAGCTTGCGAGTGAGAGGAGGGCGGCGCAGTGAAGACGTTTGCGCTGGTGCCGCTCAATGGGCTGGATGCGGCGAAGTCGCGCCTGGCTGGCAGCCTCGCGGATGCCGACCGGCGCCGTCTGGTGCGCTGGATGGCGCATCGGGTAGTGGGTGCCACCGTGCGGTCTGGCGCGGTGGAGGAGGTTGCTGTCGTCAGCCCCGATCCCGCGCTGCTGGCCTGGGCGCGCGCACGAGGCGCGACGGCGCTGCGGCAGCATGCGGGTGAGCTCAACGACGGGCTGGAGCTTGGCCGGCACTGGGCGCTGGCCCGTGGCGCCGACGCCGTGCTGGTGCTGCTCGGCGACCTGGCGCTTTTGCAGGGCGGCGAAGTGGCCGCGCTGGTGGCATCCGCGCGGGGCGGCGCACGGGCCGCGCTAATCGCGCCGGATCGCGCCGGCCAGGGCACCAACGCCCTGCTCGTGCGCCCCGCAGCGCTGATGCCATTCGCGTTCGGCGAGCGCAGCTTCGGTCGCCACCTGGCGCTGGCGCGCGACGCGGGCGTGGAGCCGGCGATCTATCGCTCGCCCGGCACACAGTTCGACGTAGATACCGTCGACGATCTGGCGGAGCTGCGCAAGCTGGCGAACGTGCCGTTCGCGCTGCCCGTGGGCACGCCCTATGCGCGAGGAGAAGGAGCATGAGCGACCAGCAAGGAGCGCGGACATCCGCCGGCATACAGTTGATCGGCTTGCGCGACGTGCCGGAGGTGCAGCCGGGCGACGACCTCGCGCGCCTCACGCTGCAGGCGGCGGCGGCAACGGAGGTAGCGCTGCGCGACGGCGATATCCTGGTGGTGACGCAGAAAGTCGTCTCCAAGGCCGAAGGCGCGCTGGTGGACCTGCGCACGGTTGAGCCTTCGCCACTCGCCCGCGGCTTCGCCGAGCGCTGGGGCAAGGACGCGCGCTACGTCGAGGTCGTGCTGCGCGAGACGGTGCGCCTCGTGCGCATGGACCGCGGCATCATCATTGCAGAAACTCGACATGGCCTGGTCTGTGCCAACGCCGGGGTGGACGCCTCGAACGTTGAAGGCGATATCGCCTGCCTGCTCCCGCGCGACCCGGATGCCTCTGCGCGCGCCTTGCGCGAGCAGCTGCGGCGACGGGCGGGCGTCGCCGTCGCCGTCATCATCTCCGATTCGTTTGGCCGGCCCTGGCGCAACGGCATCACGAATGTCGCGATCGGTGTCGCGGGGATGGCGCCGCTGGTAGATTATCGCGGCCAGCGCGATGACCACAGCCGTGTAATGAGCGTGAGCGTCCTGGCTATCGCGGATGAGGTGGCGGCCGCCGCCGAGCTGGTCTCCGGCAAGGTCAACCGCTGCCCGCTCGTGGTGGTGCGCGGCTACACCTATCCCGCCGCCGACGGCAGCGCCCACGACCTGGTGATGGATGCAGCGATGGACATGTTCAGATAATCAGATAGACGGAGGCGCACGATGGCCACAATTGGATACGCGGCGATGTTCGAACAGTTCCACCCCAGCGACCTGCTCAAGTGGTCGCGCCAGGCCGAAGACACCGGCTTCGGCGGCATCATGGCCTCCGATCACTTCCATCCATGGACGCCGGAGCAGGGGCAGTCCGGCTTCGTCTGGGCGTGGATGGGCGCGCTCGGCGCGCAGACCTCGCGCGTGAGCTTCGGGCCGGGCGTCACGGCGCCGGGGTTCCGCTACCACCCGGCGATTCTCGCGCAGGCGTCCGCGACGCTCGCTGCCATGTTCCCCGGTCGCTTCTGGCTGGGCATCGGCGCGGGCGAGGCGCTGAACGAGCACATTGTCGGCCGCTACTGGCCGGAGGCGCCCACCCGGCTACTGCTGCTCGAAGAGGCGATCGACGTAATCCAGCGGCTCTTCAGTGGCAAGAGCGTCAGATATAGCGGCACCTACATCACCCTGGAGAATGCGCGGCTCTATACGCTGCCCGCGACCCCGCCGCCCATCTACATCGCCACGTCGGGTCCCGTGAACAGCGAGCGCACCGGCCGCATTGCCGACGGCATCATCACGGTCGGCGCGTCAGACGACAAGATTCGCGGCCTGCTAGAGCGCTTCGAGAAGGGCGCGCGCGAGGCGGGCAAGAATGCGGCGGCCATGCCGCGCATCGTCCAGTTGCATGTGTCGTGGGCCGACAGCCGCGAGGCGGCCGGCGCGCAGGCGGTGCGCGAGTGGCCCAACGGCGGCATGGCCTTCCCCAAGGCCGACATTCGCAATCCAGAGGACTTCGCGGCTATGGCGAAGATCGTGCGGCCGGAGCACTTCGAGGGCCGCGTCTTCATGTCGGCGGATCTAGGCGAGCACACCGCGCATCTTCAGCATTACATCGACCTCGGCTTCGACGAGGTGTATGTCCACAACGTCGGGCGCAATCAGGAAGCGTTCATCGCGGCCTATGGGCGTGAGGTGCTGCCGCGCCTGCGCTGGCCGCAAAAGTAGGCGGGCATGAGCGCGCGGTCTTCACTTACTACGGACGAGCTGGCGTTCGTCAGCGCACAACGGTCCGCGCGCTTGGCCACCAGCGACGCGGAGGGCCGCCCGTACGTCGTGCCGGTCTGCTACGCCTACGATGGCGAGCGCTTCTACACGCCGCTGGATGAGAAGCCCAAGCGCGCCGATGTCGGCGCATTGCGCCGCGTGCGCAACATTCGCGCGCGTGGCGAGGCCGCGCTGCTGGTGGACCGCTACGACGACGACTGGTCGCAGCTGGGCTGGGTGCTGGCCCACGGACGGGCGGAGCTCTTGCCGCCTGGGCACGAGCGTCATGCCGTCGCGCTGCGCCTGCTGCGCGAGCGCTACCCCCAATACCGCGCGATGGCATTGGAGGATCTCCCCGTCATTGCCCTGACGCCGGAGCACGTCACCTCGTGGGGCCCCGCGCTCAGCGCGCGTGATGCCGCCGATCCCTGGATGCAACCCGGCCGTGGGCTAGACTTCGTGCCGCTGGCGCGCGGGCGGCGCTCAGTGCGCGTCTTCCAGCCGCGGCCGGTGCCGCGTGTGGCGCTGGAGACGATGCTGGAGGCGGCGCGGTGGGCGCCGTCGCCACACGGCCGCCAGCCCTGGCGCTTCGTCGTGCTGACCCGTGAGGAGCCAAAGCGACTGCTGGCCGAGGCGATGGGCGCGGAGTGGCAGCGCACGCTGGAGATGGACGGCGAGGCGCCGGAGGTCGTCGCGGAGCGCCTGGTGCGCTCGCGCGAGCGCATCCAGCATGCCCCGGCGCTCGTGCTGGCCTGCCTGTATCTCGCCGATCTGGACAGCTATCCCGATGCTGACCGCCAGCACGCCGAAGAGGTCATGGCGATCCAAAGCCTGGGCGCGGCCATCCAGAATATGCTGCTCGCCGCCTACAGCCAGGGCCTCGACACCGGCTGGATGTGCGCGCCGCTGTTCTGCCCCGATACCGTGCGCGCCGCGCTCGCTCTCGACGCCGCGCTGATTCCCCATGCGCTGTTGCCCGTCGGCTACGCCGCCCAGGACCCCAAGCGCCGCCCCCGCCTGCCGCTGGAGGAGCTGGTGGTGCGTTTCGACTGACGCCGACGCCGGCTGGCTGCGCCCTCTCGCCTTGACGCTGGCGACACCCGCGCCTACAATCCCTAACAGACCGGCGCGTCGGTTTGCGGCGCGTCTGGATGGAGCAGAGCAGATGGTTAGGCTGGACGGCGGTGGGCCGGGGCGGAGCGACGGCCATCCCGCCACACGCGATAAAGATGCGACACGCCAGCGGCTGCTGGACGCCGCCGAGCAGGTGTTTGCCGAGAAGGGCTACCACGGCGCGGTGGTGGAGGACATCATTCGCGCCTCCGACAGCTCCAAAGGCGGCTTCTACTTTCACTTCCCGAACAAACAGGCGATCTTCCTGTCGCTGATCGACGCGCTGGTGCCCAAGCTAGCCGCCGCCATCGAGCGCGCCATTGCCGGCGAGCGCGACCCCATCAAGCAGATGGAGGCAGCGCTCTCCACGGTGCTGCTGACCTTCTCGCGCCACCGCCGGCTCAGCAAGATCCTGCTAGTCGAGGCGGTGGGCCTGGGGCACGGCTTCGACGACAAGCTGATGCACACCCGCAGCTATTTTGCCGCCATGATTCAGCGCTATCTGGATCAGGCGGTCGCCGCCTGCGCCATCGCGCCGCTCGATACCGAGACCGCCGCGTGGGCTTGGTTCGGCGCCATCAACGAGCTGGTGGTGCGCTGGCTGGTGACCGGGCAGCCAGAGCGCCTGGAAACGATCATCCCAACGTTGGAGGCGCTGCTGCTGCGCTCCGTCGGCGCCTCGCCGGAGGCCAGAACGGCCTGGAGGGCGGAGCCATGACGACCACGTTGCGCTCTTCGTTCCCACTGCCTGCGGGGGCGGGCCGGCCAGCAACAGACGTGCGCCTCGGCGTCATCGACTATCTGAACGTCGTGCCAGTCTACGACTGGCTGCTGCGCCGCGAGCGCGAGGCGGGCGGCCTTCCGGGCATCGAGACGGTGGCCGGCGTGCCAGCCGAGATGAATCGCGCGCTGCTGGACGGCGAACTCGACATCTCGAACGTCTCTAGCTTCGCGTTCGGCGAACATGCGCGCGACTGGCTACTGGTGCCGGAGCTTTCCGTCGCGGCGCATGGGCGCGTCGAGAGCGTGCTGCTCTTCTCCTGGCACAAGGAGTGGAGGGCGCTCGATGGCGCGGCCGTCGCGCTCTCGGGGCACTCGGCGACCTCGGTGGAGCTGCTGCGGCTGCTCTGTGAGCAGCGCCACGGCGTCTCGCCCAGCTTCTCGACGTACTGGCCGGCCGACCTCGCGACGATGCTGGACGACATGCTGGAGCGCAGTGAGGCGGCGCTGCTGATCGGCGACATCGCGCTGCGCGAGGGCACGCTGCGCCGTGAGGTGGCGGGGCGCGGGCGGCCCTTCGTTTTCGACCTTGCCGCTGAATGGGAGGCCTGGACCGGCCTGCCGTTCGTCTTCGCCGTCTGGGCAGCGCGCGCGGACCGTGCCGAAGCCGTGCGCAACAGCGGCGTGCTCGCGCTGCTGCGCGAATCCAAGCGGCGCGGGCTGGCCGACCTGGATCGGCTGGCGGGTGAGGCGGCCGCACGGCTGCGCCTCCCGTGCGACGTCTGCGCCCGCTACCTCCGTCTGCTGGACTATGAGTTGATGGAGCGCGATCTGCGCGGCTTGCGCCGCTTTCTCGAGCTGGCCGTCCCTGGCTTCGACTGGGAGGCCGTCAAGAGCATTTGATCCAGACGGATTTGACTGACATGAGGGAAAGCATGCAACGTATCGATGAGCTGGAGGCGCAGTTTGCGCGCCACCCCAGCCTGCCGCGCGAGGCGGTGCTGAAAGCCGACCTGCTGCGCACGGGCATCCGCTTCGACCAGGGAGCGCTCGTGCGCGTCGCGGCGCCGGGCGAGGGCGATCCGGCGCCCGCCCAGGCGCCGGCTCATCAGCCGAAATCCTACTTCATTTTCTCGTTCGACATGGTGCGCCAGACCGAGCTGGATGAGACGCAAAAGTGGCACGCACCCGAAGAGATCGCGCTCAGCGGCGGCCCCTATGGCCTGCGCCGCACCATCGTCTCGACGCGGTTGAATCCCGCCTCAGCGTACCGTGTCGCCCCGCGCGCGGGTGCGCTCTGGCTGCATATGGGCGATCAGCCGGTCGCCGAGGTGAGCCTGCGCGCCCTGCCGGGCTATTATCACGCGCAGCTGCCGGATGGCCGCCCCGTCGCCGAGATCGCGCCGACCATCGAGTGGGGCTATCTGCTCTACCTGACTGTGTTTCGCGTCTGCCAGTATTACGGCGCCAAGGAAGAGTGCCAGTTCTGCGACATCAACAACAACTATCGCCAGCAGATCCAGGAGGGCCGGCCCTACACCGGCGTGAAATCGGTGGCTGATGTGCTGGCCGCGCTGGAGGTGATCGACGCCGGCGACAGCGACAGCCGCGCCTACACCATCACCGGCGGCAGCATCACCTCGACGCTGCGTGGCAAGAACGAGGTCGAGTTCTACAGCGAATATGTCGAGGCCATCGAGCGCCGCTTCCCCGGCCGCTGGATCAGCAAAGTGGTAACCCAGGCGTGGCCGGTGGAGGATGTGAAGCGCCTCAAGGCGGCGGGCGCGCAGATTTACCACCCCAATTACGAGGTCTGGGATCCCAAGCTGTTCCCGCAGATCTGCCCCGGCAAGGCGCGCTACATTGGCCGCGACGAGTGGATTCGCCGCATCGTGGATGCCGGCGAGGTCTTCGGCCCGTCGCACGTCATCCCGAACTTCGTCGCCGGTGTCGAGATGGCCCAGCCCTACGGCTACACCAACGTAGAGGACGCCATCCGCTCGACGGCCGAGGGGCTGGATTTCTTCATGTCGAAAGGCATTACACCGCGCTTTACCACATGGTGCCCGGAGCCGATGACGACCCTCGGCGACGCCAACCCGGACGGCGCGCCGCTGGAGTATCATCTGCGCCTGCTCGAAACCTATCGTGACACGCTGCGCCACTTCAAGCTCCAGCCGCCGCCGGGCTATGGCCAGCCCGGCCCCGGCAACGCCGTCTTCTCGGTGAGCCCGTTCATGGACGTGCTGGAGCCGGTGGCGGAGGCGGCCGGCGCGACTGGGTGAGCGAGAGTACGCAACGAGAGGCAGATAGACGAGGGGAGACGAGAGATGCGGACGTTGATATCCACGCGCGAGGTGCTCGACCGCACGATTGCCGGAGAGCGCCTGAGCCTCGAAGAGGGCATGCGTCTGCTCGGCGAGGCCGGCTTCGACGAGCTGACCCAGGCGGCGGACGCCGCGCGCGTGCGCCGGCATCCCGACGGCGTCGTCACGTATCTGGTGGACCGCAACATCAACTACACCAACGTCTGCATCATCGACTGCGGCTTTTGTGCCTTCTATCGCAAGCCCGCCAGCGCGGAGGCCTACACCCTCAGCAACGAGCAGATCGGCCGCAAGATCGAGGAGCTGCTGGCCTGGAGCGGCACGCGCATCCTCTTGCAGGGCGGCGTCAACCCATATCTGAAGTTGGACTACTACGAAAACCTGCTGGGCTACATCAAAGCGCACTTCCCCACGATCCAGATCGACGCCTTCTCGCCCGTCGAGGTCTGGAACATCGCGCGCATCATGAAAATGCCGCTGGCGGAGGTGCTGCATGCGCTGCACACTGCCGGCATGGATGGGCTGCCAGGCGGCGGCGCCGAGATTCTGGACAACCGCACGCGCAACAAGATCGCGCCGCACAAGGGCACCTGGGAGAGCTGGATCGAGGCCGAGCGGTTGGCGCAGCGCGAGGGCATGACGACCTCCGCTACGATGGTCTTCGGCTTCGATGAAGCGCTCGAGGAGCGTGTGCTGCATCTGCTGCGCCTGCGCGACCTGCAAGACGAGAGCCTGGCCCACAACGGCAACGGCTTCACCAGCTTCATTTGCTGGAGCTACCAGCCGGACAACACGGCGATGGGTGGCGTGCGCGCGCCGGGCGAAGAATACCTGCGGATGGTGGCGCTGGGCCGGCTGATGCTCGACAACTTCGCGAATATCAGCGCGTCGTGGCCGTCGCAGGGCGCGGAGCTGGCGCGACGGGCGCTGCATTGCGGCGCCAACGACTTCGGCAGCACGATGATGGAGGAGAACGTGGTGAGCGCGGCGGGCGCGGACGTCGGCACCTGCATGACGGTGCCGCAGATCCACGCCGAGATCCGCACGGCCGGCTTCACCCCCGCCAAGCGCGACAGCAACTACCATATTCTCGAGCGATTCGCTTGACCACTCCCCATGCCTAAAGGCAGGGGATTCCTGGGCTGCTCACAGCGGAA